>Ga0207693_10003753_pt1 | contig 12952 bp, 8 predicted proteins | sample LARL81metaG_FD_184347 | JGI IMG/M metagenome (GOLD analysis project Ga0207693, IMG submission 184347) | Corn, switchgrass and miscanthus rhizosphere microbial communities from Kellogg Biological Station, Michigan, USA - LAR L8-1 metaG... | ecosystem: Host-associated > Plants > Roots >...
GCGTTCTTGTGATAGATCTTTTCCAGCACAGGATCGGGAAGCCCTAAACCGTAGATCTTCCAGCGTCCCTGACCGGGGTATCCCCAATAATCGAAATACTCATCGGTGGTTTCCAGCCAGCGAAAGTAGTTTCGATACATTGCTTCGGTCACTTCCGAATCGGTGCCGAACATTACCCGGTCCTGATACTTGAGAAAGAACTCCCGCGTGCGCCGTGGCTGACGGCCCAGTTCGGCTTGTCGCGCGCCAAACTCCACCATCACATTGGGGTATTGATCGAGCAAACCGGAAACGTAGTCCAGGTTCTCCGGCCAGTTGGCCAAATGTAGCGCAACGAAGGTTGTTTTAGGATGCTTGGCGAAAACGTGATCGCGCGCTGCAAGCAACGCCTCTTTGCTGGGAAAGTCTGATCCGTAGAAGCTCCAGTCCGGGTGGCCAATCAATTCTTCATAACGTTCGTTGGTGTTGTCTGTGGGATGGAAAAATGCTTCGGGATCACTGGTGTGAATGGAAACAGGAATTCCCAGGCGGCCGCACTCTTCCCACACGGGATCAAGCCGGGGATCGTCAATTGTGATCAGCTTGCCGCTTTTATCACGCACTCCGAGACCCAGGTCCTTCAGCACTTTTAGCCCGCGCGCGCCACGGCCCACTGCGTCGTCCAGTTGCGCCACCATTTCCTGGCTGAAGTTCGGGTCATCAATCTTGCTCCAGTCATACTGCGCAAATACGATGAACCGCCCGGGAAATGGTTTTACCATTTCGTCAATCACGCCTTGCAGCTTATCTCCCCACATGCCGGTGAGGATGACGACGGTCTTGACGTTAGTGTTGTCCATCGCCTTGACGCCATCCAGCGCCGGACGGTGGTCGTCGATGCCGACGGCATCATTGAAATGATTGTGCATGTCGATGACGTAAAACTTGGCCTTGAGAATCTCGTGCGCCGGGGCATGCATCATGCTGACCGGCTTGAAGTCCTTTAACAGCAGCGTGCGTTTTTGATCGGCATTCGGATCTTCGTGATACCCAATCTGAGCGGCCGATGAACTGGTTGTGTCGGCGTTTTGTGCAGAGATTCCAGTATTAAAGAGGAGAATTGAAAAAACAGCTAAAAGCCACGTTGCCAGACCTCGCATTCGGTTCATGGTGAAGATATCTCCAGATAAATAGTGTTGAACGCCCGTCAAAATTGGGATTAACCCGATCCAGGTGGCTTCGCTAACTTACGAGTTCATTTATATATTGTTTCACTTTGTTACGATACAATACTTTTAGTTTCGCGGCACAGGTCTTGTCAAGAGCATTTGGCAATTTGTTGCTAGCCTCATCCAGACTGCAAATTGCATCAACGGTGCAGGATGAGGATGCTTTCGTATTTGGAGAAAGAAAACCAAGTTCGATGGTGATACTCTGACCATGGAATCCTCGACTACAGCCACAGTTACTGCTGCACCCCGTCTGAAGCGTGTCCTTAGCGTTTGGGATCTGGTCTTCTACGGCATCGTGCTCATCCAACCGATAGCTCCCGTCCCGCTGTATGGCGTGGCTCAGAAGCTCTCCGACGGACATTTTCTTGCCACCATCCTGATCGCTCTCTTCGCCATGCTGATCACCGCAGTGAGCTATGGGCGGATGGCTGCGCTTTATCCCACCGCTGGCTCAGCTTATACATACGTCGGCCGCGGCATCAATCCGCACGCAGGATTTCTGGCGGGCTGGGCCATGTTTCTCGACTATCTCCTCCAGCCATTGATCAACACTGTCTGGATCGCAACCGCGCTGCACGAGCGATACCTTCACTCCATTCCCTTTTCAGTCTGGGCAGCCGTAATCGCCGGGGCCTTAACCTTCCTGAACCTCGCCGGCGTACGCACCTCAACCCGGACGAACCGGGTCCTGCTGGCGGTGATGACCGCTGTAATCGTCGCCTTTGTTGTGCTCGCCATTCGGTATCTCTACGGCGGCCAGGGATGGAGCGGGCTGTTTTCGATTCAGCCTCTCTATGATCCGGCCACCTTCAACTCACACCGCATTTGGACTGCGACTTCCTTCGCTGCGCTCACGTATATCGGCTTTGATGGTGTGACCACGCTGGCGGAAGACGTGGAAAATCCCAAGCGCAACGTCTTGCTTGCGGTAGTGATCACCTGCGTTTTGGCGGGTGTAGGGAGCGCCTTTGAGGTCTATCTCGGTGCTCGAGTGTGGCCCGATTGGAGGTTGTTCCCCAACCTGGAGACGGCCTTCATGGACATATGCAGCCGCGTGGGCGGTCCACTCCTGTTCAATGCCATGGGATTCATTCTCATCGTCGCAGCACTGGGCAGTGGGCTAACCGGAACTCTCGGCGCCGCGCGGTTACTGTTCGGCATGGGGCGCGACGGAGTGCTGCCTAAGAAAGTTTTCGGCTATCTCAAGCCGGGGAGCAATACGCCAACCTACAACATCCTCATTATTGGCCTGCTGTCCTTCGGCGGGGCCGTTCTACTGAACTACTATGGGAGTGCTTACCAGCACGCCGGCGAACTGCTCAACTTCGGAGCTTTCCTGGCTTTTATGGGAGTGAATCTGGCGGTCTTTTGGCAATTCGCCATCGTGGCCAGGCCCGGTCACAAGCGACGCTGGCTGCGTGATGCCGCTCTCCCACTGTTCGGCTTTGTATTCTGCGCCCTGATCTGGTGGAACCTTAACTCGCTAGCTAAGTTTGCAGGATTTGCGTGGTTCGCAATTGGGGTGATCTATATCGGAATCAAGACCCGCGGGTTCCGCAGGGCTCCCGCGATGATCGATTTCGGCGAATAACTGGCAGCGAGCGAAAGCAAATGAAGCGATTAGGTAAAGCATTCCTGATTTTGCTGTTCACCGTCGCCCCGATGTTGGCCGCGGATACTTCCGTGGTCGAGGCCGTCCATGCATCTGCTGATGTTCCCTTGCAGACCGATCCGGCTTCTGCCTTTTGGAGCGCAGCACACCCAGCATATTTAGAGAAAGATAAGGACGGAAGGCCCACATCCCATTTCCGCTCGGAAGTGCGCACACGCTGGACGAAAGACAACCTGTATTTCCTATTCATCTGTCCCTACGACGAACTCTACTTGAAGCCTTCGCCAACTACTACCGAAGAAACCAACGAACTCTGGAACTGGGATGTGGCTGAAGTATTCATCAGCTCCAATTTCAGCGACATCAAACACTACCAGGAGTTCGAAGCTTCTCCGCAAGGCGAATGGGTTGACCTGGACATTGACCTCAACAAACCACACCACGAAGATGGATGGACCTGGAATTCTGGATTTGCAGCGAGCGCGCGGATCGATGCCGCCAACCATCGCTGGTATGCAGCCATGCGGATCCCATTGTCAGCCATCGACAAGCGATCTCCGGCGGATGGAATTGAGTTTCGCATGAATTTGTTTGTGAGCGAAGGTCCGCCTGCCAACCATCATGCGGTGACCTGGCAGCCGCCCATGAGCAATACCTTTCACGTGCCAGAGCGCTTTGGTTTGCTGAGGCTGATTCGGGAAAAACGTTGAGCCTGAGCTCTCCGCCAAGGAACGAATCACGAAAATCGGAACCCTTCTGCAAGGCCATCTACACCAACGGTTGCTCGGGATTGTAGTTGTGTCGCAGTGTCAATGAGCCGTCGGAGTTGAGCTTCTGTCGGCACGCCCAACGGACCGGGTAGCGCACTCCTTTGACCTCGAGCTCGGCTTTCAGCCGTAGCCCTTCCCATTGCGCGCCAGGCGGCAGCATCAGCATGGCTTGGTGAACACCCGTCGGCTTTGGATATCCGGGATCCACACTGCCCGATACATTGATTTTCTTGTCCTGACTCACCGCGCTCAGACGTAGCACTCCCGGAATCGGTGTGATTCCATCGTTCGCGAGTCCAATTACCAGGCCGATCACACCGTCCCGCTTGAACGTCCAGATAAATGATGGGCGGATACGATAGCCGATTTGGCGGGCCATCTCGTCGATAGGCCTCGGGAACTTGTTGTAGTAGCTCACAATGTTGTCGGCGTTCTGAGTGTGCCAACTCCAAAGAGATAGATAGTTGACGGCGACATCGGCTGCGTGGGTGATGATCTGTTCGTTGTAAGTAATTCCGTCTTCGTCGATCTGAAGTTCCTTCGGATCACCGGTGGTGAAACCAACCTCGCAGATGGCAGCAGCCCAGGGTGGGCGGTAGCTCAGCGCCTCGATCTGAGTGTTCTCAATGAAGATCGTGTCGGTGCGCAGCCAGTTGCCGGAACGCATCGTGCGATCAAGTATGCCCGCGTTGCCAACGTTGCTGAAGTCGGGCTGCGTGTTCGTGGCCAGTGGGGTTTTGGTCCAGTGTTCAAGTTGCATCTCGAACATTGCAGTCCATGTCTGTTCCGCAACCAAGTCGCTGGGGAAAGGATTTCCCTCGAATGGCCACGTGTGTCCCTCGCCCCAAAAACCGTACATCATCGTATCCATGAACTCGACCTGCGAATGCCCGTTCAGTTCCGCAGCCAGAAGCCCATTTAATTCGCGAAACGCAGCCTGATATGCCGGGTGATCGTATTGCGGCACACGGTTATCTTTCCGATAGCGCATTTGCTTGGGGTCGCCCTTCCACTCGCCCTTGAGCTTTATGTAGGGAACCTTATTGAGGAGAAAATCTGGCATACCCGGATCGGGAGAGTCGGGATTCTCCAGCATGACGCGAAAGCCAATGCGCTTGTCGTAACGGCGTGCCAGATCGAACGTAATTTTCCACCACTCCGGGAAGTCCAGACGTCCAGGCTGTTTCTGGACATCGCGCCAGTTGGGGCGGATGTAGACCTTCTGCGCAAAGGGCAACTTGATCAGATCTTCAAGCGTCCGCTCCGTGGCTTGACCCGGGACGTGAAGTGGCCCGGTGTCGTCAGAAGCATAGACTATGAGGCCCATGCCGTAGTTGCTGACGATGTCCCTGGAGGGCGAAGTGATCATCGAGACCTCGCTCTCGGGTACCACCGCGCTCGGACCATATTGTGGGAACGGGCCCTGATAAAGCCTGTCGGGAACCGGAGGCCCCGATCCCCAGTCGTATTTATCCCAGTTGTGTTCAAGAATGGAAGCGTTGGCGCCGGCCCTACCCAAGCCAACTACGAGTCCAGTGGAGGTTGCGGACTTCAAGAAGCTGCGTCGGTCCATTAATGCTCCGGCAACAACAGAGTTTGGCAATTAGCGCGACCGCAGAGAGCTAGCTCCGCCCTTGTTGCCCCAGTTCTGCAGGAAAAAGTTGGTGAGGGCAGCACGATCCCGAAACGCCTCGGTTCCACCTTCTTTTGTCGTGGAATAGGCTCCAGCGACGTTGGCAAAACCCAAGCAGTCCTCAAGTTTCGCTCCAGTCAAATACTGGTGGATAAATCCGGCGGCGAAACTGTCTCCAGCCCCGACGTCGTCCACCGCCTTCACACTTGGAGGCATTAGGCTGCACTGCTCCTCCCCTGACCGGCATATGGCTGCAGATGCGCCACGTTTCACGACAACAATCTTGGCAAGTCCTGCAAGAAGGTTGATCGCTTGCGAAAGATCGTCGGTGCGGGCGATCTTTTTTGCCTCGCGATCGTTGGGAAGAAAAATGTCTACGTGCTTTAGAACTTCAAGCAAATCCCGGTCCCATTTATTCTCGGGATCGTCGTTCGTGTCGAGAGAAGTCGAAAGACCCGCCGCTTTCGCCTGACGGAACAGATCCAAAATTCTTGGTCGCAGGGCGCGATGCAGGAAAAACGATGAGACGTGCAGATGTCGCGCGGACCGCACATATCCCATGTCGATGTCCGCAAACTGCAGTTCGAACATGGTGCCGGGGTAAGTAAGGATGTAGCGATGCTGCAAATAAGGCAAAACGACGGTCAACCCCGTCGATGTCGACCCGGTGGCTTGCTTCACGCGCCCTACCTCGACCCCGGCAGCCGACAGTCTCTCCAGCGCCATTTTTCCGAGAGCGTCAGCCCCTGTTTTTGATACAAAACCAACCTTATCGCCAAGCATGGCCAGGTTATGGGCAAAAATCGCCGATGAACTGCCTAGGGTCAACGCCAGCCCGCTGGCTAGCAGTTCCCTGTCCAGGACAAGCTCTCTCGGCAGACCATAGAGAATGAGGTCCAGGTTGATCTCTCCAACCACGCATACGTCCAATGTAGCCATGCCATTACTTTTGCTTTCGTTTTAAAGTATGTCAAGAGGTTTCTTCATATTTTGGTTATCCATTATGCTGCACGGGGATGCACGACAGTACTCGCTTTTGGCCGTTTGATTCGTCTATTTAGAGCTAGACAAATGAAATAAAAAGATATAAAGAGAAATAGTTCGTTAGTCTCTAGTTTTCGCAAGTGCCGGTGGGGGCAGTCTGCTAACCGATCGGGTCTGCGGGCCTCGGAAGAACTTGGAGAGCACCACGGAAATGAAACGATATTAAAAGGAGAACCCATGAAACGCCGTTCGTTCCTAAAGACGGCTGGTGCGGCTGGCTTGGCGGTCGGGGTTACACCAGCGTGGGGTATGCCCCAAAGGGCAGATCAACATCCCAACCCCGGTTCTTCGGATGCCAAAAAAGCACCCGAGCAAGCTTCGCCAGAAACGATACTGCTGAAGGATTACCGGCCTAAATCCCTTTACAAGATTCCTATTTCCGAAGTGCCCAGAGCGAAATTCCCAATCATTGATATGCATTCCCACGCCTATGCCAAGACGCCGGAAGAAATTGCCGAGTGGGTCAAGAATATGGACGAGGTCGGAATTGAGAAGACCATCATTCTTAGCGGAGCGACGGGGCAAGAGTTTGACAATGTCTATCGGAAATACTCCGTCCATTCAGAACGTTTCGAGCTCTGGTGCGGCTTTGATTACACAGGCTATGACCAACCAGGATTCGGGCCTCAAGCCGTACGGGAACTAGAGAGGTGCCACCAGGCGGGGGCTCGCGGGGTTGGCGAACTTCATGACAAGGGGAAAGGGCTTACTTCGGACCGGGTAAATGCGTTTGGCATGCACCCCGACGATGCGCGCATGAACCCGCTATTCGAGCGATGTGGTCAGTTGGGCATGCCGGTGAATATTCACGTTGCAGATCCCATTTGGATGTACGAACCGATGGATAATACGAATGATGGACTGATGAATGCCTTCCACTGGCGGCTGGACAACCAGCCGAACATCGTAAGGCTTTCTGGAATGATCGACATCCTCGAGCGTACGGTCCAAAAACACTCCAATACGACCTTCATTGCCTGCCATTTTGCCAATCTCGATTATGACTTGGAGCGCCTAGGCAAACTGCTCGCAAGGCACCCCAATTTGTATGCCGATATTGCTGCGCGATATGCCGAAACAGCACCCATTCCTCGCTTTGTAGGGAAGTTCTACGCAGAGCATGCCGATCGTCTGCTCTACGGCACTGACATGGGATTTGACAAACCCATGTACCGGGTCACCTTCAGAGTCCTCGAGACATCGGACGAGCACTTCTACGAACGCGACATGTTCGGTTACCACTGGAGCCTAAATGGTTTCGGGCTTCCGGAAGAAACTCTGCGTAAGGTCTATCGCACAAATGCGCAGAAGATCTTAAGTTCCCGAGAAACGCGGGTTTCGGCCTAGGCTTTACGGCTATCGACAGCCTCAAGTACTTTTCATAGGAAGGTGAGCTTGAAATTCTTAATTCTGTTTACGTTGTTCGGGTGCGTTTCCGCTTCTGGCCAGATCAATACCTCTTACTACGTGTCGACGACTGGGAATGATTCGAACCCCGGCACTCGAGCTGCGTCTTGGCGCACCATTCAACATGCCGCGAACACCGCGCGAGCGGGCAGCACGGTAAACGTCGAACGTGGAGTTTACGAAGAACTGGTCAGCATCAACGTGGCTGGCAACGCGAGTGCCGGATTCATCACTTTCAGAAGCTCTCCCGGCGGAACAGCAATCCTTGACGCAGGGCATTTTGCGCCCTCTGGAAGGCAAGGTGTGCTTACCATTCACAATCAAAGTTACGTGCGAATCGAAGGCTTAGAAATTCGCAATTTCCACACGGCTGAACATCAGCTCTCTCCATTGGGGATAAGCGTTACGGGATCCGGATCTCATATTGAGCTATTGAACAATAATGTCCATCATATTGAGCAGACCTTCGAGGGCCGTGATGCTCCGGGACGAGGGGGCAACGGATTTGGCATTGCGGTGTATGGAACCGACGCCAAGACTCCCATCACAGACTTGATCATTGACGGCAACGAGGTGCACCACCTCAAAACCGGATCAAGCGAGTCGCTTGTGGTGAATGGAAACGTCACTAACTTCCGCATCACGCACAACGTAGTTCACGACAACAACAACATCGGCATTGATGTCATCGGTTTTGAGCGCACCGCTCCGGATCCCGCTGTCGACCAGGCGCGTGATGGAGTGGTAAGCAACAATCTGGTTTACAACATTACTTCGCGCGGCAATCCGGCTTATCGCAACGAAGAGAACTCCGATGGAATTTACGTAGACGGCGGCACCAGAATCCTGATCGAACAGAACGTCATGCATGACGTCGATTTCGGAATCGAGCTGGCCAGTGAACACAAGGACCGCGCCACCAGTTACGTCGTTGCCCGCAACAACCTTATCTATCACTCCCACACCGCAGGTGTTTCGCTCGGGGGTTATGCGCCGGAGCGCGGACGCACCGATCATTGCACAGTGGTCAACAACACCCTTTACGACAACGATACGTCGGGAACCGGGTCCGGCGAATTCCAGATGCAATGGAACATGGCCGACAATATTTTCGCCAACAACATCGTCTATGCAGGATCACGCTGCCTTATCTCGCTGAACAAATCGCGGGTTGATAAAAACCAACGGCCCGTCACTATCGATCACAATCTCTATTACTGCGCCTCCGGAACGAAGGCGAGCATATGGGCAGGAGCATCCGCCACCGCGGCCGGGTTCGACAAATATGTTGAGGCCACGGGTAATGACGGTCACTCGCGTTTTCTCGATCCCCATTTTGTCGACGCAGGCGCGCACAACTTTCATCTGCAATCAGACTCTCCCGCGCTCGCTGCCGGCACGACGGATGACCTGCCGGTGGGAGAACGAGACCTTGATGGCGCACCGCGAGTCAAGTCTGGGAAACTCGACATTGGTTGCTACCAAACACAATAGGAGAAGCTCATGCAGAACTCGGGCGTCGGTCGCCGTGAATTCATGAAAGTCACCGCTGGAGCCGGCGCCGCTTTAGCAATGCCGACCTTGGGACATGCTGCCGCTGTCTCTTCCTCCAAAATGATAGGCATTCAGGTGGGAGCGATTTCGTTTGTAGATGAAGGCACCGAACAGGTGCTGGACATCCTCCAGGAACGCGCCTGTGTGAATACTCTGTTTCTCGCCGTATTCACTTATGGTCGCGGCATCGCCGGACGGCAGATTCCGGGGTATCCGCTGCCTGACCACGGTAAGCAGGCGTACGATCTCAACTATCATGGCGGGAACTTCGCCACGCCGCACCCTCAGTATTACAAAAACACAGTCATCAGACCGGCTCACGCGCCCGACCACGGCGATTTGGACATCCTGGCCGAAGTGATCCCTGCTGCGAGAAAACGTGGCATGAAGGTCATCTGTTGGATGGAGGATGTATTTCGCTCCGACCTGCCGAATATCGAGAAAGTGCAGGAACGAGATTTGTATGGCCGGAACATGGAGACGCTCTGCGTGAACAATCCGAATTACCTGAACTTCTTTGCCGGCCTGGTCGAAGATTTTGCCCGTTCTTATGATGTCGATGGAATCATGTGGGGATCGGAGCGGCAGGGCGCGCTTTGCGACAGTTTAGGGGCTACACATGACACGCCGCCGATCGATCCCGGCAATGTGACCTGTTTTTGCGAATTTTGCTACAAAAAAGCGAAAGAGCTTGGGATCAATCCCGACCGCGCCAGGCAAGGATTTCTGGAGCTGGAAAAATTCGTTCGTGCATCCCGCAGCGGCAAGCGTCCGTCAGACGGCTACTTTGTTGAGTTCTGGCGGATTCTATTGCGCTATCCCGAACTGGCCGCATGGGAAATGCAATTCACCGACAGCCTGCGCGAAACCTACGCTGCACTCTACAAAACGGTGAAGACGGCCAAGCCGACAATCCCAGTGGGCTGGCACATCTGGCACAACAATTCTTTTAACCCGATCTATCGCGCTGAACAGGATTGGGCCGAACTTTCAAAGTATTCCGACTTCATAAAGGTCGTGATGTACAACAACTGCGGCGGCGAGCGCATAGCCCTTTACGTCGACAACATCGGCTCGACGCTGTACGGTGACCTCACGAAACAGCAACTGACGGAGTTCACGTACGAAGTGATGGGATACAAGGAACCCAGCTATGACCAGATTCCGCACACGGGCCTTTCGGCCGACTACGTCTACCGCGAAACCAAGCGCGCTCTGGAAGGAGTTGCTGGCACCAATACTCAAATCTGGTCCGGCCTTGATGTGGACATACCAACCGAAGCCAATAATAGCAAGTGCACGCCGCAAAGCGTGAAAGAGGCAGTGCACGCGGCGTTCAAGGCCGGTGCGCCGGGAGTAATTCTATCCCGCAAATATTCCGAGATGCGGCTTGCCAACCTCAGCGGCGCAGGAGACGCAATCCGCGAGTTGAAATTGTCAAGTTGAGGACAATTCGCCGGAAGCACCAGGCACATTTTACTCGAGACTAATTGCCCTCCCTATTTTTTCTCCCCAAACGAGACCACTGCCCCACGCTCCAGCGGCAAATTAAATTCAATCATCTCCCCGCGTTTCACTCCGCGCACAGTGTGCGATTCGCCAAGGAATGGAAGATACGAGAGCGAATCTCCCATCGCCGTTGGAACTTTCACCTGGATGTTCACAGGCACCGGAATGACCACCTTATCGGGTACCAAACCGCTGAAATTGGCAAGGTACACATGAGGAGTGCCGTTTACCATGGCGAAATTGGCTGCGACTGTAGGCGGAGCATCAACCTGGATCTCATCGCTGTTGCCCAAGGCGTTCAAGAGCTCCTTGGGGGGACTCGCCGAGCCAACTGCGAAGTTGCTCTCCAATGCGTTGAAATATTGGCCGGCTGGATCGTCCGGGAAGGCAATCTTTTGCGCTGACGGCGGGATGCCGGAAACGTCCTCCCCCGAAACCACGAGCCGTCCGCCATGTTCAACAAATAGTTGAAGGCTCTGCCGTTCGGCATCGTTCAACACACTCACGCTCGGCAGGACCAGCGTTTTGCCATGAAAATCCGCGAGCGTCCTTGGTGTGACAACCTGCAACGACCGGTGTTGCTGAATGAGCAGGACTGCTAAACCACGATACGAAGGAAGAAATTGTTTCGGAGTATAGTCACGGCTCTTCGGAGAAAAATACACACCCACCGAATCAAATGGAGTCCGCGGCGAATATAGTTCCCGTTCGTTTTTTTCGATCCATGCGAAAATCTGTTTGCGTGTGGCCGCGTCGTTTGTACCGGCCATCGAATGGCCGGGGGCGTCCCAGAAGTTTGCTCCGTCCATCACAATAGAGTTGGCAAGGTTCTTCATCGGCTCCTGCGCTGCGACACCTTTTTGCCCGTCCCACGAGTAATTGAGAATCCACGTCGCCTTGCCTTGGGCGAAAGCTCGAAACGTCAGCATCCCTGCCTGATACAGGAACCAGTCAACCTGCGAGCGTACCGCTGCCATGTGCTCGCCATTGCCGAACTCATACTCGTGCGCAATGACGTCGACCACGTCATACATTTGGTAGACATCGGCCCCGACTCGCGTCGCTTCTTCTTCGATCCCCGGATAGATTTCAGGAATCAGCATGATCTCGGGATTCACGGAACGGGCATTTTCGCGAATCTCCTTCACAAAGTCGGTCATAGTCTCGATGCGAAAATCAATCCACTTGCGGAAATTTGCGTCCTGAAAATCCCCTAACTTCAGATCTTTCTTTGCATCCAGCCCGGTCTTGTCCTTGAAAGCAGCAACCGTGTAGTCGTCGAAACTTGCCCAGCTTTGCTCCCAGCCGTCAAAGTGCGTCATCCAGTACGGGATATCCACATAAATTCCGTCAACACCAGTGGCAGCGATTTCCCGCACTCGCTGCATGTACTGCTTCCGCCACTCTTTCGCGTATGGGCTAATCCATACATCCTCATCGCCCTGTCTAATCCAGAACGCCGCGCCCCCGGTAAACATCGCCGGCTCCCCGGTGATCTTCCGCTGCAGCCAGTCGGGATGGTCTTTCATCACTGTGTGAGCGGACTTGTCAGCGTTGGCAGTAATGCATTCCGTACCGGCGATGTACACATACACCTTATTGTTGGCCTTGTGAACCTGTTGGGATACGGCGCGCAGGACCTTCAGCTTTTCTGTCGGGTCAAGAAAACTCTCGTAGCGTCCGGGAATGTCGTTGTCTACTTCAATGCCGTAGACATGATCTTCGGTCGCCTTGCGCACAATCTGATCGGCATCGCCGCGGTTCAAACTGAAAGCAGCAATACGTGCTTTGTGAGTCCAATCTTGTTGGGGGGCCTGCCCGGTCGAATTGGTTAACAGTCCACTAACAAGCACGAGGACGCTGAACATAGATGAGAGTCTCATAACCCACCATCTCCTGTTTTTGCCTGAATATCGGTTGAAATTTGGATACCGCGCCAGGCTCGCATCTTTCGCCTGGCGCCGGATTGAACTTGCGTGGAAAACATGGGCGACCGCCACTGCCAGCCGCCCTTTTGGTAGGCCGTGCACGTTGCCGATCGCTCTTTACTGTTTCTACTAGAACTCGAACCGCGCTCCGAACTGCATGTGCCGCGGGCTGTTCACTGTGCTGGTCACTTGCCCGAATTGTGAGTTTCCCAGGAACGTGTTGGGCAGACCGAATCGCGGAGTATTGGTGAAGTTGAAGAACTCTGCCCGAATCTGGAGCTTCT
>Ga0207693_10003754_pt1 | contig 12951 bp, 11 predicted proteins | sample LARL81metaG_FD_184347 | JGI IMG/M metagenome (GOLD analysis project Ga0207693, IMG submission 184347) | Corn, switchgrass and miscanthus rhizosphere microbial communities from Kellogg Biological Station, Michigan, USA - LAR L8-1 metaG... | ecosystem: Host-associated > Plants > Roots >...
AGATCAAGAGCCGCATCCTGGCGATGGCCAAACCCGATGCGGACGGGCATCGGCCCGATGTGGTGATCACAGAGATCGGCGGCACGGTGGGCGATATCGAGTCGCTGCCCTTTCTCGAAGCCGCACGGCAGGTCCGCCACGAGGTCGGCCGGGAGAATTGCTTCTTCCTGCACTGCTCGCTGGTGCCGTACATGGCGCCATCGGGTGAACTCAAGACAAAGCCCACCCAGCACTCGGTGGCGGCGCTGCGCAGCATCGGTATCACGCCGGACGCGCTGATTCTTCGCTGCGATCGCGACGTGCCGGAACCGCTGAAGAACAAGATCGCGCTCATGTGTGACGTCGACATCGACGGCGTGATCTCCACTCCCGACGCACCGTCGATCTACGACATTCCCAAGGTGTTGCACCGTGAGGAACTCGACGCCTATGTCGTCCGCCGGTTGAACCTACCGTTCCGCGATGTCGACTGGACCCAGTGGAACGACCTCCTCGAACGTGTGCACGAACCGCAGGAGACGGTGCGGATCGCCTTGGTGGGTAAGTACATTGACCTCTCCGACGCGTATCTGTCGGTGGCTGAGGCGCTGCGGGCCGGTGGCTTCAAGCACCGTGCAAAGGTCGAGATGCGGTGGGTGGCATCCGACGACTGTGAGACGGAGAGTGGTGCCGCCGCCGCGCTGGCCGACGTGCACGGTGTGCTCATCCCCGGCGGCTTCGGGATTCGTGGAATCGAGGGCAAGATCGGCGCCATCTCCTACGCCCGCAAGCGGCGATTGCCGGTCCTCGGGCTGTGTCTCGGGTTGCAGTGCATCGTCATCGAGGCGGCCCGCTCGGCCGGGCTCACCGGTGCCAACTCCGCGGAGTTCGATCCGAAGACACCGGATCCGGTGATCTCGACGATGGCCGACCAACGCGATGCCGTGGCTGGTGAGGCGGACCTGGGTGGCACCATGCGACTGGGTGCCTATCCGGCCGTGCTCGAGGCGGGTTCGATTGTGGCGCAGGCATATCAGGCCACCGAGGTATCCGAGCGGCACCGCCACCGCTACGAGGTGAACAACGACTACCGCGACCGCATCGCCGACAGCGGGTTGAAGTTCTCCGGCACCTCCCCGGACGGCCATCTGGTGGAATTCGTCGAGTACGGCGCCGATGTCCATCCGTTCATCGTCGGCACGCAGGCACACCCGGAGCTCAAGAGCCGGCCGACTCGGCCGCATCCGCTGTTCGTCGCGTTCATCGGCGCGTCGCTGGACTACAAGGCCGAAGAACGATTGCCGGGCATGAACATTCCCGAACAGCACGCGAATGGTGTCGAACATCACGACAACGTCACGCAACTGCTGCAAGAGCCCGCGGCCCGTGGCTGAACACGAGTTCGAGACGGTCTCAAGCCAAACCCTCTATGTCGGAAACATTTTCGCACTCCGGACCGACGAGGTCCGCATGCCACACGGCAACATCGCGCGCCGGGAAGTCGTGGAGCACTACGGCGCAGTAGCGGTCCTCGCGCTCGACGACGACAACAACGTCATGCTGGTCTACCAATACCGCCACCCGCTTGGTCGGCGGCTTTGGGAGCTGCCGGCAGGCCTGCTGGACCTCGGCGGTGAACCGCCGCACATCACCGCCGCCCGCGAGTTGAAGGAAGAGGCGGGACTCGCCGCGACGGAGTGGCACACCCTCGCCGATCTCGACTCGACGCCCGGGTTCTCCGACGAGAGCGTCCGGATCTACCTCGCGACCGGACTGACCGACGTCGGGCGGCCCGACGCCCACGACGAGGAGGCCGACCTGACGCTGCGATGGTTTCCGCTTGACGAGGCCGTACGCCTGGTCTTTAGCGGCGAGATCGTCAATTCGATTGCGGTGGGCGGGATCCTGGCCGCCCACACCGTCAGCAACCCCGCGACGCTGCGGCCCGTCGACGCGCCGTGGCCGGACCGGCCGACCACGTTCGCCCGCCGGAAGGGGCACCCGTGACCACGTCGTCCGTCCCCCTGCCCTTCGGGCGGGAGGTGCCCTCACTTCGCGCGAGCGGCTCATCGTCCTTTCGCTCGGCCCTCGACGACCAGTTCCAGGGCTACCTTGATCACCTGACCATCGAGCGTGGCGTGGCCGCCAACACCTTGAGTTCGTATCGCCGTGATCTTCGCCGCTACGCCGAGCACCTGACAGCGCGGGGCATCGACGACCTGTCCAAGGTCACCGAGAGCGACGTCAGTGACTTCCTTGTGTCGCTGCGCCGCGGCGACCCTGACACGAAAACCGCGCCGCTGTCGGCGGTGTCGGCGGCCCGCGCGGTGGTCGCTGTGCGAGGACTGCACCGCTTCGCGGAGTCTGAAGGCCTCACCGGCGTCGATGTGGCCCGGGCGGTCAAGCCGCCGACTCCGAGCCGGCGGCTGCCCAAGAGCCTGACCATCGACGAGGTGCTGGCCCTGCTGGACGGCGCAGGCGGCGACAGCGAGGCCGACGGTCCGCTGACCGTGCGCAACCGGGCCCTGCTGGAGCTGTTGTATTCGACGGGCGCTCGGATCTCCGAGGCGGTCGGGCTCGACCTGGACGACATCGACACCCAGGTCCGGTCGGTGCTGCTGCGAGGTAAGGGCGGCAAGCAGCGGCTGGTGCCGATCGGTCGGCCTGCCGTCACCGCGCTGGACGCTTACCTGGTACGTGGTCGTCCCGACCTGGCCCGGCGCGGCCGCGGCACGCCCGCGATCTTCCTCAACGCCCGCGGCGGGCGGCTGTCGCGGCAGAGCGCGTGGCAGGTGCTGCAGGACGCCGCCGAGCGGGCGGGCATCACTGCCGCGGTGTCGCCGCACGTTTTGCGCCACTCGTTCGCCACGCACCTGCTCGACGGGGGAGCCGACGTCCGGGTCGTGCAGGAGTTGCTGGGACACGCGTCGGTGACGACGACGCAGATTTACACGATGGTCACGGTGCATGCGTTGCGCGAGGTGTGGGCAGGCGCCCATCCGCGGGCGCGCTGAACGGTCGGGCGCCGTTGATCGTTGGACTCGGATATGAGCGAGCACGATATAGCCATAATCGGTGCGGGCCCGGCCGGTATCTCGGTGGCGCTGAGTCTGCGTGACCGCGGGCTGCGCCCATTGCTGATCGATCGGGCCGACCAAGTGGGTTCCTCGTGGCGAGGTCGCTACGACCGGCTGAAGCTGAACACCGGCAGACCGTTCTCGCATCTACCGAACCGGCCGTACCCAAAGGGCACGGCCATGTTTCCGACCCGTGACAACGTCGTCGATCACCTCGACCGGCACGCCCGTGAAAGCCGGATCGAGCTGCGGCTGGGTACCGAAGTCACGCGTATCGACAGGGCAGGCACCGGCTGGCGACTTGAAACGTCGACCGGCCGTATCAGCGCACACCAGGTCGTTGTCGCCATCGGAAACCAGCACACCGCGCGCATTCCCCAGTGGCCGGGTGCGGACGGCTTCACCGCCGAACTGATGCACTCGTCGGTATACCGAAACCCGCGCCCCTATCAGGGCAGGAACGTGTTGGTGGTCGGCGCCGGCTCGTCGGGGATGGAGATCGCCCACGACCTTGCCACCGGTGGCGCCGCCAAGGTCTGGCTAGCCGTCCGCAATCCGCCGAACATCATGTTGCGGTCGCTTCCCGGTGGCCTGCCGGGTGACCTGCTCTCTCTGCCGATGTACCACCTCCCTGTCCGCGTCGCCGACGCGATCGGCCGGCGGGCGCGGCGCGCGAATCTCGGCGACCTCAGCCAGTTCGGGTTGCCGATCCCGGAAGAGGGCGTGTTTTCGCGGGTGAAACGTCTCGAGCAGGTGCCGGCGCTGGTCGACGTGGATGTGATTGACGCCATCAGGAATGGGTCCATTGAGGTTGTCGCGACGGTCGAGTCGTTCGATCGCGACAAGGTCGTCCTCGTCGACGGGTCGCGGCTGGACGCGCACGCCGTCGTGCTGGCCACCGGTTACAGGCGCGCTCTGGAACCGCTGGTGGGCCACCTCGGCGTGCTCGATGCAAGGGGTAAACCGGTCGTCGCGGGCGAACGGCCCGCCGCGGACGGGCTGCGGTTCATCGGCTACGACGTCCGGCCGTCCCTGATCGGTTATATGGCCAAGCAGTCCAAGCGTATGGCGAAGCGGATCGTCCGCGAGCTGTCCGCCGGGCTAGATACTCCGACTCCAGCACGACATCGGGCGCCAGCGTCTGATACTCGCCGTGCGTCTTGTGCGCGACCGTGTCGAAGAGCTTGCTCTGCTGCTGATTCATGAATTCGCGGTACTTCGGCGAGCCAGGAATGAGCATGTTGTCGGCGACCACGATGGATCCGTAGTGCAACCAGCCACGGTCCAGGATGCTCTGCAGGTCGGGCAGGTAGGCGCCCTTGTCGTGGTCGATGAACAGGAAGTCGAGCTTCCCGGCTGCGAAGCCGTGCTCGGTGCCCAGCGCGTCGAGCGTTCGGCCGCCGTCACCGATGGTGCCGACGACGCAGGTGACCCGGTCGGCGATGCCGGCCTGCGCCCAGATACGCTGCGCCACTTCGGCGTTGGCGGCCGAGCGCTCGACGGAGAACACCTTGGCCGACGGCGCCGCACGGGCGATCCGCAGCGAGCTGTAGCCGCAGTAGGTGCCCAGCTCCAGCGCCAGGGAGGGGTTGGCGCGGCGAACGGCAGCGTCTAGTAGCTCACCCTTCTCGTCGCCGATGTTGATCAAGAGCGACTTCTCGTACGCGAACTCGTCCACCTTCGCGATCGCGTCATCGATGTCGCCCTGCCGTGCGTTGGCCACCACATAGTCGGCAGCGGCGGACTCTCGTCCGTCGCCGATCTGGCCGGTCTTGGTGATGTTGCGGGCCCCGATCGCCAGCCGCCAAAACGACCAGCGCAGGAAAGGCAGCCGCTGCTTCAGGCGCATGGTCGTCACACTATTCGGACGGGCTGCTCGATTGGGTTCCACGTTGCCCGCGGGTCTGCCAGACCAGGCAGGCGCGCCCCCGTTAAACTTGCCCGGATGTTCGGAATGCCTCATGCGTGCGTGACCAGCGACGGTCGGGCATGACCGACGAGGGTGGGCCCGCCGGAACGGCGGAAAGTCCGGGTTTGACGGGCCGCCCGCCGCGGACCATTCCTGAACCCAAGCCGAAGAACGTGCACGGCCCTGCCAAGGTCATCGCGATGTGCAATCAGAAGGGCGGCGTCGGAAAGACGACATCGACCATCAATCTGGGCGCCAGCCTGGCCGAGTACGGTCGGCGGGTGCTGTTGGTGGACCTCGATCCGCAGGGCGCGCTGTCGGCGGGGCTTGGGGTGCCGCATTACGAACTCGACCACACCGTGCACAACCTGCTGGTGGAGCCGCGAGTGTCGATCGAAGAAGTGCTGATCCATACCCGTGTCCCTGGCATGGATTTGGCGCCAAGCAACATCGACCTGTCGGCTGCCGAGATCCAGCTTGTCAACGAGGTGGGCCGCGAGCAGTCGCTGGCCCGCTCGCTGTATCCGGTGCTCGACCGCTACGACTATGTGCTGATCGACTGCCAGCCGTCGCTGGGACTGCTCACCGTGAACGGGCTGGCATGCAGCGACGGCGTGATCATCCCGACCGAGTGTGAGTACTTCTCGCTGCGCGGCCTCGCCCTGCTGACCGACACCGTCGACAAGGTGCACGACCGGCTGAACCCGAAGCTGTCGATCAGCGGCATCCTGGTCACCCGGTACGACCCACGCACGGTCAACTCCCGCGAAGTGATGGCCCGCGTGCTGGAGAGGTTCGGCGACCTGGTGTTCGACACCGTCATCACCCGCACGGTGCGCTTCCCCGAGACCAGCGTCGCCGGCGAGCCGATCACCACGTGGGCGCCGAAATCCGGTGGGGCCGAAGCCTATCGGTCGTTGGCGCGCGAGGTCATCGACCGGTTCGGCGCGTGAATACGGACACACAGGCCGGAGCCGCGGAGGCGGCGACATCGAACTCCGAAGAGCAGACCCGACAGAACGGCTTCCAGGTCCGGCTGAGCAATTTCGAGGGGCCGTTCGATCTGCTGCTGCAGCTGATCTTCGCGCACCGCCTCGATGTCACCGAGGTGGCGCTGCATCAGGTGACCGGCGACTTCATCGCTTACACCAAGGCGATCGGCCCGCAGATGGAGCTCGAGGAGACGACGGCGTTCCTCGTGGTCGCGGCCACGCTGCTGGACCTCAAAGCCGCGCGCCTGCTACCCGCCGGTGAAGTGCACGACGAGGAGGACCTCGCGCTGCTCGAGGTCCGCGACCTACTGTTCGCACGGCTGCTGCAGTACCGGGCGTTCAAGCACGTCGCGGAGATGTTCGCCGAGCTCGAGTCCGCGGCACTGCGCAGCTATCCGCGGTCGGTGGCGCTGGAGCAGCGGTACGAGGATCTGCTGCCCGAGGTGATGCTGGGCGTCGACGCCGAGAGCTTCGCGCAGATCGCCGCGGCGGCGTTCACACCCCGCCCGGTCCCGACGGTGGGCACCGAGCACCTCCACCAGGTGATTGTGTCGGTGCCGGAGCAGGTCGGCAATCTGATGAACCTGCTGGAGAGCCGTGGCATCGGGCGCTGGGCGTCGTTTTCCGAGCTGGTGGCCGACTGTGCGGCACCGATCGAGATCGTCGGCCGGTTCCTCGCACTACTCGAGCTGTACCGGGCGCGGGCGGTAGCATTCGACCAATCAGAACCGCTTGGTGTGCTCCAGATTTCGTGGACCGGCGAACGGCCAACCAACGAACACCTGGTAACCGAGGATGCGGTGGAAGTAGACGACGCTGATGACTGACGACATTTCCACGGACCTTCCCACCGATCTGGACTTGGGCATCGACGTCGCGACCGCACCGGAGCTCGAGGACTCCGAACTCGGCGCGGCGCTCGAGGCGCTGCTGCTGGTGGTGGACACCCCGGTGACCGTGGAGCAGCTGGCGGTCGTGACCGAGCACCCGGCGTACCGCGTCGCGGCCAAGCTTCAGTTGATGTCGGAGGAGCTCACAGCCCGCGACAGCGGCATCGATCTGCGGGAAGCCGGCGGCGGCTGGCGGATGTACACCCGCGCGCGGTTCGCGCCGTACGTGGAACGGCTGCTCCTCGACGGCGCACGGTCCAAGCTGACCCGCGCGGCGCTGGAGACGCTGGCGGTGGTGGCGTACCGGCAGCCGGTGACGCGGGCCCGGGTGAGTGCGGTTCGCGGCGTGAATGTGGACGCGGTGATGCGCACGCTGCTGGCGCGCGGGCTGATCACCGAGGCGGGCACCGATCCCGACACGGGCGCCATGACGTTCGCGACGACCGAGCTGTTCCTGGAGCGGCTGGGCTTGACATCGCTGACGGACCTGCCTGACATCGCGCCGCTGCTGCCTGACGTCGACGTCATCGATGATCTGAGCGAATCCCTCGGCGAAGAGCCGCGTTTTATAAAACTGAGCGGTGCGCCCGTGGCCGAGGCACCGATGTCGTTCGACGTGGACCGGGAGTGAGATGGCGGACTCCGAGGATTTCGGTCCTCCTCGCGTGCGGGAAGGCGTGCGCTTGCAGAAAGTGTTGTCGCAGGCCGGAATTGCGTCGCGCCGCGTCGCTGAGAAGATGATCCTCGACGGCCGGGTCGAGGTCGACGACCGGGTGGTCACCGAGCTGGGCACGCGCGTGAACCCGGACGTGTCGGTGATCCGCGTCGACGGGGCGCGGGTGACGGTCGACGACACCCTGGTGCATCTGGCGATCAACAAGCCGCTGGGCATGCATTCGACGATGTCCGACGACCGCGGCAGGCCGTGCATCGGCGACCTGGTCGAGCATCGAGTGCGGGGCAACAAGAAGCTGTTTCACGTCGGGCGGCTCGACGCCGACACCGAAGGGCTGATGCTACTGACCAATGACGGCGAGCTGGCGCACCGGTTGATGCATCCGTCGTTCGAGGTGCCCAAGACATATCTGGCGACGGTAGAAGGCTCAGTGCGGCGGGGGCTGGGCCGCAAGCTGCGCGACGGCGTCGAACTGGACGACGGGCCAGCGCATGTCGATGATTTCGCACTGGTGGACAAAGTGCCGGGCAAAACGCTGGTGCGGGTGACGCTGCACGAGGGCCGCAAACGGATCGTGCGGCGGCTACTTGCGGCGGTCGGACATCCGGTGCAGGAGCTGGTGCGCACCGACATCGGCTCGGTGTCGCTCGGCGACCAACGGCCCGGCAGCATCCGGGTGTTGAGCCGCAAGGAGGTCGGGGAGTTGTACAAGGCGGTGGGCCTGTGAGCTCCTCACTGGTGATCGCGGTCGACGGACCCGCAGGCACCGGAAAGTCTTCGGTGTCACGGAGTTTGGCCCGGTCATTGGGCGCGCGCTATCTGGATACCGGTGCGATGTACCGGATCGTCACGCTCGCGGTTTTGCGGGCGGGGATCGATCTGGACGATGTGGAGGCTGTCAGCGCAGCGGCGGCGGACGTTGACCTTGCAGTCGGGTATGACCCCGACGAGGATCGTTCCTACCTTGCCGGGGAAGATGTTTCGGCCGAGATCCGCGGTGACGAAGTGACCAGGGCGGTGTCGGCGGTATCGGCGGTTCTCGAGGTGCGGTCCAGGTTGGTTCAATTACAGCGCGAGCTCGCGGCGGGCCAGAACAGCGTCGTGGTCGAGGGCCGCGACATCGGCACCGTCGTGCTGCCCGGTGCCGACGTGAAGATCTTTCTGACCGCGTCGGCCGAGGAACGCGCACGGCGGCGCAACGACCAGAACATCGCATCCGGGTTGGGCGACGACTATGAGGCTGTGCTGGCCGACGTAAAGCGCCGCGACCATCTGGATTCGACGCGAAAGGTGTCGCCGTTGCGGGCGGCCGACGATGCGTTGGTCGTCGACACCAGCGATATGTCCGAGCCCCAGGTGGTCTCAAATCTGCTGGAACTCGTCGAGCAGCATGCCAGGGTGTCGCGATGAGCTCACACGACCCTGAGGCAACCTGGGCCGACGAAAGCGATTGGGAGCTCGGCGCGGAAGAGGTCGCCGAGGCGATCGAGGAAGCGGCGCCGCCGCCGGTGGTGGCTGTCGTAGGTCGCCCGAACGTCGGCAAGTCGACGTTGGTGAACCGGATCCTCGGCCGCCGTGAGGCAGTGGTGCAGGACGTGCCGGGGGTGACCCGTGACCGGGTGTCGTATGACGCGCTGTGGTCGGGGCGGCGGTTTGTCGTGCAGGACACCGGCGGATGGGAGCCGGACGCAAAGGGTCTGCAGCAGTTGGTGGCTGAGCAGGCGTCGGTGGCGATGCGCACCGCGGACGCCATCGTCTTCGTCGTCGAAGCGACCGTGGGGGCGACGACGGCCGACGAGGCTGCGGCGCGGCTTCTGCAGCGCTCGGGGAAGCCAGTGTTCTTGGCGGCCAACAAGGTTGACAACGAACGCGGTGAGGCCGATGCGGCAGAGTTGTGGTCGTTGGGGCTGGGGGAGCCGTACCCGATCAGCGCGATGCACGGCCGCGGGGTCGCCGATCTGCTCGACGAGGTCATCGATGCGCTGCCCGCGGTGTCCGAGATGGCATTGGGCGGGGGAGGTCCACGTCGAGTTGCGTTGGTGGGCAAGCCGAATGTGGGCAAGAGCTCCCTACTGAATCGACTTGCCGGCGACGAGCGGTCGGTGGTGCACGATGTGGCAGGCACGACCGTCGATCCAGTCGACTCGCTGATCGAAATGGACGGCAAGATCTGGCGTTTCGTAGATACGGCGGGACTGCGCCGCAAGGTCGGCCAGGCCAGCGGGCATGAGTTCTACGCGTCGGTGCGCACACACGGCGCTATCGACGCCGCCGAGGTGGCCATCGTGCTGATCGACGCGTCGCAGCCGCTGACCGAGCAGGACCAGCGGGTGCTGTCGATGGTGATCGAGGCGGGCCGGGCGCTGGTGCTCGCGTTCAACAAGTGGGACCTGGTCGACGAGGACCGCCGCTACCTGCTGGACCGCGAGATCGAACGCGAGCTGGCGCAGTTGCAGTGGGCGCCGCGAGTCAACATCTCGGCGATGACCGGCCGGGCGGTGCAGAAACTGGTACCGGCGCTGGAGACGGCGTTGCAGTCGTGGGACACCCGGATTTCGACTGGACGGCTGAACACGTTCTTCAAGGAGGTGGTGGCGGCGACGCCGCCACCGGTGCGCGGGGGCAAGCAGCCGCGGATCCTGTTCGCCACACAGGCAACCGCGCGTCCTCCGACATTTGTGTTGTTCACCACTGGTTTTCTCGAGGCCGGGTACCGGCGGTTCCTGGAGCGACGCTTGCGCGAGACCTTCGGTTTCGAGGGAAGCCCGATCCGGATCAACGTCAGGGTGCGAGAGAAGCGAGGCATGCGCTCTCGCTGACGGCGCAGCTGCGATTTCACGCCGCCGAACTCGGCATTCTTGCCCGCCACGAGACTCGATGGCGATGATTGGATGGGTTGCGCGCAAGGTCGGCGGCAACCCTACGTCGGCTGGGGACAGTGGTGAGATGGCACAGCGCTGGCTGAGACGAAAATTCGTCAGCAAGTGGAGTGGGTTGTTCGCAGTGGTCATAGCGGTGGCCGCGGTGAGCGGCGTCATTGCGCTCGTGGCCCCGCGCATTCACGCGACGTACCTGCTAGTGATCTATGTGCTCGTGGTGATGGCCGTCGCCACAGTGTGGGGCACCGGTTTGGCGGTATTCGCTTCGGTGTTGAGCTCCATTGTCTTCAACTATCTGTTCGTCTCTCCGCGATATGCGCTCCGTGTCGATGACCCGTGGGACACGGTTGGCACGGCCGCATTTCTCGCCACGGCGGTCATCGTTGGGCGGCTGGCGGTTCGCTTGCGGCGGGCGGCGCAGGAGTCGGCACGCCTTTCGACGGAGCAGATCGCGTTGAGGCGCATCGCGACACTGGTCGCACAGTCGCGCCCGCCGCTGGCGGTCTTTGAAGCTGTCACCCGGGAGGTCGGTCTGCTGTGCGGCGCTGATCTCGCGCGCATGGAGCACTACGAGGAGGACGGAACGGTGACCGGCATCGCCGCCTGGAGCAGAGTGCCGGTCCGACTCGCAGTTGGGACGAAATTCTCACTTGTTGGTCCCAGCATCGCCCGCGAGGTTCGGGCGACCGGGGGTCCGGTACGGGTTGCGAGTTTCACCGGTGAAACGGGCGCGATCGCCCAGGAGGCGCTCGGGGTTGGTATCCGTTCGTCGATCGGCTGCCCAATCACGGTGGCGGGACGCCTCTGGGGTGTGATCGCCGCGTCAACGAAGAGCGACACACCGTTCCCGGCAGATACCGAATCACGGATCGCAAACTTCACCGAACTCATCGCTACTGCTGTTGCGAATGCGGAAAGCCGTGAAGAACTTGCGGCATCCCGCGCACGAGTGGTCGCCGCGGGAGATGAGGTACGGCGCCGCTTGGAGCGCAACCTGCACGACGGAGTCCAGCAGCGGCTGGTTTCGGCCCTGCTTCGCCTGCAGACCACCCGTGACGCGGTGTCCGCGGAATTGCCGTCAGCACGCGCAGATCTCGACAGAATAGGCGAGGACATCGCCGGGTCGCTGGAGGATCTACGTGAGATTTCACGTGGACTCCACCCAGCTGTCTTGTCCAAGGGTGGCCTCGGTCCAGCGCTCCGGATGCTTGCCCGGCGCTCAGCCGTTCCCGTAGAGGTGCATGTCAACACTGATTCCCGCTATCCGCCAACGGCGGAGACGGCGGCCTACTACGTCGTTTCCGAAGCGCTCACCAACACCGCCAAGCATGCGGCTGCGTCGTTGGTGCATGTGGTCGTCGATGCGCAAGACGGCACACTGCGCTTGAGTACCCGCGATGACGGTGTCGGCGGAGCGGACCAGCGGCTTGGAACCGGTTTGACCGGGTTGCGCGACAGGATAGAGGCTCTGGGTGGGTCGATCACGATCACCAGCCCGACCGGCCACGGCACGGCGATCGAGGTTTCGCTTCCCATCGACCAGCAAGTCGGCGAACAAATCGGCTGAATGCCTCGACGGCTAACGGACGCCTGACAACGGTTGCGGGGCGCGCGCTCGATAGGTTAGCCAGATGCCCGTCTCCCACATGATCTTGATCACCCTGGCGGGGGTCGGGGCGGGAGCGATCAATGCCGTCGTCGGCTCGGGCACCCTGATCACCTTTCCGACGCTGGTGGCGCTGGGCTATCCGCCGGTGACGGCGACGATGTCGAATGCGGTCGGCCTGGTTGCCGGCGGCGTTTCGGGTACCTGGGGATATCGGCGTGAGCTGCGCGGCCAGTGGGACCGGCTGCGCTGGCAGATCCCGGCGTCGTTGATCGGCGCAGGTCTCGGGTCATGGCTGCTGCTGCACCTGCCGGAGACGGTGTTCGAGAAGGTCGTACCTGTCCTGCTGGTGCTGGCGCTGGGTCTGGTGGTGGTCGGTCCGCGCATCCAGGAGTGGGCGCGACGGCGCGCCGAGTTGTCCGGCCAGGCCCCGGAACACGTCAGCGGACGACAGATGGCCGCGCTGGTGTTCGGCACGTTCTTGATCGGGATCTACGGCGGCTATTTCACGGCGGCGCAGGGCATCATGCTGATCGCGGCGATGAGCGCACTGCTGCCGGAGGACATGCAGCGGATGAACGCGGCGAAGAACCTGCTGTCGCTGCTGGTGAACATCGTTGCGGCGGTGGCCTACACCGTCGTCGCATTCGACAGGATCAGCTGGGCGGCGGCGGGATTGATCGCGGTGGGCTCTCTGGTCGGAGGATTCCTCGGCGCACACTACGGACGCCGGCTGTCGCCGAACGCATTGCGAGCGGCGATCGTGATGGTCGGCGCCATCGGGCTGTATCGGCTGGTAACCCTTTAGGGCGCGGCGTCGGTCTGCGGTAGGCTTTCGACCTGCTGCCGGCGATCCTGGCAGCACCGCGGGCTGTGGCGCAGTTTGGTAGCGCACTTGACTGGGGGTCAAGTGGTCGCAGGTTCAAATCCTGTCAGCCCGACA
>Ga0207693_10003757_pt1 | contig 12942 bp, 13 predicted proteins | sample LARL81metaG_FD_184347 | JGI IMG/M metagenome (GOLD analysis project Ga0207693, IMG submission 184347) | Corn, switchgrass and miscanthus rhizosphere microbial communities from Kellogg Biological Station, Michigan, USA - LAR L8-1 metaG... | ecosystem: Host-associated > Plants > Roots >...
TGCCGCCAGTCGATCGACTTGAATCGCTCGGTGTCGCCGACGAGCCCGATGATCGTGTGCACCGTGCCGCGCGAGACGAACGCTTCCCCGCCGTTCGCGCGCACGCGTTCGGCCACGGCGTCGATATCGCCGTCGGTGGCGCTGTGCTCCATCACGATGACCATGTGGTCGAACCTCCACGTTCGGCCGGTTCGCACAGCCCGGGAAGTCGAAACCCCGGGCGGTTCGGCCCGGGGTCGCTGGCTGCTCGGTGCGGCTGGCGACTACGCCGGGGCGAACCCGACGTAGAAGAACCACGAACCGTTGGTGTGCTGCATCGCGGCAATGGTGTCAGACGGGTGCAGGGGTGGCAAGCGTCGACCAGCCCCGATGATCCACGACCTGCCGCACGGCCCATGCGGGGTCGGGCGCCGGATGGTCGACCCGGAAGTGGCCTCCCCGGCTCTCGGTCCGTCGCGACGCGGCCTCGGCCATGAGCCAGGCGACGAGCGTCGCCGCACGTCCACCGCCGGGGTCGGCCGCGGCGGCGAGCTCGGCGGCGAGCTTGTCCAGCTCCGGTCCGTCGCGCCGCACACCCAGGAAGCGGTCGGCCCGCTCGCGGATCGCCGAGAGCGCCATCGCGCCAGTGGGCTCGGCGTTGAGGCCGTCCATCGGCTGCGGGGTCTCCAGTACCCCGTCGTCGGCGATGGCGGCGCGCCGCCCGAAGACGAGCGCCTCGGCCAGGGAGTTCGACGCCAGGCGGTTCGCGCCGTGGACGCCGGTGCTCGCGACCTCACCTGCGGCGAACAACGACGGCACACCGGTTCGGCCCCACAGGTCGGTCAGCACGCCGCCCATGCAGTAGTGCGCCGCGGGCGCCACCGGGACGGGCTCGGTGGCGATCTCGAGCCCGACCTCGCGGCACTGCTCGTCCGCGGTCGGGAACCGCTCAGCCACCTCGGGCACCGCGGTCGCGTCGAGGTACACCGGCGCGCCGGTCTCCTCGCGGACCTGGAGCACGGCGCGCGCGACGACGTCGCGCGGGGCGAGGTCACCGAGCGGGTGGAACCGCTCCATGAACCGCTCGCCGGAGGCGTCGCGGAGCACCGCGCCTTCGCCACGCAAGGCCTCGGTCAACAGGCGCGCCGGCCGCCCCGGCACGTCGAGCGCGGTCGGATGGAACTGGACGAACTCGAGGTCGGCGAGCGCGGCGCCTGCATGCCATCCGAGCGCCATCCCCTCGCCCACCGAGGTGTCGGGGCCGGTGCGCCGGCCGAAGATGCCGCACGCCCCGCCGGTCGCGAGCACGACGCGGTCGGCGGTGACGAGCGCGCCGCCCTCGATCCGCACGCCGCTCGCGCCGCCTTCGCGCGCCTCGATCGCCACGGCGCGCGCGTCGACGCGCACGATGCCGGTGTGCCGCTCGACCGATTCCTCGAGGAACCGGTGCAACGCGCGGCCGGAGCGGTCGCCGCCGGCGTGATGCACGCGCCTGCGCGAATGTCCCCCCTCCAACGCCGAATCGCTCTCGTCGAAGCGCATGCCCATCGCGCGCAGCTCCGCCACCGCTTCGGGCGCCTCGCGGACGAGCACGTCGACCGCGGCGGGATCGCAGAGCCCGGCACCCGCGGCGATCGTGTCGGCGGCATGCTGCTCGGGCGAGTCGTCGTCGGCGGCGACCGCGGCCACGCCGCCCTGCGCCCATGCCGTCGCGGTGAGCTCCGCCGCGCCGGGGGCGATCACCGTGACGACGCCGCGCTCGGCAGCGTGCAACGCGCACCACAGGCCCGCGGCGCCCGCGCCGATCACGACGGTGCGTGCGCTCACTCGCTGAACACCGGGCCGGCCGGCGCCGTGCGGCCCGCCGTCGGGCCGATCGCGATCATGCGCTCGACCGCTGCGCGCGCCCGCTCCGCGATCTCTGGCGCCACGTCGATCTCGAAGACGCCGTCGCGGAGGGACGTGAGCAGGTTCTCCGGCGTGATCATCTTCATGTACTTGCACTCGGCCTTGCGGTCGATCGGCACGAACTCCTTGTCCGGGCGCGCCCGTCGCAGCTGGTGCAAGATCCCCGTCTCGGTCGCGACCAAGAAGCGGTGATGCGGCGACGCCTCCGCCTCGCTCACCATGCCGCCGGTCGAGAGCACCTTCGTACGGTCGGCTGGGAGCTCGCCCTCACCGAGGAGCCACATCACGTTGGTCGTGCAGCCGCATTCCGGATGCACGAGCAGCTCGGCGTCGGGCTCGGCCGCGAGCTTGGCTTTGAGGTCGCCGGGCTGGATCCCCGCGTGCACGTGGCACTCCCCCATCCAGATGTGCATCTTCCGTCCCGTCTGTCGCTCGACGTGCGCCCCGAGGAACTGGTCGGGCAGGAAGAGGATCTCCTGATCTGGCGGGATCGACGCGACGACGTCGGCGGCGTTGGACGACGTGCAGCAGATATCCGACTCCGCCTTCACCTCGGCGGTGGTGTTCACGTAGGCGACCACGGTGGCACCGGGATGCTCGGCCTTCCATGCGCGGAGCTGCTCCGCGTCGATCGACGCCGCGAGCGAACAGCCCGCCTCGAGGCTCGGCAGCAAGACCGTCTTCTCCGGGGACAGCAGCTTCGCGGTCTCGGCCATGAAGTGCACCCCGCAGAACACGATCGTCGAGGCGTCGGTGTCGGCCGCGATCCGCGAGAGCGCGAGCGAGTCACCCACGTGGTGCGCGACGTCCTGGATCCAGGGCACCTGATAGTTGTGCGCGAGGATCACCGCGTCACGTTCGTCCGCGAGCCGTCGGACCTCGGCGGCCCACTCGTCGAACGGCATCGTCGGGTGCGTCTCAGGCATCGATCCCGATCACTTCCAGCGAGACATCAAGGGCCGGCGCGGAGTGCGTGACCCGGCCGACGGACAGGACGCGCGCGCCCGCGTCGACGAACGCGCGCACGTTGCCGAGGTCGACCCCGCCGGAGATCTCGAGCCGTTCCGCGTCGCCGACCTTGCCGATAGCTTCCCGGACGCGCTCAGGCGTCGGGTTGTCCAGCAAGATCCGCTCCGCGTTGGCGGCGAGCGCCTCTTCGAGCTGCTCGAGCGTCTCGACCTCCACCTCGATCGGACGGCCGTCGGCGCGCGCCCGGCGAACGGCCTCCGTCACGCTCCCGGCGATCCGCACGTGCGTGTCCTTGATCAAGATCGCGTCCGACAGGGACGCGCGATGCAGGGTCCCGCCGCCTGCCGCGACGGCCTCGCGCTCTACCGCGCGAAGCCCGGGCAGCGTCTTGCGGGTGCAGAGGATGGCCGCCGGAGCGGCCGTGTCAACGTACGCGCGGGTCAGGGTCGCGATCCCGGACAGGTGCCCCAGCAGGTTGAGCGCGGGCCGCTCGGCGCGAAGAACCGTCCGGGCGTCTCCGCGGATCAGCGCCGCACGATCCCCTACCCGGACGCGATCACCGTCGCCGGCCTTGCGGTCGATCTCGACGGTGGTGCCGTCCTCCGCGGCAGCCACTTCGAAGACGGCCACGGCGGCCTCGAGCCCGGCGAGCACGCCGTCCTGCTTGATCACGACCTCGGCCTCGCACGACGTTCCCTCAGGGATCGTCGCACGCGAGGTGATGTCGCCCTCCGGCGCGTCTTCCGCCAGCGCGATGCGAGCCAACGCTTCGTGTTCGTATGCCATGGATGTCCCTGTCATCCATCGTAGCGCGGGCCCCCAAGTCCCCTGTGGGACACTCGCGCGGTGCCGGACGTGACCGACGACCTCGCCGCGCTGGTCGCGGACTCACCCTTCTACCGGTGGACCGGGATGCGCGTCGCGGCCGCGGAGCCGGGTGCGGTGACGCTGGCGCTCGACCTCGGTGAGCACCACGCCAACCTCCAGGGGTTCGCCCACGGCGGCGTCCTCGCGACGCTCGCCGACGCGGCGATGGGGCTCAGCGTTCGCAGCGCGCTCGAGCCCGGACGGCGGCACGTGACGATCGAGCTCGGCGTCCACTACCTCAGGGCGGTCCGCACCGGCACCGTGACGGCGACCGGCCGGGCGGTGCGGATCGGCCGCGAGGTGGCGTACGCCGAGGCGGCGATCACCGACGAACGAGGCACGGATCTTGCCCGGGCAACCGGAACGTACAGCGTGACGACGCCGCGCCCTCAGTAGGCGACGTCGAGCGTTCCCATCGCGTCGGCGAGCTTGCCGAGCGCCCCCGCGAGACCCATCAGCATCCCCATGTTCCCGTCGACCTTGATCTTGCCCATCATGAACGCCGTCACGGGATTGATCTCGCGCTTCGCGAGGGCCACGGCGGTCGCGTAGCTCTGCGTGATGGTTGCGTCGACGTTATCGATGTCGCCGGTGCCGAGCTCGATCTTGCCGTCGTGCACGACCGTCCAGTAGTGCGCGGGGTCCGCGCCGTCGCGGTTGATCACCTGTTGGATCCGCGCCGCCTGGGTGCCGGCCGCCTGGGCGAAGTCGTCGCCGGCGTTCACGGCCTCCATGACCGCGCTCGCCCACTCGTCGGACAGGAACGGGATGCTCACGATGTCGCCTTCCCTCGATGGAAGCGGCCAGCCTACCGCTGTTCCGGGAACAGCTCGGGCGAGGTGTAGTGCGTGTCGTCGCCCAGGAACCACATCGTGCGCCTGTCGCCGTCGACCTTCACCGTGTTGATGCTCGTGTTGGGCGGAAGGAAGAACATCTCCTGATCCTCCACGCCGAGCAGACGCCCGATGTAGGCGTTGATCACGCCGCCATGGCACACGACCCATACATCTCCGTCTGGATGCGCCGCGAGTGCTCCCTCCACCGCATCGACAACACGTCGCCGGAACGCATCCACGGGCTCGGAGTTCGGGGCGAGTACGAAGACAGGGTTCTGGAACAGCACGCGTTCCGGCATCTCCGGGTGCTCGGTCAGAAGCTCCTCGAACTCCTTGAGCTCCCAGTCGCCGGCGTGCCACTCGGCGAGATCATCGAGGTAGGTCGCGGTCCGGCCGGTCGCCTCGAGGTACGGCGCGATGGTCTCCCGCGCGCGGGTCAGCGTGGAGCAGTAGATCGCCGCGGGCTCTGGCATCATCCGCAACCGCCTGGTCAGCGCGATCGCTTGTTCGCGGCCGGTTGCGTCGAGCGGCGGATCCGCCGTGACGCCGCGCGGCGTCGGCGTGTGCACGCTCGAGCGGTGGTCCGCCTTGCCGTGGCGGATCAGGTAGATGCGGCGTTCGGTCACCGGGCGGCCGTATCCGGATGCCGGGCGCGCCAGTCCTCGGCGTACGCCTCGATCTCTTCGCGCAGCCAGATCCGGCCGCCCGCGAGCGCCGCGATCGGCTCGGGGAAATGCCCGCGGTCGATGTAGGTGATCACCCGCCGCTTGTCCCAGCCCATGATGTCGGCCGCCTCCGAGACGCCGACGAGCTCGGGGACGACCTCGACGGTCAGGACGACGTCGTCGCCTATGGCTTTCCGCAGTTCGTCCAGGCACCCGATCCGCGACGTGCCGGTGACCTCGACGTACATCGGTGCGTCGAGGACGCGCGCGTACCACCGCCCGCCTGATCGCCACAGCCGCGCACGCACCGGGTCCGCCACGAGGCGGAGGGTATGACGGCGTCCCTCAGCCGCACAAGGCTCCGGGCCACAAGGCCGCTGGCGTCCTCAACCCGTGTCGATGCCGTGCCACGGCGGCACCGTCACGGTGCGCGCGCCGGGGACGCCTCCGAGGATCACCTTGCGGAACCGCGAGTCGTTGGCGCCGGAGCGCTCGAAGATCTGCCCGGTGGGATCGGCCTGCACCTGGATGAAATACGTCCCGTTCGGCAGGTTCGTGATGTTGAACGACTGCCCAGGCAGCGACTGGAAGTACGTGTCCCCCCAGCCAGTCGGAAGCGTTTCCCTGGTCCAGATCGCCGACGCGTCGCCGCACGCCGAGAACAGGCCGAGGGTTCCCGGATTCCAGATGGCACCGGGGACGGTTAGGTCGATCGCGTCGGTCGGCGCAAGACAGAACCCCGTCTTCTGGCTGCGGACGACCTGCTGCTTGTCGGCACTCAAGAGCCGATACGTGGCGAACTGCTCGAAGTGCCAATGTTCATGTCCGGGCTTCGCGTCGTACACGAGCGTGCCGACGGGCGCTCGAGCGACCGGCGTGCCCCCCCGGTAGAAGGTCTGCCACGCGTCCATCACGTTGGTCCCGGTGCGACGGAACCCTTCGACCACCATGGGTGCGGGACCCGCATCCCACACGGTCGCACCGAAGTCGAGGAAGTCTCGTCCCCCGTGCGCGCGCGCGTCAGTCGAGATCCCCCACGCGGGGAGCGCCACGAGATCCGGGAGCGTGCTGGGGCGAGGGTTCGTTCGTATCGGGAGGGCCGCGTTGGTCCTGCCGGTGGGCGCCGCGCCGGTCGCCGGCGGGCAGAACGGGGGACAGCCCGACTGGCGCGACGTCGACACGACGAGACCGAGCGTGGCAGACGCGTCGGCCGGCGCGATGGCGAACAGCCGCCGATACAGCTGCGCGATCTTGACCTCGACCGTGTACGTCCCGTCCGGTCCAGCGAACCGGATGCGCGACATATCGAGCGCGCCGACCGCCCAGCCTTGGTCGATCCCCCAAACCACGCCCGTCGTGAACGGGTTCGCGTAACACCCCTGCGGGAACGTCGAGTCCATCGGCCCGCTCGCGTCCGCACGCTGCACGTTCCAGCTATCGGGGCAGAACCGGACGGTCCCCTGGTAGACAACATCGCCCGTCGCGTTCGTGACCGTCACATCGAAGAAGCGGCGAAGCCCGGACCATCCGGGGGCGAGCACCCGGGCCGGGAGCGGGACCTGCGTAGGTGAGGTCTCCGGATCGATCACCTGGGTCGCGACGATGGGCGTGGTGTAGGAATCGCGATGCGCGATGACCTCGAAGGTGGAATCGGCCGCCGACACCCAGAGTCCGCTGTCGACATAGATCTTCTGGTTCGCGCCATAACGCGTCTCCGTGATGCTCGACGTGGGGCTGAACAGGCGGAGCCGCGGTCCCTGGGATGTCGCCTGGGCGGGACCGGCGGCCACCAAGGCGCCGACAAAGGAGAGCGATGCAAGCAGGGTCAGCAGGACGCGAAGGCTTCGGTGCACAGTCCCTCCCGGGTCGTCGGGTCGCGCGTGGATGCGCGTCTTCATTGACGCTGACGCTCAGCGACGCGGATCGGTTCCCGTGGGAGCCGGCCCTACCATCCGCAGCACGGAAGGATATAGCCACACTCCGGGCACTTATAGTGCGCGTGCTCTGGCTCCATGGGATGTCCACACAGGTCACAGGGCAACCGCTTGGAGCCGTCGACGGGCAAACAGACAGGAACGGGGGCGGTCTGGTCGGCCATCGTCGCGACCCTACACCCGGTCACCGACGCGACCAGGGAGCGCTCAGCCCCCGATGATCCCTTGACGCCGGAGTTCCTTACGCCAGCACTCGGTGTGCCAGTGACGACGGTCGTCGGCCGCGCCCTTCGGCACGACGACGAGGTGTCGCAGACCAGGCCGGACGACGTGATCGCACCCCGGACACCGGTACTCCTTGTCGCTCGCGACCTCCCGGACCTCGTACCCGTCGACGACCGCCCAGGCAGGTGCGGGCGGCCCACCGACCGACGCGGGCGACGGGAGGTACTCGAGCGGGGCGCGCTTGTTCTTCCGGGGCATCAGCTGTTCCCTTTGACGAAGTCGACGACGTAGGGAACGAGCTGCGCCGCGTTGTCGCGCGGCTTGTCCTTCCGCGACCGCTCGAACGAGTGCCCGGCGTCCTGGAACGGCACATACGTCGCGCGCTTCCCGAGCTTTCGCAGAACGCCGGCTAGGACGTCGGGATCGGCGAACGGGTCCTTGGTCCCTTGGAGGAAGAGCATCGGGATCTTCAGGCCGTAGAGGTGCTCGTCGCGCGGCTGATCGGAACGGCCCGGTGCGTGGAGCGGATAGCCAAGGAACACGAGGCCGGCGGCCGGCATGCCTTCGGCGGCGGCCATCGAGGCCATCCGACCGCCGTAGCTCTTGCCGCCGGCGAACACCGGCCGGCCGCCGGTGCGGGCGGTGGCCGCATCGACCGCGGCGACCACCGCGGCGGTCGCGTCCTTCGGCGAGCCCGGGCTCTTCCGCCCTGCTTCGAGGTACGGGAAGTTGAAGCGCAGGGCCGAGACACCCGCGGCAGCCAGCTCGTCGCAGAACCCCGTCATGAACGGGTGATCCATCCCGGCGCCCGCACCGTGCGCGACGACAAGCGCGGATGCGCGCTTCCCGCCGTCGTGCCACGCGGCGGCGACATCCCCCTTGGAGGTCTCGAGCCGGAACCCCTCGCTCATCACCTGCCATGATGCCAGCGTGAGCGGCCGCTTCTACCTGGGCACGTCGGGGTTCGCCTACGACGAGTGGCGCAAAGGCGTCTTCTATCCCGAGGACCTCAAGAAGGACGACATGCTCGACTACTACTCGACGCAGCTGTCCTCGGTCGAGATCAACTACACGTTCCGCCGCTTCCCGGCCGAGACGACCGTCGAGAAATGGAAGACGAAAGCGGCGCCCGGCTTCGTCTTCACCCTGAAGGCCAACCAGCGGATCACGCATTGGAAGAAGCTCGAGAACGTGGGCGAGGACGTGAAGGACTTCGTTGCGCGGGGGAAGCTCCTCGGCGACCGGTTCGGCTGCGTGCTGTTCCAGTGTCCGCCGTCCCTGAAGTACGACGCGGCGTTGCTCGACGGGTTCCTCGCGACGCTGCCTGCCGACGGGCCGTCCTACGCGATGGAGTTCCGACACGATTCGTGGTCGGCCGCGCGCGCTCGACTGCTCGACGCCGGTGTCGGGTGGTGTGTCGCCGAGACCGACGAGAAGGATCCGAAGCCGGAGGACCTTTCATGGGAACCCGTGGGCTATCTCCGTCTGCGGAAGACGGAGTACTCGGACGACGAACTTCGCGAGTGGGCTGGGCGGATCCAGCCCGCGCTCGACGGTGGCGCGACGATCTTCTGCTACTTCAAGCACGAGGACGAGGGTGCCTCACCGAAGATGGCCAAGCGGCTCGAGCAGATGTTGGCTCTCGGCGAAGCCGACCAACCGGCTGACGAGGCCTCGCCCCCGATCGACGAGGCAAAGCCCTCGGTGGAGGAGCCTTCGCCATTGGTCGATGAGCCTTCGCCACCAGTCGACGATCCGTCGCGAGCCGTCTAGGACTCAGACCAGCGCATGAGCACCACCTCCCTTCCCAAGATGACGAAGGAAGCGATGCGTGCGCGGCTCACCTAGGACTCGGCGGCGGAGCGCTGCCGCCGCCGTCCTCACGTTGGCCGTGTTCGTCGGATGCACGAACGGCGGCGGGCAAGGATCCGAGTCCTCGCCCTCGACAAGCGGCACGTCATCCGCAACGGGTTCCCCGTCCGCCGGCGCCGACGGACTGGACACGATCAAGCACGTGATCGTGATCGTGCAAGAGAACCGCTCGTTCGATCAGTACTTCGGCACGTTCCCCGGTGCCGACGGATTCCCGACCAAAGATGGACATTTCACGACCTGCGTCCCTGACCCCATCACGGGATCATGCGCGGGCCCGTATCACGACAGCAGCCTGCTTGATTACGGCGGTCCCCACGAACAGACGGCGTCCATCGAGGACCAGAACAACGGACAGATGGACGGCTTCATCAACACCGTGGTGAGCGCCGGCTACTCGTGCGCCGCCGACCGATCGTCGTCGCTCTGCCAACACCACAACGGACCGCAAGGGCAGCCGGACGTGATGGGCTACCACGACGCCCGTGAGATCCCCAACTACTGGACGTGGGCCTCGACCTACCTGTTGCAAGACCGGCTGTTCGCGCCGACCGACTCATGGACGCTTCCGTCGCACCTGTACCTCGTGTCGGCTTGGTCGGCGGAGTGTTCTGATCCACTTCAGCCGATGAGCTGCCGGTCGAACCAATCGGTGTCGGGTGCTGTGCGCTACCAGCGGCAAGGCGGCACCGCCCCCACCTACGGATGGACGGACATCACGTACCTCCTCCACAAGGCAGGTGTGAGCTGGGGCTACTACTCCGGCCGAACATCGTGCGCCCACTTCTGCCCGCAGGATGGGGCCTCGAACGTCCTGCAGAACCCACTGCCGTGGTTCACCACCGTGCGGCAGGACAAGCAGCTCGGCGGGATCGGTACGCATCGAGACTTCCTCGACGCGGTGCGGAAGGGGAAGCTGCCTTCGGTGTCGTGGCTCGTGCCCGGCAACGGTCCCATCAGTGAACATCCGGGCTCGAACGGTCCACTCACGGACGGCCAGGCGTACGTGACGAGGATGGTGGACGCCGTGATGCGCTCGCCCTACTGGGATTCCTCGGCGATCTTCCTTACGTGGGACGACTGGGGCGGGTTCTACGATCACGTCGTTCCACCGCACGTCGACCAGCTCGGCTACGGCCTCCGGGTGCCCGGGATCGTCATCTCGCCGTGGGTCAAGTCCGGGACGATCGACCACCAGACCCTCTCCTTCGACGCATACCTCAAGTTCATCGAGGACCGGTTCCTCAACGGGCAACGTCTCAACCCGCGCACCGACGGGCGGCCGGACCCCCGGCCGACTGTCAGGGAGAACGTCAAGATCCTCGGCGACCTCCGCAAGGAGTTCGACTTCACGCAGACGCCGCTGCCGCCGAAGCCCCTCCCCTTGCATCCGCCGCCGGGCCCTGCGTCCACGTCTGGCGGCTGATATCGGTCGCGGTTGACAGTCGCGCGGTCTGGTACTGGAGTCAGATCGATGAGCAGCGCAGGGAAGACCCAGTACTACACCGCGACGAGCGTCGACGGCTTCATCGCGGATGAACACGACTCGCTGGACTGGTTGTTTGAAGCCCATCAGGACCATGACGAAAGCCAGTGGGAGGCGTTCATCGTCGCCGTCGGCGCGATGGTGATGGGCGCGACCACGTATGAGTGGGCGATCGAGAACGACAAGCTGCTCGAGAACCCTGAGAAGTGGCATGACTACTACGGGGACATCCCGTGCTGGGTCTTCACGCACCGCGAGTTGCCGGCGATCCCGAACGCCGATATCCGGTTCGTCCAGGGCGACGTGCGTCCGATCCATGAGGAGATGACCGCGGTCGCCGGCGCGAAGAACATCTGGCTGGTCGGCGGCGGCGAGCTCGTGGGGAGGTTCGCCGATGAAGGACTGCTCGACGAGATCCAGCTGCACATGGCTCCCGTAACGCTCGGCGGCGGCGCACCGCTGCTCCCCCGTCGGATCACATCTCCGCGCCTGACGCTGACGAGCGCCGAGATCGTCGGTGGCTTCGCCTTCCTGACGTACTCGGTGTCGGCTCCATAAGCCGCGGCGATCGCCGACGTCGCGACGGTCTGTCGGTATCCAGATTCACCAACCTTCGACCTACGTCGAAGGGCGGAGGGTTTCCTTGACACCTCTTACGCCGCACGACGACCATTGCACATGCTCTGGCCAGCGCGGATGCGCGAAGAGGATGGGTTCACCCTTCCCGAATTGATGATCGGCATGGTCATCATGTCGTTGCTGATCGTTGCAATCGGCGGCGCGCTGATCGTAAGCCTCAAGACGACGGGAACCACCGAACAGCGGTTTCACGAGAGCCAGGATGTGCTCATCACGTCCTCGTACGTCGCGAACGACGTGCAGAGCGCGGCGAGCGTCAACGTCAACAACGCAACAACCGACTGTTCGGGGTCGTTCACCACCCTCGTCGCGTTCACGTACGCATCGGCCGCCCACTCGACCGCGGTCTACAAGTGCGGGACCGTGAGCGGCGAGACCCAGGTCACACGGACGTTCAACGGCGGCGCCCCGATCGTGGTCGCGCACTTCGCGGGCACCGCGCGGCCGACCGTGACGGTCGCCTACGACACGTCGACGCCGCCGGTCCCGATGTCAGTCACGATGCGGTTCACCAAGCCGAGCGACTGCACGCTCGACTGCAGCTACACGCTCTTCGGCTCGCGCCGAAGCTACAACCCGTCATCCGTGACGAGCGGTGGCACCCCGCTGCCGGCCGACGTCGTGTTGTTGTCGACCGGCGTCGCGAGCCCGTTGTGGGTGCAAGGAAGTTGTCCCGACCCAGGGACGACGGTCGGCTGCATCATCGACCCCACGAAGACCGCCCTGCCGATCTCGGATGCAGCGACGACCGACTGGTCACCGACGCCGCTGTGGACGCGATTGAGCGACGCCGATACGACGACCTTCGTGTCGAGCGCGGCCGGCAAGAAGACCGAGGCGAAGGTGCGTCTGGGCAGCGTCGATCCGCCAGACGTCGGCGTCACGCCAACCGTCGAGTTCCACGGCGCCTCGTTGTCCGGTGCGTTGAAGGTCTCCGTGTCCATCTACGACGCGAACAACCTGACGACGCCGCTCGTGACGAACGCCAACATCGGCAACGTCAACCAGTCGAAGAACTACGACTGGACGCTCAGCGCGGCCGAGGCGGCCCTGATACCTGCGGCCGCATATGCCCATCTTGCGATCGGCTTCTCGGCGCCGAGCGCGAAAGGCACCGACAGCCTCCAGGTCGACGGGATCGCGCTCGACACGCTCGACCTCTCCTCCGTTGGGCTGCTCACGGTCAAGGGACCCCTGTACATCAACTCGCAGCTCTCGGCCGCCGTTCGCCTGACCGGACAGAAGACCGCGACGAAGATCTCGATCATCAACGGCGGCGACTTCCGGATCTGGAGCCCCGGCGCGTGCTCCGGGTGCAACCACAACACCGTGGCGTGTGCGGCGTGCACGTGGGTAGGGAATCAGCCCTGGACCAGCTACACGACCAGCATCCCCGATCCACTTCGGTCGCTCCCCGCTCCCGCGATGCCAAGCGCGGGCAGCTGCACCGCGGGGGTGTGCACACCCGGGTCGTACAACAACTTCTCGTTCACATCGGATACGCAGCTGAAACCGGGCGTGTACTACCTCACGAACGGCATGTCGATATCAGGGACGGCGGG
>Ga0207693_10003760_pt1 | contig 12934 bp, 14 predicted proteins | sample LARL81metaG_FD_184347 | JGI IMG/M metagenome (GOLD analysis project Ga0207693, IMG submission 184347) | Corn, switchgrass and miscanthus rhizosphere microbial communities from Kellogg Biological Station, Michigan, USA - LAR L8-1 metaG... | ecosystem: Host-associated > Plants > Roots >...
GACCCGCCCCGCGGCCGCTACCGCGCGTGGACTGACGAGGAGGCCGACGACACGCTCGAGGAGCTGGTCAAGCGCGGCAACCCCAGCAATCCGCCCAAGGCGGGCGCCACGCCGAAGATTACGATCCTGACGAGCGGCACCACCGGCAGCCCCAAGGGCGCTCCCCGTTCGGAGCCACGGTCGCTCGGCCTGCTCGGCGGCCTGCTCAGCAAGGTCCCGTTCCGTGCGGGCGAGGTCACCGAGATGTGCGTGCCCGCGTTCCACGCGCTCGGGTTCATGCAGGCGATGGTCGGGATCGGACTTGGCTCGACGCTGGTCGTGCGCAGGCGCTTTGACCCCGAGCAGACGCTCGACAGCCTCGAGCGCCACAAGGCCACGGCGATGGTGGTGGTGCCGGTGATGCTGCAACGGATCCTCGACGTCGGTGAGGACAAGATCGGGCAGCACGACCTTTCGAACCTGCGGATCATCTTCGTCAGCGGCTCGGCGCTCGGAGTGGAGCTCACGAAGCGCGCACTGAAGGCGTTCGGTCCGGTGATCTACAACCTCTACGGCTCGACCGAGATCTCATACGCGACGATCGCGACGCCAGAGGATCTGAAAGCGGAGCCCGGGTCGGTCGGCAAGGTCGTTCGAGGATCCGTGGTCAAGATCTACGACGACGAAGGCAAGCGCGAGCTCGCCCAGGGCGAGACCGGCCGGATCTTCGTCGGCAACCAGTCGCAGTTCGAGGGCTACACGGGCGGCGGCAACAAGGACGTCGTCGACGGACTGATGGCCAGCGGCGACGTCGGGCACTTCGACGAGAAGGGCCGGCTGTTCATCGAGGGCCGCGATGACGAGATGATCGTCTCCGGCGGCGAGAACGTGTTCCCCGCCGAGGTCGAGGAGCTGCTTGCCGGTCACGAGGCCGTCGAGGAGGTAGCGGTGATCGGCGTCGAGGACGAGAAGTTCGGTCAGCGACTGAAGGCTTTCGTCGTGCTCCGCTCAGGCGCCAGCCTGTCAGAGGACGAAGCCAAGGACCACGTCAAACAGAACCTCGCCGGCTACAAGGCCCCGCGCGAGGTCGTATTCATCGACGAGCTGCCGCGCAACTCGACCGGCAAGGTGCTCAAGCGCGAGCTCGCCGAGCACGACGACGACTCTCGCACCGCTAAGACCTCGTCAAAGGACAAAAGCTCCTAGATCGGCGCGTCCGCGGCGCGCGTCAGTTAGCCTCCGGCTCCTCCATCCATCGATTTAAACCGCGGGAGGTATGAGTCATGGAGACAGGCAAGGGAGGATCCCCTGCGCGCAGATGCGCGCTGGCGCTCGTTGTTGCGGGCGCTGCGCTGACAGTCGTCGCTGCGCCTGCGGGCGCGGCGTCCAAAGCTGTACGCCCAGCCGCTCCGCGGCTCGGCTCCCACGTGGCGTTCGGATGCGCCAACCCGGCCAACCACGGACGGACGTCTGGCGTGCTGGGCGCGGCGCGCGTCAGCGTCGGCGCCGCCGCGCGCTGCTTCTCACAGGCGATCGCGCAGGGACGCAGCGAGGGCCCGCAGGTCATGGCCGGTCCGACCGGTCTGGGCCCGTCGCAGATCCAGTCCGCCTACAAGCTGAGCGGGCTCACGTCGGGCGGGAAGACGGTGGCGATCGTCGACGCCTACAACGACCCGAAGGCGGCGTCCGATCTGGCGAAGTTCCGCACCACGTACGGGCTGCCGGCATGCACGACCGCCAACGGCTGCTTCAAACAGGTCAACGAGAAGGGCGCCACATCGCCGCTGCCGTCGGGCGACTACGGCTGGGCCGAGGAGGAGAGCCTGGACCTCGACGCCGTCTCGTCGGCGTGTCCGGACTGCAAGATCCTGCTGGTCGAGGCGAGCTCGGCGAACACCACCGACCTGGTCGCGGCCGAGGATACGGCCGCCAAGGCCGCCGGCGTCGCGTCGGTGTCAAACAGCTGGGGCGGTAGCGAGGACTCGTCGATCCTGGGCGAGGACACGCACTTCAACCACCCCGGAGTCGCGATCACCGCGAGCTCCGGTGACAGCGGCTACGGCGTCAGCTGGCCCGCGTCGTCGCAGTTCGTGACCGGCGTCGGCGGGACCACGCTCACGACCGCGAGCAACGCTCGCGGCTGGAGCGAGACCGCTTGGTCGGGCGCGGGCAGCGGCTGCTCGGCGTACGAGCCAAAGCCGGCGTGGCAGACCGACTCCGGCTGCGCCAAGCGCACCGTCGCCGACGTGTCGGCCGACGCCGATCCCAACAGCGGATTGGGCGTCTATGACACGTACAACAACTGCGGCACGAGTTCGTTCTGCGACCGCCTGATCGAGGCGGGGATCGCGCAGGGGCTCGATGGCTGGGCTCAGGTCGGCGGGACGAGCCTCAGCTCGCCGCTGATCGCCTCCGTGTACGCGCTCGCCGGTAACGCTGCGACGGTCACGGCGGGGAGCTACCCCTACAGCCACACGAGCTCGTTGTTCGACGTCACGAGTGGCTCCAACGGGACCTGCTCGCCGTCGTACCTGTGCACCGCCGGCGCGGGCTACGACGGCCCCACCGGGCTCGGAACGCCGAACGGCACAACCGGGTTCTAAACATCATCCGAGCAGGGAGCGGCGGTCCGGATCCGGGGCCGCCGCTACCCGTGCTTGCCGATGAACGCCAGCATCCGCCGCCAGGAGTCCTCGCATGCGTCTGCGTACTGCTCGAACCGGCGGTCAAAGAATGAGTGCGGCGCACCGGGATATACGTGGATCCCGTGCGCGACGCCGGTCTCGTCCAGGCGCGTGTCGAACGCGTCCACCTGGTCGGCCGGGATCGCCTGGTCCTCGCCGCCGAACAGCCCGAGCACCGGGCGCTTGATCGACGACGCGCGGTCCAGCGGCCCGTCGGTGCCGAAGCGCTCGCCGGTCAGGATCCCGTAGAAGCCGACCACGCCGGCCAGCTCGTCGGCGAGGTTCGCGGCGGAGAGGAACGAGAAAAAGCCGCCCAGGCAGAACCCGACGCTCAGCACGGGCCGGTCGCCGGTGCGCTCGCGCAGTGCGGCGATCGCCGCCTTGGCGTCGGCGTGCACCTGCGGGACGCGCAGCTGCTGGACGTGCGGCATGTACTCGAATTCCTCGCCGCGCGGCCCCAGGCCCGCGCTGCGGCCGAAGTAGTCGATCGCGATCGCGTGGTGACCCGCCTGCGCGAAGCGCTCGGCTAGCTCGGAGTAGAACGGGTATAGCCCGCGGACGTCGGGCAGGATCACGATCCCGGCACCGCGGTCCTCCGAAGCCTCGGCGAGCGCGGCCGAGAAGCGCGTGCCGTCCGCCGAGGTCAGCTCGAGCAGCTCCGCCCCGGCACCTCCAGCGATCGGTGCGAGCAGCAGGTCCGTAGGGGGCGCCGGAGGGCGCGCATCGAATGGGAAGCACATGTCGGGGAGAATAGGCCGATGACCGACTCAGCCATCCGGGCGGCCGACCCCGCCACGTTCCGCGCGCAGTTCCCGGTGTTCGACCGCCTCTCGTACCTGAACGCCGGCACCGAGGGGCCCGTGCCTGCCCGTTCGGCCGAGGCTGCCCATCGCCGGGTCGACCTCGAGACGCTGCAGGGCCGCTGCGGCAAGCCGTACTTCGACGGTCTGATGAGCTTGCGCGATCAGGTCCGCGAGGCCTACGCCGCCGTGATCGGCGCAGCCACGGCCGACGTCGCCCTGACCGGCTCGACGACCGACGGCGTCAACACCGTGATCTCCGGTCTCGACCTCCGTGCCGGAGACGAGATCCTCACGACCGAGGAGGAGCACCCGGGGCTGCTCGGCCCGCTCGGACGGGCGCGGCGGCGGCCGGGCGTGACCGTGCGCGAGGTGCCGTTCGCCGAGATCGCCAACGAGGTCACGTCCTCCACGCGCCTCGTCGCCTGCTCGCACGTCTCGTGGGTCAGCGGACGGATCGTCGACACCGAGGCGCTCGCGGCGACCGGCGTGCCGGTGCTGCTCGACGCCGCCCAGGCGATCGGCGCCGTCCCCGTGGACGTCGAAGAGCTCGGCTGCGCGTTCTACGCCGCGTCTGGTCAGAAGTGGCTGTGCGGGCCGGAGGGCAGCGGCTGCCTGTACGTGCGCGCAGAGCACCTCGATGACCTGCTCGTCCCGTGGCCCGGTTACAGCTCGATCGCCGATCCGCAGCGCGCGCTCGAGTTCGAGCCCGCAGAGGGCGCGGCACGTCTGGACCACGGCTTTCCGACCGGCATCCGCAGCGCCTGGTCGCTGGCCTCGCTGGGGGTGTTCGAGGAGGCCGGCTGGCCATGGGTCCACGAGCGCGCCGCGTCGCTTGCGGCATCGCTTGCCGACAAGCTCCGCGAGCGCGGCCTCGAGGTGGTCCAGCGAGACCGCTCCACGCTGGTGTCGTGGAGGTCGGCCAACCCCGAGGCCGACGTGCAGCGGCTCGCCGAGGAGGACGTGGTCGTGCGCTTCATCGCCGCCTTCGGCGTCGTCCGTGCGTCGGTGGGGGCGTGGTCCTCGGAGGAGGAGCTCGAGCGCGTCGTCGGCCTGGCCGCCGTGTAGCGCTCCGCTTACCCCTCGAGGATTCGCTGCGGGTGCGTGTAGACGTTCATTCGCCCGCGCCGCGCGAAGCCGCACAGTGTCAGGCCGCGATCTTCGGCCAGCGAGATCGCCAGTGAGCTGGGGGCGCCGACCCCCACGAGGATCGGCGCGCCCGCGACGGCGGCTTTCTGTACGAGCTCGAACGACAGCCGTCCGCTGACGCACAGAATCCGCTCACCCAGCGGCACGATTCCGTCCAGCAGGGCACGTCCGACGACCTTGTCCATGGCGTTGTGGCGTCCGACGTCCTCGCGCGAGTGCAGCAGCACGCCATCGGCGGTGAACAGGCCGGTGGCGTGCACACCGCCAGTGTGCTCGAAGGCCGGCTGCTCGAGCCGGTTGGGGAGATCGGCGACGAGCGAGCGGACGACCGCGGGCCCGTCGGGCAGCGGCCCGCTGTGCACCGCGACCTCCTCGAGTGCTCCCTTGCCGCACACGCCGCACGACGAGGTCGTGTAGAAGCGCCGCTCGCCGGGCTCGCGCGTCAACGGTCCTCGAACCTCGACCGTGTTGGCCGCGAAGTCCTCGGTCAGGCCGACATCTCGGGGCCCGTCGATCAAGCCTTCGCCGTAGAGGAACCCGAGCGCGAGCTCCTCATCATGGCCCGGCGTGCGCATCGTCACCGCAAGCGGCTGGGCGTCGATCCGGATCTCCAGCGGCTCCTCGACGGCGACCGTGTCTGACGCCCCGTCGTGCTCGACCTGGATGTACGCGCTCGACATCCCGGGAAACGTTACGCGCGCGACAGGCCACCGTCGAGCACATCGACGAGCCGCGCGTAGCTGTCGTTGAGGTCGAGCGGGATTCCGAATCCGCCACCCGTCTCCAGCGTCACGAATCCGTGCAGCGCCGCGCGAATGATCCGTGTCGCGTGGATCGCGTCGTCGCCTTCGACGTCGTAGCCACGCAGGACCGCCAGCACCACCTCGACCACGGCCGTCGCCGCCGCGGCGGCCTCGGCATCGTTGCGGGCTGGGGCACGCTGCAATGCCGCATACGTGCCCCGGTGCGCGCGTGCGTACGCGCGATACGCGTCGGCCAGCGCACCCAACGCGTCGCTGCCCGAACGCCCCGCGACCGCCTGCTGCAGCTCCGCTGCCAGGTCGCGCGCACCGCGCGTCGCCAGCCGCTGCCGCAGATCGTCGAGCCCATCGACGTGTGCGTACAGCGACGGCGAGCGGACGCCGAGGATGGCGGCCAGCCGCGCCAGCGTGACCGCCTCCAGGCCGTCGGCATCCGCGAGCCGCGCCGCCGCGCCGACGACCGCGTCGGTGTCGAGCCCGGCCCGCGCCATCAGCCGCTCGCGCGAGCGATCGCCTTGTCCATCGCCTCGCCGGGCGCGGCGGTTGCCGGGCCGTGGCCGACAACCAGTAGCACGGGGTCGAGCGCCCGCAGCGCCCGCGCAGACTCCACGTCCTTGCTCTTGTCCCACGTAGCCATCGTCGCGAACGGGAAGCGCCAGTAGAAGCTGTTGGTGACCGCGACCTGACCGTAGGACGTGAACACGTCGCCGGCGATCAGCGTTCGGTCGCGCGTGTCGAGGAACGCCATGTGACCCGGGCTGTGGCCGGGGCTGGCGACGACCTCGAGGCTGCCGACGTGGTCCCCCGGCGCGAGGCGGACGTCCGGCGCCCACTGCACCTTCGGCCAGCTGCCGGGGAGCTTGCCCTCCACGACGTTCTCGCCGGCGAGGATGCGGGCGTCGAGCTCGCCGAGCAGCACCTGCACGTCGGGCCCGAGCTTCTGCTTCAGGCCCTCGACCGAGCCGATGTGATCGCCGTGCCCGTGGGTCAGGGCGATCCGCTTGATCTGACCGCCGGCGGCCTGCGCGGCTGCGATCAGGTCGTCGGCACCGCCGCCCAGCGTCGTGTCGACGAGCGTGAAGCCGTCATCCTCACGGACCAGATAGGCGTTCACGAAGCGGTACCGCGTCAGTTGAATGAGATTTGGGTTCAGTGTGCGGCTGTTCACCGGTTTACCTCCATCGGATGAGAGCTATGAGCCATAGGCAAATGCCTAATGAGCTTAGGTTAGCACGCTGGTGAAGAGAACGCAAATCCGTCCCCAGTCGTCCTGGCCCCCTGGTTCAATTTCGCTTCGACGATGGATCTGCCGCAACGGCTTCGCGCAGAGCTCGAGCAGGCCACTGCCGAGCTCAAGGCCCACATGGCGAGCTGGGAGTACGCGTTCGCGATGGGAGGTGGGCGCGACGGTGGCCGCAACCACCCGGTGCACCAACAGACCCGCGCGCGGACCGAACAGCTCCACGCCCGCTGCCGGGACCTGAAGGCCCAGCTCGCCGAGCACGAGCTGTAAGCACAGACACCCAGCTGGGGGGTGCCGATGTGCAAGCAGCCTGCGAGCGGGTAGGCCAAGCGTTACTGCACTTCAACCGAGGAGGGAGAAATGGCAGATAACCGTGGCGTTGCCTACATGGGCACCGGCAAGGTGGAGGTCCACGACATCGACTTCCCAACCTTCGAGCTACAGGACGGGCCCGGTGTCAACCCGGCCAACGTCGGCCGCAAGCTGCCGCATGCGGCGATCCTCAGGTGCGTCTCCACCAACATCTGCGGCTCTGACCAGCACATGGTCAGGGGACGCACAACTGCGCCCGAGGGCCTGATCCTCGGCCACGAGATCACCGGCGAGGTAATCGAAACCGGGCCGGGGGTGGAGTTCATCAAGAAAGGGGATCTCTGTTCGGTCCCGTTCAACATCGCGTGCGGGCGCTGCCGGATGTGCAAGACCGGCAACACCGGCGTGTGCCTGAACGTCAACCCGGACCGTCCCGGCTCGGCCTACGGGTACGTGGACATGGGCGGCTGGGTCGGCGGCCAGGCCGAGTACGTGCTCGTTCCATACGCCGACTGGAACCTGTTGCCGTTCCCCGACAAGGACCAGGCGATGGAGAAGATCCTCGACCTGACGATGCTGTCGGACATCTTCCCGACCGGCTACCACGGCGCCTACACGGCCGGGGTCACGTCGGGCTCGACCGTCTACGTCGCCGGCGCCGGCCCGGTCGGCCTCGCGGCGGCGCACTCCGCCCAGCTGTTGGGCGCGTCAGTCGTAATCGTCGGTGACCTGATCCCCGAGCGCCTGGAGCAGGCGCGCAGCTTCGGTTGCGAGACCGTCGACATCTCCAAGGGCGACCCCAAGGATCAGATCGAGCAGATCCTTGGCGTGCCCGAGGTCGACGCTGCCGTCGATGCGGTCGGTTTCGAGGCTCGCGGCCACGGCGCCGACTCGGAGCACGAGGCTCCGGCGACGGTGCTGAACTCGATCATGGACGTGACCAGGGCGGCCGGAAAGCTCGGTATCCCCGGGCTGTACGTGACGGGCGACCCCGGCGCAGTCGACGACGCGGCCAAGCAGGGCTCGCTGTCGATCCGCATCGGCCTGGGCTGGGCGAAGTCCCAGAGCTTCACCACGGGCCAGTGCCCGGTGATGAAGTACCACCATGGCCTGATGCAGATGATCCTGCACGATAAGGCGCAGATCGCCAAGGCGGTCAACGCGACCGTGATCTCGCTGGACGAGGCCCCGAAGGGCTACCAGGACTTCGATAGCGGCGTTGCCAAGAAGTTCGTGCTCGACCCCCACGGCCTGATCAAAGCCTGACGGGAATGCATTTGCGCGTGCGTCGCGGCCTCGCGCCGCGGCGCGCCCGCGAGCGCTACGAAACGACCGGAGCGCCCGCCTGGTAGAGCGCCGACCGGTCCACGTCGGCGATCGAGTTGCGGCCGATCAGGCCCAACGCGACATCCATGTCGGCCTTGAGGATCGCCAGCACGTGGCGCACCCCTGACTCGCCGGCCGCCGCCACCGACCACGCCCAGGCGCGGCCGATCAACACGGCCTTGGCGCCGACGGCGACCATCTTGACCACGTCGAGCCCGGTGCGCACGCCGCCGTCGACCAGCACCTCAACCTGGCCGCCGATCGCATCGACCACATCTGCAAGCGCCCGCACAGTCGACGGCACAGAGTCGAGCTGGCGGCCGCCGTGGTTTGAGACCACGACGCCGTCGACGCCGACCTCGACGGCGCGGCGTGCGTCCTCGGGATCGAGGATGCCCTTGACCACCAGGCGCCCGGTCCAGTTCTCGCGCACCCAGGCGATGTCGTCCCAGGTGACGCTGGGGTCGAATTGACCGTCGACCCATTTGCGGAAGTCGCCTGGGCTGGTGGCGCCCGGAACCACCTTCTCGAGGTTGCCGAACGTCAGCGGCTTGCCTCCGACCGGGACGTCCTTGATCCACCGCGGGTGCGAGATCAGGTCGAGACCGCGCCGGGCCTTCGCCCAGTTCGTCGGCCGGCCGGCGATCGCGTTGCGCGTGTCGCGGTGGCGAGCGCCGACAACCGCAAGGTCGACGGTCAGCACCAGCACCGGCGAGCCGACGGCGTGCGCGCGAGCCATCAGCTCCTGGGCGTAGCCGCGGTCACGCATCACGTACAGCTGAAACCAGGGCGGCACCGACGTGGCCCGCGCGACCTCCTCGATGCTGCACACCGAGACGGTCGACTCGATGAACGGGACGCCGGCGCGCTCCGCCGCCCGCGCGGCCTGCACCTCCGCGCGCTGCGCGAACATCCCGCCGAGTCCGACCGGCGCGAGGATCACCGGCAGTGCCAGCCGCTGCCCAAACAGCTCCACCGACGGATCGCGCGTCGACACGTCGCGCATCACGATCTGGCGCAGCAGCACGCGCTCGAGATCGCCGACATTGGCCCGCAGCGTCGCCTCCTCGTAGGCGCCACCGTCGATGTAGTCAAACAGCTGGCGGGGCAGCCTGCGTCGCGCCAGCTCGCGGTAGTCGCGCACGGTCGCCGGCGCGACTCCCAGGGGCCGGTCAGCAGCGAAGCGCACGCGCGAACCCTATTGGGTCTGCACGTGGTCGAGCGCCTGGGCGGCGCGGTCGTGCGCCGTCGTCGCCGCCTCTGCCTGCGCCTGCGCGTCGGCGAGCTCCCGGTCGGCGTCGTCGAGCGCCGCGGCCGCCTTGTCGCGCCGCGCCTGCGCGGAGTCGGCGGCCTTCTGTGCCCGCTCGAGCTCGCGGCGGGCGTCCTTCTCTGCGGCTCTCGCCTCCTTGAGGGCCTGGGCGCGTTTGCGCTCGCGAGCCTCCGCCTCGGCCTTTTGCGCTTGATCCTGCTTGCGCTTGGCGGCGGGGGCCTTGCGCTTCGGCGCGGATGCCGGCGCGGGTGCCGGCGCGGGGCCGGTGTCACCCAGGAACCCCAGTCCGACATGACGCAGCTCGCGCTCGAGCCGGCCCTCGCTCACCTGTGCGCGCGCGTCCGGGTCCAATGCCGCTGCACGAAGCGTCTCCGCCACGCGATCGATCACGGTGGGGCTCAGCTCGTGCCCGTCGGACGTGAGCAGGCCCTGGGCGGCCTCGATCAGCGTGTCAACGGCAGCTCGCTCCTCCTGCGTCGCCTTGCGCAGCGCCTGGGCGTCGCCACGACCCGAAGCGGCCTGTTCATGGGCTCGGCGAAGGGCGTCTCCCGCTCCGAACAGGTCCTTGACGGACCGGGCCTGGGTGCGGATCAGCTGGTTGACGGCCCAGGCAGCCACGGAGGGCTTTCGCAGCGCTGCCACCTCGGCTGCCTCGTCGCGACGTCCATCCTTGCGCAGGGTCTTTGCCAGCTCCGTGCGCTGCGGCACGAAGCGATCGAACGGAGCCCCGTAGAGATCGTCGATATCCACCTCCCGCGATGGTGCCAGGACTGCGCCTGGACCGCCGGCCGGCTGGTCCCATTACCGCCTGCAAAACGGGGTGCAGGTGAGTCGGTTATTCGATCGGAAGTCTGGGTATCCCTCAAGCGAAAGCAGCTATGAGTGTCCTGGCTAGAAACACATTGGGAGAAGACTTTCAACCCGCTCTGAGCAGGGATTACTCGGCTGTGGCCGATTCGGTCCCGCATGCACGCACCGCCTTGGTGGCCGTGGCGCAGTCCGCGGGCGCCGATGAGGAGCAGCTCGAGGCGGTCCGTCTGGCCGTATCCGAGGCACTGACCAACGCAGTGATCCATGCGTATCCGGACAGCGGCGGCTGCATCCACGTAGTCGCCTGGACCGGTCAGGGCGAACTTGTCGTCGAGATCGCCGACGACGGACTTGGCTTTCAAACGCACACCGATACGCCGGGGCTGGGGATGGGCCTCGGTTTGATCTCGCAGGTCACTGACGACTTCACGATCCGCCATCCGCACTCGGGCGGGACTGCGGTCCGGATGACCTTCTGGCTCGCGTCGCAGGCGCGCGTTTAGCGCGCAGCCTCAGGAACGAGGATCGCGCGCCTCAGCCTCGCGCCCGGCCTCGTCCTGCTTCTCGACCACCGAAAAGTCCTCGCCGGCGTAGACGACGGTCTCGAACTCCGGCTGCTCATGGCCGTGGACGATCAGGAACTGGCGGGGATGCGAGCGCACGCGCTCGTACTCACCCATCGTCACCTCGACCAGCTTGTTGCAGCCGAGACGTCCGCATTCGCACCGGAACGCGACCTTCGACTGCACGTCGGCCGGTCCTCTGCCGTGCTCGATCGCCTCGTTGACGTCGCGGGCGATGGACTCGTTGCGCGCTACACGGTCCTCTTCCGACACGCGTCTAATCTACTCCGCGGTGCGATCGCGAATGCTCAGATCGCTGGTCGTGGCGCTGCTGGCCTTGACGCTGCTGCCGGCGGCGGCCTTAGCCGACGGCGATCCGGCGAGCGACGTGCTGCTTGGAGAGAACGTGTTCTACCCGTACAGCCCGCCGACCTCGCCGGCGCTCCAGAAGCAGCTCAACGCCGAGACGGCAGCCGCCAAGCAGGCCCACTTTCCGCTGAAGGTGGCGCTGATCGGCGCGCCTGTCGACCTCGGCGTGATCCCCAGCCTGTTCGGCAAACCCCAGAAGTACGCCGACTTCCTTGACCAGGAGATCAGCTTTCAGACCAAGCAGCCGCTGCTCGTCGTGATGGCCGCCGGCTACGGCGTCCAGGGCGTCGACGCCAAGACCAAGGCGGCGGCCGCGGCGCTGGCCAAGCCGGCCGGCACGAAGAGCAACGACCTCGCCCGTGCGGCGATCATCGCCGTCCCCAAGCTCGCCGCCGCCGCGGGCCATCCCCTGAAGGGCGAGGGAGGCGGATCCGGCGGCGGGGGTGATAGCTCTCGAGCGATCCTCGTGGCTGCGCTGGCGGCGATAGCGATCGCTGCCGCCACAGCACTGGTGGTCGTCCGCCGCCGCTTCGAGGTCCGCGAGTAACCCCGTTCGCAACGAGGGTGGGACGCGAAACCGCGATATATCGTGGGTTTCTCGTCCCACCTCGGGGGAGACGGGGCTACCCGAGGACCGTTCGCACCAGCAGGATGGCGATCACCAGCGCCGCGACGCCTGCACCCAGCGCCACCAACGAGGCCAACAGGCGAACCCAGACCCCGCTCACGACGCCACCTTGAGCGTGTACGGAGCGGTCACCACGCGGCCGCCGAGCTTCATCTGCAAGAACAGCCGCCACGTCCCCGGCGCCGGCAGCAGGACTCCGATCGTGAGCTTCCCTGGGGCCGTGGAGGTCCCGGCCACGCGGCTTGCGGCGACGCCGGGAAGCGCTCCGCAGTTGGGAGCGTTGGGCGCGCAGATATGAGTGTGGAAGTAGTCCAGCGATCCCTGGTGAAAGAAGATCGCGTGCGCGAGCGCGCCGAACCAGGGCACGAACGTGACCCTCTTGCCGTTGGGGTCGGTGACGTCGACGTGGACGAACTGCGCCTGGATCGCATGGAGCTTCGGATGGCCCTGCATGTCGACGTGGTAACCGTCGACGGTCTGATTTGGGCTAAACGGCGGCAGGGCCTTCGGGTGAAAAGCGCCCTTGACGTCGATCATCTTGAACAGCTGGAAGTTCGGCTGGCCGCCGGGGATGTTCGGGTAGGCGTCGACGAGCACGCGATAGCGCCCCGGTGCGGGGAACGTCACCGTCTGGCGCAGCAGGCCGCTGCGCCCCACCGGCGGATGCTGGTGGATGATGTACGCGAGGTCGTCGCGGACGATGATCAGGTGTACGCCCGTATGGGGGCCAGATCCGGTCTTGTAGGCCGTCAGCGGCTTGCCATTGGGCTGCTGGATCGTGAATGACACGGTCGTCGGCTTGCCCGGCACGACCGTCGCGGCGGGCTCAAAGCCGGCGAGCGAGAACGTCTTGGCGGCCCCGATCACCGGCGCGCTGACGGCGCCGCCCGAGCTGCTGCCACACGCCGCTAGGGCGGGCACTGCCGCGGCGAGCACCACAAGCAGCACCGTGCGACGCAGGCGAGGGCGTGGGAATCCTTGACGGTTCATCTGGTTCTCCTATCCGTCTGCCTGGTCGACGATCAGCGCCGTAAACGGCT
>Ga0207693_10003761_pt1 | contig 12932 bp, 12 predicted proteins | sample LARL81metaG_FD_184347 | JGI IMG/M metagenome (GOLD analysis project Ga0207693, IMG submission 184347) | Corn, switchgrass and miscanthus rhizosphere microbial communities from Kellogg Biological Station, Michigan, USA - LAR L8-1 metaG... | ecosystem: Host-associated > Plants > Roots >...
GCCGGCGCTCGCGGAAGCCCTGAACGCCCTGCTGCGCGATCCGGCCCGGGCCCGGGCCATGGGACAGGCCGGCCGCAAGCGGGCGATCGCGGAATTCGGGTGGCCCGCCATCGCGGCCCAGACCGCCGATCTCTACGCCGAATTGGTACACGAGGGCTAAAACTGCCGTTCTTCGGCGGACCCGCCTAATCGGGTATATAGCACCATGGTCCCCGTTCAGCCTGTGAATCTGGTGTAAACCAGTGTCGGCGCTAAGGCGTCACAAATGGGGGCTAGGGGACTAAGGCGACCGCTGAAAGGCAATTGATGATCCGTATATCACCTCGTGCTGCATTTCGTGCTGCTTTGACCGGATTGCTGGCGGCTGGTGCGATTACTGTGAGCGTCAGTACGGCGAACGCTAACGTCGCGGGCTCCTGTGCCGGGATCGGCACCGCTCCCAGCGGCAACAACCTGGGGTCGGTAGCCAGCTGCATGATCGTCAACAAGACGCTCACCAAACCGGCCACCGTCTTCTACAACGTGCGCTCGACGGCCGGCGGGAACACGATGGTCACCAGCAGCTGGCGGGCCCAGTGCACGCTCGGCAGCGACACCGAGACCAATGCGGGCGGCACTGGCGCGACGACGCCGTCCGGGTCGACCATTGTGATGCCGTTCCCCGACCCGGACTCCTGTGTCGTGTCGGTGACCATCACCCAGAACAAGCCCAGCGACCCCGCGGTGAGCCTGTCGGCCACCCTGAGCTGGGCGCCGCAGCCGGTCACGGCCACGCCGACCCCGACGCCCACCTCGGGCGGCGGCACCCACACCATGTACCGCGGCCTGGGCGGCAAGTGCGTCGACGCCCTGCACAACGGCTCCGCCAACGGGACCAAGGTCACCATCTACGGCTGCAACCGGAGCAACTCGGCCCAGTACTGGACCTACACCGGCGGTCAGCTCAAGCACAACGGCAAGTGCCTCAACGACCAGCGCACCGGCGGCAACGGCAGCAAGGTGATCCTGTACACCTGCAATGGCGGCGCCAACGAGCAGTGGACCCACAAGGCCAACGGCGAGTGGGTCATGAAGGCCAAGGGCGGCCAGTACTGCCTGGACGACCCGGCCTCCTCGAAGAAGGACGGCACCCAGCTCATCATGTGGAAGTGCAACAACGCCACGAACCAGCACTGGTTCGCGTCGACCGTGAGCTAGTCTCCCTGTTCGCCTGACGGCGGGCTGGTCCCCACTACCAGGTGGGAACCAGCCCGCCGTCGATTCTGAAGTCGGCGCCGGTGACGTTGGCGGTGCGGTCGCTGGCCAGCATCAGCACGAGGTCGGCGACCTCCTCCGGGCGGCTGAACCGCCCGGTGACCGTGGCCCGCGCCGCCTGGCTGGCCACGTCCCCGGCCTCGGCCCCGGTGGCCTGGCTCACCGTCTGCGCGACGCCGTGGTCACCCAGCCACAGGTCGGTGGCCACCGGGCCCGGGCTGACCGTGTTGACCCGGACGCCCCGGGGCCCTACCTCTTTGGACAGGGCCTTGCAGAAGCCGGCCAGGGCGGCCTTGGCCGCGCTGTAGTCGAGCACCGCGGGGTCGGGGAGCTCGGCGTTGACCGAGCAGACCGTCACGATGGAGCCCTTCCCCGCCGCCAGCATGGCGGGCAGCACGCTGCGGGTGGCGCGCACCGCCGCCATCAGGTTGAGGGTCAGGCTGGCCTGCCAGTCCTCGTCGGTGATGCTCAGGAAGCCGCCCGTCCTCGCGGGCGCCCCGCCGACGTTGTTGACCAGGATGTCAGGGCCGCTCTCGGCCAGCGCCACCAGCCGGGCGGGCCCGTCGGGCTCGGCCAGGTCGACCTCGAGCACCCGCACCTGGCCCTGCTTGGCCAGCTGGTCGAGTTCCGCGGAAGACCGCCGTGCCCCCGCCACGACCCGCACGCCGTGCGCCGCCAGCCCGCGGGTGATCGCCAGCCCGATGCCCCGGCTGGCCCCGGTAACCACCGCGGTCCGTCCCTCAAGCCCCAGATCCATCGCATGCCTTTCGTCGGCGGGTTGATGCGGCCACGCTAGTCACGCGTGACGTCCCCCCGCTTGAGTCAAGCGACTGATGTACCGTGACGTCGTGATCACCGGACAGCTCCTGTCGGTCAACGTGGGCTTGCCGAAGGACGTGAGCTGGCACGGAAAGACGGTGCACACCGGCATCTGGAAGTACCCCGTAGACGGCCCGAACCAGGTACGGCGGCTGAACATCGACGGGGACGGGCAGGGTGATCTGGCCGGACATGGCGGCGAGAACCGTGCGGTGTTCGTCTACCAGATCGAGTCGTACCGGTACTGGCAAAGCGAGCTGGGCCGCGACGACTTCGAGTACGGCCAGTTCGGGGAGAACTTCACGGTCAGCGGGCTGGCCGACGACCAGGTGCGCATCGGCGACCGCTACCAGATCGGCGCGGCGCTGTTCGAGGTGTCCCAGCCGCGGGTGACGTGCTACCGGGTGGGGATCCGGATGGACGAGCCGCGGATGCCGTCGCTGCTGGTCTCCCATCACCGGCCAGGGTTCTACTTCCGGGTGCTGCGAGAGGGCACGGTGCGGGCCGGAGACGAGATCGTCCGCGTGACCGCCGGGCCCGAAGACATGACCGTGGCCGAAATCGACGGCCTGCTCTACCTGCCCGGCCACCCTCGCGAACGGGTGCTGACCGCGCTGCGCATCCCCGCGCTGCCCGAAGGCTGGAAGGCGTCGTTCCGGGCTATCGCGGCGCAGGCGGAAGCCCCGGGCAACGCTGGCCTGGCCGCGGTCAGCCCGCCTCCGGCCTGGCCGGGTTTCCGCACACTGGCGGTGACCGCGGTGACCAGGGAAAGTGACGCGGTGACGTCGCTGTCCCTGGCCGATCCGGCCGGCGTCGCCCTGCCGCCGCCCCAGCCCGGCCAGTTCCTGACCGTCCGGCTGGACGTCACGCCCGGCGTCCCGCCGCTGCTGCGCAGCTATTCGCTGTCCGGCGCGCCCGAGGCCGGCTCCTACCGCATCAGCGTCAAGCGCGAGGAACACGGCGCGGGCAGCCAGTTCGTGCACGGCAGGCTCCGGCCCGGTGACCGCCTGGAGGTGGCCGCCCCCCGCGGCACGTTCGTCCTCCAGCCCGGGGACCGCCCGGTCCTGCTGATCAGCGCGGGCGTCGGGGCGACGCCGGTCCTGGCCATGCTGCACGCCCTGGCCGCCAGCCGGTCAGGCCGCGAGGTCTGGTGGCTGCACGGTGCCCGCAGCCGTGCCGAGGAGCCGTTCGCCGACGAGTCGCGCTCGCTGCTGGCGTCACTTGCCCGCGGGCACCGGCATGTCTGCCACAGCCAGCCCGGCCCTGGCGAGGTCCCTGGCCGGGACTACCAGACGGCGGGCCGGCTGTCGGCCGCCGTGCTGGCGGGCCTCGGCTTGCCGGCCGACGCCGACGCCTACCTATGCGGTCCGGCCGGATTCATGGCCGAGATGTCCGCCGCCGTGACGGCCCTGGGACTCGACCGCGCCCGCGTGCACACGGAGATCTTCGGCGCCGCTCCCGGCTCCACGCCCGGCATCGCGGCCGTGCCCGCGAGGCCGCCGCACCCGCCCGCCGGGCCACCAGGCGCCGGTCCCGAGATCGCGTTCGCGCGCAGCGGCTTGACCGTCCGCTGGAGCCCCGGCTACGGCAGCCTGCTCGAGCTAGCCGAAGCCTGCGACGTGCCGGTCCGCTGGTCATGTCGCACCGGCGTCTGCCACAGCTGCGAGACCGGCCTGATGTCAGGAACGGTCAGCTACGCTCCCGAGCCGGTCGACGATCCCGCGCCTGGCGACGTCCTGATCTGCTGCTCCCAGCCGTCCGCCGATGTGGTCCTGGACCTGTGATCGGTTACCTGGCCGGCCAGCGGAGCGTGCGCCGCGCCGGTCAGGCAGGCTCGAAAGTCAGTTGCTTACTGAGGGTCGAACGTACCGGCGAGCGTTCGATGCGCTCGGTGACCGCTGGCCGGTGAGGCTCGAGCGCCGGATCGAGGATGAGCTCGTACCGGAACCGGGTGACGGACTGCTCGCGTTCCAGGTGGACGCGCACGCCGACTGCGCCACCGGGAATTCCCAGGTCCGCCAGTGCCATCCGCGCGGAGATGGTCATGCACGTGGCCAGCGACGCCTCCAGCAGCTCATGCGGCCGCATCCCCGCCGAACCGCCGGTGCCGTCCTTGACGGTGTCGGCCCGGCCCTCCTGGTCGTCCGCCCTGAACCTGACTTGCCAGGCCACCGGGAGCGCAGTCGCCTCGATCATAGGCGCGATCCTAACCAACGACCACATGGCAAGAAAAGAATGTCCGAATAATGGACATTGCTAGCATCTCGGCCTGCGATCAGATCGGGTACCGGGTGGGTTCGGTGTCGTACTGGCGGCCGGATGGGGTGGTCCAGCGGAATGTTCCGTCGGGTAGCTGGTCTACCTTCCATTTCGGGTGCTGTTTGAGCTTATGGTCGTGCCGACATTTCGGGCCGGCGTTGCACAGGCAGGTCCGGCCGCCTGCTTCGTAGGGGGTGTTGTGCTCGTAGTCGCACTGGCTGGCGGGCCGGCGGCAGACCGGGCCGGTGCAGGTGGCGTGCCGGATCTGAGCGAGGTGCCGGAGCTTAGCGCTGGGGTCGTGGCCTTTGGTCTCGAAGCGGTGATCGCAGTCATCGGTGGTGAGGGGGTGGAATTCGACGAGGAATTCCCTGCCGTGGACTGTCAGGGTCCAGGTGTCAGGGCTGCCGGACGGTCCGTCGCGGCTGGTGCGGGTGAAGGAGAACCCGGTCCGAGGATGGTCCGGGTCCGCAGCTGTGCCCGGTGGCCCTGGCCCGCCACCTTTCCTGCGTCTGGCGTGCCTGGTGTGGTTCTTGAGTGCCGGGCGGGCGCAGGCGTGCCAGGTGGCGTGCCCGTCGTTGTCGGTGCCGGTCACGCACCAGGTCGTTGCGGGGCTGGCCGCGGCCGCATGGGCGAGGTCGCGGGCGAGCCAGGGGTCGATGGGGGTGCCGGACAGCTGGCCGGGCCGGTCGGCCAGGTTCAGCATGGTGGTCAAGGGGATGGTGAGGTTGCCGCGGGCGGCGAACCCGGCCGGGATCAGGCCGGCCGGGTGCGCCGGGCCGGGCTGGCCGTCCGCGCTGCCGTGCCCGGCAGTGGCGCCGGGGCCGGGGCGGGAGCCGCTTCCGTCCTGCTCGGCGGTGGCGGGGCGGCCGGGGCGGGAGTCGGTGCCGGTGAGCAGGTCGAGGTAGGCGCGGGCGCGGAGCTGGTCCATGTCGCCCTCGAGGCCGGCTTTCTTGAGCTGGCCGGCCCAGGCGGCGATCCGGTGATCGGCGGCCAGCACCTCAGCGGGCGGCAGCTCACGTCCGGCGAGGGCGCCGTTGCCGGAGTCCTCGCCCCACCGCTCGACCCGCGCCTGCCTGGCGGCGTGCTCCCGCTGGTCCTTGGCCTTCTTCGGGGCGACGTCCATGACGGCTTGGCGGATCGCGGCGCTCAGCCCGCCGGGGGTCAGCCGCCCCGCCCGGCCCAGGACCCGGTTCTCCGCGGCCCCGGCTTCCTTCGCGGTCAGGACGGCCACGGCGCGGGTGATCATCCGCGCCTTGATCAGGGTGATGATCCCGTCTCGCAGCGCCGCCCGGGTGCCGGGGAGCCTGGCGTCCAGGCGGTCCGCGGTCGTCATCAGGTCCCCGGCCGCGCGGCGGGACTCGGCCAGCACGTGCGCCAGCTCATCGGCGCAGAAGTCGTCCGTGCCTGACCCGGCCGGGCGCCCGGACGACGGGGCGTCCAGCGCCGGCCGGCGGCGGGCCAGCTCGGAGACGGCGGCCAGTTTCCGCGCCGCCATATGGGCCTCGAGCCGGTCCCAGGCGCACAGCACCCCGATCAGCTCATCATCGGACACGCCCGTGTAGGAGTCGTCGTCCCCGGCCGCCCGGTCGGCCAGCATGGCCAGGTCCGGGCGGGCCGGAGCCACATCGAGCCACTGCCCGGCCCCGAACCCCGCCGACGCACTGGAAGACCGCCGCGGCTGGCGCCCGGCCGATCCGGGCTGCCCGGGGCCCCGTCGCCGGGCCGACGCCGCCGCTGCCTGGGCAGCCAGCACGCGAGCCACCCCGGCCGGATCCGTATCATCCTGCGCCGCCCCGGCCGTGTGCCGCCCGGTCGCCGCCCCAGCCGCGTCTCGCCCGTCAGCCGCCTGCGCCTGAGCGGCCTCGGTGATCTCCGCGAGTTCACCGTCGGCCAGCTCCGCATCCGCGAACCAGAAGTCGTCCTCCCACGCGACCTCGCCTGGGTCCAGGACCTCAGCCAGATCACGCTCCAGGGAAGCTTGCCATTCCTCAGCGGTCATCGGGTCCGGGCGCGTGATCACCGGTTCCCAGGGAGCGGGCTCATCGGCTAGCGATGTCGCCATCAGTCCTCCCGTCGCCGAGGAATGTGAGTCGTCTACATGTTCGAAACCCTATCACAGATAGGGCCGTCACGGCAATCTAATTAGCAGCTCAAATAAGCTTTACGTATATGAATTCGATCATGATCGACTGCATTTCGCCTGAGACTGAAGAGGTGTCTGATGTCAGCGATAGACACAGAACCCGGCGGGGGAGTCGGGGGCGGAACACCGCCATGACAGCATGGCGGCATGAAGGTGCTGCGCACTCCGGAGGAGCGTTTCGCTGGCCTGCCCGGCTTCGGCTACCCGCCGCGGTACGCCGACGTCGGCGGCGTGCGGCTGGCCTACGTGGAGACCGGCCCGGCCGACGGGGAACCCGTCCTGCTACTGCACGGGGAGCCGAGCTGGTCGTTCCTGTACCGCACGGTCATGCCGGTCCTCGCGGACGCCGGGCTGCGGGCCATCGCGGCCGACCTGGTCGGGTTCGGCCGTTCCGACAAGCCGTCAGACCCCGCTGACCATAGCTTCGCCCGGCACGTGGAGTGGATCCGCGCGCTCGCGTTCGACCACCTCGGCCTGCGCGGCCTGACCCTCGTCGGACAGGACTGGGGCGGCCTGATCGGGCTGCGCCTGGTGGCGGAGCACCCGGACCGGTTCGCCCGGGTGGTGGCGTCCAACACCGGGCTCCCCACCGGCGACGTGCCGATGCCTGACGTGTGGCTGCGCTTCCGGCAACTCGTCAGGACCGCTCCCGAGCTGAGCGTGTCCCGGCTGGTGCAGTCGGGCTGTCAGGCCACGCTGTCACCGGAGGTCCTGGCGGCCTACGAGGCGCCGTTCCCCGATCCGTCCTACGCCGCCGCGGTCCGGGCCATGCCGGAACTGGTGCCGACCACCCCGGATGACCCGGCCGCCGAGGCGAACCGGGCTGCCTGGCGCCGGCTGGCCGCCTGGGACAAGCCGTTCCTGGTGGCGTTCAGCGACCGCGACCCGATCACTGCCTCGATGGCGCCCGTGCTGAAGGAGATCGTGCCCGGCGCGGCGGGTCTCGAGCATCCGGTGATAAAAGGGGCCGGCCACTTCTTGCAGGAGGACGCGGGCGAGCGGCTCGGTGCCGTGATCGCCGGGTTCGTCCGCGATCACCAGGCTCGATAGCGGTGCTCGGCCGGATCGCTCCGGACGGCGAGCGCTGGGGATGGCCCGCCGCTGACCTGGACGGGCAGCTGTGGATGGAGCCCGGGGCGGAGCCGATCTACGCGCGGGCCGCGCGGGAGGCCGGGCTGACCTGAGCGGGAACGCAGTCAGATGACTGATGTCCTCGCGCGGCCGCGGGGGCCACCATCGTCATGGCCCGGGGCACCCATACACGGAGGACGGATGGCCGCAACCCGCACGGCACGGGACGAACGGGGTTCGCACCAGCACACGTTCAGGCGCGTGCGGATGCCGCCGAACTTCTTCGCCATCGCGTTCGCCCCTCGCTGGTCCGGGCGGGCCGGGCCGGACGGCGAGCATGATCGTTCGTGCTCGGCGGCTAAGCTGTCCTCATGGTCCTGGCCCAGCTGCGGCTGTCCCTGGACTACTCCCGGCTCTCCTTCAGCCCGGGCTTCTGGGCCTTCACCTTCTCCTACGCGGCCGTCGCCGCCGACGCCCTGGCCTGGCTGGCGCTGAAGAAGCCGCCGGGAGAAACCGGCTACGCGATCGCGGCCCTGACCCTGCTGACCGGCTTCATCGCCTGGATCGCCGCCCGCACGACGCTGCTGGCCGTCCGCGGCCGGCTCTTTCCCGCATCCTGACCTGGCCCGACCAAGGAAGGCAACCCCATGACCGAGAGCACGACGGAGACCGGCGTCGTCACCAAGCTCAGCCCCCGTTCGGTCGCCGACACCGCCGCGAAGCTCACCGGCATGATCGACGCCAAGGGGATGCGCCTGTTCGCGCTCATCGACCAGCGGGAAGAGGCCCAGCACGCCGGGCTCGACCTGCGCGACACCATCCTGGTGATCTTCGGCAGCCCGGCGGCGGGCACGCCGGTGATGGCGGCGTCGCCGCTGGCCGCCCTCGACCTTCCGCTCAAGGTGCTGGTGTGGGACGACGAGGGGCAGACCAAGGTCTCGTACTACTCCCCGGACGAACTCGCCGCCCGCCACCACCTCGGTCCCGGACTGGCCGCGAACCTGGCCGGCGTCAACGCGCTCACCGACGCGCTGGTCGCGCTGTAGCCGGCCTTACCGCGCGCGGTACGCCGGGCTCACTCTGAAATGTCGACCACGACCTTGCTCGCGGCGGTGCCGTCTTCGACGGCCTGGTGAGCATCGGCCACGGTCCACGGGGTGAAGCGCCTCGCGTCGACGAGGGGCCGCAGCGCGCCGGCGTCGGCCAGCGCGGCCGCCTTGCGCAGGATCTCGCCGTGATGCGCCCGGCCACGGCCGGTTAGCATGGGCAGCAGGGTGAAGACGCCGGAGTAGGTGGCGCCGCGCAACGACAGGGGAGCGAGGCTGTGCGTACCCCAGCCCAGCGCACTCACGACGTGGCCGGTGTAGGCGCGGACCGCCTCGAATGACCTGTCGAGCGTCGTCCCGCCGACCGAATCGAAGATGACGTCGAAGCCCTCCCCGTCCGTGTGCGCGGCTACGTACTCGGCGACCGGGGCGACGTGCCCGACGCCGCCGGCGCCGCCGTGCACGAGTACCCGCTGGCCGCGCCGGACCCGGGCGCGGTCGACCAGGCCCTCCCACGCCGTGATCACCGCGAGCGGGAGCGCCGCGGCCTCGCGCATGCTCAGCGATGCGGGCTTGCGAGCCAGCAGGGCGGAATCCACCGCGGCGTACTCGGCCAGCGAACCGGGCAGGCCGCCGACCCCGCCGGTGAGCCCGTAGACCTCGTCGCCGGCGGCGAAGCCGTGCACGCCGGGGCCGGCCTGCTCGACCACTCCGGCCAGGTCGAGGCCGAGGATGGCGGGCAGCACGGGCCGGGCGTGGGCCGCCGTCCCGGCCCGGATCTTGGTATCCAGCGGGTTCACCCCGCTGGCGGCCACCCGGACCAGGACCTCGCCGCGGCCGGCCACGGGCTTGTCGACCTCGGCCAGGGTCAGGTCGCCGCCGAACTTCTCGAGTACCACCGCATGCATGGCTCCGAGCATCCCATCAGGCACGGCGGGGCAGCCACAGTCATTTGACTGATGGCCGCGGTCAGGCGCCTGCCCAGAATGAGAATCAGCCCTACGCATGCCCGTACCGGGAGGACACGATGAGCAGCACTGGCGGCGGCCGGTCGCGCAGCTTGATCCTGGCCGCGATGATCTTCGCGGTCGCGATGACCTTCATCGACCAGACGATCGTCTCGATCGCCGCGCCCAAGATCCAGGAGGACCTGGGCCTGTCGAGCAGCGGCCTGCAGTGGGCCATCAACTCCTACCTGCTGGCGCTGGCCGCCCTGTTCGCCTTCGGCGGCCGGCTCGCGGACACGGCGGGCCACCGCCGGATGTGCGTGCTCGGAGTGATCATCTTCGCGGGCGCCTCGGCCCTGTGCGGCGCGACCCCGGGCGGCGGGATCGCGGAGGCCTGGCTCGTGGCTTTCCGCGCGCTGCAGGGCCTCGGCGGAGCGCTCATGTTCCCGGCCGCGCTCGCCATCGTGGTGCAGACCTTCGACCTGCACTCGCGCGGCCGGGCGCTCGCGCTGTTCTTCGGCATCGCCGGCGGCCTGACCGCGATCGGCCCGATCGCCGGCGGCTGGCTGCTCCAGTGGACCTGGCGGGCCATCTTCTGGATCAACATCCCGGTCGCGCTGATCGCCCTGGTCCTGATCGCCGTGTCCAAGCCGGTCACCGACCACCGGCCCGCGCCCATGGACTACCGCGGCCTGGCCCTCATCGTCGGCGGCGTGGGCCTGAGCGTGTTCGGCTTCCAGCAGTCGTCCGTCTGGGGCTGGGGCAACCCGGCCATCGAGGCGTGCATCGCGGCCGGCGTGATCCTGCTCGGCGTCTTCTTCTCGGTCGAGCGCCGGACCGAGTCGCCGCTGATCAACGTGCGGATCTTCGGCAACCGGGCGTTCACGGTGGAGAACATCATCCTCGGCATCGTGATGATGGTGTTCATCCCGGTGTTCTTCTTCGCCAGCGTCTACGGGCAGATCGCGCTGGGGGAGAAGGCAACCACGGCCAGCCTGCTCCTGTTGTACTTCTTCCTCGGCTTCGTGGTGTTCGCGCAGATCGGCGGCCGGATGCTGGACCGGATCGGGGCCAAGCGGCCGGTGGTGCTCGGCTGCGCCCTGGCCGCCGTGGGGTTCGCGCTGTGGGCCGGGAAGGTGACCGACCTGCACGCCGGCGGCCAGGTCATCTACATCGTCATGGCCGGCGCCGGCATGGGCCTGATGCTCGGCCAGGCCAACACCGACGCGGTGAACCGGGCGTCCCGGTTCTCCTACGGGGAGGCCACCGGCATTACCCAGACAATCCGCAACTACGGCGCCAGCCTCGGGTTCGCCGTCCTGGGCACGGTCCTGATCTCGGAGTTCCGGTCGAAGATCACCTCCTCGCTCATCGCCAAGGGCGCGCCGGGCCCGGTCGCCTCGGCCCAGGCCGCGAAGATAGCCCAGCTGCAGGGCGGGAACGGCAACGTGGCCAGCATCCCGGCGTTCATCCGCGCGGACTTCGCCGGCGCCACCAGGGACGTGCTCTACGTGATGGCCGCGATCATGGCGGTGGCGGCGCTGGTGGCGCTGCGCGGGCTCACCCGCGGCGTCCAGCAGGAGGACGAGAACAGCGCCTCGCCGCTGGCCAGTGAGGACCCGGACGCCGTCGGCCTGTACCCGGCCCGCTAGCCCTCGCCCGGCGAGCTGAGGATCTCCATCGGCCCGGTCGGCTCGCCGGCGTCCAGCGGATCGGTCGCGCCCGGCAGCACATGCTCGATGTAGTCCCGGGTGGCGGCGGTAGTGCCGACGTCGCGCCCGGCTGCCTCTGACATGTACCAGCGGTGCTCGAGGACCTCGCTGAACACCTCGGCCGGGGACAGGCGGCTGCGCAGTTCCTCCGGGATCGCGGCGATCACCGGGTCGTAGACCTCTTCCAGCCACCGGTTGGCTGCCACGACTTCTGACACCGGCCGGCCCTGCTTCTGCTCCAGCCAGGCCCGGAACCCGGCCATGTCGTTCAGCAGCCGCCGCGCCTGCCGCTCGCTGGCGTCGATGCCGGTGCGCAGGAACAGCTTCCTCGAATCGTGTCCGGCCTCGGCCACCCGGGTCTTCAGCCGCAGCTTGTTGCCCTCGCCGGTGCTGATCAGCTCGACCTCGTCCGCGTCGAAGCCGAGCTCGTTGAGCCGGCGCAGCCGCTCGGCGATCCGGTACCGCTGCTCCTCGGGCCGCAGGATCTCCTCGCGGGTCAGCTCCTGCCACAGCGACTCGTACCGGCGGCCGAGCTCCTCGGCGATCTCCAGCGGCTCCACATCGGCCGGGAGCAGTTCGCCTGCCTGGAGGTCGAGCAGTTCGGCGAAGACCCGCTCGATGGCGAGCTCGACATCCCACCCGCGCTGGCCGTCGGTCAGCTCCGGGTGCTGCTCGCTGGTCTCCGTGTCGACCAGGTACGCCTCCAGCGTGCCCGCGTCGTGCCGGAACAGCGTGTTAGACAGCGAGCAGTCGCCCCAGAAGAACCCCGACAGGTGCAGCCGGACCAGCAACTCGACCAGCGCGTCGAGCAGCCCGTCGGTGGGCTGCACGCCCCGCGGGTTGGAGAACACGGCCCGGTACGTGGTGGCGTAGCTGAGGAACCTGGTGACCAGGATCGCGTCCTCGTCGCCGCGTCCCGGGCCGTGCCTGTCGACCGCCACGCCGACCACGTCGACGGCGGGGATGCCGAGCTCGGCCAGCGCCCGGAGCAGCCGGTACTCGCGCCGGGCCAGCCGCTCGCTGAGCTCCTTGAAGGCGTACAGGGTGCCGTCGTCGTAGACGAAGCGGACCACGTGCCGCGAGATGCCCCGCTGCCTGATCTCGACCAGCCGCTCGTCCTGCCAGTCCGCCAGCGGCTGCGACCACGGCAGGGTGAGCAGCCCGGCCGCGTGATCGGCGGGAGGCGTGAAGACGAACCGCATAAGACGATCTTTACCCCGAACGGTGTAGCTGCGTGCCTCAGCTAGCCTCCCCGAGCTGACCTGGCGACATATTGGCGCCGCTGATCACCACGGTCACGTGCTCGCCCGGCGCGGGCTTGTAGGCCCCGGTGAGCAGGGCCGCGATCCCGACCGAGGCGGCGGGCTCGGCGGCGATCCTGGCCGTCTGCCACAGCACCCGCTGGGCGGCCAGGATCGCGTCGTCGTCGACCAGCACGACGTCCTCGACGTAGGCCTGGGCGATCGGGAACATCAGCTCGCCGACGCGGCGCGGGGCCAAGGCGTCGGCCGCGACGCCCTCGGCCGGGGCGTCGGCCGGCTGGCCCGCGGCCCGGGCCAGGGTCAGCGTGGGGGCGCCGTCCGGCTCCACCCCGATGACCCGGGTAGCGCCGCCGAACCAGGCCGCGACCCCGCCGATCAGACCGCCGCCGCCGACCGCGACGAGGACGGTGTCCAGCTGC
>Ga0207693_10003762_pt1 | contig 12931 bp, 11 predicted proteins | sample LARL81metaG_FD_184347 | JGI IMG/M metagenome (GOLD analysis project Ga0207693, IMG submission 184347) | Corn, switchgrass and miscanthus rhizosphere microbial communities from Kellogg Biological Station, Michigan, USA - LAR L8-1 metaG... | ecosystem: Host-associated > Plants > Roots >...
TGCACGATCAACTCGACAAGCTGGAGGGAGTGGATCGCGTCGTCGTCGCGTGCTCCGAGTTGAACGAGGGATTGCTCGAGGGACTCCTGCCGGCCTGCCGGCTGCGTGGCATCAAGCTCACCATCGTGCCGCCGACGCGAGGCATCTTCGGCACCGCCACCCACCTCGGGCACATCGCCGACCTGCCGCTGCTCGACTACAACACCTGGTACGTGTCGCCGTCCACGCTGGCCCTCAAGCGCATCGTCGACGTCGTCCTGGCGACGTTCGGGCTCATACTCACCTCTCCGCTGTTCCTGCTCATCCCGCTCGCCATCGTGATCGACGATGGCTTCCCGGTGTTCTTCCGGCAGCAGCGCGCGGGCGAGAACGGGCGCCGCTTCAGGATCTTCAAGTTTCGGACGATGGTGCGCAATGCAGAGGCGATGTTGCCCGACCTCGTCTCGATCCAGGAGCTGAGCGATCCGATGTTCAAGCTCCGCTCCGATCCGCGGGTCACTAGGGTCGGAAGCTTCCTGCGCCGCACCAGCCTCGACGAGCTGCCGCAGCTGGTGAACGTGCTCCGCGGCGAGATGTCGATCGTCGGCCCGCGGCCCGAGCTCGTCGATCTGGTCGAGCGCTACGAGCCAGAGCACGAGGTGCGGCTGCGCGTGAAGCCGGGGGTCACGGGCCCGTGGCAGGTTTACGGCCGCAGTGAGCTGACGTTCGACGAGGTCCTGGCCGTGGAGCGCGAGTACGTGGAGAACCTCTCGCTCGGCCGGGACTTCCGCATCATCCTGATGACGATCCCTGCGGTCTTCGGCCGCCGCGGCGCCTACTAGATCGATTCGCTTCGGGCTACTCAGAGGTAGATGCGCGTCCTCATCGTTGACACGTGCTACCCGGCCTTCCTCACGAGCCACTACAGGGCGAATCCCGGCCTGGAACAACGGTCGTACGACGAGCAGTGGCGAGCCCTGATGGACACGTTCTTCGGGACGGCGGACTCGTACTCGCACTACCTCGGCCAACTCGGGCACGAGGCTCACGAGGTCGTTGTCAACGCTGAGCCGCTGCAGAGTGCCTGGTCTAGAGAGCACGGCCGGAGCGGTGCCCTATTTCGTCGCCTGCGGCGACGCGCCAACCCCGATCTGGTGGTCCAGCAGGCCGAATGGTTCGAGCCGGATGTCGTGTACGTCCAGCACATCGGCTTCCTGCCTCCACAGACCATGGCGGCCCTCAAGGCGCGCAGCCGTCTCATGGTGGGCCAGATCGCATCGGAGGCGCCCGGAGTCGAGCACTTTCGGCACCTCGACCTCGTGCTGACCTCATTTCCGCACTTCGTCTCCCGGTTCCGTAGCGAGGGGGTCGCCTCGGAATACTTCCGGATCGGCTTCGACCCTCGCGTACTCGACCGGATTGGTGGCCCGGATCCACCTCACGATGTCGTCTTCGTCGGCGCCCTCGGGCGACGTCAGCACGCCCGGGGCAACGAGATGCTCGAGCGTGCGGCCGAACGCGTCCCGATCGATTTCTGGGGCTACAACGTCGGCGATCGGCCGCCGACGTCACCGCTCGTTCGCCGCTATCACGGAGAGGCGTGGGGGCTCGACATGCTCCAGGTGCTCGCCTCCGCGCGTATCGCCGTCAACCGACACATCGACGTCGCAAAGGACAACGCGAACAACATGCGCCTCTACGAGGCGACGGGAGTCGGCTCGCTCCTGCTCACCGACGCGAAGCAGAACCTCGGCGAGCTGTTCGATGTCGGCCGCGAGCTGATCGCCTATCGCGGCGAAGACGAGCTCGTGGAAGCCGTCGAGCACTATCTCGCGCACGAAGACGAGCGTACGGCCATCGCCGCGGCGGGCCAGCGACGGACGCTTAGGGATCACACGTACGAGGTGCGCATGCGCGAGCTGGCCGACATCCTCGACAGGTACCTCCGTTGAGCGGCGAAGGACGGCAACTATCCTCGACGCCCATGCAGAACGAGTTCTGCACCCTCTTCGACATCAACTACCTGCCGCGGGGCCTCGTTCTATACCGCTCGCTCGAACGCCATTGCACCGACTTCCGGCTGCGCGTCTTTTGCATGGACAGCTCGACGAAGGAGATCCTCGACAGGCTCGAGCTTCCGCGTCTGACCGCGATCGGTCTCGACGAGCTCGAGGCCCACGACCGCGAGCTGCTGGCGGTGAAGCCGACGCGCACCCAGGTCGAGTACTGCTGGACGGCAACGCCAGTCGTCTGCGCTTACGCGCTCGAGACCGAGCCGGGACTCGAGGCGATCACGTATCTCGACGCCGACCTGATGTTCTTCCGCGACCCCGAGCCGATCTGGCACGAGCTCGGCGACGACTCCGTACTGATCGTCCCGCATCGTTATGCGCCTCAGTGGGAACCGCACGAGGAGACGAGCGGCACCTACAACGTCGAGTTCATGACGTTCCGACGCGACGAGCGGGGCCTGGAGGCGCTCCACTGGTGGCGCGACCGCTGTCTCGAGTGGTGCTTCTTCCGCTTCGAGGACGGGAAGATGGGGGACCAGAAGTACCTCGACGACTGGCCCGAGCGGTTCGAAGGCGTCCATGTGCTCGAGAATCCCGGCGGCGGCCTAGCGCCTTGGAACGTCGAGCGTTACGAGCTGGCCCGCCGCAACGGCAGCGTCCTGGTCGACGATCGAGAGCTCGTCTTCTACCACTATCACTCGCTCCGACTCTACCGCGGGATCACTAGGCTGCGTGCGGCGGGCTTCCTCTCGAATGCCTTCCGCTACACGCGCGGGCCGGTGCCGTTCGTCTGGACGACGAACTATCCCGTAGAGCAGGCCGAGCGCCAGCTCGTCTGGGACCCGTACCTCCACGAACTCGGTCGCGCGCTGCAGGAGGTCCGCCGCGAGGAGCCGCAGTTCGACTCCGGCTTCGTGGAGCTCGACGGTCGCGCGCTGTCGCTGGACATCGGCCGGAGGGTCGTACGGACGAAGCTGCCGCGTGTCGCCGCGGCCGCCGGGACGGTCAAGCGACGCCTCCGCAGGACGTCCCCGCACGACCATGCTGAGAGCTGGAAGGCGAACGAAGTCGCAGAGCAGATGCTCGACCTGGCGCGCGAGCAACTGCGCGACCCGGAAAGCGTGCCGCCCTATCGGGCGTTCCTGGAGGCGATCGCGTGGGCGCTCTCCGAGTTGCCGCTTCCGGATCCCGTGCGCCTGCTCGACTTCGGCTGCGGCGTCGGCCACTACAGCGAGCTGCTCGAGCGCAGGTTCCCCGGCCGGTTCGAGTACACGGGCTGCGACTACTCCGAGGCGATGGTCGAGGCAGCTCGTGGCGAGTGGGGCGATCGTCGCTTCGTCACGAACGACCTCTTCGCGAACACGCTCGACCTCGGGGCATTCGACATCGTCGTGGCGAGCGCGTTGGTCGACATCACGGAGGACTACGAGCGGGCGCTCGACGCCCTGCTCGGCTCGGAGGCGCCGTACGTTCTGCTGCACCGGCAGCAGGTGACGGAGGGTGCGTCACGGGTCGAGGTCGTACCGGGCTACGCGGGGCAGACGACGTACCGCTCGTATCTGAATCGCTTCGATCTGGAGCGGATCGCTGCCGGCCACGGACGGCAGTTCCTCGCATCGTTCACCGTGCAGGACGACATCCACAGCTTTCTCTTCGGCAGGGCGGCGTGACGGCCGAGAGCTTTCGCGGCCGGCGTGTCCTGATCACCGGCGGCCTCGGCTTCATCGGCTCGAATCTCGCACGGCGGCTGGTCGACAGCGGCGCCGACGTGCTGCTGGTCGACTCGATGATTCCCGAGTACGGCGGAAATGTCGCGAACATCGACGGGATCGAGGGCGAGGTGATCGTGAACATCGCCGACGTCCGCGACGTCCACAGCCTCCCGTACCTCCTCGCCGACCGCGAGGTCGTCTTCAGCCTCGCGGGGCAGACGAGTCACCTCGACTCGATGGCCGACCCGTACACGGACCTCGAGATCAACTGCCGTGCCCAGCTCTCGCTGCTCGAGGCCTGCCGCCTCGTCAACCCCGACGCGCGGATCGTCTTCGCGAGTACGCGGCAGATCTACGGCCGCCCGGAGTATCTGCCGGTCGACGAGCGCCATCCGATTCATCCGATCGACGTGAACGGGATCAACAAGACCGCCGGCGAGTGGTACCACCTCCTGTACGGCCAGGTCTACGGGATCCCGGTCTGCGTCCTGCGCCTGACGAACACGTACGGCCCGCGCATGCGGGTCAAGGATGCGCGGCAGACCTTCCTCGGCTATTGGCTGCGCCAGATCGTGGCCGGTGAGGAGATCGCGGTCTTCGGCGACGGGCTGCAGAAGCGCGACTTCAACTACGTCGACGACGCCGTGGACGCGTTCCTCCTCGCGGCAACCCGCGACGAGGCGCTGGGCAAGGTCTACAACCTCGGCGACTCGGAGGTCGTCTCGCTGCTCGACCTCGCGCAGAAGCTGGTCGAGCTGAACGGCAGCGGCTCGTACCGCGTCGTGCCCTTCCCCGAGGACCGGAAGGCGATCGACATCGGCGACTACTACGGCGACTTCGCGCGCATCAAGGAGGACATCGGCTGGGAGCCGCGAGTGGGTCTCGACGAGGGCCTGCGGAGGTCGATCGACTTCTACCGCGAGCAGGGCGACGCGTACTGGGTGTGACCCGAGTCGCGTTCCTCGACCTGTCGCGGCAAGTCGCCGCCTTGCGCCCCGAGCTCGACGGCGCTGTTGCTGAGGTGCTCGACGCCGCCCGGTTTGTCGGGGGCGAGCCGGTCGAGCGGTTCGAGCGGGAGTTCGCGGCGTGGGTAGGTGTCAAGCACGCCGTAGGCGTCGCTTCGGGCACCGACGCAATCGAGCTCGCCCTCCGCGCGCTCGGCGTCGGCGAAGGCGACGAGGTGATCACCGTGGCGAATACCTGCGTCCCGACTGTGGCGGGAATCGAGGGTTCCGGCGCCACCCCGGTCCTCGTCGACGCGGATCCGGCGACGATGACGATCGATCCAGAACGGGTCGCCGCGGCCGTCGGTCCGCGAACCAGGGCGATCGTTCCGGTGCACCTCTACGGCCGCTGCGCCGATATGGATGCGATCCTTGCGCTCGCGGCGGAGCACGGGCTGAAGGTCATCGAGGACTGCGCCCAGGCGCACGGCGCCACCTGGCGCGGGCGCCCCGCGGGGACGATGGGCGACGCGGCGTCGTTCAGCTTCTATCCAACGAAGAACGTCGGCGCGCTCGGCGACGCGGGCGCGGTCGTCACGGGCGACGCGGAGGTGGCGGCGGAAGCGGCGGCACTCCGCAGCTACGGCGAGTTCGAGCGCTACGACTCGGCGCGGCCAGGGACGAACAGCAGACTCGACAGCCTGCAAGCCGCGCTTCTCTCCGTGAAGCTCAGACACGCCGACCCATGGCTCGAGCGCCGGCGCGAGATAGCCGGACGGTACGCAGAGGCGCTGGCCGAGACGCCGCTGACCGCGCCGACGGACCCCGATGGCGGCCGACATGGGTACCACCTGTACGTGGTCGCTGTCCCCGACCGCGACGGGTTTCGCGCCCGGCTCTCGGATTCCGGGATCGAGACGCTCGTCCACTACCCGAAAGCGGTGCACGAGCAGCAGGCTTATCGCGACATCGGCCGGTCGGGATCGCTCGCCGTCAGCGAACAGCTCGCCGCGAGCGTCGTGAGCCTGCCTCTCTACCCCGAGCTCGAGGAGGAGGAGGTCGCTGCTGTCGCAGACGCGGTTGCCGCGAGCTGAGACCCGTTCAGATTCGACGCAATTTGCCTATTGAGGAATGGGAGCTGGGGCCGCGGCGTCAGAGGCGAAGAAGTAGAGCTCCATCCGCCCCACACCTCTCTGTTTGCAGGGAGTTTGCGACGCTTACCGGTTAGATAAACCTATGGCCAGAACTCGAGTGCGACATCGCGGCAGCGAGTCCCATACGCGCGGTATCGCGTCTTCTGTTTGTGCGGCACGCGACAGCTCGCGGCCTTACTGGGAGGTGCTGAACCGCGCCAATGCGAGACCGGCACCGGGGTAGATGTGGCGACGCGGTCGCTCTCGGAACTCGTAGTCGCGGAAGCCGCGGCTCGCGCAGAAGTTGGCGAAGGCTCGGCTGCCCGGGTTGTCGCTGATCACGATCGTCCCGGCATGCGCCCGGCCCGCGATCGTCTCGAGCTCCGTGCGCTCGTGCTCGTAGGCGTGGGCGCTGTCGACAACCGCGAGGTCGATCTCGTCGTCAATCGATCTCAGTGCGTCGATGCTGTCCTCGAATCGTTGCTCGAAGCTGCCGCGAAGAAAGTCGGGAATCAGCCATCCCGCATTTCGACCGATGTCCACGGAGACGAGCCTCCCCGCTGCCCCCTCGCGAGCATTTCGTTCGAGAGCGCTGAGGATCACAGAGGCGCCCAGACCATCATGCGTGCCAGTCTCGACAGCCAGTTTCGGCTTGACGATGCGCGTCACGACGTACCAGCCGATTCGACGGCCGTACGGCGCCTTCCTGTTTCGATCTGTGCGTTTAGCGAGCTTCTGGCATAGGGCGGCTTCGAGCTCCGCGTCGCCCTCGATCTCGGCGACGAGCTTTGCGACTGATTCATGTGGCCGATCGAGCGCGTGAGCCAGGAAGTCCGTGAGCTCGTCGAGGTTCTCGATTTCGTAGGTGAAGTTGGTGGGCTCGCGATTCGTCAGCACGAACCTGATCGCAGCGAGTGGCTGACTGCGTGGGTTGTAGCGCTTCACGACTGGCACTTGCTCACGCATGGTCTGGGTCCGCGCGGCGATCCGCTCAGGCATGGTCTGGATCCGCTTGGCGAGCCGGTAGAGCGGTGGAACGCTCTTCAGCGACCGGACCGAGACGTCGCGGGCTCGTTTCCCCACGACTCTGATTCTCGCTCAGCACGGGGATCCGTGCGGCAGGCCCTTACTCGCGATTGGTCGCAATCACGTGGTAGACGCGCGCCCCCTCTGGATTGACCGGCGAGCCGTCTGTGCCGGCCAGCCCATATCCCACGTCCAGGAGCTCGCGCCGCGCCGCCCAACCGTCTTCGTCATGGAACTCGATGGCGACGACGGGCCGCTGGTCGCGCAGCACGCGTCGCATCCCGGCCAGGACGAGACCTTCCGCCCCTTCGACGTCGATCTTGACGAAGTCCAACCGCTCGCCGGGCGCGAACCACGTGTCGAGCGACACGGCCTGCACCTCGAGCTCCCGCCGTGTCGGGACACCGTCGACGTCATGGCCGACCACGTTCCACTCGGTGCTGTGGTCGTGCCTGCCCGCGTAGAGCGCGAGCCGGTCGGAGCTTCCGTCGCTCACGGCCGCATTGACGATCTCGACCTCGGGAGCACGCCGAAAACGGTCTTCGAGCTCGGCGGCGTTCGCCGGATGCGCCTCGAAGGCGATCACGCGGCCGTGCTTCCCGACGAGGCGGACGAGCGTCTCCGTGATGTTGCCGACATGCGCTCCGACGTCGGCGCAGATCCAGCCAGGCTGCACGACACGCTCGATGGCGCCCGTCAGCTCGGGCTCGTAGTTCTCGTCTGCCGCCGGAACGCGCCGAGGCAGCGAGAACAGACGGCGGAGGATGCTCGTCATGCGGGCTCGAAGTGCAGGTGGAAGTTGGCGAAGAAGCCCTGCGGCGAGATGTGTGTCTCCCAGAGGCGCCGGCAGGCGCGCTGGCGCTCTTCGAACTCGCTCTCGTCGAGAGACTCGTGGAACTCGAGCACTTGGTCGCCGATCTGCTCGATCTCCGCTTCGTCCACCCACACGCAGTAGTCGCGCCAGTCGATGTCGAAGTCGAGTGGTAACACGCAATCCGTATCGATGAAGACGGGGATCCTGCCCATGCAGAGGGTCTCGTAGAGGCGGTACGAGAAGTTTCCGTTTCCCCGAGCGCAGAGGACGTAGTCACTCTCGAGCATGTTCCGTACATACTCGTCGCGCGCGTCCAGGAGCGATGAGGGACCGTCAATGGCACCTGCCCAGAACGTCTCGCGAAGGACGAAGCTCGTCTCGAGGCGCGAATCGCGCCCGAGCGCTCGGAGCGCGAGGGTCCGCGGATGATCGCCGGCAAGGGTGCGCGTCGGATCGTCCCTCACGCCGACGGCCCGGCGCAGGGTGCGGCCGAAGGTCCTGGCCGGCGGGCCGCTCATCGTGTTCCCGCAGAATCCGACGACCGGCCGTGGCTGCTTGCTTCGAATGCGAAGCTCACCGCCGAGATGGTTCGCGAGGAAGTCCTCGCTCCAGGCAGGCAGGGCGAACTCGCTCGGTCGACGCCGCGACCGGAGTAGCGAGGCGCGGAAGACGACTGCCTCGACGGGCAGCGGCTCCGTCGAGTCGGCCCCGTGGAAGACGACAGGGGTCTTTCCGGCCTGCCGGCACGCCGCGCTGAAGCGCGTGGCGAGCTCAGCTGCCTGCTCGCCGGCAGACTCCCAGTTCTGAGGGAAGGCGCCGATGTCGCAGTCGGCGAGGGCAGACAGCCGTAGGAACGAGCTGCCGAGCTCCGCGTAGCGGTCGAAGCGCCCGTTGTCCGGGTCGCCCTCAGGTTCCGAATTCGTCCCCCAGAACGGCATGAGGATCACCGCATGCGGAGTGGCCGGTGACGCAAGGAAAGTGCGATCCGAGAAGATCGAGAACACTGCGTTTGCCGAGACGATTCCTGACCCTCGGCTAGGCCCGGCGCGGGAGGGGCGCATGGTTCGCGGCGTCCTCACGTTCGGCCGGGTGTGGCTTGATGACCGCAAGCAAGGATGCCTCGTCCAGGCGCATCCGCGAGACCTGCACGGCCCCGTAGTCTCGCAGGAACTCGACGAGCTCCCATTCCGTCCAGAAATTTCGGTGGCCCTCCCAGCTGTCCGCTGCACCGTCGGGCACCGTGATCACCACCGCTCCGTCCCGCGCGCAGAGGCCGGCCAGGACGTGCATCGCTGCGTTCGGATTCGACAGATGCTCCAGTACCTCGGTGCAGAGCACTACGTCGAAGGTCTCCGCGAGGTCGAGCTCGTAAAGGCTCCTAGCATGGAATTCGCCCGAAGGAACCAGCTGCCTCGCTCGGTCGATTCCAGCCTGTGCGTAGTCGATACCGACGACCCGGTGCGGTGAGGTCTTCTCAACGACGGCGTGCAAGAGGTTTCCGGCGCCGCAGCCGATGTCGATGACCGTGCTGGGTTGTCTGCTTGCGACGACCTCTGCCACCTCTCCGTAGAAGGCGACTCGGTTCGGCCCGACATACTCGTCTAGCAGTTGCTCGTCCCCATAGACCCGCTCGTAGGCGCGTTGATTGTTTCTCCGGGTGATGTTCTGCACGGTCCTTGCGCGACGATTCTTGAAGTCGGTGTGCGCGCGCTGCATTGCGAGCCTTGCGTCCTCTCGCGCCGTGCGGAGACGCCTATACACCGCCAATCCCGCACCCACGCCCATGCCGACCGCCGGAAGACCCCGCAACCGACGCCGTCGCTGCGAGCCCGGCGGCCCGAAGAACCGTCTCACAGGATTCGCACCCTGATTCGAAAACACGAGTTCGTCCGCTCCTAGGGGCGCCGCTTTACCCAGACGCGGAATTCCCGAGTGGTCCGGTCGAGCAGAAGCCCGCGGTCGGCGAGAAGGGAGTCGAGACCCGGATCCTCATGGTGCATTGGATTCGAAAGTCCCTGCCCGAAGCTCGGCGTGCCGATGAGCAGTCCACCGTCGATGAGAGCGAGCGCGACCTCGTCGACGACCTGCGTTAGGTCCGGCAGGTGTTCGAAGACGTCAAAAGCGCACACGGCGTCGTAGGTGTCCGAGGGCAACTCGGCCCAGCTGTCGAGGATCTCGAGTCGATTCTGCAAATGGTGGCGTTGAGTGCGGAAGCGGGCGAACTCCTTCTGCAGCGCCGACAGCTCGCGGTAATCGACTCGGAAACCTCGGGCTGCGAGAGCCAGCGCGAGATTTCCGGTGCCACCGCCGAAGTCGAGGACGCGCCCGCCAGGTGGAAGCACTGCGGCGATGTCGTCGATCACGGCCGGCGCCTCGTGGAAGTGGACCGCGTTGCCGAACAGGTACATGCGGGACGAGAGGTAGAACCAGCGGTCTTCGCGAAGTGCGACGGGCAGTTGCAGCCACTCGGTGCGGAAGTTGTCGATCCGACGCGCGATCAAGGCATGGACGCTCTCGGAGGGCAACGAGGTGAACTCCACGAGATCGTCGACAACATCGAAGCGGTGTGCTCCAGCGACTAGCGGCGGCGGTAGGTCGATGCGCTCATCCCGATAAGGGACGAGCAAGAGCCGTCGGGATTTCTCCGCTAGCGAGCTTCCGACCGTCACGGCCGTCGTGTCGCGCGCCGTCGGGAGAAGTCGGTCCTTGAAGTCGACATAGGCGTCCACGAGCTCAGTTCTCTGTCGGTGGTACGAGATCAAAGCCGACCGGAGAAGATCGCCCACGACTGGGACGGACCGGACCGTACGCCGCAGCCGCGAGTCCCGAGTGACCAACGACGTCACAGGGCGCTTCGGCCTAGTTGGATCGGGGTCACGGTCGCGGGCTCACTCATCCAGCGATGGTCGACGTAGAAGGTTCCGTGCGCCTCGCTCGGCAGACGCCCCGTACCGAAAAAGTCGCCTTCGACGACCTCGAGGACCGCGGCATGCTGGACCCAGTCGGCGACCTTCCCGTCGATCTCGCAATACGCGCTGATGGTGTAGTGGCCCGGCGAAAGCGGGAGCTTGGGGATCGTGCAGGTGAAGCTGCCGTCTGCCGCTATCTCGCTGATGATGTCTCCCGAGGTCTCATTCAGGCACTGGAAGATCGGCTCCACGAGAGCCCCGTAGACGGCGAACCCCACTCGCACCTCGCCCGCCCCGGGAGTGCCTGCGTAGAACAGCGAGACCTCGCAATCCCCGCCGGTTCTCACCGCTGATCCGGTCCCTACCCGGATCTCGGTGAATCGAAGGCGTCCGTCGCCGTGGCGATCGATCCGGTCACGAACGTCCACTCGCGCCGTCGCCTTGACGTCGTCCACGTATCGGTCGATCACCTCCCGGGTCGGGCCTCTACTGCGAATTTTCCCGTCGCTCAGGTACATCGCCTCGGGGCAGAGCGCCGAGACGGCCGCAAGGTTGTGGCTGACGAAGAGCACCGTCCGTCCGCCGCCAGCCACTTCGTTCATGCGGCCAAGGCACTTCTGCTGGAAGGCGAGGTCTCCGACCGAGAGGACCTCGTCGACTATGAGAATGTCCGGCTCGAGGTGCGCGGCGACGGCGAATCCCAGGCGGACGTACATGCCGCTCGAGTACCACTTGACGGGCTTGTCCAGATGCTCTTCGACGCCGGCGAACGCGACGATCTCGTCGAGGCGGCGGTCGATGTCCCGGCGGCTCATTCCCAGAAGCGTTCCGTTCAGATACACGTTCTCCCGGCCGGTGAGCTCCGGGCTGAAGCCGGTGCCTACCTCGAGCAGGGCGCCAACTCGTCCTGCCACATCGACGTATCCCCTGGTGGGCTCCGTGAGCCGCGCGAGGACCTTGAGCAGGGTCGACTTGCCGGCGCCGTTGCGGCCGATGATGGCCAGCGCCTCGCCCTCTGGCACGTCGAAGGTGACGTCCTGAAGGGCCCAGATGTGGCCGTGCCCTGCACGGCGCCGTGCGCGCCGACGAAGCCGTTGGAAGCCCGACTCGACCCGACCGAGGCGGTACTGCTTCCAGAGTTCGCGTGCGCTGATTGCCAGGTTGGACATCAGAGCATATCCACCATGATCCGCTCGGTTCGTCGGAAGACGAACAGGCCTGACGCCGTGATGGCTACTGCGATCGAAAGGCTGGCCACCAGAGGAACGAGGCTTCCGAACGGAAGTCCGAGCAGAGACCAGCGGAAGCCCTGTACCACGGCGGTGAACGGGTTGATGTACAGGAGCCAGAGATACTTCTGGGGGACCAGGGACAACGGGTAGATGACGGGGGTCGCGTATTGCCAGATCTGCGCCAGGAAGGGCACGCCGAAGACGACGTCTCGATAGCGCGCCGTGAAGGACGAGAGCCAAAGCCCGACTCCGACGACGATGAGGGCTGCGAGACCGAGGAACGCCGGCAGGAAGACGATGTGCCAGCTCGGCGCGCGATGGTAGTAGAGGAACAGGCCGAGGAGCACAAGCAATCCGAGCAGAAAATCGATGACGGGCGTGACCGCGGTCGCAACCGGGACGTAGAGGCGCGGGAAGTAGACCTTCGTGATCAGGTTGCTGTTCTGCACGAGGCTGATGCTCGTGTTGGTTAGCGCGGTCGTGACGTAGACGAAGGCGAGCACGCCGGGCGTGACCCAGAGTGCGTACGGGATGTTCCCTTCTGGACTGATCCCCGCCAAACCTCCGAAGATCGCGGAGAAGACGACGATCGTCATCAGCGGCCTTAGGATCGCCCAGAATGGGCCAAGGAAGGTCTGCCGGTAGCGAGACTTCGCGTCGCGGAGCACGAAGAACCGGACGAGCTCGCGGTAGCGCCAGAGCTCGTGGAAGTCCACCGGGACGAGCCAGCGCGAAGGCTGGATACGGTGGACGCCGTTCGGGTGGGCTGCGACCGCGCGCGGCCCTAGGGCCTTGGATTCCACGGCCTGCACGCGGCAAGGATAGCCCCGCCGTCTGCTGGCCGAGACGGGGCGGGTCGGCTCAGCTTCGCGCGAATCGGCCGCCGAACCAGCGCTCGCGGAGGTGGAGCAGCCCGACGCGCTGGCGGGCCAGATACTGAGCGCGCAGTGGGATGTGAAAGAGTCGAGCCGCGCGGTCGAGCATGAGCTCACGCCGGGTCAGCCCGCGCCGGAGGTCCTTGGCCACACCCCGATATTCCTTCTTGAAACGCTTCACGTCAGCGGACTTCGCCTCGTCGTGGAGGTAGCGAACCGCGAGCGGTCGATCGAAGGTGAGCGGTCGGAGCCCGCCGAGAGCAAGTCGAAGACCGAACTCGGTGTCGAAGACGAA
>Ga0207693_10003763_pt1 | contig 12929 bp, 13 predicted proteins | sample LARL81metaG_FD_184347 | JGI IMG/M metagenome (GOLD analysis project Ga0207693, IMG submission 184347) | Corn, switchgrass and miscanthus rhizosphere microbial communities from Kellogg Biological Station, Michigan, USA - LAR L8-1 metaG... | ecosystem: Host-associated > Plants > Roots >...
TATGAACGGTACCGCTCCCACATTGACAGCTCGTGGAACAGCACCACGCTCCCTGGGGGCAGGAGCCGGCGATCGATCCCCCAGCGCACGAGCTGGCGATCGTCGAAGGTGGGAACCGTCGTCCCCTCCGTGGTGGGAGATGGGTGTTCCCCGGCGAGCATGCGAAGCGCGAGACCTGCGGCCACCTTGCCGTGGGCTTCGAAGCTCACCACGTGGCCTCCTACCACACCGGTGCCAATCGTCCCCTCGGTGAGTCCGTACACGGGCACCCGCGCGACCGCCATCATCTGGCTCATGAAAGTGTTCATGGTGAAATCGCGTCCGATCCCATCGCGCAGAAACGGGCCCGACAGCACGACCGAGTCCTTGGGGAGAGCCGAGATCGTCTTGAAGACGGTTTCGGAGCTGGATCCGACGAGATAGGTAATCTCGATCGGACCCCCGCGGGCCGCGAGCTGCTGGCGAGCAGAATCCGCCCACAACCGCTCCGCCTCCGATGCGCCCACGACGACCACCGCTCTCCGTGTCCCGGGATGGAGGCGGCGGGCTAGCTCGAGAGTGTCACCCCAGCCTCGCGCCCTCCACGTGCCGGAGATGGTGGAGTCGGACGAGAGAGCGGCGAAGGTCGATGGCTCCACCGAGACGAAGACGACCGGGGGGTTCGAGAAGAGGTCGGCCCGATTCTGGAGGACGAAGGGCACGGTGAGCTGTCCCTGAGCCACGATGAGATCGATCGGCCGCTGACGGTACTTCACGCGCAGGAGATTGACCAGCTCGCCCTGGAGCGCGGCTCCACGAAATGAATTGAGGTCGAGGAACTCCGTGTAGAAGTAGACGGGACGCGGCGAGCGGGCTTCGAGCGTCGACCGGAGGGCCTGGTCCGTGCGTACCACGGACGGGGTGAGTCTGGCTTCGGAGTACAGGAGCAGTACGCGGTAGCCGGATGGGGCGGCGTCCCGCGCTTCCTGCGTTGCTTCGGTGGCCGATCCTCCCGTCGGAGGCGTAGGAGGCTGGGCCGAAACGAGATCGAGCATGCCCAGAAGCACCCACAGTCCCGCCGCGGCGAGGAGGGTGAAGCACTCCAGCGCTCGGCGACCGTGCAATTGTTCCCTTGAAATGAATTCTGCGAAACGGCTGGTCATACTCAGGTCTCGATCACACCAGGCGCGGTAAGCATAACGCAGAATTCCCATCGCCCGATCCGAACAACCGGTGCCTGTTACGGCTTGATGACGATAAAGAAAACCGATGGACGCTCACTTCGCGGCCGACCGACGCCTATGGGATGGACGAGCCGTCATCCGCCACCGCTCGTGTTCAGTGGGCACGATGGGCCTCGTCGGATTCCCCCATATAGTGTTTGACCTCGGTTGCGACTTGCCGTACTGGTGATGCGCCGTCTCATTCTCGGACCCGGAGGATCGCATGCCAGCACGTCCGCTGCCGACCGAACAGGAAGTTCGCGCGTGGATCCGCGAGCGCCGCAACTGGGGGCGCTGGGGCAAGGACGATCAGCGCGGCGCCATGAACCTCGTCACCCCGGCCAAGCGAGTGGCCGCCGCGCGGCTGGTGAAGAGCGGGCGGAGCGTGTCGCTGAGCCGGCCCTTTCCGAAGGAGCCGGGCATCAACAACGCGCGCCCCGCCCAGCACTACATGCAGGTGGTTCCACGCGGCAAGGGCGCCTTCGCGGGCGACTACTACGGCATCTTCTACCACGGCGTCGCCTCCACGCACATCGACGCCCTCTGCCACACCTGGGACGACGAGGCGATGTGGAACGGGCGCGACCCGAAAAAGGAGATCACCTTCGACGGGGCCACCTTTGGGGCGATCGAGCACTGGGCCGACGGCATCATCACCCGTGGCGTGATGCTCGACGTCCCCCGCCATCGCGGTGTGCCCTACGTGACAGAGGACGCGCCGGTGCACGGCTGGGAGCTGGAGGACATTCTCGCCAAGCGCGGGATCAAGCTCGAACCGGGGGACGCCGTGTGCGTTTTCTCCGGGCGCGATGCGTGGCAGGCGGCGAATCCCGAGACGCCGTATGGCCGCCCCTATGGTGGCCTGAACCTGAGGCCTGGGCTCCACGTCTCGTGCCTGCCGTTCCTGCGTGACCATGACGTGAGCATGCTCGTGTGGGACATGCTCGATCATCTGCCGATCGGTTACGACATCCCGTGGGCCGTGCACGCGTGCCTCTTCGCGTACGGGACGGCGCTCCTCGACAATGCGCAGCTGGAGCCGCTGTCGAAGGCCTGCGTGGAGGAGCAGCGCGATGAGTTCATGATGGTGGTCTCGCCGCTGGTCGTCGTGGGAGGCACCGGCTCCCCCGCGAATCCGCTCGCGGTGTTCTAGGGCAAGGTTCGTTGCGGCGTCCTTCACTCACCCTCTCAGCCCTCGCCTCCTCGCTCGAGGCGAGCGTCTCGGCTCGAACGGCGGCCCTCTCCCCCTCCGGGGGCGAGGGGACGAGGCTCCCTCTCCCTCACTGAGGGAGAGGGCCGGGGTGAGGGTGGGCGCGCGTAGCTGACAGGAGGAAAAGTATGGCCCGCAAGTCCGCTCCTATGGCGCTCAGGCGCGAAGTGCCCGAGGCGCCAGATCCGCGGCATCGCTGGGACCGTCCCGTCCAGGCTCCCGGACACACGCAGGTGGACTTCGAAGAGCGTGTGGACTTCCGGCGACTGCACGACTATCGCCTGGCCCGCGTGCGCCGCGCCCTCGCGCGATCGGAGCTGGGGGCTCTCCTCGTCTTCGATCAGCACAACATCCGCTACATCTCCGGCACCGTCATCGGTGAGTGGGCGCGGGACAAGCTCATCCGCTACTCGCTCCTGAGCGGCAACGGCGAGCCCTGGGTGTGGGACTTCGGTTCGGCGGCGAGACATCATCGGCTCTACGCCCCGTGGCTCCTGGCCGATCACTGCCGCGCCGGCATGGTCGGCATGCGGGGCGCCGTGCCGCCGTCGGCGGGGCTCTTCGAGCAGGCCGCGCGTGAGATCAAGGCGATCCTCGTGCAGGAGGGGGTGGCGGACCTGCCCGTCGGTATCGACATGGTCGAGCCGCCCTTTCTCTTCGCCCTCCAGAAGGAAGGTCTCGAGGTGCGCGACGGCCAGCAGGTGATGCTGGAAGCGCGCGTGATCAAGAGCGCCGATGAGCTGGTGCTCCTCAACATGGCGGCGGCCATGGGCGACGGCGTCTACCAGGACATCTTCGAGGCCCTCAAGCCGGGGGTGCGCGAGAACGAGATCGTGGCCCTCGCCACCAAGCGGCTGTACGAGATGGGCTCGGACTGCGTGGAGGCCATCAACGCCATCTCGGGTGAGCGCTGCTCGCCCCACCCGCACAACTTCACCGATCGCATGATCCGGCCCGGCGACCAGGCCTTCTTCGACATCATCCAGTCGTTCGTGGGCTACCGCACGTGCTACTACCGCACCTTCAGCGTGGGGCGGGCCACCGCCGCCCAGCACGACGCGTACAAGAAAGCGCGCGCGTGGATGGACAGCGCCATCGCGTTGATCAAGCCGGGTGTGTCCACCGAGCGCATCGCCAAGTGCTTTCCCAAGGCCCCGGAGATCGGCTTCGAGAGTGAGATGGCGGCCTTCGGTCTCAATTTCTGCCATGGGCTCGGGCTGGGCCTGCACGAGCGGCCGATCATCTCGCGCCTCAACTCGCTGGACGAGCCCATGGAGCTCGAAGTGGGCATGGTCTTCGCCGTGGAGACCTATTGCCCCGCTTCGGACGGTGTCTCGGCCGCGCGCATAGAGGAAGAGGTGATCGTGACGCCCCAGGGCGCCCAGATCATCACGCTCTTCCCCGCCCACGAGCTGCCCATCGCCAACCGCTACTAGCTGAATGACCGCCCTTGACAACGGGGCGGCGTGAATCAAAACTGGCGGGCAACGCAGCTCACCGTCGAACCTGGCCCGGTCATCCCGCACCCAGAGGAGAACCCACCCATGTATCGTCGGATGCGATCGAGCATTGTGGTGCTGTCCGCAATCAGCCTGGCCTTGCTGCTGTCGGGCTGCCCCAAGCGTCCCATGGTGCCCCAGGTGGCGGCACCACCTCCCGCCGCGCCCGCGCCCCAGCCGGCCCCGCCCCCTGCGCCCGCGCCCGCGCCGGCTCCGCCTCCACCCGTGGCGACGCCGGTGCCCCCTCCCGCCCCTGCGCCGCCGCCCGATGACTGGAAGGCCAATCCCGCCCTCAAGACTGTCTACTTCGCTTTTGACTCGATGAAGGTCCGTCCGGGCGACGCGAAGACGCTCGACGCGAGCGCGGACTGGCTCAAGGCCAATCCCGACCAGCTCGTGCTGATCGCGGGCAACTGCGACGAGCGGGGCACCAACGAGTACAACCTGGCCCTCGGCGAGCGCCGGGCCAAGGCGTCCATGGCCTATCTCACGTCCAAGGGTATCGATGCGAGCCGCATCACGCTCGTCTCCTACGGCAAGGAGCGCCCGGTGTGCACCGAGCGCAATGAAGCCTGCTGGGCGCAGAATCGCCGGGACGATTTCCAGACCAAGAGGAAGTAGCAGGCAACAAGAAGGAGAGGCGACATGAGCCAGGTTTCACGGCCAGTCGCGCGGATGGTGACGCCGGAACCCGTCATCGAGGGGGCCGGCGTCCATCTTCGCCGCAGCATCGGGACTCGAGGTCTGGACCACCTCGACCCGTTCCTGCTCCTCGACCATTTCGAGTCGGCCAATCCCCCCGACTATGAGCCGGGCTTTCCCTATCATCCTCACCGCGGTATCGAGACGGTCACCATCGTCCGGAAAGGGGAGATCCAGCACAAGGATTCCCTGGGTCACCGGGGCAGCATCGGAGCCGGTGACATTCAGTGGATGACCTCGGGCAGCGGCATTCTCCACGAGGAGATGCCGCAGGTCCGGCCCGAGGGGATCGGCGGGCTGCAGCTGTGGCTCAATCTGCCCGCGCGCGAGAAGATGAGTCGGCCCAAGTATCGCGACCTGCAGGCGAAGCAACTGACGGAGACCGATCTGGAAGGAGGAGCGAAGGCGCGGGTCATAGCCGGCAACGCCGCCGAAGGGCGGCTGGTGGGGCCGGTGGAGGGCCTGGCCGTCGCGCCGAAATTCGTCGACGTGACCCTGCCCGAAGGCACGAAGTTCCGCGAGAGGGTGCCGCGAGGCCACACTGCGTTCGCCTATGTGGACCACGGTGAAGTCCGCTTCGGGCCCGAGGGCACGGTCGCGCGGGCGCCGGCCCTGGTGATCTTCGGAGACGGCGACATCGTCGAGGTGTCGGCGGGAGCGGGGGGCGGCCGGTTTCTTCTCGCGGCGGCCCGCCCCCTGGGTGAGCCGATCGCCCGGCAGGGACCATTCGTGATGAATACCCGTGCGGAGATCGAGCAGACGCTCCAGGACCTTCGGAGCGGGCACTTCATCCGCAAGGAGCCGCGCGACACGTGAGCAGATCACGGAGCGCGCGCTCACTCTCACCTCGGAGGACGGCATGGCCGGACGTCCCATGAACCTGCGCATGCGGCAGATCTGCCTGGTGGCTCGTGAGCTGGCGCCCACCGTCGAGGCCTTCGGCGAGGTATTCGGCCTCGAGGTGTGCTATCGCGATCCCGGGGTGGGGAAGTACGGGCTCGAGAACGCGCTCTTCCCCATCGGCGACGGCTTCCTCGAGGTGGTGGCCCCGACCCGGGACGGCACCACGGCCGGACGCTACCTCGACCGGCGGGGCGGGGACGGCGGTTACATGGTCATCACCCAGTGCGCGGACCTGGCGGCGCGGCGCGCGCTCTGCGAGACGGTCGGGGTGCGCGTGGCCAACGAGATCCGCCATGCGGACTATCACGAGCTCCAGCTTCACCCGCGGGACGTGGGCGCGGCCATGCTCTCCTTCAGCCGGCAGGAAGGCGGCGAGGCGGCCGACGGCCCGTGGCATCCCGCCGCCTCGCGGGGGACGTCGACGCGGGGGCCCGTAGCCGTGCGGGGCATGACCGGGGCCGAGCTCCAGGGCGACGACGCGGAGAAGCTCGCCCAGCGCTGGAGCGACGTGATGACGCTGCCCCTCGCGCACGATCCGCGCGGCCGCCCGACTATCCACCTCGATGACGCCTCGCTGCGCTTCGTCACCGCCACCGATGGCCGCGGCGAAGGGCTCGCGGGTCTCGATCTGGCCTGCGCGGATCGCCCGGGCGTCCTCGCACGGGCGCGGGCGCGCGGCCTGTCCGTCCACGGCGAGGTGGTGGTGGCCTGCGGGATTCGCTTCTCCCTCGTCTGATCCGGATGTGATGCCTGAGACCGCTCGCCTTCGCCTGCGCCGCCTTCGCCCCGCCGACGAGCCTCTCCTCGTGGCCCTCGACAGTGACCTGGAGGTGATGCGCTACATCGGGAGCCGGGGGGGAACGCCCGAGCAGATCGTGGAGCGGGTGCGCAAGCGCATCGACGTCGACCACGGCGCCCTCGGGTGGTGGCTCATCGAGAATCGGGCCGACGGAGCCTTCCAGGGTGTGGCCGCCCTCCTGCCCATGCCCGATGGTGAGGACGTCGAGCTCGCCTATCGCCTCGCGCGCGCGTCGTGGGGGCGGGGCATCGCCACGGAGGCGGCGGCCGCCCTCGTGGAACGTGCGTTCACGGGCGCGGGGCTCCCGCGCCTCGTCGCCGTCACCTTTCCCGAGAACGTGGCCTCCCAGCATGTGCTCGAGAAGGCGGGCTTCCGCTATGACGGCATGACGGACTACAAGGAATTCCGGGTCGCCCACTTCACCATCACGGCCGAGATGTGGCGCGCGCGCCGCTGACCGGATAGCGGCGGCCCCCCAGCTCCAGCGCGGGCCTCCCCGCCTCCTCGACGATCCACGGCGCGAGCTGCTGCAAGGCGATCCGGCCGAAGCGGGCCCGGAACGCGCCCTTGCGCACCCGGCAGCAAAGCCGCGCGCCGTCGTGCTCGAGAGTGGCGGGGTCGAGCGGTTCGCGGTAGTCGCCGGCGAGGCGGAGCTCCACCGCGTGCAGTCGCCCGTCGGTCACGCGGAGGCCGAGCCGCTGGATCACGAACGGCGTATCCGCGGCATCGAACCAGTTCCGCTCGCCCTGACAGAGGGCGAGCCAGCGGTCATCCGGAGTGCGCTGGAGGGCGAGCAGGAAGAAGCGCAGGGTCGCCGGATCGACGATCTCGGTGCCGTCGTGGAACACGCGACCCTCGGCATCCACGCGATAGGTGTACTCACGCATGCGTGGACATTGTAGGCGCGGGCACCCGACTGGACAACGTGGCGGCCGCCTGCTTACTATGGCCGCCCTGCCATGCCGAGCCGCCGCCGCGAGCACTACGGTGATGTCCTGCAGCTGAAACCCGATCTCTGGCGGGTTCCTCTCGTGATGTGTGTCGCCACCATCATGCTCTTCCTCCTCACCATCGAGGTGGACTGGGCGGCCACGCGGGGGCAGCTGACCATGCCGCGGTGGCTGTCCGTGGGGGGGCCGGACGACGCGCGAGCCATCCTGGGCGCGATGCTCGGCGCGGTGAGCACGGTGCTCGCCCTCATCTTCTCGGTTGCCCTCCTCGTGCTCTCCATGGCGGTGAGTCAGTTCGGTCCGCGCATCCTCTATCGCTTCGTGCAGGATGCGATCACCCAGCTCACCATCGGTCTCTTTCTCGCGAGCTTCGTCCACACCCTGCTCACCTTCGTGGTCACGCGGCAGGAGGGCACGCGCCAGTTCGTTCCCCAGCTCACCATCTGCACCAGCGTCGTTCTGGTGGGACTGAGTTTCGGCTTCCTCGTGATCTTCAGCCATCGCATCGCCATGTCCATCCAGCTCCAGAACGTGGTGGCCCGCATCGTGGGTGACCTCGACGACGCCCTCGTCGATTGGGATCGCCAGCGAGGGGAACGGGCAGACGCGGCTGGAAGAGCGCGGTGGGGAGCCGAGCTCGACTCGATCCTCGCGCGCGACGAAGCGGAGGGCGCGGCGATCCGGGCCCGCCGCACCGGCTTCGTCCAGATGGTCGATCACGGCAGACTGGTCGCGGCCACCCACCGGGCCGACGCGGTCGTACACCTGCTCTATCGCCCCGGGCAATTCGTGCTGCAGAACGCTGTGCTCGCGCGTGTGCTTCCGGCCACCCGTGGCGTGGAGCTCACGAGCGTGATCAGGCGCGCGGTGAGCATCGGCACCCACCGGACGCTCGCCCAGGATCTGGAATTCGGCATCGCCCAGCTCGTGGAGATCGCGCTGCGGGCGCTGAGCCCGGCCATCAATGACAGCTTCACCGGTCTCACCTGCGTGGACTGGCTGGGCGACGAGCTGTGCGCCTTCGCCCTTCGCGGGGAGGGGGCGGGCGTCTGGCTCGGCCCCACCGGCCAGATACGACTGGTGGGCCAACCCCTCCTCTTCGCACGCCTGACCCGTGCCGCCTTCAATCAGATCCGCCAGGCCGCGGTGGGCAATCCCGCCATCAGCATCCGGCTCCTCTTCACCTTCACGCGACTGGCCGAGCACATCACGGAGCCGTCCTTCCGCGACGCTCTCCTGGAGCAGGTGGAGGCGGTGTGGGAGGCCACGGTTTCCGACACGCTGGTGAAGATCGATCGTACCGACGTCGAAGCGGCCTATCGTCGGGCACGCGAGGCGCTGCGCGAGCGCTGATGGACAAGATTCTGCGGGGTGTCAGCGAGTTCATCCGTCGCCGCCGTCCTCGGCTTCGGGCGACGTTCAAGCGGCTGGCCCACGCACAGAACCCGGCGGCGCTCCTCCTGACGTGCTCGGACAGCCGTGTCGTCTCCAGCCTCCTCCTCGGCACCGATCCGGGCGATCTCTTCGAGGTCCGCACCGTGGGCAACCTCATCGCCCCTGCGAGCGAGAAGGGCACGACCTCCGTGGGAGACGAATCGGAGGCGGCGGCCATCGAGTACGCGCTCCTCGCCCTCGACGTGAAGCATGTGATGGTGATGGGGCACTCCGGCTGCGGCGCGCTGAAGGCCGTGCTGAAGGGAAGCGTACCCGCGGGAGCGTCGAACCTCGAGCGCTGGCTCGTGCACGCGAGGGCCTCGCAGGAGAAGCTGGCCCGGACTCCCGGCATCGATGCGCGGCTCCCCCCGGAGGACCGTCTGTCGCAGGCCAATGTCCTCCAGCAGCTCGAGCACATCGTGAGCTACGCGCTGGTGGCCGAGCGGCTCGGGCGGGGAGAGGTGGAGCTTCACGGTGCGTGGTTCGACGTGGAGGAGGCCGATCTCCATGTGTGGAGCGCGGCCGAGGGGCGCTTCGTGCGCATGGATGAAGACGTGATCGCGCGGGCGCTCAGTCGGCGCGCCGCCAGATCTTCCTGACCCAGATCTTCCTGACAGGACAAGGAGCACGAGATGAACGAGACGGTGGGATTCATCGGCCTGGGCACCATGGGCATGCCCATGGCGTCAAACCTGGCCAATGGCGGGGTGAAGCTCGTGGTGCACGACGTGAGCGCGGCGACCCGCGCGGCCGCGGGCAAGCTGGCCGGAGTCACCGTGGCCTCGAGCGCGGGCGCGGCGGCCGCGCAGGTCGAGGTGCTCTTCACCTGCCTGCCCAACGACGACATCGTGCGCGCGGCCTATCTGGGCTCGGAGGGCATCGGGTCGGCGGGCCGGGCCGGTCTCATCACCTGCGACTGCTCCACGGTGAGCCCGGAGGCGACCCTCGAGGTGTCTCGCGGCCTCGCCGCCAAGGGCATTACCCACATGGACACGCCAATGCTGGGCTCTCAGCCCCAGGCGGTGTCGGGCGAGATCTTCTTCATCGTGGGCGGCGATGCGGCCAAGCTCGAGCGCATCACGCCCTACCTCGAGATCATGGGCAAGCTGCACATGTACGTGGGCGGCTCGGCCATGGGCAACCGCGTGAAGCTGATTCACAACGGGCTGGCCGCGGTCACCTCGGTGGCGGTGGCGGAGGCCCTCGCTGTATGCGTGCAGTCCGGCGTCGATCCCTACACCTTCTACGACGTGGTGCGAAACGGCGGCGGCATGGCGTTCGGCACGTACTTCGATCGTCGCGCCAAGCGTATCTTCGACGGCGAGTTCTCGCCGACCTTCATGTGCGAGCTGATGCGCAAGGACGCCGGCCTTGCCCTGGCCCTCGCGCGTGCGTTGAACGTGCCCGCGCCCATGCTCGAAGAGACCAAGCGGACCTATGACGAGGCGGTGGACGGAGGCTGGGGGAAGGAAGACTTCTCCGCCGTCACCCATGTCATCGAGAAGCGGATAGGCCGGCCACTCTCCAGGAAGTAGCCGGCCGGGCTGTCACTTGTCGTAAGAAATAGCAGGGAAAACAACGCTATAGGAGCTTCTCCCGCGTCATTTCGATCCCTTCTTGACAATTCCGATAAAGATAGAGATTATTTCGGCCATGCAGATATCGCTGGCTTCAGGGACACGGTCGGACGCGCTCGGGCGTTGCCACGTGTGCGGGGCCAAGGTCGTGGTGAAGAGCGCGGGCGAGGTGGTGATCAAGAACGCCATCCTCAAGGTCGACGGCGCATCGGGGCGCGTCACCGCCAAGTGTAGTCACTGTAAAGCGTGGGTGGCGGTGCCGCTCATGTACACGGGATAAAGCAGCCCAAGGCACAAGTCGAAGCCGAAGACAAAAGCCGGGAGGCGGGATCGCAGCGGCGATCCCCTCCCGGCTTTTTCTTTGTGGAGGAGCCATGAGCCAGACGATCAAGGAGACCAAGGCGCAGCGCGCCGAGCGTCTCAAGGGACAGCTCAACCCGTGGTCCGCCTATGCGGAGATCGAGCGCTTCGCCCGCGAAGGGTGGGAGTCCATTCCCCCCGAGTGGCTCAACACCTATTTTCGCTGGTGGGGGATCTACACACAGGGCGACGGCGTGGGCGCCGTGGGGGGAGCGGGTGGCGAGGGCAAGTCTGTGCGTCATCTCCTCGTGCGCATCCGCATTCCCAACGGCGTCCTGACCTCGCGCCAGACTTCGCGCATCGCCGATCTCGCGGAGCGGTTCGCCCGCGGCGTGGCCGACATCACAGTGCGTCAGAACATACAGCTCCACTGGATACGGATCGAGGATCTCCCCGCCGTCATCCAAGGGCTGTCGGAGGTCGGCATCAGCACCCTGGGATCCTGTGGCGACGTCACCCGGAACGTCACCGGTTGTCCGGTGGCAGGCGTGGACGCCGACGAGATTGCCGACGCCTCGCCGCTCGTCGAGGTCACCACCGCCATACTCAACGGCAGCCCGGAGTTCTACAACCTGCCGCGAAAGTTCAAGGTGTCCATTACCGGCTGCCGCGTCTGGTGCTCGTACCCGGAGATCAACGATGTCGGTCTGACGGCGGTGCGCCACCCGTACACCGGCCTGCCCGGCTTTTCTGTGCGGGTGGGCGGCGGGCTCTCCACCGATCCGCATCTCTCCAAGCGGCTCGACGCGTTCGTGCCGTGGGGGCAGGCCCCCGCGGTGGTCAAGGGCGTCGCGGAGATCTTCCGTGACAGCGATGTCCTTCGACAGAATCGCGAGAAGGCCCGTCTCAAGTTCCTCTTCCTGCACCATGGCTGGACGGTGGACCGGTTCCAGGCGGAGCTCGAGCGGCGCCTCGGTGAGAAGCTCGAGCCGGCGGTGGCCGAGAGCACGCCCGACGACGTCTACCGCGATCACGTGGGTATTCACGCGCAACGGCAGGACGGCCTCGCCTATGTCGGCATCGCGGTCCTCCGGGGTCGGCTCACCGCGAGCCAGCTCCGCGCGGTGGCCCATCTCTCCGAGCGCTACGGCTCGGGCGACCTGCGGGCCACCGGCATGCAGAACCTCCTCGTCCTCAACGTGCCTCGGCGCCTCGCCGCGGAGCTTGGGCGGGAGATCGAGACGCTCGGGCTTCGCATCGGCGCCTCGCCCTTCTGGCGCGGCACCATCGCCTGCACGGGCACCGAGTTCTGCAAGATCGCCCTCACCGAGACCAAGGGCTTCGCGCGTCGACTCGTGATCGACCTCGAGTCGCGGCTCCCCGGATTCGAGCAGCACCTGAAGATTCACGTGACGGGTTGCCCCAACAGCTGCGGCCAGCACTGGATCGCCGATCTCGGCCTCGAGGGCAAGAAGGTCAAGGTCGATGGACGGCTGGAGGACGCGTACTACTTCTGTGTAGGCGGCGCCGTCGGCGCGCACGAGAGCGTGGCGCGACCGGTCGGTTATCGGGTGGCCGCCCCCGAGGTGCCGGCGGCCATCGAGCGCCTGCTCCGCGCCTACCTTGCCGAGCGGCTCCCGGACGAGAACTTCCGCCAGTTCTGCGCGGCCCACACCATCGAAGAGATTCGTCACATCCTCGCCGGCGAGGTGGTGGAGGCGGTGGAGCGCGACGTCGCGCTCGCCCGACCTCCCCACGGCATCGACGGCTAACTCCGGACCAGGAGGCAACCCATGTCACTGAGACTTGGCGACACCGCACCCGACTTCCATGCGGAGAGCTCGGCAGGACCGATCAGCTTTCACGACTGGCTGGGAGACGCGTGGGGCGTCAAGCCGTATCTGCGCCTCGCCCCGCAGCCCAAGTGATCCCCTACTATCCCGTGGCATTGGATCTTCGGGATCGCCTTTGCCTAGTGGTGGGCGGCGGTCCCGTGGCCGAGGCCAAGGTCGAAGGATTGCTGGCCGCGGGCGCCCGGGTGACGGTGGTGAGCCCCGAGCTGACGGAGCCCCTGGCCGGGTGGGCGATCAGTGGCCGCATCATCCACCGACCTCACCGGTACCGCCCCGATGATCTCGACGGGCAGGAGCTCGTGTTCTCCGCGAGCGACCAGCGCGAGGTGACGGGGGCGGTGGCCGGCGAGGCCCGGCGCCGCGGCCTGTGGGTGAATGCGGCGGATGATCCCGCTTTCTGCGATTTCCTGCTGCCGTCGGTGCTTCGGCGGGGGCGGCTCGTCGTCGCCGTGTCGACCGGGGGGGCGAGCCCGGCACTGGCGGCACGCGTGCGGCGCGAC
>Ga0207693_10003764_pt1 | contig 12927 bp, 12 predicted proteins | sample LARL81metaG_FD_184347 | JGI IMG/M metagenome (GOLD analysis project Ga0207693, IMG submission 184347) | Corn, switchgrass and miscanthus rhizosphere microbial communities from Kellogg Biological Station, Michigan, USA - LAR L8-1 metaG... | ecosystem: Host-associated > Plants > Roots >...
ACCCGACGGCCGGGTCCTGAGCACCGCCCGGCCATGAGTCCCGCGGCGAGACACGCCGACCGCGGCACCGGATCTGCCCGTGAACGCTGATATCAGCCTTCTCGCGCGAGACTGGTCGTCGTGGTCGTCCTTCGGTCTCCGGGGTGCGGCCCCGGTGCCCGACCTGCCCGCCGTGCTAGCCAACAGCAAGCGGGTGGCCCGTTACGCTCACGACAAGAAAGACCTGGGCGGGCATCTCCGCCGGCAGGGCATCGATCTCATTGAGGACCTTGGCCCAGTCCGCTTCACCGGCCCGCGCAGCATAGCCGCCATGGACGGGCGTGCCTGGTCCGCCGACCGCGTCATCCTCGCCGTGGGCGGTCATGCCGCCCGGCTACCCATCCCCGGCGCGGAGCATGCGCTCACCTACGAGGACATCCCGTCCCTGACCAGCCTGCCCAGGCGGGTCAACGGCCATTCCATGCTCGTCCAGACCGCCCGAATGGAACGCCGCATCGCGGCCAGGAACGCCGTCTTGGGGCCTACCAGGCAAGCCACCTACGACGTGGTGCCCAGTGGAAGTTTCACCGACCCCGAATACGGCCGGATCGGCCTCACCGAAACCCAGGCCGCCCACAATCACGACGTCATCACCGGCATCGCCCGATACGAGGATCTGCTCCGCCCGGTCGCCGACGGCCGCCCCGACGGCTTCTGCAAGCTCATCGCCGACCGCCGCGACCGCACCATCCTCGGCGCTCACGTCGTCGGCGAATACTCAGCCGAGACCATCCAGACCGTCGCCGCCGCCATGGCCGCCGGCATGACCGTGGATCAGGTCGCAGAGCTTCAGCTCGCCTACCCCACCTTCACCGAAGGCGTCAGCATGGCCGCCCAGAAGATCTGCCGGGCCGTCGGGATCGGGCACTTCCCCCAGGCCTGGAGTTATCTCGGATCAGAAGAATAAACCAGCCCGCTCCCCAGAGCGATCATCGCCGGAAGTGGATATATGAAGGCAGTCGCAGTGTTCCCGGGATCCCGCGAGGTCAAAGTCATCGAGCAAGAAGCTCCCCGGATCTCCCAGCCTGACCAGGTCATGCTGCGGATGCTCGACATCGGTATCTGCGGCACCGATAAAGAGATCTGCACGTTCGAATACGGGACCCCGCCGCCGGGAGACGATCACCTCGTGATCGGCCACGAATCGCTGGCCGAGGTGATAGAGACCGGATCTGCCGTCGAGCGCTTCCAGGCGGGCGATCTTGTCATTCCATCCGTGCGCCGCCCGTGTCCCCATTCCGGCTGTCTGGCGTGCCGATCCGGGCACCAGGACTACTGCTACACCGGCGACTTCCGCGAACGCGGCATCAAGGAAGCGCACGGCTATATGGCTGAGTATGCCGTCGACCAGGAGCGGCACATGAATCCTGTGCCGCCGGATCTGCGGGAGATCGCCGTGCTGGCCGAGCCGCTGACCATCGCGGAGAAGGCCCTCAGCCAGATTTACTGGATGATGCAGCAGCGGCCGCCGTGGCTCGACCCGCAGACCCCCGGCCAAGAGCGCGGCCGTGGGCTTACGGCGCTGGTGCTCGGTATTGGGCCGGTCGGTCTGCTAGGAGCGATGGCACTGGTCTCGGCTGGTTTTTCGACCTACGTGTACTCGCGCGAGATACCTCCCCATCCGCGGATCGACCTGGTCACTGCCATCGGCGCGACCTACGTCTCCACCCAGGCCGCGACATTCGCAAATCTTGCGGACCAGGTGGGCAATATCGATCTGGCCTACGAAGCTGTCGGGCACTCGCACTTCGCCCTGGAGGCGCTACGGGTGCTGGGGACCAACGGCATCTTCGTCCTCACCGGCGTCCCCGGCCTGCAAGCCTTTATCGAGGCGGACCCGGCTCGCCTCATGCGGGACATGGTGCTGAAGAACCAGGTCCTGTTGGGCACGGTGAACGCCGGGACCGACGCCTTTGCATCCGCGCTGCGGAATCTGGATCTCTTCCGGCGACGCTGGCCCGAGGCAGTGCAAACCCTCATCGCGGGCCGCCACCCCCCCGAGCGGGCCGCCGAACTGATCCTAGGCAGACCGGCCGGCATCAAGACCGTGATCGCGTTCGACGGCCCTCCGGGATAACCGGGATCGACTCTTGGTCTCGCAAGCGCCTTGACGCCTGTGGCGCTTACTGTTGTGGGCGCAGCGCATACACCACAGTGCATAAGCATGAAGGCGCGCAACGTCCTCTATTCGGCATGAGCGGAAAGGCCTGAGACCTGCCAGGCCGGTCCCTTGATCGCCGCGGCCGGACACACGGAGCATCAGGCTGCCTGGTGCGATGATGGCGGTCTGGCCGGCGTCTCCGGAGGCCGCCGTTCAAGATCAATGTGAGTGGCAGATCGAGTGGCAAACAGCGCTCGCAACAGCACGGCAGGACATTACCTGGCAGAAATGCGAGTCCGATCGCGGGCGACGGACTTGACTACCATGGCCCGTCGAGTGCGCCGGGCCCGGCGCGCGGAGCGCCGCCGAGCCTCCTCCTCGGCCTGCAGATCATCGGCGTCGGGTTCGAGGAATAGCTTCACGAACATCGGGTGCATAACGCCCTCCTCCCGTTGTCGGCAAAGTGCGGTGCTCACTAGATGAGACTCCGAACCTGACCGGGACTCATCGAGTAGGAGCGTGGTGCTCGATCGCAGATACACCCATGAGAGTGCTGGCCCGGGTCAGCGGCTCGACCGCGTCCTAGCTGCCTACGCCGACAGCGCCCGCTGGACACGGGTCACCACCAGCCAGCGGATCACCACCGTTGCCCTCAGCTTCATCGGAGCTGGCATGATCCTCCACGTCGGCATCGGGCTCCGCTGGCCATTCGCCCGCACGACCATCAAGGAGAACCCATGACTTCCCAGGAACCGTCCAGCCCAGCCGTGCGCAGGCTCGTTGCCGCTATCAACGACGGCGACCGGGAAGCGTTCCTGGCCATGCTCACACCGGACGCCACGCTGACCGACGACGGCGAGCCGCGGTCACTGCACGACTGGATCGACCGCGAGATCTTCTCTGTGCACGGTCACCTGACCGTCGAGCAGGAAAACGAAGACGGGCTCCATCTCCTGGCCCGGTACCGCAACGACACCTGGGGAGAGATGTCCACCTTCTGGCGCTTCCAGGTGACCGGAGACAAGATCAGCCGCATCGACACCGGCCAGGCTTGAGCCTGAGGGCCAACATAACGGCAGTTGGGAAGGCAAGTTCTTCCGCCCGTCCACCGCTGCGGCCATCTCGGGGTTCTGCCATATGCGTCGGCCAGCCGGCACGGCGGGGGTGACTGCCGTGCCGGCTGGGGATAAAGGTCCGCGGGGCCGTCGGCCACTAGGACGACGTGGTCGCTTCGGCCGCTGCGGAGATGAGCGCGGCGACAGCGTCGGGCTGCGATAGGTAGACGGCGTGACTCGCTGCGATCTCGACGGTTGTCGCGCCGATTCGCTCGCACATGGCCCGCTGAGCGGGCGGTGGAATCATCCGGTCGTCGGTGGTAACGAGATACCAGCTCGGCTTAGCCCGCCACGCCGGGCAGCTGACCGCTCCGCTCAGGGCATCCAGTCCCCAGGGGACCTGCGAATCGGCCATGAACGCCGACTCCTCGCCAGGCACGTCGCCAGCGAATGAGGCTGCGAACCTGTCCCGGTCGAGGAACAGGAACCCGTCCTTAGGCGGAAGGATGGGTGGGACCGGCGCGCCGGGAGGCGGATCGGCGATGAGCGTGCTGACGGATTCGCCCTTATCCGGTGCGAACGCGGCGATGTACACGAGCGCTTTTACGGCGGGGTGATTGCCGGCTTCGGTGATGACGGCGCCTCCGTACGAATGGCCGACGAGGATTGCCGGGCCGTCGTGGGCGTCGAGCGCTTGCTTTGTCGTGGCGACGTCGCCATCAAGGCTGATCGTGGGGTTCTGCACGACGGTGACAGTGTGGCCGTCCTTGGTCAGACGGTCATAGACGCCTTGCCAGCCGGATCCGTCGACAAAGCCGCCATGGACGAGGACGACGTGGGGTGTGGTGGTGGGCATCGCTGGTCTCCTTTGGTGAGTGGTGCCCCCGTTCTACGACAGCCCGGCGTGACCTCGATTCAGTCAGATGACTGGTTTGCGGCCGGCGTCGTAGCCCCCAAGTGCGTCTCGCAGCGCGGCACGCGAGGTGATGCCGAGCTTCGGGAAGATCAGGTACAGATGCGAGCCGACCGTCCGGGGTGACAGGAACAGCCGCTCCCCGATCTCCTTGTTGCTGAGGCCGGCGGCCGCGAGTCGTGCGATCTCGAGCTGCTGCGGCGACAGCGCTTCGGGTCCAGCGACCTCGGGGCGTCCAATGGTGATGCCGGTGGCGCGCAGCTCGTTCGCGGCCCGCTGCGCCCAAGGGCGCGCACCGAGGCGCTCGAACGTGCCCAGTGCGGCGGCGAGCTGCGTGCGAGCGGCAGCTGTTTGCTTGGCTCGCCGGAGCCGTTCGCCGTAGGCGAGCTCGACGCGCGCCATATCGAATTTCCACAGTCCTGCATCAGGAACCGCCAGGGCCTTCTCGAAGGAGCCGTCGAGCTCGACCGCGGCGATGCCAGCCGATCCCTCCGTCAGCAGGGCAAGGCGAGAGGAGATCATTCCGAGGCTGGCCTCGCGCGCAGCCTCAACGTGGGTAACGGCCTCCTTCCGGCGGCCGGTACGCACCGCGGCTTCCACAAGGTCCATCACCGCCCACATCGCGTTCGGAACATGCGAGGCGATCGTTCCTGCCGGACTGATCGCGCAGGCATCCTGGTACGCGCGCTCGAAGTCCCCGGCAGCGAGTGAGTCGAGCACCCGGGCCTGCCATGCGGAGGCCTCGAGCTGCCTGGCCCGGCGAGGTACAGCCCATTGGAGCACCTCGTCTGCGATGGCACGTGCCACGTCCCGGTCGCCCCGGCCTGCCGCCAGCCACGCTTGCGTCGAGCGAATAGGCCAGCGCCGCAGGACGTGACCGTGTGAGTCGCACAGCTGAACGCCCTCGTCCGTCAGCTTCTGCACCTCGTCCCACTGGCCCGTGAGGTACGCGTCCATGCTGAGGAGGGCGAGTGCCTTGATCGAGTAGTCGATCGCTCGTCCGTCGCGTCCCTCCTCGACGAGCCGCCATAGTGCCGAGCGAACCTCGGGGATGCGTTCGCTGAACCCGGTGGCGATGGCGATCCAGCTCACCTGAGCTGGATCGGTCTCGTGGCTGAGCTGAGCGGTGAGCTCGTCAAGCCGGCCGAGCGCTGAGGCTGCTCCTCTCGCGGGATCTTCAAGCGTCCCGGCGATGATCCCGAGCAGCTCGGGCGGGCCTGGTACGAGCCGCCCGACGGCGCGATCGAACGGTTCCCAGAGTTCCGCCCGCCCTCCGCAGAAGCAGATCTCGAAAAGGTTGAAGATCGCCTCGATCAGTACTTCATCGCTAGCGTCGCTAGGGTCCGTGCATGTCTCGATCGCGCCGGCCAGAAGCCGGTGCGCGCTGTCGACGTCGCCTACTCCATTGAGAAGGTGATACGCGGCCGCGATGGCCCCGGCCAGCGAACCCTTGTGCTGGGGGTCGCTCTCACGCACCTCGTCGAGTAGCTCCGGCGCGCTGCCCAGATCACCCAGGAAGTTGGCGCCGAGGTAGGCGGCCTCAGCCATTCGGCGGCCCCGGTCGGCGCCAGCGGGACTGATCTCAGCCGCGCGCAGCAGGCCCTCGATCGCGGCGACCGCGTCGCCTCGCCGCAGGACCTTGCGTGCGGTCTCTTCGAGCAGAGACGCGACATCCTCGTCAGGCCCAACTGCCGCCTCGGCGAGGTGCCAGGCGCGGCGTTCGGGAGCGGCGAAAGGCGCGAGCGCCCGGTGCGCTTCGCGGCGCTCGCTGCTCGTGGACAGGTCTGTCACCGCGGATCGCGTCAGCGGGTGCCTGAACGTGAGCCGCCCGTCACGATCGACATGCACCAGCCTCGCTCGCTCTGCCGCACCGAGCCCCTCCAGCTTCGTATCCCCAGAGGCTGACTGAAGGACGCCCAGATCGCCCGTGCCGTCGAGAACAGCCAGCAACAGCAGATACCGGGAAGCAGCCGGCAGCCCGGTGATGCGGGCCGCGAAAACCGCCTGGAGGCGCTGGCTGAGGGGCAGGGTCTGGGACGCCAGCACCCGGGGGGACCGGGTCATGCCGGTCAGCGCGGCCGGAAGCTCCAGCAGTGCGAGCGGGTTGCCCTGCGCTTCCGTCAGAAGGCGCTGGCGTACCCGGGGGGCGAGCGCCGGGAAGCGATCAGCCAGCAACGCGGTCGAGGCCGCATCGTCGAGCGGGCCGAGATGGTGGGCACGCAGCCCGCTCCGCTCGAAGAAACTCCCGCCCCCTGAGCGGAACGCGGCCAGGAACCCCACCCGGGTGCCATGAAGTCGGCGAGCTACGAACCCAAGCACAAGCGCACTCGCCCGGTCCACCCACTGCAGGTCGTCGACGATCACCAGCAGCGGTTCTTTCGAAGCGGCCTTCGCCAGCAACGACAATCCCGCGTTGCACACCACGAGCTGATCGGGCGCCGGACCATCGCCAAGGCCCAGCGCCACGCCGAGCGCCGTGCGCTGCGGCGGGCTCAGGTCTTCGAGTCCGTCAAAGAGAGGATGCAGTACCTGATTCAGGCCGGCGAAGCTGAGGTCCGCCTCGAACTCCGCACCAGCGGCACGCAGCACGCGGAGACCCGCATCGGCCGAATGGGCGGCCACGGCCTCCAGAAGAACGGTCTTGCCCACGCCGGGCGCTCCCGACAGCACGAGGGCGCCGCCGTCGGCCGACGACTGGCCGACGAACGCGTGCAGGACTTCGAGGTCCTTGTCGCGTCCGAACAGCAGCGTCGCGACCTCATGAGGTGAGCTCACGGCTTCCCCTGTCCGAGCGGGTCCGGCCTGTGACCTTCACGTTATACCGCCGCCTGGATACCGCCCTCTGCTGCGACGGTCAGTCGCAAGCCCAGTCAAATGACTGGTGCCTCCACACCAGCCGGTCTTTACGTTGAGGCTCCCCACACGAATGGAGCCATGCAATGTCACCACCGCATCGACTAGCCACGGCCTCCCGCCGGCTGACGATCGGACTTGTCATCACCCTCGCTGCTGTCCTTGGGTTCGGGACTGCCGCGTTCGCGTCGCCGCACGATTCCGGGCAACGCAAACCCGAGACGCCCAAGCCGACGATCGTGCTTGTGCACGGCGGCTGGGACAACTCGTCCGGCTGGGACCCTGTCGTCACCGCGCTGCATCGTCGCGGCTTCCCGGTCATCGCCCCTGCGGACCCGCTTCGCGACCTGGCCGCGGACTCGGCGTACATCCGCAGCGTGCTCGAAACAATCAAGGGACCAATCGTGCTCGTCGGCCACTCCTACGGCGGGGCGGTCATAACAAACGCCGCCGTTGGCGTTCCGAACGTCAAGGCGCTGGTCTACGCCGCCGGCTGGGCGCTTGACCGGAATGAATCGATCGGCTCGCTCATCACGAAGTTCCCCGGCAGCCTGATCGGGCCAGCGACGACGATCGGGCGTCCCTACCCGCTTCATGACGGCTCCCAAGGGACCGACCTCTACCTAACGAGGCACGGCGTCGCCACCGCGTTTGCCGCCGATGTCAGCCCTGCGGTCCAGGAACAGATCTTCGCCACGCAGCGGCCGTTCTCTGTGGATGCCTTCAACAGCAAGTCGGGAGCCCCGGCCTGGAAGACGATTCCGTCCTGGTATCTCGTGACAACCAAGGACAAGGCCATCCCGCCTGCCACCCAGCTGTTCATGGCGAAGCGTGCCCATGCCCGCATCACCAAGGTGAGCTCGTCGCACGTCGTGATGTACTCGCACCCAGACCGCGTCGTCGACATCATCCTCAACGCGGCGAAGTCCGTCAGCTGATACGGCCTCGCCTCAGAGGCGTTGTCCCGGCCACCTGCGTCGCTGCCCCACCACGGGCAGCGACGCAGCGCGTGGCGGGCCGACCTCTGACCTGCCGCCACGTGAGGTGAGCAGATCGGCCCGGACCTGACCTGCGGCGATGGACGACGGACCTTCTCCCGGTGAGTTTCACCGATCCGCCTATGGTGCGGCAAGTATGCCGTCGGCGGGCGGACGGCGCCGCTAGGAGGATGCGCCGCCGACGACGATCGTTACTGCGAAGGCACCCTGGGCCGGTGAGCACTTGAGGGCCTCACCGCAGCTGGTCCTGGTTGCCCGGATGCGGGCGGTCCCGTCGCCGACGGCAGTGAACCTGGCCGTGACGGTGCCGCAGCCCTGGCCAGCCACGCAACCGCTGCCCGGGGGCGACGCGTCCACCGATGGCGCCCGGTCTGGCCGGAGCGCACCTGAGCCCGCCTGCGGCGTGAAGGTCCAGTACGTGCTGTGCAGGACGACGTCGATGGTCGTTCCCCGTGAGACCCGGACTGTGTGCCCGTTGTCGCTCTGGCCCACGGTCACCACTCTGGCGCCGGCCGCGGCGCTTCGCGTGGCGCAACCGGCGAGTGCCACGAGCACGACGAGCATGCAAGCTGTATTCCGCACGGCACCTACCCCCTGTCCTTGTGCACTGCAGGTGGGACGCGCGCGCGGCCCGCGGCGTTCCGCCCGGCGCCCGGCGGCCTCCCGGGCTCCGGCCGACCGCTGGCTGGAGCTGGCGATCTCCCCGTCAGCGGACCGGGTAACGTCCGTGGACCTGGCTCGTAGCACCGAAGGTGGTGTTCAGGACGCCCTTGCCGACGGTGAGGACGGGCAACCGAGGATCAGTGACCGCGAGCCAACCCGGACCCCGATCATCCCTCCCGCCATTCCTGCCGGGGGGCGTCCAGCAGCGCGGTGAGCGACTGGGATGGCCGCAGCCCCAGCTCGGCGCGCAGCAGCCGGGCGTAGCTGTCGAGCTGGCGGTGCGCGGCCGCGATGTTCCCCTCCGCCACGTGGGCGGCGATGAGCTCCCCCTGGGCCGACTCGCGCAGCGGGTCGATGGTGATCGCGGTGAGGGCGGCGTCTACCGCCTCGGAGTACCGTCGCTGAAGCCGGAGCCGACGGGCTAAGGCGTCCAGCGCATGCAGCTGCAGCTGGCGCACCCGCTCGCGCTCGAGCAGCAGCCAATCCTCGTCCCAGGCAGGCAACAGCTCCGCGGTCAGCGGCGCCAGGTTGCAGTCGTCGTCGGCCAGGGGCGTCTCCTGGCGGGTCAACCGGCGCGCCTGGGCGAGCGCGCCGTGCAGGTCGACCCGCGGAGCGGCGCCCAGGCGCACCATGTCCTGCTCTGCGGACACCAGCCGCGGGTCGGCCCGGCCGATCCGCCACAGCGACGTGCGGAGGCTGGCGCGTGCGTGCTCGCCGTCTGACTCCGGCCACAGCCGGTTTCCGAGAGTCGCCCGGGTGCACACCGCATCCCGGCCGGAAACGGACAGGTACGCCAGCACTCGCTGGGAATGCATTGGCAGCGCCATCGGGCGCTGGGCGACCCGGAGCCGAAACCCGCCCAGCAGGTCGAGCCGCAGGTCGCCATAGGACGGTCGGCGGGTGGCCGACGACGGATCAGAGGTGAGGAAAGCCTGTCTGGACACCGGACCCCCCTTGGACGGTGATGCTTGCCGTGACGGCATGTTGACGATGATGAGAACTCGCCGGCGGATGCTGATACACATGTCGGCCGCGTGGCGAGTGATCGTGATCCGGGCCTGGCGGGACGGCGCAAGCGTCCGCGTCCGGATTCTCAGCACCGGTGGCCCCGAGCGGCAATGGACCGGGACGGGATCCCTCGCAGCGGACGTGGTCCGGCAGGTGGTCGCCGAGCTCGACGGTGAGCCGGACGACGGCCCCGGCGAGCCGGACGCCGACCCGGATGCCGATCCCGACGCCGACCACGGCTGACGCCCTGCGATACGCCGCGTTGACGCTCGCGCACATTGGCGTCCCGGACGCTCATCCTCTCTGGATCTGAGGAGGCCAGCATGAGCGTTGCCGGAGGGTTCGCGCCCACGAGCCTGGCGAGCGGTGTCGGCAGCGCCGAGGAGACGTTCTCGCCCTTCGGTGAGGTGCGGCCGGACGTCCCCGCGTCGCAGAGCCCGGGCGAGGCCGTCCCGGCACCGCCGATGTCGGAGTCCCCGTTCGGCACGGGCTTCCTGCGCGAGCTCGACCGCGGCGAGTCCGAGCTGCTCGCCGAGGCCGCCCAGGACCTGCTGACCGAGTTCGAGGACGAGGACTTCACAGACGCGCTCGAGGCGCTGGTCGACGAGGCCGCCGCCCGGCACGTCACCGACACGGCGAGCTGGTCCGCCCCACCGTCACCCGGGCAGGCGCAGGCCCTGCTCGAGCAGTGGGTCGAGCCCCTGACCGAGCACGCCGAGCGTGCGCTGGACGCTCTCGCCGAACACCTCGGCAGCATCGACCCGCACACGGTCGGCGAGTCCGAGGTGGCCCAGCTCCTGGAGGCGGCACCGGACTACGGCAGTACCGGCAACGAGGTCTTCGACAACTTCCTCGGCAGCCTGCTCCGCAAGGCGAAGTCCGCCGTCAGCGGCGCAGTATCGCTGGCCAAGCGCGGGCTCGCCGCGGTCGGCAAGCTGATGCCGATCAACCTCCTGCTCGGCAAGCTCAAGGCACTGGTCCGGCCGCTGATCGAGAAGGTAGTCACGGCCGTGGTCCATCGGCTGCCCCCGGCCCTGCAGCCGCTGGCCCGCACGCTCGCGAGCAAGCTCGGCCTGGGCTCCGCCGAGACGGGCCCCGCCGAGCACGAGGGCGACCAAGAGGACACCGTGACCCGGCTGGCCGAGGAGTTCGACACCCGGATGGCCGGCCTGCTGCTCGCGCCGCAGCTAGATCCGGCGGCGGGGGAGAGCCCGCTCGCCGCCGGGTACGAGCGCGAACCGGCGGGCGAGCTGGACGACGCCCGGGCCCGGCTGGCCGAACAGCTCGTCGACCTCCCGCCCGGTAAGGACCCGTCGGCCGAGATCGAGCAGTTCATCCCCGCCGTCCTCGCCGTCCGCCCGCTCGTCAAGCTCGGCATCTCGATGATCGGCCGGGACCGGGTCGTCAAGTTCATCGCCGACCTGGTCGGCCGCCTGATCCAGCCGCTCATCGGACAGGACGCGGCCCACCAGCTGTCCCGCCCGCTGGTTGACATCGGCCTGCGGGCTCTCGGGTTCGAGGCGTCTACGACCGCGGGTACAACCCTCGCCGGAGAGGCACTCGCGTCCACCGTCGAGGGCACCGTGATGCGGCTGACCGAGTTGCCCGCCGAGGCGTTCGCCGACGAGCTCCAGCTCGAGAGCGCGGTCAGGACTGCGTTCGCGGAGGCCGCCGCAGCATCCGTGCCGGCCCAGCTCCTGCGCCCGGACCTGCCGGAACGGGAGACGGCGGGCGAGGGCGGCGTGTGGATCCTCATGCCGCGCTCCGCCCGGCCGCGCTACCGCAGGTACAGCCGGGTCATCGCGGTGCCCGTCACCCGGCAGCTGGCCCGGGCGGTCCCGTGGTCGGACGGCGGCACGCTCGAGTCCTACCTGATGGACCGCGGCGTCGAGAGCTGGCCTGTGCCGACCGAGGTCCAGCTGTACGAGGCGCTGGCGGGCACCCAGCTCGGCCACCTCGCCGCCGACGAGGCGGCGACGGCCGGTGAGGACGCCGCCGGCGAGCTGCAGCCGCTCACCCCGGAGATCGCCGGGCTGCTGCTGCGCGAGCCCGGTCTGGGCCGGGCCAGCTGGCGTCGCGTGCCGCCGCACGGTCACCACCACCACCGGCCGTGGCCCGGCCGGCGGTACTACCGGGTGCGGCCGCTCGTCGGCGGGGGGCCGGTACGTACCCGCCGGCCCCGCCGCCGGGTGGCGATCTGGCTGGAGCTCGCCGGGCCGGCACCGGCGCTGCGGGTCGCGATCCGGCTCACCGAGCAGCAGGGCCACCAGCTGCTCAACCAGCTCGACCCGGCCGCCCGGCGTGGCGCCCCGGACCTGCCCGGCGCCCTCACCGAGCTGACGAACCGGCTGCGGACCACGCTGCCCGCGCGGCTCGCCCGGCGCTTCGTGCGAGCCGGTGTCGTCGCCGACGTCAACGCCGCGGCGCCGGCCGCCGAGCGGGTCGTCAACGGCGTCGTCTCGGCCGTATCCACGTTCCTCTCCCAGCGGGCGAACCTGCTCACCGCCGCGATGCGCGACCCGGCGCCCGGGGCGACGATCGTTGTCACGTTCGCGGGGATCAGCAGGCAGTCGCTGGCAACCACGCTGCCCGCGGGGCAGGTCAGCGTGCACCCCGGCTGGCGCCGGCATGGCTGACCGGCCGCCGGCCGACGCCGCCGCCGAGGAACGCGCCTGCCTCGGCACCGAACTGGCGCACTGGACGGCGGCAGCGGCGGCCCTGCGGGACCTCGACACGCTGGCCGCGCCCGAGGCGTGGGCGCGGCTAGAGTCCTACCTCGGGCAGAGCGTCCGCAGCAGCCTCACCGGCACCATCACCCGGCTCGGCCAGCAAGCGGACCGGGTCCGGTTCGACCTCGACGCCGCCCAGGACGCCGCGGACCTGGCCCGGGTCCGGCGCGGGCTGCTCGCGCTCCGGCACCGGTACGTCAAGGTCGAGACGGTGGTGGCGTTCTTCGCCGACGCCGTGGCGACCCGGGCGACGCCACGGCTCGGGGCCGCCCTGCGCGGGCTGGACGAGCTCGCTGTGGACAGCATGGACCGGGTGCTGCGGCCGCTCGGGATCGAGGCCCCGCCGGTGCTCACCTACCTCGACAAGGGCCTGGGCGCCTCGATCCTGCGGTCCGGCGCGCGGCTGTGGGACGCCTCGCTATCCCCGGTGGCCGCGATCAAGGTGACGCACCACAACCTGTGGCAGCCTACGTCGCTCGTGCACGAGACGGGCCACCAGGTGGCCCACCTGACCGGCTGGGACGCTGAGCTCGCCGCAGCCCTGCATGACGTGCTGCGGCCGGTCGCA
>Ga0207693_10003766_pt1 | contig 12922 bp, 14 predicted proteins | sample LARL81metaG_FD_184347 | JGI IMG/M metagenome (GOLD analysis project Ga0207693, IMG submission 184347) | Corn, switchgrass and miscanthus rhizosphere microbial communities from Kellogg Biological Station, Michigan, USA - LAR L8-1 metaG... | ecosystem: Host-associated > Plants > Roots >...
CATGGACTACCTGATGCCGACCGCCTGCGACGTTCCCCGCATCGAGATCGAGCACCTCGAGACCGTGCCGCTCGACGCCGACGTCAACTTCCGCGGCGTCGGCGAAGGCGGCATGATCGTCGCGCCGCCTACGGTGGTGAACGCGATCGAGGACGCGCTGTCCCCCTTCGGCGTGCGGATCTACGAGCAGCACCTGCCCCCGGCCCGCATCCTCGAGCTCATCGCCGGGGCTCGATGACGCGGAAGAGGCCGTAGCCAGTCGGACGGAAACCGGCGTTGAGCCAGAACGGCCGGGACAGCGGGTTGGCGGTCTGGAAATCGACCGAGACCCACTGGTAGCCGTGGTCGTGTGCCCAGGTGAGCGCGGCGTCGACGAGCGCGTGCCCGACACCCCGGCCGCGGGCGGCGGGCACGGTGGCGGTGGGGCCGATGTAGGGCTGGCCGTCCGGGCACAGGCGCGGCACCGGTGAGGTCAGCTCGATGGTGAGCAGGCCGACGTCGTCTCCGCCGACGTCGGCTCCGCCGAGGGGGGCGGCCTCGGCTCCGCCGAGGGGGGCGGCCTCGGCTCCGCCGAGGGCGGCCAGGAGGTGGACGGCGCCGTTGTCGCGCAAGGCGCGGTGCTCGGCGGCCAGCTCGGCTAGGGGCCGTCCCTGGGGCGGTCCGAACATCGGCGGCGCGGAGCGGTGCTGGAGTTCGACGAGTGCCAGGCGCGCGACGGTACCGAGGTCTTCTGGCCCGGCGACCCGCACCGAGACGGCCGGGGACCGGGGCCGCGGCGCCGCCGACTGGACGCCATAGGCGCCGTTGCGCCCGAACCCGAGGTTCGACAGCGCCGCGGACAGCCGGGGCAGCGCGGGGTGGAGCAGGTAGTAACGCAGCACGCCGTCGGCGACCAGCGGCGACGCCAGGTCCGCGAAGGCGGCGGCGAGGACCGGGGTCGGATCGGCGAGGTCCGGGGCGACGGCGAACCCTTCGGCCGGCAGGCGCGCATACCGGCTGACCGTAGGGGTCTCCCGCACCGTCACGGTCATCACCGCGACGGCACGTCCGCCGCTGGTCACGACGAGGCCGTGATGGCCGCGGCCGCACAGGTGCCGCAGCGCGGCCTCGCAGACCGTGGCGTCGCCGAAGCCAGCCGGCAGTTCCGGCCGCACCTGACGGGCCGCGGCATGCTCGCGAGCGACCAGAGCGGCGGCGCGCTCGAAGGTGGCCTCGTCCAGAGCCTCGATATCCAGTGCCACGACGCCACCCTCTCATGCAGGCACAATGCTGAAATAGGGCTGAACCCGGCCGGCCGGAAGCACCGGGGTGAGACACAGGAGGACCGCAGTGCCCGCGACGGATCACCTTCGCCTCGTTGACCATCACTGCCACGGGGTCATCGACCACCAGCCGGACGGGGAGGAGTTCCGCATCCTCGCCACGGAAGCCGACCGTCTCAGTGACCCGGGCCTGGAGACGCTCGACTCACCGTACGGCCTGGCCCTGAAGAAGCACGTCTTTCCCCTGTTCGGGCTCGGCCTGGAGGCGACGTACGACGAGTTCCTGACCGCGCGCGCCGAGCACGACCCCCGGGACCTGAACCGCAAGATGATCGCCGGCACGAACACCAGCCACCTCCTGGTGGACACGGGGCTGCACGGCTCCACCCTGATGTCCCCGGCCCAGTTGGAGGATCACACCGGGATTCCCTCCTACGAGGTCGTCCGCCTCGAGCGCGTGGCGGAAGAGGTGGCGCCCGGCAGCACGCCCGCCACGTTCGCGCCGCGGTTCTCTGCCGCACTCCAGGAAGCATCGGCCGGGGCCGTAGGGTTCAAGTCGATCATCGCCTACCGCTACGGCCTCGACGTCGACGACGAGCCGCCCGCCGCCGCCGACGTCCGGTCCGCCTTTGCCGAGTGGCAGCGCAGTTCGGAGCACGAGCAGCGGTACCGCATCACGAGTCACGTCCTTATGCAGCACATCTTGTGGGAGGCCGTGCGGCTTTCCAAGCCGATCCAGTTCCATGTCGGCTACGGGGACAGCGACGTATCGCTGTACCGCGCCGATCCGTCGCGCCTGACCCGCTTCCTCGCGGCGACCGTGACGAGCGGCACCAGGTTCACCCTGCTGCATTGCTATCCGTTCGTCCGCGAGGCGGCGATCCTCAGCCAGATCTTCCCGCACGTGTACGCCGATGTCGGGGTGGTCACCCACTTCCTCGGTCCGGCCTCGGCGACACCGCTACGTCAGCTGCTCGAGATCGCGCCGTTCAACAAGGTGCTCTACTCCTCCGATGCCTACGGGCTGCCCGAGCATTACCTGGTCAGTGCGGCCAACTGGCGAGCGGCACTCGGTTCGCTGCTCGACGAGTGGATCGGCGACGGCTGGGTGAGCGCCGGCGAAGCCGAGCGGATCGCCGCGCTCATGGCCAGGGGCAACGCCGAGCGCATCTACGACCTGGCGCGGCCATGAGCGAGGGTGACGCTGCAAGTACGCTACGCAACCGCCGGGCCAGTGAGGCGCTGGCGGCGGCCATCCGGGTCATGGACGACTTGCTGCCCACCGCGATCACCCTGCGGCAGAGCCTGCACGCGGATCCTGAGGTCGGCGGCACCGAGGACCGCACCGTCCAGAAGCTGCTCGGCTATCTGGCCCGCGAGGAGGTGACCAGGGTGAGCGAGGGGTTCTTCTGCACGACGGGAGAGCGCGGCCCGGCTTTCGGTGCCCGCGCCGAACTGGACGCCCTGGCAGTAGGCGAAAGCAGCAGCTACCCGTTTCCGTCTCAGGTGCCAGGCGTCGGTCACCTCTGCGGCCACGACGTGCACATGGCCGCCCTGGCCCTGGTCACCCGCGTGCTCCAATCGGTCGACCTCGGCTGCCGGCTGGTGTCGGTGTTCCAGCCCCGCGAGGAGGTCTCGCCGTCGGGAGCGGTCGACATGCTGGCCGACGGCGATTTCCGGCAGCTGGGCATCTCCGCCATGCTCGGCCTGCACCTGCAGCCTGTCCTGGGCGAAGGGTCGTTCTCGGCGGCGCCCGGTCCGGTCAACGCCTCGTGCGACGAGTTCTCGGTCCGCGTCATCGGCCGCCCCTCCCATGGCGCGTACCCGCACCACTCGCGGGACCCCATCGTGGCCGCGTCCCAGCTGGTATGCGGACTGCAGACGCTGACCTCTCATGAGATCGACCCGATGCAGCCGAGCGTCGTCACGGTGGGCCGTATCCACGGCGGTTCCGCGGTCAACGCCATCCCCGGCGAAGTCGAGCTGGGCGGCACGGTGCGCTCCTACAGCACGGACTCACGGTCTCGGCTGCACGACGGGCTGCGCCGGATCGCCAGCGGAATCGCCCTGGCGGCCGGCGTCGACATCGACGTCCGCATCGACCTGGGCGAGCCCGTGATGGTCAACGACGCGGACGTCGCCGCCACGGTCACCTCCGCGCTGGCGTCGGCCGGGCTCACCGAGGGGCCGGATTTGCGCTCGTGCGGGTCCGACGACTTCGCCTACTACGGCGGACTCTTTCCCTCAGCCATGATCTTCGTCGGCATCGGCGCCGGCGGCCCTTCGTCGCCGGGGCTGCACCATCCCGCGTTCGTGCCCGCCGACGCGACCGTGCGGAATCTCGCGGAGATCTTGCTGGTAAGCCTGGCGGCCCTCGCGGAGACCTAAGGCCGAGGCTTCCGCCGCGGAGACCTAACCGCCGACGGGCGCCGCCCCGGTGCTGTCACGGCCCCGGCGGCGGGGGCGGGACCGGCCCGCGGGCGTGGCCGGAGGTCGGCGACGCGACCGCGTCGTCGGCTGCCACCTGGGCGGTCAGGTCGAGCCCGAGCCCCGATAGTTCCAGCCGGATGGTGTCGCCGGCCGCGAGCGGCCCGACGCCGGCGGGAGTGCCGGTACTGATCACGTCGCCTGGGTAGAGGGTCGTGACCGAGGACGCGTAGGACACCAGCCGGGCCACGCCCCAGATCAGGTCGCGGGTACTGGCCTTCTGCCTTAGCGTGCCGGACACCCAGCAGCGCAGCTCCACGTCGTCAGGATTTCCGAACTCATCGGCTGTGACCAGGCTCGGGCCCATCGGGGTAAAGGTCTCAAAAGATTTACGGACCGAACGGTCTTCACCGCCGCGCATCGTAATGTCGAGCAGCCCGGTGTAACCAAACACGCAGGAGAGCGCGTCCTCCTCGCTGACCCGGCGGGCGGTCCGGCCGATCACCAGAGCGAGCTCGCCCTCCTGGTCGAACCGCCGGTCATGGTAGGGAAGCTGGATGGTCCCGCCGGGATCGAGCAGTGACGACGGGGCCTTGAGGAAGAACCCGAGCGCGCCGACCTGGGAATCGACGCTCATCTCAGCCTGGTGATCCCGGTAGTTCACCGGGGCCGCGATGATCTTGGACGGATCGGCGACCGGCACGCGCAGCCGGACATCGCGCAGCGGGCGGCCCTCACCTGGTCCGGGGACCGCCAGGTCCCCGGCGTTCCAGGCCGCGATCGCGTCCCGCATCGTACGGACAGGCAGCGGAAGCACCTGATCGGCGGCCAGGCAGCCGACCCGGCCGTCGTCGTAGCTCACCAGTCGCATACGTCACTCCGAGCGGGCCAGGCCGAGCGCTTCGAGCGCCGGCCAGTCAGAGACGACGAACAAGTCGGCGTCGTCGGCGGCCTCGTGATCGACCACCGCCCACGACGGCGTGACGAACATGTCTCCCGCCGTCCAGTCGAAGCGGCGCCCGTCGATCACCGTCGTGCCAGAGCCGCGGTGGACCACCCAGATCCCGCTGCCGGTTTTCCTGACCGCGCGGGTGCGGTGCCCGGCCAGCACCCGGTGCATTTCCGCCCGCAGCGTCGGCATGATGTCCTTCCCGGTGGCGGGGTCCGCGTAGCGGACGGAGGCGGCACGCTCGCCCGTGGACTCGATCAGGCGGGACAGGGCCGCGTCGACCGCCGCCCAGCGGTAGGCGAGCAGCCGGGAGAACCGGCCCGAGGCCGGATCCTCGATGACCGACTCGTCGGCCGGCAGCAGCCCCGCGCTGCCGTAGTGGTGCTCGGACCTGGACGCCCGGGCCGGCTCGTAGCCGGCCGGCTCCTCGCCGCCGGGTTCGAAGAACACCGCGTCGAGATTCCGCACCAGCGGAACGTCAAGCCCGTCGAACCAGATCATCGGCTCGGTACCCGGGTTGTGATGCTCATGCCAGGTCCAGCTGGGGGTGAGCACCAGGTCGCCCGGCGCCATATGGATCGGGTCGCCGTTCACCAGGGTCCACACCCCGCTGCCTTCCAGCACGAACCGCAGTGCCGCCGGGGTATGCCGGTGCGCGGGGGCGAGTTCCCCGCCGCCCAGGAACTGCACCCCGCCCCAGAGCGTGTGCGTGGCGAACGGCAGCCCGCCCAGGTCGGGATGCGTCAGCGACAGCACCCGGCGATCGCCGCCCCGGTCGATGCCGACCAGGTCACCGGACCGCTCCGCGAGGTCGCGCAGCGTCTTCCACCGCCAGATATGAGGGCTGAGCCGGTCCGGCGCCCGGGGCAGCAGGCCGTGCTGGGTCCACAGCGGTTGCAGGTCGGCGGCGGCCAGGTCGCCGTACAGGACGTCCACGTCGGGAGAGTCGTCATGGAATCGGGTGGTGGCCATCGTCTGTCTCCTCAGCTCGCCTCCGGCTGATACTGGTATAGCCAGTCAAGCTCGGTGTAGTCGTCCGGGGCGCGCCGGGTCAGGATCCGGTCGCGCAGCAGCGGGATGACCGGGCCGTCGTCGTGCCAGATCTGCCCCCAGATCCGGGCGGAGCGCTGGATCAGCGCGGTGCGCGGGATGCGCTCGGCCTGGTAGGCCGCGAAGGCCTTGACGGCATCGCCGTCGTACCGGGTGAGCTGGCGAGCTAGGCAGTCGGCGTCCTCGATGGCCTGGCAGGCGCCCTGGGCGAGGTACTGCACCATGGGGTGCGCGGCGTCGCCGAGCAGCGTTATCCTCCCCGTGCTCCAGTTGTCCAGGGGCTCGCGGTCGTACATCACCCACCGGCGGTCGCGGCTTACCAGGGCCACCCCGGAGCGTACCGGGCCGCAGCTGGCGGCGAAAGCCTGGTCCAGTTCCGCCGGGGTGCCCCAGCGATCGGTCAGCTCGGTCTCACCGGAGTAGCTCCGGCTGCGGAACACGGCGACCTGGTTGTACAGCTCGCCCCGGCGGATCGGGTACTGCACCAGGTGCTTGCCCGGCCCGATCCAGATGATCTCGTCGTCAGGCCCGGCGGGGACGCCGTTCCCTGACGGCAGGAGCGTGACGTCGCCGACCGGCAGCGCGCCGCGGTAGGCGACGAACTTCTGGCAGACCGGGCGGTCACCGGAAACCAGGGCGCGGGCCGCCGACCACAGGCCGTCGGCGCCGATCACGGCGCCGCACTCGTAGCCGCCGCCGTCAGCGAACCCGATCCGCGCCGTGCCGCCGTCGTCGCTCAGTTCCGTGACTTCGCGGCTGGTCTCCAGCGTGATCCGGTCCTCCGCCCGGCACGCGTCACTGAGCACGGCCAGCAGGTCACCGCGGTGCATGACGGTATAGGCGTAGCCGTAGCGCCGTTCGAACGGCTCGCCGAAGTTCACGGTGGTGAGATGCTCGCCGGTGTCGGCGTGCATGAGCACCAGGTGGCCGAGACGGACCGCCGGTTCCATCAGTTCCGGGAGCACGCCGAGGCCATCGAGGATGCGCAGCGCGTTGGGGGCAAGCTGGATGCCCGCGCCGATCTCGCCGAACTCCGGCGACCGTTCGACGATGTGCGCCGCGAAGCCGGCCCGGGCCAGGGCGAGCGCGGCGGTCATGCCGCCGATCCCGCCGCCGATGATCAGGATGGGGACGTCAGCGGTCATGCGCTGCCGCCCGCTCGCTCATGCCCGGGTCCAGCTCGTGACGAGCGGCGTGTCGGTCCCGACCGGGCCGGTCGGGTACGCCCCGCCGGGCGAGCCGAGCGCGGCGTCCCGGCCGGGCAGCGCCTCGGCGAAGAACGCGACGTTGTCCGCCGCCCAGGCGGGATCGGGTGACTCGTCCGGGCCGATGATCGCGTCAACCGGGCACTCGGGCAGGCAGGCCCCGCAGTCGATGCACTCGTCCGGCTGGATGTAGCGCTTACGCAGGCCCTCGTAGATGCAGTCCACGGGGCAGTTCTCGACGCACGAGCCGTCTAGCTCGTCGATGCAGTGCTCGTTGATGACGTAGGCCATCGGCGGTCAGCTCCAGATGAGCGCGTCGGTGACCGGGGCATCGTCGAGATCGGCGTAGGCCCGGGCCGCCGCCGGATGGAGCGGGACCGGCGTCCGCGCCATGTCGGCCGGGACCAGCGGGTAGGTGACGGGGGAATGATCCGGCGGCAAGTGAGCGTACTGCGCTTCAAGCGCGCGCCGCGTCTTCACCATGCACCACGTGGCCAGGTAGGCGACATCATCGGCGAGCGCCGGCGAGCACAGCAGGACGAAGTCGGAGAAGTCCAGGGTCAGCAGGTCCTCGGTGAGGCCGGGCAGGTAACCCGCCTCCACCGTGGCGGACGGCCAGGCCTCGGCGGCGAACGCCGCCAGCACGTCGTCGCCCCACGGCAGGTAGCGGACCGGCCGCTTGGCGGCGACCCGCTGCCAGTGCGGCGTCATGATCGCCTCGTGGATGAGCACGTCGGCGTCGCCGTCGGCGAATGCGCCGATCGCCGGGAACGGCCGCTCGTCGTAGCAGAAGGAGAGACGGCCGGTGTCGACCCCGGCCAGCCTCAGGGCCTTGTGCGCGGCGAGGCCGATCAGGTTGACGCCGTCGTCGGCTGAGGTGGCCACGGTCACGCTCCCCGCGACGGCGGTCAGGTCGGCGACGGTGCGGACCGGTAGCGCGGCGTCGGCCACGACGACCAGGCGGTCGCGCTGGCCTATCACGCCGAGCGCGCACAGGTCGCCGGGCTCGAGCATCGGCACCGCGGCGGCCGGGGTGACCACGGCGATGTCGGCCTGGCCGGAGCGCAGCGCCGCGATCTGGTCCGTGCCGCCGCGGCCCGACCAGATGGCGAACTCAGAACCGCGTGGCGACCGGTCACCGACCTCCTGGGCGAGCCATCCGCAGATCCGGTGCATGTTCGCCTGACCCCAGTCACCGCGGAACGCCAGGGTGACCGGGCGGCGCAGGCGCGGCTCGCCAGCCGCCGCCCATTCAGCCACGGGCCAGCATCTCGCCGAGCTCGGACGCGCTGAGCGTGTAGTCGATCTCGTTGATGGAGTCGAACGGGAAGCCCACTCGCTCGAACTCCTGCTCCACCGCGGCGGCGCTGTCGGCCTCGTACACCGACACGATGAAGCCGGTGTCGGTGTTGACGTACAGCTGGCGGAACGAGGCGTGCACGCCCTTGGCGACGTCCGGGCCGTAACCGGCGATCTCCTCGGGTGACAGGCCCGGGGCCTGGTGCAGGCTCAGGAACAGCGCCATGGCATTCTCCAGTGTGTCATCATACGGAACAGTGTCCCGTATTCTGCTACGCCCGATAGGCGAGCGCAAGAGCCGGATGCGCTAACCTGCATGCGTGGAGCAGGTGTCGCCAGACGCGGAATCCAGCCGGCCCGGCGGCCTGATCGGCGCGGTCGACAACGTGCTGCGACTGCTCCGCCTCTTCGAGGATCACGAGATGATCCGGGTCAACCAGGTGGCCCGCGAGATGGGCCTGTCCCGGTCGACGGTGCACCGGATGCTGGCGACGCTCAGCCATCACCAGTTCGTGGAGCAGGACGAGCTCTCGCGTGCGTACAAGCCCGGCCCGGCGCTGGTCGACATCGGCCTGTCGGTCGTGTCGAAGATCGAGATCCGCGCGATCTCGCATACGGCCCTGGTGAGCCTGCGCGACCTGACCGGCGAGACCGCGCACCTGGGCGTCATGCGCGGCGATACCAGCGTCCTGTTCCTCGACGGCGTGGAGAGCGACCAGATCGTGCGCACCGGCAGCCGGGTGGGGCGGATCCTGCCCGCGCACTCGACGGCCACGGGCAAGGTCCTGCTAGCCGAGCGCACCGACGAGGAGATCGCCGCCCGGTACCCGTCCGGCGTGCTGGAGGCGCCCACTCCGCGCGCCCTGACCAGCCTCGGCGAGCTCCTCGGGGAGATCGCGGAGGTCCGCCGGCTCGGCTACGCGGTCAACCACGGGGAAAGCGAGTCCGACGTCGCCGCGGTCGCCGCCGCGGTCCGCGACAAGCGCGGCCACGTCCGGTGCGCGCTGGTGACCACCGCTCCCCTGTCCCGCGCCGACGACGCGTGGGTGAAGACCAGCGCCGCCACGGTGATGCGAGTGGCGCGCGACCTCGGCGATCGCGTCGGCTGACGCCGCCTTCCTCCGCGGCCGCCACCATGTGACCGCCAGGAGAGTCTTGCCGCGCGCCCATCTTCGGTATCACAATGGGGGCCAGTGTTCCGTATGACGCTACATGGCGAGGTGAGGCGTGAACCTGGAGGACACGCGGCGGATCCCGCCGCCCGACCCGGACCGCGAGCCGCTCAAGGTCAACATCTATGAGCGGATGGCCAAGGCGGCGTCTCAGCTCATGCCGCTGTTCCCGTACGACTCGGCCGGAGCGATCGTGCCCTGCGGCGCGGTGCTGGTCGGCGGCCCGGACATGGAATACGGCCATTTCTTCCACTGGAACACGGTCAACGAGGTCGTCGTCACCTACGGGTCGAACAAGGCGATGCTGGCTTCCGGGCAGATATTCGTCACGCAGCAACTGCACGGGGTGAACTCGTTCCTGCGGGACGAGAAGGACCCCGAGGCGTTCGCCGTCATGACGATCACCCAGCACCAGTCGACGTCGGGCGACCAGCAGGAAGCGGTGCTCGCGCGCTGCAAGAAGTGCAAGGCCGAGCTGGTGCGGCATTCTTACGACGCGACGCCGCACGGGCTGCCTGGATACGACACGGAGCACCTCGGCGGGGACGACGACCCGATCCGGCAGTTCGCCACCATCTACGGCTCGATCAAGTTCGTCGAGATGCGCAACAGCGAGGAGGGCCGGACCTGCGCCGGGTGCGGACACGTCAACGACGTGTTCCCAGCCGGGCAGTGGGGGTGGGAGCGTCAGGTGTACCAGACCCGGGCGGCCAGCGCGGCCTACCACAGCCTGCTGGAGGCCGGATCATGAACCGGCGCCGGATGCTGCACGCCTTCAAGACCGAGCTGGGCGAGTACGAGGATGCCGCCGTGCTTCCTGAGGACACGGACCCGCAGCTCTACCTGTCCCGCAACCGGCAGCCGCAGCCGTTCCACCTGATCTGTTCGAAGGACAACGTGCTCAGCCAGCTCTCCGGGGCGGCGCAGGTCCACCTGCGCGACAGCTCGGTCAACCGGTTCCGGATGGACGTCGGCGACCATGTCTACATCCCGGCCGGCACCCCGCACCGGATCGTGCCGATCGCCGAGGGCGTCACGCTCCGGTTCCAGCCGCTGGAGGCCGGGCTCCAGGGCGCCTCCTGGTACTGCGGCGAGTGCGACAGCGAGCTGCGGCGATACGAATGGGAGCACGACAACGACACCCCGGCGCTCGAGTACTACATGGCGGCGTGCGCCCGGTTCTCCGCCGACGAAGCGGCGCGGACCTGCGGCAAATGCGGGTCGGTGGCCGCACCGCTGGACCTGACCTCGTTCGGCTGGCCGCTGACCGGAGCCTGACCGCTTCTGGCCGCCGGCTACGGCTACGTTCCGTCTCGGGAGCGCGAGCCGAGGTGTCCGCGCGGCGCGAGCTGGGCGGCGATCACGCGCCAGGGAATCGTCTCGCCGCGCCGCAGTTCCCCAAGCCGCGGCGTGGCCCCGACGACCACGCCGAACCAGCGGCCGCGGATGTCCCAGCCGTCGACGTGCACGTCGGCTCCGGTGAGCTCATCGCGGCACAACTGCCACAGGTCCTCCTGATGCACGAGGCCAGCGACCGCCACCACGTGAGGCCGTGCTCCCGCGAGCCGCCGCGCGGCGATCAGTATCTCGGCCGGGGTGAGAACGCTCACCACGACAGCATGAGCACATACGGCGTTCGATGACTACTTCGGTGGCTGGTCCTGTCCGGCCAGGCGGTCTTGCAGCCGGGCGTGGCGGAACTGGTAGACCGGGCCGACTGTGCGCAGGACGTTGCGGTCGCGGGCGTCTTCGAGGAAGCGCACAAGGCGTACCGGGGTTTGCTGGCGGACGGCGAGCTGGACCAATGCCAGGCTCGCCACCCAGGTCATCGAATACATGAAGCCGGCCGCGGGCCCAAGCGTGAGCCCGACCGCGATACCGGCCGTGAGCCCTGCGGTGAGGCCGATCGCGGGGCCGCCCAGGAAACCGACCACTAGCCCGAAGGCAAGCCCGAAACCGAGCCCGATGCAGAGCCCGGCCACGAGACCGACCGCCCGGACGGCGACACGTGAAAGCGGGAGCCCGACAGCGAGGCCTCCGGCTAGTGCGGCCGCCAGCGCTCCCTCGAGGCCGCCCGCGAGCCCGACGGCGAGCCCGCCCGTGAAACCCATCGCCAGACCGGTCGCCAACGCGGTGACCTGACTGTCGTGCCATGACGTCAGGGGACTCTGAGGAGCCGCGTCGCCAGGACCACGGGAGAAGATGAACCCCATCGTCAGTCCGAAAGCCAGTCCTGCCGCCAGGCCACCCGCAAGCCCAGCCGCCAGGCCGACCGGAAGTCCCACCGCGAGTCCGGCCGGCAGCCCGGCGGCAAGACCGTATGGAACCGATACGGAACGGAAAACCTGACGTAGCGGCCTGGGCCCGAACAGCAACGGTGAATGCTCTCGGAACGTGATCGTGAGCCCGAATAGGACCGCTGCACTTATCCCGGCGACCAGCCCGAATGTCGGTCTGATCGTGAGCGCGCCCGCCAATCCGACCGCGAGTCCGAACAAGAGCCCGGTTGCGATGCTGCGCGGTGCGGCCGGTGCCCAGCTACGTATTTGCGACCATTGCAAATCGCGGGTGCCGTCCTGGTTCATCCGAGCGGCCAGGCAGCGCAGAGCGTGTTCAGCGGTCTGCGGGTCATACCGCGGCGGAGGTTCCCCAGGCCGTTCGGCGTACGCGGCGGGCAGAACCCGGTCCAGCAGGTGGTCGACGATATCTTCGCTGGTGACGGCGGGATCGGATGCATCACAGAAGGCGAGGAGCCCGCGGCTGTCGTCCCCGGTGCGGTACGTGTCCCGCACCAGCGTTAAAGTCAGCGGGCTGCTCAGTGCCTGTGCCAGCGGGCTTGCTGGATCGCGACGTAGCCGGTCGGTCAGCTCCCGCCACCCAGGCGGCGCCGGATGTAGCTGAGCACCGGTGAGATAGCGAGCGGCAGCCGCCGGATCTATGGCCTGCAGTTCGAGGGCAGCCGCCCCTTCCAGCAGGCCCTGCGAGGCGGCGGCCGCCATCTCCGCGCTGCGGGTCAGCACGACCAGCCGGAAATGCGCCTGCTGGCTCAACGCCCGTAGTGCGACGGGGCGCAGTTGTTCATGTATTTCGTCCAAGCCATCCAGGATTACCGTGACCCTGCCAGTGGCGAGCAGCCCAGCAGCTTTCCGGGCGCCGCTCTTACCTGCCAGCAACGGGTAAGTCTGCTGAAGCCGTGCGGCCAGCCAGCCCTGCATGCGTTGCGTACCGGGATCCCACCCGTGCAACGTGAACATCACCGGCACCGGCACTTGCGCCCGCTCCGCAACGGGCACCTGCTCCCGGTACTCGAGCGCCGCCAGAACGAGAAGTACCGCCGCGCCGCTCTTGCCCGATCCCGGAGAGCCGGCTATCACCAGCCGGCCCGATCCCAACCCCCCGTACACGGCGTGAAGATCAGATATCCGGCCTCCACGCAGGCGCTGCTGGCTAACCGCGGGCGATGCCACCGGTGCCCCCGGGGCCTGCCCTGGCCGCGGGCCGCGCTGCCCGGAACGACATGAGATTCACTTTCATGCTGCTCCAGCGACATGGGTGTGA
>Ga0207693_10003767_pt1 | contig 12922 bp, 16 predicted proteins | sample LARL81metaG_FD_184347 | JGI IMG/M metagenome (GOLD analysis project Ga0207693, IMG submission 184347) | Corn, switchgrass and miscanthus rhizosphere microbial communities from Kellogg Biological Station, Michigan, USA - LAR L8-1 metaG... | ecosystem: Host-associated > Plants > Roots >...
GCGGCGGACTTCGCGCGGCTCGGGGAGCAGATCGACGTGCTCCTGCACGCCGGCTGCCGCATCTTCCACTTCGACGTCGGCGACGGCCACTTCGTCGAGCCCGTGACGATCGGGCCCGTCGTGCTCGAGTCGATCGCGCCGCGCGTCCATGACGCCGGCGGGGTGCTCGACTGCCACCTGATGGTGGACAACCCGCTGCGCCACTTCCCACAGATCGCGCGCGCCGGCGGCGACAGCGCCACCTTCCACTACGAGGTCGTGGACGACGTCGCCGCCGCGATCGCCGCCGCGCGGGAGCACGGTCTGCAGGCCGGCGTCGCCTTCAACCCCGAGAGCGAGCCCGAGGACGTGGCCGCCGTCGCCGCGGACGCCGACCTCGTTCTCTGCATGAGCATCCATCCCGGCTACAGCGGCCAGAAGTTCATGCCGGAGGCCGTCGAGCGGATCGGGCGCCTGCGCGCAGCGCTGCCCGAGCACGTCTACGTCCAGGTCGACGGCGGGATCGACGCGGAGACCATCGGTGCGGCGCAGGGCGCGGGTGCGGCGCTGCTCGTCGCCGGCTCCGCGGTCTTCGGTCGCGAGGATCCGGCGGCCGCCTATCGCGGCCTCGTCCAGGACCTCGCGTGAGCCACTACGAGCGCGCGCTCGAGCTCGCCGAGCGCGGGCGGGGAAAGACCGGCGATCATCATCCCGTCGTCGGCGCCGTCGTCGTGCGCGACGGCGAGGTCGTCGGTGAGGGGTGGTACGAGTACGACGGAGTCCGCCACGCCGAGACCATCGCCCTCGAGCAGGCCGGAGACGCCGCGCGCGGTGCCACCCTCTACGTGACGCTCGAGCCGTGCTCGCACCAGAGCCGTACCCCTCCCTGCGCCGACGCCGTCATCGCCGCCGGGGTTGCGCGTGTGGTGGTCGGCGCCCACGATCCGAACCCGGTCGTCGACGGCCGCGGCCTCGAGCGCCTGCGCGCCGCGGGCCTCGAGGTCGAGCTCCTCGACGACCTCGCCGCGCGCCGGCAGAACGAGGCGTGGCGCGCCTGGAAGTCGCTCGGGCGCCCGTTCGTCACCTACAAAGCTGCGATCACGCTCGACGGCCGCGTGACGGTCCCCGGCCGGCGGTGGGTGTCGGGCGAGGACTCGCGGCGCCGGGTACACGAGCTCCGAGCCGCATCGGACGCGGTCGCGGTCGGGATGGGGACGGTGCGGGCCGACGCCCCGCGGCTCGACGCGCGCGGCGTCGAAACGGCGAAGCAACCGCGGCGGCTCGCCTTCGGGCGAGGGCCGCTACCGGAGGGATCGGAGCTCGAGCTGCGCACCGGCCCGCTCGAGGAGGAGCTGCAGGCGCTCGCGGTGGAGCGCGTCCAGTCGCTCCTGCTCGAGGGAGGCCCCACGCTCGCTACCGCGTTCCTCGAGGCGGGCCTCGTCGACAAGCTCCTCCTGTTCGTCGCGCCGGTTCTCGCCGGGTCCGGGCCGCACGCGATCGGCGATCTGGCGGCGCCGGTCGAGCTCCTCCACATGCGTAGCGAGCCCTCGGGAGAAGACCTCCTGCTCGAGGCGTACCTGCGCGAGCCGTAACCTTTGCAACATGTTCACGGGCATCGTTCGCGAGCTCGGCACGGTGGAGACATTCGACGGCTCCCGCCTCGTCGTCGTCGCGCCCGAGACAGCCGCGACCGCGGCCCTCGGCGACTCGGTGGCCGTGGCCGGCGTCTGCCTCACCGTCGTCGCAAACGAGAACGGACGCCTCGCGTTCGACGCAGTGCCCGAGACTCTTTCGCGCACCGCGCTCGGCGGCCTCCGGCCGGACGGCGCCGTGAACGTCGAACCGTCGCTGCGGGTCGGCGACCCGCTCGGCGGCCACGTCGTGCAGGGCCACGTCGATGCGGTCGGCCGCGTCCGCTCGGTCACGCCGGAGGGAGACGGCCGCCGCGTGTGGGTCGACGCCCCCGAGAATGTCGTCCGCTACTGCATCGAGAAGGGCTCGGTCGCGGTCGACGGCGTCTCCCTCACGATCGCCGCGTTCGACGACGACGGCTTCGAGGTCGCGCTGATCCCGCACACGCTCGCGGTCACGACGCTCGGGAGCCTCGAGCCGGGCGACGAGGTCAACCTGGAGGCCGACGTGCTCGGCAAGGTCGTCGAGCGCCTCCTGGCGGCGAGGCTGTCATGAGCTCGGCGGTCACACCGTTCGCGACGATCGAGGAGGCCGTCGAGGACATCCGGAACGGGAAGATGGTGGTCGTCGTCGACGATCCCGAGCGTGAGAACGAAGGCGATCTCGTGATCGCGGCCCAGTTCGCGACGGCGGACGCCGTCAACTTCATGGCGACGCACGCGCGCGGTCTGATCTGCCTCTGCCTGACCGGCGAGCGCTGCGAGGAGCTCGGCCTGCCGCAGATGACCCAGCGGAACGAAGCCCACCTCGGCACCGCCTTCACGAACTCGGTCGAAGCCCGCGAAGGCGTGACGACCGGCATCTCGGCGGCCGACCGCGCGCACACGATCCACGTCGCGATCGCCCCCGATTCGACGCCGCACGACCTGATCCAGCCCGGCCACGTCTTCCCGCTGCGCGCCAGGGACGGCGGCGTGCTCGTCCGCGCCGGGCAGACCGAAGCAGCGGTCGACCTCGCACGGCTCGCCGGGCTCGTCCCGGCCGGCGTCATCTGCGAGGTCATGAACGAGGACGGGACGATGGCCCGTGTCCCCGATCTCGTGCCGTACTGCGAGCTCCACGGGCTGCGGATGGTCACCGTCGCCGACCTGATCGAGTACCGGCGGCGGACGGAGAAGCTCATCGAGCGCGTCGTGACCGTGAGCCTGCCGACGGAGTACGGGGTCTTCGACGCGATCGCGTTTCGCGAGACGCTCACCGGCCGCAACCACCTCGCCCTCGTGCTGGGAGAGCTCGGCGACGACGTGCTCGTCCGCGTCCACTCCGAATGCCTCACCGGCGACGTCTTCCATTCGCTCCGCTGCGACTGCGGCGAGCAGCTCGAGGCCGCACTCGCCGCGATCGCCGCCGAGGGCAGCGGCGTGCTCCTCTACATGGCCCAGGAGGGACGCGGCATCGGCCTCCTCAACAAGCTCAGGGCGTACGAGCTGCAGGAGCAGGGGCTCGACACCGTCGAGGCGAACCTCGCGCTCGGCTTCGCCGCGGACGAGCGGGAGTGGGGGATCGGGAACCAGATCCTCTCCGACCTCGGGATCACGACGATGCGGCTCCTCACCAACAATCCGAAGAAGGTCTCCGGCGTCGAGGCGTACGGCTTGAAGGTGACCGAGCAGGTGCCGATCGAGGTGCCGCCCCATCCCGAGAACGTTCGCTATCTGGCCGCCAAGCGGGATAAGCTCGGACACAAGCTGCACCACCAGGATCTCAAGTTCGAGTCGGAGGGCGAATGAGTTCAGGAGGGTTCTGGCCGGGCGAGGCGCCGGCTGCCGAGCAGGAGAACGTGCAGGAGCCGGAGGCAGCAGTCGCCGAGCCGGCCGGGTGGCCCCAGGAGCCCACTGAGGAGCCGAAGACGGAGCCGGAGTCCGAGCCGGCCGACGCTGCCGGGGCACCGGTGGCCGAGCCCGCGCCGGACGAGCAGCAGGAGCAGGAGCAGGTCGACGTAAAGCCGGAAGTCGCGCTTGCCGGGCACGTGCCGGGCGAGATCGACATCCCGGACGACGTCGCCGTGCTCGAGGGCTCGCCGTCAGGTGCGGACCGCACGGTCGGCATCGTTGTCTCCCGCTTCAACGGCGAGATCTCGAACCTGCTCCTCGAGTCGGCGCTCGAGGCGCTCACGGCGGCCGGCGTGGCCGAGGAGCGCATCACCGTGATGCCGGTGCCGGGCGCGTTCGAGCTCCCGATCGGTGCGATGGCGTTGGCGAAGACGCGGCGCTACTCGTGCGTGGTCGCCCTCGGCTGTGTGGTGCGCGGCGAGACGGCCCACTTCGACTACGTCGCGGGCGAGGCTGCCTCAGGCCTTCAGCTCGCCGGGCTCGAAACCGGAGTGCCGGTGGCGTTCGGTGTACTCACGGTGGACACGACGGAGCAGGCCGAAGCGCGGGTCGACAAAGGCGCCGATGCCGCACGCGCCGCCCTCGAGATGGCCGACCTCTTCTCCCAGGTCCGCAAGCAAGCGCGGGCGTAGCCAACCGGCCCAAACAAGCCGGGTCCCAAGAGGCCGCGTCCGGTGCCAGGCACCGGACAGGTCCGATCGAGACCGAGAAACCGCGGATGCGGCGCTCAAAACGGGCTGAGGGCTGTTTCCGCCACGTCCCGGTGCCTGGCACCGGGACGTGGCCCGAGGAGACAGTTGCGGGAGGGAGGTGAGCTCGCGGTCGGCTATCCTGGCCGCCTCATGTCGAAGGTTTGCGCAATCTGCGGGAAGAAGCCCGGTTTCGGCAATCACCGGAGCCACTCGATGGTCGCCACGAAGCGGCGCTTCGAGCCGAACCTTCAGCGCGTCCGCGTCCTGCTCAAGGGCAAGGCCATGCGCGCCTACGTCTGCACGCGCTGCCTCAAGGCCGGCAAGGTCCAGAAGGCCCTCTAGCGGCTAGTCGTCCTTCGGGACGTCGTACACGAGCCAGAGCCGCTCGCCGGTCTGCGAAGCGGTCGCGGCCTGCGCCGTGATCTGGCCGAGCTCGGGATACTCCGCCACCTCGGGGGACGGGTGCGTGGACGTCATGAGATAGCGGCACGTCCCCTCGCCGTCGTTGCGGAAGCCGTGCGCTCCGGCGGGGCCGACCGGGAACATCACGACCTCACCGCGTCGCACGAGCCGCTCGCCGTCCGCCGTCTTCATCGTCATCTCGCCGTCGAGGACGACCAGCATCTCCTCGGCCGCGTGGTGGAAGTGGTACACGGCGAAGTTGCCCGGCCCGAGCTCGTAGACCGTCGCGCCGAGCACCTCGGCCCGGGGTAGCCGCTTCGACTTTGCGCCGCCGCCCGACCAGTCCTCGCCGGCGTCCCACTCGTCCGTCCAGATGTTGTCGTCGCTCATGACTCGATTCTCGCAACCGCTCGCCTGGGTCGTCAGTCCAAGCAGACGATGGAGGCTGGGCACGCGGTTTCCTCGCGCCTCGGGAGGATCACGATCTCGAGCGAGGCGATCGCGCAAATCGTCGCGGAGACGGCGCTCGAGTGCTACGGCGTCGTCGGGATGAAAGGCTCGCTCCGCGGGCAGCTGGCGCGTGCCCGCGGCCGGCCGCGCGGCATCGAGATCGGCCGCGACGGCGGCGAGGTCACCGTCGACCTCCACGTCGTCGTCGAATACGGCCTCAACCTCGCCGAGGTCGCCTCGAGCGTGAGCAACCGGGTCGCGTACGAGGTGCAGCGCCTGACGGGGCTGAAGGTGCGCGCGGTCGAGGTGCACGTCGACGACGTGCGCAAAGGAGGGAAGTGACCGCCGAGGCGGACCTCGACCGCGTCCGCGGGCTCGTCGGCGCGGCTCTCGCCTCGCTCGAGACGAGCCGCGGGCGCATCGACGACCTCAACGTCTATCCGGTCCCCGACGGCGACACCGGCACCAACCTCACGCTGACCGTGCGGGCGGTCGCGGACGCCGTCTCCTCGGCGCAGCCGGCCGATCGCCCGGCACTCGCGCGCGCGGTCGCCCGGGCGGCGCTGATGGGGGCGCGCGGCAACTCCGGCGTCATCCTGTCCCAGATCGTGCGCGGCGTCGCCGACGTTCTCGCCGAGTCGACGAACGGGATCGGCCCGGCACTGACCGCCCGCGCGCTGCGCGGCGCTTCCGACGCCGCCTACCGCGCCGTGCGGCGTCCAGTGGAGGGGACGATGCTCACGGTCATCCGCGAGCTTGCGGAGGAGGCGGAGCGGCACTCGGCCGAGTCCGGGCCGATCGGCGAGCTGCTCGTCGACCTCGTGCGGCACGGGGAGGAGGCCGTGGCCCGCACGCCCGAGCAGCTCGAGATCCTGCGCGAGGCGGGAGTCGTCGACGCCGGCGGCGCGGGGCTCGTCGAGCTCCTGCGCGGGCTCGCCGGCGCGGTCACCGGCGAGGCGATGCCGGCCGCGCCCGCCGTTGAGGCGCCGACCGGCATCGAGGCCGTCCATCTCGAGCCTTCCCGCTACCGCTACTGCACGGTCTTCGTCGTCGAGGGTGACGCGCTCGACCGCGACGGGATCGAAGCGCAGCTCGAGCGGCTGGGCGACTCGCTCGTCGTGGTCGGGGACGAGACCGCGCTCAAGGTGCACGTCCACACCGACGATCCCGGATCCGCGCTCGCGCTCGGGACCGCCGCGGGCACGATCGAGGGAGTCGAGATCGCCAACATGCACGCGCAGCAGGAGCAGCGCGACCGGCGGCTCTCGCTCGTGCCGTCCACCCGGGTGAAAACCGGGGTCGTCGCGGTCGTGGCCGGCGAAGGGAACCGGCTCCTGTTCGAGACCCTTGCCGAGGGGGTGGGAGCGATCCGGATCGTGTCGGGCGGGCAGACTGCGAATCCGTCCACCGCCGAGCTCGTCGCCGCGCTCGAGGAGCTCGAGGCGGACGAGGCGATCGTCCTCCCGAACAATTCGAACGTGTTCCTCGCCGCGGAGCACGCGGCCGAGCAGTCGGCGCGGCCGGCCGAGGTCGTGCCGACGGAGTCGATTCCCGCCGGGCTCGCCGCGATCGTCGCTTACGACGGCGCGAGCGGCGCCGCCGCGAACGCAGTCGACATGGCGGCTGCCGCAGCGGCCACTGCCACGGGAGAGATCACGCGGGCCTCACGCGACGTCGAGCTCAACGGTCTCGCGATCCGCGAAGGCCAGTGGCTCGGTCTCGTCGACGGCGATCCGGTTGTGGGCGGAGACGAGTTCCCCGCGGTCGCCCTCGGTGTCGTCGACCGCCTGCTCGCGGAGCCGCGCACGCTCCTGACCCTCCTCACGGGAGCCGAGCCGCCGCCGATCGACGGGCTCGTCGAGCGACTCGCCGCGGCCCATCCGGAGCTCGAGGTCGAGGTGCACGAGGGAGGCCAGCCGCACTACCCGCTCTTGCTCGGTGCGGAATAGGGTTGGGCCGATGCCGCCAGTCCGGATCGTGCTCGTGGAGGACAACGAGGTTTTTCGCGACGCTCTCGAGCTCCTGCTCGGCATGAGGAGCGACGTCGAGGTCGTCGCCTCGGTCGGGGACGGCATCGCGGCGGTATCCGCGGCGAAGGAGCACCGGCCCGACGTGGTGCTCATGGACTACCGCATGCCGGCCCTCGACGGCATCCAGGCCACGGCCCAGATCGTCGAGGAAGTGCCCGGCTCCGCCGTCGTCGCCCTGACCGCCTCCGCGGACGCCGCCGAGCGAGAGGCGCTCCTCGAGGCGGGGGCGGTCGCGTGTCTCATGAAAGACCAGGAGCTCGACGAGATCGTCGCCGCCATCCTCCAGGCCGCCGCCGTCGCAGGGTGAACCTCACCGCCGAGAACACGGCGATCGTCCTCGACTCGACCGCCGACCTCCCCGACGCGGCCGAGCGCTTCCCCAACTGGCGCGTCGTGCCGCTGTACGTCCGCTTCGGCGACGAGAGCCTGCGCGACGGCATCGACATCGAGCCCGCGGAGTTCTACGCGCGCCTGCGCGAGTCGAACGTCTTCCCGACCACGTCGCAGCCGACGCCGGGCGACTTCGTCGCGTGCTACGAGGAGCTACGCGCGTACGAGCGGATCTTCTCGCTCCATGTCTCCGCGCGCGTCTCCGGGACGTTCGCGAGTGCTGAGACGGCCGCTGCGGAGCTCGGGCACGGCATCGTGCGCGCGATCGACACCGAGACCGCGTCGGCCTCGATCGCGATGCTCGCGCTTGCGATCCAGCGCCGCCTGGAGCGCGGCACGAGCGACGAGGAGATCGAGACGCTCGTCGAGCGGTACCGGCGCGAGCGAGGGCTCCTGTTCACGGTCGACACGCTCGAGTTCCTGCAGCGGGGCGGGCGCATCGGGAGGGCGGCCGCGTTCGCCGGCACGCTGCTGCACGTCAAGCCGATCCTCTCGATCCGCGACGGCGAGGTCGAGCCCGTGAAGCGCGTGCGGGGCGAACGGAAGGCGTTCGCCGAGCTCGCTGCGGCGCTCGAGACCGAGACGCAGGACGAGCCCGCGTACCGGCTCGGCGTCGCGCATGCCGCGGCCGCGGAGCGGGCGGCCGAGCTCGAGGCTCTGGTGCGCGAGCAGCGGCCGAACGCCGAGCTCGAGCTGGTGGTCCCGCTTGGCGCCGTCATCGGCGCCCACGCAGGGCCAGGCACGCTCGCGCTGTTCTGGTTCCGCGACGGAGACTGACGTCCGGTCCGCGGGGGATACTCCGTCCGCCCGGTGCCGCGGACGATGACAGCCACCCGTCGACAGACGGTCTTTGCAGGCCTGGACCAGCCCCGGGCCTGGCCTCCGACGCCTCGCGGGGCGCGTCCACAACGCCTCGAGGTCAACCTCGACTCCTTGCCTGGGGTCGCCGCGACGACCCGGCGCAAGCTCGGCAGGCTCGGGCTCGCGACGGTTCGCGACGTCCTCGAGCACCGTCCCCGCCGCTACGAGACGGCCGCGGACGAGGTGCCCATCGCCGAGCTCCGTCAGGGCGAGGAGGTGGTCGTGACGGGCCGCGTGCTGAACGTCGAGAAGCGTCCCATGCGCGGGCGGCGGCGGACGAGAATCGTCGCGCGCGTCGCCGACGACACGGCCGCGATCAGCGTCACGTGGTTCAACCAGCCGTGGCTCGCCGATCGGCTGAAGCCGGGAACGGAGGTCCGGCTGCGCGGCAAGCTCGGCCGTTTCGGCTTCGAGCCGCGCTCGTACGACATCGGCGATGAGGCACGCGCCACGGCCGACTTCGCTCCGGTCTACCCGGCCGCCGAGGAGATCGCCGCGGCGACGGTCCGCCGCGTGGTGGAGGCCGCGCTTCCGCTCGCCTTTCTCGTCCCGGATCCGCTGCCGGCCGAGTTGCGGGAGCGCGAGGGGCTCGCGCTGAAACGTGACGCGCTCGCCGCGGTGCACCGCCCGCGCGACCTCGGCGAGGCCGAGATCGGACGACAGCGGCTCGCCTTCGAGGAGCTGCTCGTCCTGCAGGTCGGCATCGCGCGCCGCGCGGCCGAGCGGGAGCGGACGCTGGCGCCGGCGCTCGGCGAGCCCGGCGATCTCGTCCATCGCTACCGCAAGGCGCTGCCGTTCGCCCTCACGCCGTACCAGGAGCAGGCGATCCGCGAGATCGACGGCGACCTCGCGCGCACGGTCCCGATGCAGCGGCTCCTGCAGGGAGACGTCGGTTCGGGCAAGACGGTGGTCGCGCTCTACGCGCTCCTGCGCGCCGTCGAGAGCGGGCGCCAGGGCGCGCTCATGGCTCCGACGGAAACCCTTGCCGAGCAGCACTTTCTCACGATCGCCGATCTCTGTCTCGAGCTCGGCGTCAGCTGCGCGCTCCTCACGAGCTCGTCCGGGAAGCGGGAGCGGGAGACGGCGCTCGGCGCCGACGTCGTCGTCGGCACGCACGCGCTGATCCAGGAGGGTTTCGAGCTGCGCGACCTCGCGGTCGCCGTCGTCGACGAGCAGCACCGCTTCGGCGTCGAGCAGCGGTCGGCACTGGCTGCCGGTCGTGCGCCGCACGTCCTGCACATGACCGCGACGCCGATCCCGCGCACGCTCGCGCTCACGGTCTACGGCGATCTCGCGGTCTCGGAGATTGCGAAGCCGCCGGCGTCGCGGAAGCCCGTGATCACGAGCTGGATCACCGAGGACCGTGCGTCCGAGGCCTACACGCGCTTGACTCGCCTGCTGAGCGAGGGACGGCAGGCCTACGTCGTGTGCCCGCTGATCGAGGCGTCCGAGACCTCGCTCGCCCGCGCCGCCGAAGAGGAGGCGGAACGTCTGCGCAGAGCCGAGCTGCGGGAGTTCCGGGTCGGCTGCCTCCACGGCCGGCTGAAGGCGGCCGAGCGGCGCGATCTCATGGCCCGCTTCAAGGCGTGCGAACTCGACGTGCTCGTGGCGACGACGGTGATCGAGGTCGGGGTCGACGTGCCGAACGCGACGGTGATGATCGTGCAGGAGGCCGACCGCTTCGGCCTCGCCCAGCTGCACCAGCTCCGCGGCCGCGTCGGCCGCGGCGCCGAGCAGTCGTACTGCCTGCTCGTCTCCCGCGCGAAGGAGGAGCTGACGGAGTCGGCGCAGGCCCGGCTGCAGGCGCTGTGCGACACGACCGACGGGTTCGAGCTCGCCGAGGTCGACCTCGAGCTCCGCGGAGGCGGCGCCCTGCTCGGCACACGTCAGTCGGGTCTCTCCGACCTTCGGTTCGCGCACCTGCGCCGCGACCGTGATCTGCTCGAGCGGGCGAGAGCCGCGGCTCCGGGAGTGGGGGACGGCCCGTTGCAGGACGCTGCGGCCGCGCTCTTCGCCGAGGTCGAGCCCGAGGCGCTCGCATGACGCGGCTGCTCGCTCGCCTGCGGCGGCGCCGGTCCAGGCACGCGGTCAGACCGATCGACTCGGAGCGGCTCCTACGGATCTACCGCGAGACGCATCGCCAGGTGGAGGAACTCCGCCGCGCTGCCTAGACGAGTGCGGCGAGGAGGGCACCAAGCTCGCGTGGCCGCTCGAGCATGGGCGAGTGACCTGCGTCGAACTCGTGCGGCTCGACACCGAGCACGTCCCGAGCGAGATGGCGCTGCCAGTCCGGTCGGATGACGGCGTCCCGCGCGCAGACGACATAGGCGGGCCGGTCGACGCGCGCTGCCGGGGCGTCGTAGGGCGCCTGGTGACGGAGCTTGACGGCGAGGTGCGCATGCTCGGCCGGGATCTGCAGCTCTCGGACGGCCTCCGCTGCGTCGCGGTAGTACGACCGCCCGAGCTCGTCCCGGACGCGCGCAGCGCCGAAGCCGGGGACGAAGACCTCCTCCCACTCGGTGCTGGTGCCGGCGACGAGCGCCGTGAGAAACACATGCGTGCCCGCCTCGACGAACGGGATGGTGAGACCACCGAGCGAGTAGCCGACGACGACGTCTGCTGCGGGAACCGCGGCGGCGTACTCCTCGACACCTGCGGCGACGTCCTGGCAGGGAAGATCCGGCGCGTGGACGACGTGCCCTCGCCCCTCGAGCTCCGCGCGCAGCGGGCCCCACAGCCAGCCGCCGCCCCACGCACCGTGGACGAGGGAGAAGGACGCCATGCGACGATCCTCTCATGCGCGTGATCGCCGGCAGCCGCAAGGGGCACAAGCTCGCAGCGCCACGCGGCCTCGACACGCGGCCGACCTCGGACCGCGTCCGCGAGAACATCTTCAACCTCGTCGGGCCGGTCGACGACGCGAGAGTGCTCGACCTCTTCGCCGGCTCCGGCGCCCTCGGGATCGAGGCGCTCTCGCGCGGCGCCGCGAGCGCCGTCTTCGTCGAGAACGACGCGGACGCCCTGCAGACCATCGAGCGCAACCTCGACCGCCTGCGGCTCACGGGCGCGCGGGTCGTGCGCGGCGACGTCCTCTGGACGATCGCGCGGGAAACGGGCGCGGGCGCGAAGTACGATCTCGTGCTGGTCGACCCTCCCTACGGCATGCTCACCGAGATCCAGCCCCGCCTCGCCCGCCACCTTCCGCCGCTGCTCGCCGCGGACGGCCTCCTCGTGCTCGAGACCGACGCCCGTACCGAGCCCGAGCTGCCGCTGCCCGTGCGCACGAGCCGCAAGTACGGCCAGACCCGCGTCACGCTCTTCGAGGCGGCCCAGTGATCACGGCGATCGCGCCGGGCAGCTACGACCCTGTCACGAACGGCCACGTCGACGTGATCACACGCGCGGCCGGGATCTTCGATCGGGTCGTCGTCGGCGTCGTGGGGACGCCGCATCACAAGGAGCCGACCTTCGCCGTCGAGGAGCGGGTCGAGTTCCTCCGCGATGCCCTCTCCGGCCTCGGCAACGTCGAGATCGACGTCTTCCGCGAGCTCGTGGTCGACTTCGCGCGCAGGTGGGACGCGAAGGCGATCGTCAAGGGCCTCCGCGTGATCTCGGACTTCGAGTGGGAGTTCCAGATGAACCAGCTCAACCGGACGCTCGCGCCGGAGGTGGAGACGGTCTACGTGATGGCCAGCCCGCAGGTGAGCTTCGTCTCCTCGAGCGGCGTGAAGGAGATCGCGGCCTTCGGCGGCGACGTGTCCGAGCTCGTCCCGAAGCCGGTGGCTGTTCGGCTCGCCGAGCTCTTCCCGGACGGACGTCCCGGAACGCCCGAGCGGCCGGGGGAGTGAGGCAAGAGCTCACCTTCGTCTACGACTACGGGCAGGTCTATCTCTACGACGCCGTGGCAGTGGGCACGGTCGACTTCCTCGCGGCACTGGACGACTCGAGGCGGACCGGTCTGACGGTCGGTGTCGACGGCGCGCTCGTCGACCTCCTGCTCCCGTTGCAGTGGAACTCTTCCGTACCGCTCGTGGTCGAGGACGTGGACGGCGAGCCGTTGCTCGACCTCGACGAATGGGAGCACATCGTCGAGTTCGCGTTGCTGCTGCCGAGCGGTCGCCTGCTGCTCGAGGGTTCCGGAGGCAGTGGAGAGCTGGACGTCCAGGTTCCGGCGGGCACTTACCGTGCCCGCTGGTCGGGTCGCGGCTTCCCGCCCGCCGGCGAGTACGTTCCGGCTGAGTCGTCGCCGGACAACTACCGCCTCCAGCTTTGGCCGGCGCCTACTGACGAGCCGCCTCGCGAGCTGAAGCGGTGGCCGGGCTACGACGTCCTTTCCGGCTGATCTGGCTCTTTCTGGTCGCGTCCTCCGCCCAGCGGGCTACACTGCGAGGCCAATGGACGTACTAGTTCTGATCGACAAGCTCGACGACCTCGTCCACAACGCCAAGGCCGTCCCGCTCACCGACCAGGTGCGGATCGACCGCGAGGAGATCTACGACATCCTCGACCAGATGCGCGCGACGATTCCGGAGGAGATCAAGCAGGCCCGCTGGATCGTCAAGGAGCGGCAGGAGATGCTGGCCGAGGCGAAGCG
>Ga0207693_10003768_pt1 | contig 12921 bp, 9 predicted proteins | sample LARL81metaG_FD_184347 | JGI IMG/M metagenome (GOLD analysis project Ga0207693, IMG submission 184347) | Corn, switchgrass and miscanthus rhizosphere microbial communities from Kellogg Biological Station, Michigan, USA - LAR L8-1 metaG... | ecosystem: Host-associated > Plants > Roots >...
CCGGTGATGTTGGCAGCGCCCAGCAGCGCGATCTGATCGTTGGTGATCACCATTACCGGCATTGACTCCAGGAGCGTCTGCATCCTGCCCTTCCCGGCAAAGGCCTGCATGAACAATGGGCCGGAAAGCTTGGCCAGCATTTTGGGAGCGATGCCGCCACCCAAATAAATTCCGCCGGTGGCCATCATCTTAAGCGCAAGATTACCCGCTTCGGCGCCGTAGATAGAGACAAACAAATCGACCGCCTGCTCACACAGCGAACATTTGCCATCGATCGCAGCGCGGGAGATTGCGGCAGCCGGATCGGAGTGAACCATCTCATCGGTCAGCCATTGCGCCGGCGTTCCACGGCCAGAGTCGCGGAGAAAATTGAAAACATTGACCAAGCCTGGCCCGGAAACAATTCGTTCATAACTGACGTGGCCAAAACGGATGCGAAGATAGTTGAACAGCTCCACTTCCAAAGGATTGCGCGGAGCAAAATCTCCATGGCCGCCTTCGCTCGCGAAAACATGATGACGCACGCCGTCCCAATACATTCCGGCTTCGCCCAATCCAGTGCCCGCGGCGATCACCGCTTGATTGCCAACCGTCTGTCCCTTGACCTTGTTGAGCTCGACTACGTCTTTAGCTTCGAGCGCCGGAATACCCCAGGCGTTGGCTTCGAGGTCGTTGATGAGGATGGCTTTTTTGATTTTGAGCTCATCCGCAAGACGCTGCGATTCGATGATCCAAGGAAGGTTGGAGGCCTCAACCCGCCCATTGCGGACGGGGCCGGCAATTCCGAAGCAGGCGGTGTCCGGACGAAGATTTGACGTTTCGACAAACTTGGAAACGATCTCGTCCAAACCGGCATACTCGCGGCTTGGGAAGATGGAAGCCGAGACCAGGCTGAAACGGCCATTCACTAACTCGAAGAATGCGAGCCGGGCGTGGGTGCCTCCGATATCGCCTGCCAGAATCATTTCTCGGAATTCCTCCAGTGGCGGCCGTCGCGCTCCAACAAGTCCTCGGCTTCTTTGGGGCCCCATGTGCCCGCTGCGTAGTTTGGAAAATTGCGGGGCGGCAATGCTTTCCAAACATCCAGAACAGGACTGACGACGCACCAACCGGCTTCGACCATATCGGCACGCTGAAATAGCGTGGCATCGCCGATCATGCAATCGTGAAGCAATCGTTCGTAGCCGGTGCTGGGCTGAGATCCGAAGTAGTCGGAATATTCGAAATTCATATTCACCGCACCAAGTCTCATAGCGGGTCCGGGAACTTTTGCCGCGAAGCGCAGAGAGATGCCTTCCTCCGGCTGGATGTGTAACACCAGTTGGTTGGGCATCAGATTTTCCACCGGTGTATCGCGAAACAGCACAAAAGGAGCACGGCGGAATTGGATGACGATATGTGTGCTGCGACCGGGCAGGCGCTTGCCGGTGCGAAGATAAAAGGGCACGTCGGCCCAGCGCCAGTTGTCGATCTGGAGCTTCATTGCGACGAAAGTTTCATTCTTGGAGTCCGGAGGGACCCCTGACTCACTGCGGTATGCAGGCACTCGCTCGCCGTTGATTACGCCTTCGCCATACTGACCGCGCACGGTTCGGGTAAGTACGTCTTCCGAACTCATGGGCTGAATGGCATGCAGAATTTTCCCCTGCTCATCACGGACGGCATCCGCACGAAAAGAAACCGGTGGCTCCATCGCCGTCAGGCTGATGAGCTGCATGATGTGGTTAGGCACCATGTCCCGCAAGGCACCGGCTTTGTCGTAATATCCGCCGCGTTTTTCCACCCCGACGGTTTCCGCCACCGAAATCTGGATGTGATCGATGTAGCGTCGGTTCCAGATAGGCTCGAAAATTCCGTTGGCAAAGCGGAGAGCCAGAATGTTCTGAACGGTTTCTTTTCCCAGGTAGTGATCGATTCGGTAGATCTGCTTTTCATCGGCCACCCGCAGCAGTTGCTGATTCAGAAGTCGCGCCGACTCGAGGTCGTGTCCAAACGGCTTTTCGATCACGACGCGCCGCCAATGCTGAGAATCCTGCTGCATCAGGCCAGCGGCTGCAAGCTGCTCCACCCCGGGTCCGAAAAAATCCGCCGCAGTGGCCATGTAATACATATGATTTCCCTGGGTCGAGTGGTCCTGGTCGATTTTTTCCAGCAGATCTTTGAGCTCAAGGTAGAGCTTCTTGTCGCCCATATCGCCGCTGAGATAGTAGACACGACAGACGAACTGCTCCCAGATCTTGGAATCCACTTTATCGGTGGCAAACTGCTTGATGTCTTCAGAAACTTTTTTCCGGTAGTCCTCCGAGGACATGGGCGAACGCGCCACTCCGATCACCGCAAAATTGGGCGACAGCAATTTGTTTTTCGCCAGATTGTAGAGCGCCGGAATAAGCTTGCGGCGGGTGAGATCGCCACTGGCACCAAAGATCACCATGGCACAGGGATCGGCGGGCTTTCCAATCCGCTGTTCGATCGCGGGGATTACGTCATTCTGATCCATTGTCGAAATCTCTCTGGAGGTACTTATGCTTTCGCCTTCGGTGCGGTTAGCTCAATGTGACCGCCAAACTTCTGGCGCATGGCTGAAAGCATTTTTTCCGCGAAAGTGTGTTCCTGCCGAGAACGGAAGCGGGTATAGAGCGCCGCCGATAAGACGTCCGTTGGAACCGCCTCGTCGATCGCGGCCTGGATGGTCCATCGGCCCTCGCCCGAATCCTGTACGAAGCCCGTGTATTCCGAGAGCGTGGGGTTCTCTACGAGCGCCATGGCGGTCAGGTCAAGCAGCCATGAACTTACAACGCTGCCGCGCCGCCAAACTTCGGCAATGTCGGCCAGATTCAAATCGTAGCGGTGCTCCTCCGGCACCTCTTTGCTGGTAGCGTTGCGGAAGATGTCGAAGCCCTCGGCATAGGCCTGCATCAGTCCATACTCAATTCCGTTATGGACCATCTTCACGAAGTGTCCAGCTCCGGAAGGTCCGCTATGGATGTAGCCGTCTTCCGCGGTGCCCGACATTTTTTCACGGCCCGGAGTGCGTGGAATGTTGCCGCGGCCGGGAGCCAGCGTCTTGAAAATCGGATCCAGCTGCTGCACCACTTGCTTCGGGCCGCCGATCATCATGCAGTAGCCACGCTCCAGTCCCCAGACGCCACCGCTGGTTCCGACATCCACGTAGTGAATGCCTTTTTCCTTGAGTTCGGTGGAACGGCGCACGTCGTCTTTAAAGTAGGAATTGCCGCCGTCTATGAGAATGTCGCCGGCTTGCATGCGCTGCGCCAAGGCCTGAACGGTCTGTTCGGTCGGGGCTCCCGCAGGAACCATGAGCCACGCAATTTTGGGCTTGCCTAATTTGCCGACGAAATCATCAAGCGAGGCGGAGGGAATTGATCCTTCGCCCGCCATTGTTTTCACGTTTTCGGCACTTAGGTCGGTGACCACGACTTCATGTCCCCCCCGCATCAGGCGACGCGTCATATTCGCGCCCATCTTCCCTAAACCGACCATTCCCAATCGCATAAAGCGCTCCTTCTCCATATTAAATCGTTTCTCTAAATTGCGCAGGCTACTGCTGTGGTCCAAGTGGAATACCTAGTGAAGTCTAGCTCAGAGCCTTATGAAACGCCGCCGACAATTTGGCGAGGCCGGATGCGAGATCTTTTCCAAGATGCACTCGCAAAGCGCGGCGTCCTCTTTCCGCGAGCACCTGAAAATCTCCGCGCGCCTGCGCAGCTTTGACCACACCAAAAGTATATTTTTGATCCGGTACAGGGAGGTCGGCGGCGTCGTCGCAGGTGATCTGTAAAATTACGCCACTGTTCGGCCCGCCCTTATAGGCCTGGCCCGTGGAATGAAGGAAACGTGGCCCAAATTCCAGACAGGTTGCAACCTCTTTCTTGTCACGCAGCGCGTGCCGCAATTCCTGCAGTTGTTTTTCGTGCTCGGCGTTCATCTGGATATAGGCCAAAAGCGCGAAATAATCTCCAGCGCTCGCGCGATTGATGTGGGCGCGAAGATATGCTTCGAGGGATTTGCCGGTCCCCACGACCTGGGCCAATGCTTCCGCATTTTTGGAGTCGGTGAACAGCTTGGCGCCACTCTCGTCAAGAATGGGGCTTTCCGAAGGCAGGGAACCTGTCTTTTCGTACTCGGTGGTCAGGTTGCGAGTGGCGATCTTGCTGGCTTCCACGTCAGGCTGGTTGAACGGATTAATTCCGATGATCGAACCGGCGACGGCGGTAGCGATTTCCCATCGGAAAAACTCCTGACCCAGATCGTAGACGTCGGGCACGGTAATGCGAACTACGGGATGCCCGGCCTTTTCCAGAGCCGCGACTTGAGCTTCCTGAGCTGTGTCCGGATCGGAACTCAAACGCACGTAAGCGAACACGCGATCGTTGCCGTAAACGTCCGGGGTGCCGGGTTGTTCACGGTCGACGGGAACGATACCCTTACCTTGTTTTCCCGTGGACTCGGCCAGCAATTGTTCCAGCCACGCGCCTAGAGCGGAAAGCCCTTCCGAGGTGAGGATGGTCACTTTATCGCGGCCGGTCCGGGCCGCAGTTCCAAGAATGATTCCGAGAACAGCGCCAGGATTTTGTTCGACTGCCACGTTCCCACCACAACTCTTGACCATCTCCTGGGTCCGGCCGAGAAAGCGAGGCATGTCCAAACCCATCAGACCGCCGGGAACGACACCAAAATTCGAAAGCGCGGAATAGCGGCCGCCAATGCTCGCGAGACCGAAGAAGATGTGGCGAAATCGATCGGCTTCGGCCACTTGCTGCATCTTCGAACCGGGATCGGTGATGGCAATGAAACGGCTACCGGCTTTGTCTGCGCCGACAGTCTGCTTCACGCGTTCGAAAAAATATTGCTTGAAGATATTTGGCTCCAGCGTGGTGCCGGATTTGCTGGAGACGATGAATAGGGTTTTTGCCAAATTTACTTTGTTCTCGAAAGCCTTGACCTGAGCGGGATCAGTGGAATCGAGCACATGCAATGGCGGGAATCCCGCGATCCGTCCGAAGGTCTCGGCGAACACGTCCGGGCAGAGACTCGATCCGCCCATTCCCAGCAGCAGGATGTCAGAAAAGTTCTCCTTTTTGACATCCGCCACGGCAGCGTTGAGTTTATCGCCGTGAGCGATCTGGGCCGCCGTGATATCAAGCCAACCCATCCAATTGGCTTCGTCAGCACCAGTCCAGAGTGAGGCGTCGTGTTGCCAGAACCGGCGCATTTTATCGCCACTACGCCAGTCCTCAATGTTGGCCTTGACCTGACCAGCCAGAGTCTCAGGCAGCTTGTAGGTTTGTGAACTTACGTTGGCGCTCATTTCGATTTCGTACTCTTTTCTACTGCCGCCAGAAGTTTATCGAAGGCTTCGGAAAACAGGCGGACGCCATCATCGGTGAGTTGGTCGGTGACTTGCTTCATGGAAATGCCAAGTTTGGCAGCGGTTTCCATGGTTCGATGAGCAGTGTCGACATTTTCAGTCAGGCTGTTGCGCGGCTTACCATGGTCGCGGAAGGCGTCGAGGGTCGCAGGCGGAATGGTATCAACCGTGTCCGGTCCAATCAGTTCTTCGACGTATAACACATCGCGGTATGCAGGGTTCTTGGTACTGGTGCTGGCCCAGAGTACACGTTGTGTCTGGCCTCCTTTAGCGGCCAGCGCTTTCCAGCGGTCGCTACTGAAGATGGCCTGATATTTTTTGTACGTCTCCTTGCCATTCGCGATGGCAATTTTTCCTTGCAAGCTCTTCAATTGCTCCTGCTCGCGGGCATCCTTGGAGGCCTTAAGGCGGGCGTCGATGATGGCATCCACGGCAGAATCGATGCGGCTGATAAAGAAGCTGGCCACGCTGGCAATTTTACTGACGTCGCCGCCATTTTTGGCGAATTGCTCCAAGCCAGCGATGTAAGCTTCGGCTACCTGGACATAAACATCTTGCGCGAAGAGCAAAGTGACATTCACGTTGATGCCTTCGCTGATGGCTTGCTGAAATGCCGGGATCCCTTCGGCGGTACCCGGAATCTTGATCATGATGTTCTCGCGTCCCACCGCCTTCCACAACCTTCGGGCTTCTTCGAGCGTGCCTTTAGTGTCGCGAGCGAGGTAGGGCGAAACCTCGAGGCTGACGTATCCATCGCGCCGTTTTGAGCTTTCATATACCGGCTTCATCAGATCTGCGGCGTCCTGAATGTCGCGGATGGCGAGGATCTCGTATCGGCCTTTGGCATCGAGATCGGTGCGCGAACGCAATGAATTCAGTAGCTCATCGTAGAGGGTTCCGCCGGTAATAGCCTTCTCGAAAATGGTCGGATTGGAAGTCATGCCGCGGAGGCCATCTTCCGTAATCAGCTTTTTCAGTTCACCCCCGGTGAGCAAGTCACGACGGATATAGTCCAGCCAAACCGATTGACCGAACTTCAACAAATCTTTGAGTGGGTTGGTGGCTTTTGCGGTTTCAAGAACTCCTACTGGTTGCATACGACCTCTTTTCTTAGTCGTCAGTCTCCGGTCTGCACTTGTCAGAAATACGAAACTTTGTTGACGGAAGATCGTGCACTGACGACTGATTCGGGTTATTTCCCAATTGCTTTACGGGCTGCCGCGACTACGTTCTCCGTGGTGAACCCGAATTTCTTCTGCAAGTCTTTTATCGGGGCCGAAGCTCCGAACCGCTTCATCCCAATGATGATGCCCTTCGGTCCGACATACTTCTCCCAGCCGAACGTGGCTGCCTGTTCCACCGCGATCCGCGCGGTCACATTCGGGGGCAAAACCTTAGCCTGGTATTCCTCACTCTGCCTGTCAAAAAGGCCCCATGATGGCATACTCACAACCCGGGCATTGACGCCTGCCTGCGTGAGCTGTTCGTAAGCGCTCATGCACAGCGAAACTTCGCTTCCTGTTCCAATCAAGATTACTTCGGGTTGGCCATCGGTTGCGTCAGCCAGGATGTAGCCCCCCTTGGCGACTCCCGAGGCGGCACCATATTTCGAACGATCGAATGTGGGCAGAGGTTGCCGGCTCAATACGATAGCGGCCGGCTCATGATCCAACTGCATGATGATTTTCCACGCTTCGACCACCTCGTTGGCGTCGGCCGGTCGAAACAGCATAAGCCCTGGCATCGCGCGCAGGGAGGCCAATTGCTCTATGGGTTGGTGCGTGGGACCATCTTCTCCCAAACCAATCGAATCGTGCGTGTAAACATAAATAGTGGGTAGTTCCATCAACGAAGCCAGGCGCACTGACGGGCGCATGTAGTCGCTGAAGTTGAAAAATGTGCCGCAGAACGGCCGGATTTTCGATACCGCCATCCCGTTCACCGCAGCCGCCATGCCGTGCTCGCGTACCCCGAAATGCAAATTGCGTCCGCCGTAACTGCCGGGCTGGAAATCTCCGGCACCTTCGAACTTGAGACGGGTTTTATCAGAACCTGCCAGATCGGCCGAGCCGCCCACCATCCAAGGAAGATTCTCCGCCATCACGTTCAGCACTTTTCCGGAGCTTTCGCGCGTGGCAATACCCTTAGGGTCGGGGGGAAAACTAGGAAGGTTTTTGTCCCAGCCATTCGGAAGCTTGCGATGTTGCATACTTTCGATCTGCTCGGCGAATTGCGGGTACTTCTTTGTGTAGTCCGCGAAAAGCGTTTCCCACTTGCGTCGCAGCTCGCCACCGCGTTTTCCAATTCCGTTACGGAAATTTTCCAGAACCCCGTCAGGCACCAGGAACTTGGCGTCTTCAGGCCAGCCATAAAACTTCTTGACCAATTTGACTTCGTCTTCACCCAGCGGTTCACCGTGCGCAGCGTTGGTGTCTTGCTTGTGAGGGGAGCCATACCCGATATGGCTGTTGACCCGAATCATGGTCGGCCGGTCGGCGGTTTTCAGGAAGCCATGGTAGGCATTGGCCAGCATCGGCAGATCATTCGCGTCCGTGACGTGCAATACGTTCCATCCATAGGCTGCGAAGCGTTCGCCAACATCCTCGGTCATGGAAACATTTGCCAAGCCATCGAGCGTGACGTGATTTTCGTCGTAGATCCAGCAAAGGTTGGATAGCTTGAGATGTCCGGCCAACGATGCGGCTTCGCTGGCAACACCTTCCATCATGTCGCCATCTCCGCAGAAGGCATAGACGTCGTAATTAAAGAGCTCAAATCCGGGCTGGTTGTAATGGGCTGCGAGCCACTTGCCGGCTATGGCCATGCCGACGCTGTTTGCAACACCCTGACCGAGAGGTCCGGTCGTAGTTTCGACGCCGGCGGTCCAGCGGTATTCGGGATGTCCGGGAGTTTTGCTGTCCAGCTGGCGGAACTTCTTGATGTCATCGAGGGTGACGGCGAATTCGCCCGTGCGTTCGTATTCTGGATTTACGCCGCGCACCCCAGTGAGGTAGAGCATGGCGTAAAGAAGCATGGAAGCGTGGCCATTTGAAAGCACGAAGCGATCGCGATTGGGCCACACTGGATCGGCTGGATCATACCGCAGAAACTGCTGCCACAGGCAATAGGCAACGGGAGCCAGGGCCATGGGTGCGCCTGGATGTCCGGAGTTGGCTTTCTGCACGGCGTCCATCGCCAGGGTGCGGATAGTGTTGATGCACAGCGCATCCAGTTGCTTGCCGGTCGCTAAAATCTGTTCGCTCACTGCCATGATCCCTCCCTTTCGAGGGTACGTCGTTCATTTGACGCGGTTGGAAGTGCAATTCAGCCGGATTGTTTTTGGATAACGGAAATTCCCGTTAGCGTTCTGTCAGTCTATCAATTTCTCCCGAGGCTTGCTGGCAGGACTACGTTAGAGCCCGAGGTTAAAACCACACAGGTTAAACCCTGCGCCGGAGCGTGGAGCAACCGGCCCCAAGCCCTTTGCGATGACAATCGGGCACCTAGTAAGATAGATGATTGGGACGGGACTAACGTTTCAATTGTGCGAGATATCCGTGGTCAGTGTTGTAGCCCTTGGTCGTGCTTTCGACAAACCTGAGGAATGCGCGCAGATTCTCGCGTTCAGCAGGCTCAAGTTGAGAGAACTTGATACGAACGCCAAAGGATGGACTGCTTTTGGTGACGATTCCGGTCAGGATCAACCCTTTGATCCAAATTTTTCCGTTTGCAAGCCAAAGACCGATTTCTACGTTTACCCCTGATGGCACGGGCGCGGCGGTTTCCACAAAACATCCGCCGGTGCTGGTGTTAGCCAAATTTCCCCAGATCGGTACAGAGGAATTGCCCAGTCGCAACTCGACCGCGACGAAGCATTTCATCCGAGTGTAGCGTCGCCGGTCCTGACTGGAAGTAGGGGCGAAGATATCCGGCTCGAAGGGCGGACTAGCGGCGGCACTGATGGTCAAGGGAGTAGCCGGTGGCGGTTCAGGGACCGGAGGCGGTGCTACCGGTTTAGCTTCAACCTTAGGGGCGGAGGGCATTATCGCCGCCGTGCCTCGGATATTGCGCATGGCCTCGAGCAGAGCCTGATCACGCTTTTCAGGCGGGGCTTCGCGATAGACCTGCAGCAATTCGCCTAGATGACTCACCAGCGAGGGATCAGTGAGTAATAACGTCCAATCCGCGCCCGTACCCGAATACTTGGCGTCGCCCATAAGATGAAATGTTCCCTGAAATTCTCGGTTTTGCCTTCATTAGATTGAAGCAGGATGGGCGGCTGAACAAGATGACCATAGTCACCTGAATGGGTGACGCCGGATGGTTGCTAGAGCTTAGAGTCTCGTTAGAATATAAGTGAACAGGGGTGTTTGAGCTGCGGTTGAGTTGAAACCCATGAAAATTCTGGTACTAGAAGCGGAAGAAACCAGCCGAAATCTTATGGGCGTCATGCTGACCCAGCTGGGGTACAAAGTCGCCTTGACCTCGAATTGCGATGAGGCCTTCCTCGCTTATTCTGATGACGGTCCTTTTGATGTGGTTCTAATTGCGATGAAGTTTATGCGAAGCGCGCGGGCCGGCGGCACAAAATTCGTTGAAAAACTTCTGGAGAAAAACCCTCGCCAGCACTATGCCTTTGTTACCGGAGCCCCGGTCCTGCGCAAGCCTTTTACGTTGCAGGACATGGACGATTTTATGGGTGCGTTTCGGCGACCCGCAAACAGCCGTTTTGGCTGATCCTCGCGGTTCCTATCGACAATCTGCTCTAATTGCGCTCTGCGACAGCGCTTTCACCAACTCATACAGAAACGTCTGGCCTTCGAAGAAAGATTCGACGCTCATCCGTTCATCGCGCCCATGAAAACGAATGTCGTTCCGGTCCATAAAGAATCCCTGGATGCCATAGGTCGGAGTGCCAGCGATTCGCAACGCTTTGCCATCAGTCGCGCCCATGACCATGGTGGGGACGACAGGTACTCCCGGCCACAGTTTGCCAGTGATGCGTGTTACCGCATCCAGCACGTCCGGGCGCATCGGAGAAGCCGGCCCTTTGCTAGGATCACCCACAACTTGGATGCTAACTTGATCATCTGCCACCAACTTCTTCAGTTCGTCATGAACATAATCGACGGAATCTTCCGGCAGGACCCGGCAATTTACGTTCGCTGCGGCCAGCTGGGGTAGAGCATTCATCGCATGACCACCTTCCAATAGCGTTGCGACGCAGGTTGTACGGAGGGTTGCGTTCCAGGCGGGCTTTGCGGCAGCGACGCGTTGCATGAACTCTTCTGAACCCCCCGCAGCCTTGGCAAGGTCCACGGTCACGGGTCCGGTCTCGATCTTCGACATTTGCTGGAAGTATGCCGCCGTTACTTCATTCGTCTTGAGGGGAAAACCGAAGTGCGAAAGCTTCTCCAGCGCGCCGGCGAGATGGTAGATCGCGTTGTCCGGCACCGGAATCGAGCTATGACCGCCTTTATTGCGGACTTCAAAGCGAAAATTCACGACGTACTTTTCGCTGACCTGCAAGTCGTTTGAAATTTTTCTGCTCCCGTCGGATTCACCCCAGCCTCCCTCGTTCAACGCCAGTTCCGCGTCAATCAGTTCACGATGATTCTTGAGGAGCCAATCGACGCCGTTGTAGGGGCCTCCGCCTTCCTCATCGGCCGTGAGCGCCACGATGATGTCACGGTCGGGTTTAAAGCCTTCCCGCTTATAGCGAATTAGGTTCGCGATCCAGACGGCCGCTTGCGCCTTGTCGTCGCCGGTGCCGCGTCCATAGAAGAATCCGTCCTTTTCTGTGAGCTGAAATGGGTCGACGCTCCAGTCTTCGCGCCTGGCTTCGACAACGTCGATATGGGCGAGGAGCAGAAGCGGCTTCCGGTGGCCGGTTCCGTGGTATCGCACTACGAGATTTGCTTTCTTCGGGATTGCTCCGCCCACAAAAATGTCTGAATCAGGAAATCCGGCGGCACGCAAGCGTGCGGCTGCCGCTTCTGCGACCGGCGTGGTTGATCCAGTGGTGAAACCGGACTGAATCTCTACAAATTCTTTATAGATGTCGCGGGCAAGTTGTTTGTCGGCCTGCGGCGGCATGGTCTGGGCAATGACCAGAAGACTGCAAAAGACAACCAGCAGAACGAAGATGGCTCGGAGCATGTGGCATTTTGCCACGGGGGGGACCAGGGCACCACTATTAACGACCGGATTGATATCGGGAAAAGAAAGGCGGCCTCCCTACAACCAAGGCCGCCGCGCGGATGGCCGGGTTGGCCCAGCTTCAGTGTTGCCTGGGTTGGCCATGATTTGCCGGCTGTTGCCGTTGCTCCAGATGCTGCTGTTGCTGAACATGTCTTTGTTCCAATTGCTGCGTCTGCTGCTGATGACGTTGCTCTACCTGTTGTTTTCTTGCTTCATCGGCATTTTGACGAGCCAGTTGCTGGTGTTCCTGATCCTGCCTCTGCTGAAGCTTCTGGTGCTCCTGATTCTGTTTCGCAACTAACTTTTCCTGCTGTTGCTGGTATTTCTGATCAAGCCTCTGGTTGCCGGTATTGAGAGCTGCCGGCCGTTCGTGAGCCGCAAGCTCTCCGGGATGAACCGCATTTCCCGGATGCGGGAAATTGCCCGATGCACCGCGCGGTTGGGATTCGGCACGATTATTGGCGGCCCCTGTTTCTCTGGCCTGTACAACCCCGCGCTGAGCGAACACACCCGGTTTCGGACTTGCGGCGATCGCCGGCCGGCCATGGTTCACCGATGCTCGCTGCTCGCGGTCGGCTTGTGCAGCTTGCATGTGCTGATGTTGAGCTGCCACCGGCGGCAGATGCCGATCGCGCATCGCGGCTTCCTGCTCGGCGCTGGGACGCGCGTTGATTCCGCCGTTGCCTCCGTTGTAGCTGATCCGGTTTTCCACCGTTCTATTCACAATCGTGGTGTTGTAAACATTGTGAATGTTAACGACGTTCACATTGTTCACCGAGCGGTTATAGAAAAACCGGTCGTGATCCCATCGTCCACCTTCGTAACCGTTTCCGAAATAGCCGTATCCGTAATTGATCCCGCCATAAAATCCGACGTGCGGGCCCCAGTAGCCTTCGTGGAAGAGGAACCGGTCGCCGCTCCATCCCCAATAAGCCGGCGTCCACAGGTAACCAGGTTCTGGAGCGAGCACCCACGTGCCGGGTACCCAGTAATAATCGGCTGCATCGTAATCGTAAGCCCAGTACCCCGGAGTCCAGATATAACCTTCTTCAGGACATAGAGGTTGTTCGTAAACTGGAAGGGGCGGCGGTCCAATAGTGATTGATATGCCCACCTGGGCAAAGCAAGCGGCGGAAATCGCGAGTACTATAACGAAGAACAACGCACAACGACCGGCATGGCTACTTCGCATATGTATTCCTTTCCACCTCATTAACTTCGCGGGCGTTATGCGAGGAATGAGGAATTGTTCTTATTTGGGATTGTCGATCAGGCTGCGATCCTGTATCCGTAGACTTCTCACGTGTTGATTCTGCATTTCACGTAAA
>Ga0207693_10003770_pt1 | contig 12920 bp, 12 predicted proteins | sample LARL81metaG_FD_184347 | JGI IMG/M metagenome (GOLD analysis project Ga0207693, IMG submission 184347) | Corn, switchgrass and miscanthus rhizosphere microbial communities from Kellogg Biological Station, Michigan, USA - LAR L8-1 metaG... | ecosystem: Host-associated > Plants > Roots >...
GACCAGCCGCGCGGCAATCTGGGTGTTCACCGGATCAAGCTGGATGATGGTGTCCGCCAGGAACCCATAGCCGCGGCCCGACGCATCGTGGAACCGCACCTGGTTGCCGGAGGCGAAACTGGCAACCAGCGCACGCACCCGATTGGGATTCTTCAGGTCGTAGTCCGGATGCCTGGCGAGCGCGCGCACGGCATCGGGCGTCGCGGGCAACGGCGACATCGCCTGGATGGCAAACCACTTGTCCAGCACAAGGTCATCGCCGTGCCAACGCGCGTGGAACGCTTCGAGCGCAGCACGCCGCTCCGGGCACTCGATCGCCGACAGGACCGCCAGCGAGGCCAGTACATCGGTCATGTTCTGCGCAGCATCGAACTGCGCTTTCGCAAGCGCGACCCCATCCGCCGCGCCGTTCGCCGCGAGATAGCTGAGGCATACATTGCGCAGTGCGCGCCGGCCGATGGCAGCACCGTCGATGCGATAGTCCCCGGCATCCGTCAGCCGGTCATACGTGGCGCGCAGTTCCGCGCGCAATGCCTGGCCGATCGGCGCGCGAGCCATGTCGCGGGCAGCATGGATGGCATCGACGTCCGCCACGCTCATCTGGTCGGCGAGGAATGATTCACTCGGCAACGACAGCGCCTCCGCGGCAAAGGCCGGGTCCTTGTCGGCATCGCGCAGCGTCGCGCCCAAGGCATCGACCAGGCCCTGATCCAACGCCGGCGCCTCGCCGCGCCGCCACGCTGCCGCCATGTCGAGCAGCAGCTTCGTCGCGTATTGCTGGCCCGATTCCCAGCGGACGAACGAATCGGTGTCGTGCGCTGCGAGGAATTGCAGTTGCGCCAGCTTCATCCCGGACAGTTTCACCGGAGCGGAAAAACTGCGCAGCAGCGACGGAACCGGCCGCCCAGACACGTTGTCGAAGGTGAAGGTCTGCTCGGCCTCCGTCAGCAGCAGCATTTGCGCGGCAAGCTCTTTGCCGCCATCATCCAACAGCCCCATGGCAACCGGAATGACCAAGGGCTGCTTGGCCGGCTGGTCCGGCGTCGGCGGCGTGCGCTGCGACAATGTCAGCGTATAGCGGCGTGCCGATGCGTCGTAGCTGTCCGCAATGGTGACTTCCGGCGTGCCGGCCTGATGATACCAAAGTTTGAATCGCGTCAGGTCGGTGCCCGATGCGTCCTGCATCGCCTGGGCAAAATCGTCGATGGTGACTGCCTGGTTGTCGTGACGCGCAAAATACAGGTCCATGCCGCGGCGGAAATTCTCGCGCCCGATGATCGTCGCCATCATGCGGATGACCTCGGCGCCCTTGTTGTAGATCGTCGCGGTATAGAAGTTGTCGATCGTGATGTAGTGGTCGGGCTGCACCGGATGCGCCAGCGGGCCGCCGTCCTCGCGGAACTGTGCCGCGCGCAGCGCGCGCACGTCGCCGATGCGCTTCACCACGCGGCTGCCTTGGTCGGCCGAGAACTCCTGGTCGCGATAGACCGTCAGCCCCTCCTTCAGCGAGAGCTGGAACCAGTCGCGGCAGGTGACGCGATTGCCGGTCCAGTTGTGGAAATACTCGTGGCCGATCACCCCCTCGATGGCGTTGAAGTCGGCGTCGGTGGCGACCTCGGCATCGGCGAGCACGAGCCGGCTGTTGAAGATGTTGAGGCCCTTGTTCTCCATCGCGCCCATGTTGAAGTCGTCGGCGCAGAAGATCATGAAGGTGTCGAGATCGTATTCGCGGCCGTAGCGCTCCTCGTCCCATCGCATCGCGCGCTTCAATGCCGCCATCGCGTGATGGCATTTGGCCAGGTTGGCCGGCGTCGAGAAAATCCGCAGCGCGACCTTGCGTCCCGACGCGGTGACGAACCCGTCGTCGAGCGAGGCCAGGTCGCCGGCGACCAGCGCGAACAAGTACGAAGGCTTCGGATACGGATCGTGCCAGATCGCGTAGTGCCGGCCGGCGTCGCCGGCGACGGGGCCATGTTCGACCAGATTGCCGTTGGAAAGCAGCACCGGATAGCGCTTGCTATCGGCGACGATCGTCACCGTGTATCGCGCCAGAACGTCCGGCCGGTCGGGGAAGTAAGCGATGCGGCGAAATCCTTCGGGCTCGCACTGCGTGCAAAACACGCCTGACGACAGGTACAAGCCCTCGAGCGCGCGATTTTCCGCCGGCTCGCATGCCGAGACAATGTGCAGTACACCGGTGTCGGGAAGCGTCCGAAAGACGATGCCGGCCGACGAAAGCGCGTATGCGTCGGCGGCCAGCGGCTGGCCGTCGAGGCTGACCTCGATCAGCCGCAGCTGCTCGCCGCAAAGCACCAGCGCGGCGTCGCGCTCGGCCGCCGGATTTCTGCGGTAGGCGAATCGCGCCGACACCCGCGTGACCGCGGGATCGAGCTCGAAGCGAAGCTCTACGTCGTCGACGAGATGCGAAGGCGGGCGATAGGCGAGCCGTTGCACGACCGGCGGCGCCGCGTCGCGAGGAAGCATCAGCGCTTGACGTCCAGCAGTTCGACGTCGAACACCAGTGTCGCCCCGGGCGGAATCACCCCGCCGGCGCCGCGGCTGCCGTACCCCATCTCCGGCGGGATGATCAGCGTGCGCTGTCCGCCGACTTTCATGCCGGCCACGCCTTCATCCCAGCCGCGTATGACGCGCCCTCCGCCGAGCGGGAAAACAAAAGGCTCGTTGCGATCGCGGGAGGAGTCGAACTTGGTCCCCTTGTGGTCGGGTGCCGCGGGTGCATAAAGCCATCCAGTGTAGTGAACAACTACCGACGCACCCTTGATCGCTTCTGCGCCGGTGCCGACCTTGTTGTCGATCTTTTGCAATTCATTCAATTTGGCATCCATCTTGCTAGACGTGGTTAAGGAGTCCGTTGTGCCTGTCTGTGCGAACGCGAGGCAGGCAGTGAGCAGCAGCGCGGCCGGAAGCAGCAGCGGCAACTGCCTGATGGTGAACGCGGCGGAAAATGGGACGCCAGGCACGTTAGATCTCCGGGATGAGCGCGGCGGACGAAAGCCGCGTTACGATTTCGACGAGGCGTGAATTTTACTCCAACTCGACGCCGTTTTTTGCGCGACCGACCGATTTCGGCTATAAATCAGGGCTACTCCGCAACTCGGCAATGATGTCGACGAGGCCGCAATGAGCGCGATGTCCGGCACGGGCAGAGGGCAGAACTCAGAGCAGGGCCATCGTCGGCAAACTGGCTCAATGAAATCGATGTTTGGATTTTTGACCCCGCACAGCAAGGACTCCACCGATCCGCTGCAAAGCGCGAAGGCCGCGTCCGCATGGCTCCAGCAGCTGCCGGCGCTCGACGTCATCGGGCGGCAGCAGCACGTGATCCAGGCGCTCGATGCGGTGCGCGGAACGCAGCGGCCGATCGACTTGAACCGCATCAGCGCGATCGAATTCGTCGATGCCGCGCTCGGCGCCGATCGCCGTCAGCTGATCAAGCAGTACATCGAGAACATCGAGGCCTCGCCCAAGCTGGCCGAGCGCATCTGGCAGGCGCTGTGGGAGATGAGCCAGGCGTTTACGCTCGCCTATCAGCAGGCGCTGGAAAGCGCGTTGCCGCAGGCGGGCAACGCGCGCTGGCGCGCGGCGCTGCCACTGCTGTTCGTGCGCTTCGTGCACTTCCACGGCACCGACGCCAAGCTTCGCGTATTCAAGTACGAGCGCTGGATTCCGGCCAAATGGATCGAGCTGCACCAGGCTTACCTGCGCGCCTGCGAGATGCAATGCGATCGGCAGGCGGTCGTGCTCCCCGCCGCGGGCCAGGGAGCGCAGCAGTGGTCGGTCGAGCAGGAATACCTGTATGTGCTGCTCGTGCATCAGCTGAACACCGGCAACCTCAATCCGACCGAGATCGATTGGGCGAGCTCGCAGCTGCGCGCGTGGACCCGGCGTCTCGAGCTCGAGCAGATTCCCCGGTCTCTGGAGGGATTCTTCGTCGATCTGGCGGGACGCGAAGGGCTGGTGCGGCGAACCGGCAACGATCGCGGCTCGGTGCTGCGCTATCTCGACACGACGCCGCTGGCTGACGGCCTCGAGCGGGCGATCACCGCGCTGCGCGACGCGGAGCTCACCGATCAGGGTCCCGTCGCAGCGATCAATCAGCAACGGCTGTCGGTGCTGCGCAAGATCCAGCCGGCCGTCTCTCCGACGTCGGAGACCGAATTGCGGCGCGACCCGCGAGTCGCCGTCGCCGTGTCCGCTCGCGTGCGCATCGGCCTGTCGCGCATTTGCCAGGACCTGGGCGCGCAGGCGTCGGGCGAGAACGGTGGCGAGGCCGGCGCCGGGACCGAGCAGATCGAAGTATTTGCCGTCGCCGGCGCGCCGCGCCTGAGGCGCAAGCCATCGGAGGACGACTCGCTGGCGGTGAGTCTGTCGTCGTGGACCGACCCGACCTGGGAAATCAAGGATCGCAGCGTCGCCGGACTGCGCATCGCGGCGACCGGCGGCATCGGCCAGAGCCTGACGCTGGGCACGCTGGTCGCGGTACGCCAATCCGATGTCGGCGGCTGGCTGCTCGGCGTCGTGCGGCGCCTGAACAAGGTTTCCAACGAGGAAGTCGAAGCCGGCGTCAACATCATCGCGGAACGCGTTGTCGCGGTGACGCTGGCGGCGAAACGGCGCGCGAACGAGGATATGGGCTACGTGATCAACGGGCTCGACATGTCGACGATGGGCGAGCGCTTCGAGGGGCTGTACCTGCCGCCGCCTTCGCGTCCCGACAAGCCGCTGGCGATGAAGACGATCATCGTGCCGACCTCCGAATATGCCGAAGGGCGCAACGTCCTGCTGACGACGGCGCGGTCCGTCTATACGGTCTCGATGCGTCACCTGGTCGAGCAGCGTCCCGACTGGAGCTGGGCGACGATCCAGCTCGTCGACAAGAAGGTCCGCGACGAAGCGGCGTGAGGCAGAAGCAGGGGCCCCACGCCTAGCTCGGGATAGGACGCCGCAGGGCAGAGCAGGGGCCCCGCGCATCGCGCGGGGATGCGACCCCGGAGGCGGAACGGCCAGCGACAACTCGATACTAGCGTTTCGCGCCGCTGGTTCGGAAGCTGGCGACTAGCCGAATCGACGCTGGCGGCCGACACGCGTCGAAGAAATTCCGGTGATGGTCGAGGAGGCCGCGCGTGAGGCGGAAGCAGGGGCCCCGCGCCTAGCGCGGGATAGGACGCCGCAGGGCAGGGCAGGGGCCCCGCGCATCGCGCGGGGATGCGACCCCGGAGGCGGAACGGCCAGCGACAACACGATACTTGCGTTTCGCGCCGCTGGTTCGGAAGCTGGCGACCAGCCGAATCGACGCTTGCGGCCGACGCGCGCAGACTAATTGCGGTGATGGCGGGAGAGGCCGCGCTAAGGCTGCTCGAACGGCTTGAACCTGAGGTTCAGGTTGCGCTGGAACAGATCCGGTGAGTCGGGACGTGGCAGCGGCGACGACTTGATGATCGCCCGCTGCACCGCTTCGTCGTAGGCACGATTGCCGCTGGACTTCCTGAGCTGCGCATCGATGATCTCGCCGGTCGGCAACTGCACGACGTCGAAGATCGCTTCCGGGTTGCCGGCGATCTCGGGTGGCACGACGACGTTGCCCTTGATCTTGGCCTGGATGCGGCGGATGTAGTCGGCGTTGGCGCGAGCCTTCGCCGCGTCGGCCACGGCCGCCTGCTCGCGTTGCGCCTGCGCCTTCAGCGCCTCGGCCTCACGCGCCTGCCGCTCGCGCACTTCGGCCAGCCGTTTTTCCTCGACCTTCTTCTTTTCGGCGTCGATGCGCTCCTTTTCCTTGCGCGCGCGATCGGCTTCTTCCTTCTTGCGCTCTCGCTCCTGCTTTTCCTTCAGCGCGATCTCGGCCTTCGTCGGCGGCGGCGGCTCGGCTTTCGGCGGCGGCTTTGGCGGCCCGGGCGGCGGCTTCGGCGGTTCCGGCGCAGGCTTCGGCGGCTCGGGCTCGGGTTTCGGCGGCTGCGGCGGCGGCGCCGGCGGCGTTTCGCGCGGCGGCGCATAGAGCTCGACGCTGACCGGCTCGGCCTCTTGATTCTGCCAGTTGACGCTGACGATCAGGAATACGACGAACGCGAGATGGACGGCGACGGCGAGGATCGCGGCAATCCACTTGCCGACCGACCAGCCGGGCGCGGGACGCGACGGGGGCACTCGATCAGCCTGGCTGGCGGCGCGCGAGCAGGCCCACCTTGCTCACCTTGTTCCGCTGCAGCATGTCGAGCACCTCGACTACCGACTCATAGCGCACGTCCTTGTCGGCGCTGATCACCACCGGCAATTCGCGCGTCTGCCTTTGCCGCGCCTGTATGCGCGTGATCAACTCGTCCCGATCGAGTCGAACCGGCGATGCGTTGCCGTCTTTGAGCCACAACGAGCCGTCGCGCCTGATCTGTATCTGTATCGGCGTGACCGGCGTCGTCAGCACGCTCCCGACGCTGGGCAATGTGATTTCGCCCGGCGTGATCAGCGGCGCGGTGATCATGAAGATCACCAGCAACACCAGCATCACGTCGATGTACGGAACGACGTTGATCTGGTTGATCGATTTGCGTGGGCGCCGCATCGCATCACCCCTGGCGCTGCAGGATGTTGGAGAATTCCTCGATGAAGGTCTCGAAGCGCGTCGCCAGCCGGTCGACGTCGTGCGTATAGCGGTTGTACGCGACGACCGCGGGAATCGCGGCGAAAAGCCCCAGCGCGGTGGCGATCAGCGCCTCGGCGATGCCCGGCGCGACCTGCGCCAGCGTCGCCTGGCTCACGCTCTGCAAGCCGCGAAAGGCGTTCATGATTCCCCACACAGTGCCGAACAGGCCGATATAGGGACTGACGGAGCCGACGGTCGCGAGGCCTGCGAGGTTCGCTTCGAGGGCATCGATTTCGCGCTGGTACGAGGCGCGCATCGCCCGGCGTGCGCTGTCCATCGTCGCCGCCGACGACGAGCCCTGCTTGCGGTGCTTGGAGAATTCCCGGAAACCGGCGGAAAACACCCGTTCCAGCGCGCCGCCGTCGCGCGCCTGGCTCGCGCGCTGGTACAGCGCGTTCAGATCGCCGCCTTTCCAGAACTCGTCTTCGAACGCGTCGGTGCTCGACTCGGCGCGCCGCAGCGCGAACATCTTCAGGAAGATCTGCCACCACGACCAGAGCGAAAGCACGAGCAGCAGCACCATCACCGCCTGCACGACGATGCTGGCGTGCGCGACCATCGCGACGAACGAGAGATCAGGATGAACGTTCAAGCGTCGGGTATCCTTACGTTAAACGCCGACCGGGCGTCGGCGGGGTCGAGCGAATCCGGCTCATTCGCTGAAGAGCTCGCCGGCCGCCGCGGGCGGGGCCAGACCGAAATGGCGGTACGACAGCGCGGTGGCGATCCTGCCGCGGTTGGTCCGCTGCATGAAACCCTGCTGGATCAGGAACGGCTCGAGCACGTCCTCGATCGTGTCGCGCTCCTCGCCGATGGCCGCCGCGAGATTGTCGACGCCGACCGGGCCGCCGCCGAACTTGTCGAGCACGCAGCGCAACAGCTTCCGGTCCATCACGTCGAGCCCCAGCGCGTCGACGTCGAGCATCTGCAGCGCGAGATCGGCGACTTCGGAGGTGATGTTGCCCGCGGCGCGGACCTCGGCGAAATCGCGCACGCGGCGCAGCAAGCGATTGGCGATGCGCGGCGTGCCGCGCGATCGCCGCGCGATCTCGAGCGCGCCGTCGGCCTCGATCGGGATCGCGAGCAGCCGCGCCGACCGGGTGACGATGCGGGTCAGCTCTTCCGGCGTATAGAACTCGAGTCGCGCGACGATGCCGAAGCGATCGCGCAAGGGGTTGGTCAGCATGCCCGCGCGGGTCGTCGCGCCGACCAGCGTGAACGGCTGCAGGTCGAGCTTCACCGAGCGCGCCGCCGGACCTTCGCCGATCATGATGTCGATCTTGAAATCCTCGAGCGCCGGATACAGGATTTCCTCGACGACCGGCGACAAGCGGTGGATCTCGTCGATGAACAGCACGTCGTGCGGCTCGAGGTTGGTCAGGAGCGCCGCCAGATCGCCGGCGCGCTCCAGCACGGGTCCCGACGTCTGCCTCAGGTTGACGCCGAGCTCGTGGGCGATGATGTGCGACAGCGTCGTCTTGCCGAGGCCCGGCGGACCGAACAGCAGCACGTGATCGAGGGCCTCCTTCCGCTTTTTCGCCGCCTCGATGAAGATCGAAAGCTGGCCGCGGATCTTTTCCTGGCCGATGTACTCTTCGAGGGCGCGCGGGCGCAGCGTGCGCTCGAGCACTTCTTCCTGCGGGCTCACCGGCGCGGCGGCGATCAGACGATCGGTCTCGATCATGCGTCTATTATGCCTGCGGCGTCGTGGGCGTCGCGCGCGTCGTCGAGCGCATCGTCAGGCCTTGGCCAGCAGCTTCAGGGCTTGCCTGATGCCGTCGCCGACCGCAATGCCTTCCGGCAGCTCTCTGACCGCGCGCGCGGCCTCCTTGTCGGAGTAGCCCAGCGACAAGAGCGCGTTCAGCACGTCGGCGGCGACCGGGGCCGGCCGGTACACGCCGACCGCCGTCGTCAGATCGGCGCCGAGCTTGTCCTTGAGCTCCAGCAGCAGGCGCTCGGCGGTCTTCTTGCCTATGCCGGGAATCTTGGTAAGCCGGCCGCTGTCCTGCATGCTGACGGCCTGCGCCAGCTCGGCGACCGACAGGCCCGACAGCACCGCAAGCGCGATGCGCGCGCCGACGCCGGTGATCCGGATCAGCTGACGGAAGGCGCGGCGCTCGTTTTCCGAGGCGAAACCGAACAAGAGATGCGCGTCCTCGCGCACGACCAGGTGGGTGAACAGCGTAAGCCTGTCGCCGATGCCGGGCAGGTTGTAGAACGTGCTCATCGGAACGTCGATCTCGTAGGCGACGCCCTGGACGTCGAGCAGGATCTGCGGCGGATTCTTCTCCAGCAGCGTTCCGGCGAGGCGGCCTATCATCGCCTTGCCGCCGCCGCGACGTGCGCGCCCGGGCGCGACCGGATCGCAGTGCCGGAAAAGCCGGGCCGTCGAATGCCGCGCATGGCGCGAATTATCGCACGCACCGGGGTCGGCGCAGGCGGCCGGAGCCCCGACTCATCGTCCGATGGCGCGCAGATGCGCAGCGACCGCGGAAAGCGATGCCAGCACCAGGGGCTTGTGCGCAAGCAGCGCGGCGCTGGGCGGATGCAGGTCGGGCACCATGACCGGCGTCATGCCGGCGGCCGCGGCGGCGATGATGCCGGGCTCCGAATCTTCCAGCACGATGCAGTCGCGCGCCGCAACGCCGAGCCGCTCGGCGGCGGCAAGGAAAATGTCGGGGGCCGGCTTTCCTCGCGCCACCTCGTCGCCGCCGACCAGCGCCGCGAAGCGATGCAGCAGTCCGACGCGGTCGAGCTTGGCGCGCGCGCGTTCGCGCCGCGTCGAGGTCGCGACCGCGGTGGCGATCCCGCGCTCGTCGAGCAGATCCAGGATGTCATCGAGCCCGGGTTTGAGCGAGATCCCTTCGCTGGCGACAATCGCGTCGTAATCGGCGGCCCAGGCGCTGGTCAATGCGTCGACCGGATAGTCGGACCCGTGCCGGGCGCGGATCAGCGCGACGCAATCGCCGAAGTTGAGTCCGATCATCTGCCGGCACAGCTCAAGGTCGAACTCGCGGCCCAGGCCGCGCGCGGCGCTCTCCCAGGCGCGCAGCGCCGGGCCCTCGGTGTCGAGCATCAGGCCGTCCATGTCGAAGATGACGGCTTGCGGCCAGCGCTCGATCAAAGGATGCGGCCTCTGCGCACGCGATAGCCGCCGCGGCGCAATCCGCCGATGCCGGCGCCGCCGTGCGCGTGACAGATAGCGCAGGCGAGCGCGTCGGCCGCATCGGCGGAAGGGACCACCGGCAGCGCGAGCAGGCGCCTGACCATCTCCTGCACCTGCTCCTTCGCGGCCTTGCCATGCCCGACAACCGCCTGCTTGATCTGCAGCGCCGTGTACTCGCTGACCGGGAGCTCGGCGAGAACCGCGGCGGAGATCGCCGCGCCGCGCGCCTGGCCCAGCAGCAGCGTCGATTGCGGATTGACGTTGACAAAGACTTTTTCGACCGCGACCTCGGTCGGCAGGTGCGCGCCGATGACGGTGGCGAGGTCGCGCACGATCAGCTTGAGCCGATCGGGCAACTCGCCCGACGTGTTGCGTATGCAGCCGCTGGCCACGTACTGAAGGCGGTTGCCGGTGCAAATGATCACGCCAAAGCCTGTCACCCGGAGACCGGGATCAATTCCCAGTATCCGTCGCGGGTGACCGGCTTCTGTGGAGGCTAACATGTGCCGCAGGCACATGTTACGCCGGAGCTAAAGCCTGTCACCCGGAGACCGGGATCGATGCCCAGTATCCGACGCGTCAGTTGAGTCTGGTTCATTCGACGATGACTGCCGTCGTGTAGACGTCCTGCACGTCGTCGAGCGCTTCGAGCGCATCGAGCAGCTTCTGCATCCGGACGCCGTCCTCGCCATTGCACTCGACTTCCACCGTGGGCTTCATCGTCACCTCGGCGAAATCGGATTTGAGGCCCGCATCGGCGAGCGCGTGCCTCACTTTAACCAGGTCGTGTGGTGCGGTGATCACTTCGGACGAGCCGTCGTCGTGGCTGACGATATCCTCGGCGCCGGCATCCAGCGCGACCTCGATCAGCGTGTTTTCGTCGGTGCCCGGCGCGAACACGATCTGGCCGCAATGCCTGAACAGGAACGCCACCGAGCCGTCGGTGCCCAGATTGCCGCCATTCTTGGAAAACGCGTGGCGCACGTCGGCGACGGTGCGCGTCCGGTTGTCGGTCAGGCAGTCGACGATCACCGCGGCGCCGTTGATCCCGTAGCCCTCGTAGCGGATCTCCTCGTAGCTCGCGTCGTCGGCGCCGCCCGATCCGCGCTTGATCGCGCGCTCGATCGTGTCCTTCGGCATGTTGTTGTCCATCGCCTTGTCGATCGCGAGCCGCAGCCGCGGATTGGTCGAGGCATCGACGCCCCCGAGCTTGGACGAGACGGTGATTTCGCGGATCAGCCGCGTGAAGATCTTGCCGCGCTTGGCGTCGGTGGCGGCCTTCTTGTGCTTGATGTTCGCCCACTTGCTGTGGCCCGCCATGATGCGTTCCCGCGCTGCTGCTCAAGCATAAATTATAGCGCGGGCGCATGGCGAACTACCGCCGCGCGAAGCGCGGCGGCGCTTACAGCAGGTCCTGCTGCTTGAGAAATTGCGCGATTGCGGTGAGACGCACTTCGCTGTCGTTGATCTCGAGCATGCTCTGCTTGATGTTCGCCGGCAGCGGCAAAAGCTCGGCGAGCCGGTAGCCGACCCACGAAGCGTCGTCCAGCGCCTCGCCGGCGAAGTGCTCGCGCCCGACTCGATTGATCATCAGCTCGAGCAGCGCCGCGAGCGGTTGATGCATTTCGGGCAGCGCGATTTTCGGTTCGGGCAGGATCGCGGTCGCCTGCGCAAGCACGAGCCCGTCGTCGGCGGTGTGGTGCGATTGCACCTGGAACCGGCCGCCGCCCTCGGTCTTGAGCTGCAGGATGCCAAGCTGAGGCATGTCCCACGAGGTGATCCTCGCCAGCGTGCCGACCAGCGCGAACTCGGGTGGATCCGAGCCGCCGCGCCGCGCGACTTCCTCGCCTCGCGTCAACAGACACACGCCGAAAGGCTTCTCGTCCTGGATGCAGCGCTTGGTCATGTCGATGTAGCGCTGCTCGAAGACCTTCAAGGGCAGCAGGCCGCCGGGAAACAGGACGGTCTTCAGCGGAAACAGCGGCAGCGTCAACGGCTCGCGCGACGGCGCGCCGCGCCGGAAGGGCAGCATCGAAGCCCTAAGCGCGCTCGAAGCGCGGCGTTGCGCCGCGCCCCGCGCCCCAGCGGGGTCCGAGCGTGTGCTCGACGCCAAGCTGGTCGAGCACGCGTGCGACGACGAAGTCGACCAGATCCTCGATCGTGCGCGGATGGCCGTAGAAGCCGGGCGACGGAGGCAGGATCACCGCGCCGGCTCGAGATAGCTTCAGCATATTCTCCAGATGTATCGCCGAAAGCGGCGTCTCGCGCGGTACCAGCACCAGCGTCCGCCGCTCCTTGAGCATCACGTCGGCGGCGCGTTCGATCAAATTGTCGGCCAGCCCCGCCGCGAGCGCGCCCAGCGTCCCCATGCTGCACGGGCATACGGCCATCGCGTCGGCCGGGTTCGATCCGGACGCGACCGGGCTCATCCAGTCCTCGCGGCCGAACACCGTCAGCTGGCCCGGCTCCGCGCGGTAGCGCTCGGCGAAGTAGGCGGCCGCTGCGGCGGGCTGCGTGGGGAGTGTGAGCTCGAGCTCCTGCCTGGCGACGACCTGCGCCGCCGGCGAATACAGCAGGAAGACGCGTGCGCGCGCCGCGATCAGGCATTCGAGCAGGCGCAAGCCGTACGGCAACCCCGACGCGCCGGTGAAGGCGACCGCGACCGTTTTTTGCAAGCTCATCGAATGATTCTAGCGTATCGGGCGGATCGCCGCCCGAGTCGGCCGGCAGCACAGCAACGTTAGACGCCGGCGGATTCAGCCGATTTCGCGATGCCGCGTATGCACCTGATAGCGCCCGCCGAACGCCTGGGCCAGCCGCTCGGCCAGGTAGACCGATCGATGCCGGCCGCCGGTGCAGCCGATGCCCACCGTCAGATAGTTTCGGTTGTCGCGCGCGTAATCGGGGAGCCAGCTCGCGACAAAATGATAGATGTCGGTGTACATGCGCTCGACCTCGGGATGGCTTTCGAGGTAGCCGATGACGGCCGCGTCCTTGCCGGTGAGCGGCGCGAGCTGCGGCTCGTAGTGGGGGTTCGGCAGGCAGCGCACGTCGAAGACCAGGTCGGCGTCGAGCGGCACGCCATGCTTGTAGCCGAAC
>Ga0207693_10003771_pt1 | contig 12915 bp, 9 predicted proteins | sample LARL81metaG_FD_184347 | JGI IMG/M metagenome (GOLD analysis project Ga0207693, IMG submission 184347) | Corn, switchgrass and miscanthus rhizosphere microbial communities from Kellogg Biological Station, Michigan, USA - LAR L8-1 metaG... | ecosystem: Host-associated > Plants > Roots >...
GTGAACGCACTCAAGGAGCTCGCCGCCGGCCAGGCGGCGCAGTACCCGATGATCACCGTGGTGATCCCCAACGTGGAGCAGAGCAACCCGAGCCAGGTAAACGACATCGGCTACTTCGCGATGCCGCCGGACTCGGGCACGCCGCACGCCACCGTCTGGGAGGCAGGCGGAGCGTACATACCGAAGTCCACCACCGGGGCCAAGCTCGCCGCGGCCGAGAAGCTGGTCGCCTTCATCAACTCACCCACTGGGTGCGACCTCCAGAACACCGCAAGCCTTCCCTCGGGTCCGTACGCGATCAGCACGTGCACGGTGCCGAGCAACGCCCCGGCGCTGGTAGCCGATGAGGCCAAGTACCAGGCCTCCGGAGCGACCGGCCTGGCGCTTGAGTTCATCTCGCCGATCAAGGGACCGAACCTCGAGAAGATCCTGGTCCAGGTAGGCTCCGGCATCACCAAGGCGGCGGCGGGCGCCGCTCTCTACGACAACGACGTGAAGGCTGAGGCCCAGCAGCTCGGCCTTCCGGGCTGGTAGACCGGGGCGATCCGCATGCCCCGCAGACCTAGCGCCTGATCACACGGGGTCGATGGCCGCCGGCCATCGACCCCGTGTATCCCGCCTCAGCAGTAAACCCGACGAGGAGTAACCGTGCCGACGACCAAAACCGCGGCCGCCGCCCACGCGGCCGACGTCATCGCCGAGCCTCATGTGTCGAAGACACGGCGGAGGATCAGGTCGTACTACCCAAGGTCTTTCTTTATCCCGACAGTCCTGCTGTACTCCGTGTTCTTCCTGGTCCCTTCGGCCGCGTCGTTCTACTTCTCATTGACGAGGTGGTCCCTGTTCGACTCGCGCTTCATCGGGCTCGGCAACTTCGCGGAGTTCTTCCAAAATCCGCAGCTCTACACGAGCTTCATCCACACCTTGATCTACGCTTTCATCACATCCGGGGCCAAGATTGTCATCGGGTTCTTCCTGGCCGTGCTCCTCACCGGCCCCGTCGTAGGTCGCGGTTACCTCCGAGCAGTCGTTTTCTTTCCCGTACTGGTTTCGACGATCGGCGTCGGAATCATGTACAAGTCGCTGCTGGACCCGTTCCACGGTGCGGTCAACGCCGTTCTGCAATTCTTCGGATTGCCGCAACCGGGTTGGTTCACCGATCCGCACCTCGCCATCTACACGATCGCGGCCGTCGACATCTGGAAGGGCGTCGGCATCGCGACGCTCATCTTCATGGCCGGCATTGTCGCCATTCCGCAGGAGTACTTCGAGGCGGCGAGGATAGACGGCGCCGGCGCATGGAAGACCTTGCGCACGATCACGATGCCGCTTTCGAGAGGGGCGACGGCGACCGTCATCATCCTCTCCCTGATCGGCGGCCTCCGGTCCTTCGACATCATCTGGGCCACCACGGGCGGCGGACCCGGGTTCACAAGCGACGTGATCGCATCCGTGATTTACAAGGAATACCAGGCCGGCTTCTACGGCCTCTCGGCCGCCGGGAACGTGCTGCTGTTCCTCGTCGTCACGGTGATCATGGTCCCGCTTACGTACGTGCTCAACAGAAGGCAGGTTGAACTATGACCCGTGTACGTGTCCGTGCCTGGACGGTGGGCATCATCGCGATCATAGTATCCGTCGTCGTCTTTCTCGTCCCGTTCGTCTTCGTAGTGCTCCAGGCGTCGAAGTCTCCAGCCGACGCGTCGACCCTCGCGTTCTCATGGCCGAAACAGTGGCAGTTCCTCGCGAACCTTCGCGCCGTGCTCGCGACGAACGGGGGACTCATCTGGCGCGCCTTCCTCAACAGCGCGATCCTGACCGTAACGTCTGTCACTGTCACGGTCATTCTCGCGGCCATGGCAGGATACGTGCTCGCGCGACGGAAGAGTAAGTGGAACTGGGTCGTCAACTTCTTCGTCCTGGCCGGATTGATCGTGCCGCCGGCGGTAGTGCCGACCATCTGGGTCCTCCAGCATCTCCGGCTGTTCGGGACATTGCCAGGAATGATCCTGATCGAGGCCACCTTCGGGCTGTCCTTCTCCATCCTGCTCTTCCGCGCCTTCGTCGGGACCATTCCCCGTGAGCTCGACGAAGCGGCGGTGCTCGACGGCGCCGGCCCGTTCACCCTGTTCTTCCGGGTTGTCCTGCCATTGCTACGGCCCGTCGTTGTGACGGTGGGCGTCGTAATGGCCGTAACGGTTTTCAACGACTTCGCCGGCCCGCTCTACTTCCTGCCTGGTAACGAGCACGCGACGGTCCAGCTCACCCTATTTACCTTTCAGAGCCAGAATCTGAGCTTCTATAACCTGCTGTTTATGGACGTCCTGCTTATCACGATCCCGCCCCTGATCGCTTACATCTTGGCGAACCGGCAGCTCGTCGCCGGCCTCACGAGCGGAGCCGTCAAAGGCTGACACCGTGTAGCCGGAAACCGTGGCCGCTCGCCGACGCGGCCCGTCCACTCGCGTGATCAGGCCGCTCCAACCGAGTTCGAGCGCTGAGAACGACCGACACCTAAATGGAGACACCTCAATGAGCTGGCAAGCGCTAATGATCGCCGCCGACGAAGACTTCGACGGCGCGCCGCTGCTGCGACACGAATTCATGCTCGAGGCAGGTCACGGTGGTATTGCGAGCGCCACGCTCACCGTCACTGCCCTGGGCGTCGCGGAGCCCTGGCTCAACGGCCGCCGGATCGCGGACGACCTTCTCACACCCGGCTGGAGCAGCTACGAGTGGCGTCTGCGGTACGCAACCTATGACGTCACTGGCCTAGTCCAGCCGAGCAATGTACTTGGCATGGCCCTCGGCAACGGCTGGTTCCGCGGGCGACTGGGCTGGTCGGGACGGTCAGCTTTCTACGGCGCCGAGCTTGGCGCGTTCGCCCAGCTTGAGGTCACCTTCGAGGACGGCTCGGTTCAGGTCATCGCAACAGACCGGAGCTGGAGGTCCGGACCGAGCGCTGTGGTCGCCAACGACCTGTACGACGGCGAGACCATCGACTCGCGGCTGCGTGACGACTCCTGGCTACGGCCGGGGTTCGCCAGCGAGAACTGGGCAGGCGTGCACGCCCTCGACTTCGACACGAAGATCCTCACGCCGTACGTCGGACCCCGGACCGTCCGGTGGAACGAGCTCCCGGTGAAGGAGATCACGACGTCGCCGTCCGGGAAGACGCTCGTGGACTTCGGCCAGAACCTGGTCGGATGGGTGCGCGTGACGGTTCAGGGACCCGCGGGAGCGGAGGTCTCCATCAGGCACGCCGAAGTTCTCGACCGCGGGGAACTCGGTACCCGGCCGCTGCGCTCGGCCCTTGCCACCGACAGGTACATCCTCAGCGGCGAACGGGACGAATTCGAGCCCACGTTCACTTTCCACGGCTTCCGGTACGCCGAGATATCGGGCTGGCCAGGGGAACTCAAGCCGGAGGACCTCACCGCTGTCGCCATCGGTTCCGAACTCGACCGGATCGGTACTTTCCGCACCTCCGATCCGCTGCTCAACCAGTTCCACGGCAACGTCGTCTGGGGAATGCGCGGCAATTTCGTCGACGTGCCGACCGACTGCCCGCAGCGCGACGAGCGCCTGGGATGGACCGGTGACATCGCGGCATTCGCGCCGACGGCCGCGTTCTTGTACGACGTCGGCGCGTTCCTCAGCGACTGGCTGACCAACCTCGCACTTGAGCAGGCTCACCACGACGGGATCATCCCCTACGTCGTTCCCGACGTGCTGAAGTACCAGGAACCCTCCGATGGCCGCCCCGAGGTCGAGTCGACCGCACTCTGGAGCGACGCCGGCGTATGGGTTCCGTGGGCCCTTTACCAGGCGTACGGCGACGAACAGGTGCTCCGCCGTCAGTTCGAGTCCATGGCGGCACACGTGCGCCGCGTCCACTCGCTGCTCTCACCGAACGGACTATGGCAGACCGGCTTCCAGTTCGGCGACTGGCTCGATCCCGATGCCCCGCCGGAGGACCCAGCCAGGGCCAAGGCTGACACCGGTGTCGTCGCAACCGCGTGCGCCTTCCGGTCCGCGGTCATCGCAGCCGACACGGCCGAGATCCTTGGCCGGCAAGCAGAGCACGCCGAGTTCGCAGATCTTGCGGCCAGCCTTCGTGCAGCGTTCAACGAGCACTACGTCACCGGAGGCCGCGTCTTCAGCGACTGCACCACGGTCTACGCCCTCGCGATCGCGTTCGGCCTGCTGGACGCGGCCGACGAGACCCTGGCAGGTGACCGGCTCGCAGAACTGTGCGCACAGGCCGGCTACCGTATCTCCACCGGGTTCGCCGGAACCCCGTTCATCACTGACGCGCTCACCAAGACCGGCCACACTGACCAGGCGTACAAGCTCCTCCTCGAGCGCGAGTGCCCGTCCTGGCTCTACCCGGTAACCATGGGCGCGACCACTGTCTGGGAACGATGGGATTCGATGCTCCCGGACGGCACGATAAACCCCGGCGAGATGACCTCCTTCAACCACTACGCGCTCGGGGCGGTCGCCGACTGGATGCACAGGGTCGTCGGCGGCATCGCCCCGCTCGCACCGGGGTACTCCAGGGTGCTCGTCGCCCCGCAACCCGGCGGCGGCCTTACCGAGGCCGAGACAACGCTCAAGACACCGCACGGCCAGGTCTCCGTGCATTGGATCGTTTCGGGTGGCCAGTTCACGGTCGATGTCGACCTTCCCGAGGGGACCGGTGGCGTGCTCCGGCTCCGCGGCCAAGTCGACCGGCCGCTGGAAGAGGGCCACATGTCGGTCACGGTGCCTGTACCGCAGCCGGCCGGCGCGAGCCGCCAGCAATAGAACCAAGGGCTCACCGTCAAAAAACACCGAATCGAATGAGCGGAAATGACTGACCTCACCGACGTCACAACAGCACTCGAAGCGCAGGCCATCGAACTGCCCTCGTGGGCGTTCGGGAACTCCGGCACGCGTTTCAGGGTGTTCGGATCACCCGGAGTTCCGCGGGACCCGTTCGAAAAGATCTCGGACGCCGCGCAGGTGCACAAGTTCACCGGGCTCGCGCCGACGGTTGCCCTCCACCTCCCGTGGGATACGGTCGATTCGTTCCCGGATCTTGCGAAGCACGCCGAGGACAACGGGGTCGCGCTCGGCACGATCAACTCCAACACCTTCCAAGATGACGACTACAAGCTCGGCTCGGTGACCCATTCGGATCCGAAGATCCGGCAGAAGGCGATCGACCATCACTACCGGTGCATCGACGTCATGAATGAAACCGGCTCGAGGGACCTGAAAATCTGGCTCGCGGACGGCACGAACTACCCAGGCCAGGATGACATCCGGGCGCGCCAGGACCGTCTCGCGGACTCACTTGCCAAGATCTACGACCGGATCGGCGAGCGCCAGCGCCTCGTGCTTGAGTACAAGTTCTTCGAGCCGGCGTTCTATCACACGGATGTTCCGGACTGGGGCACCAGCTACGTTCATGTCGCGGCGCTCGGGGAGCGCGCGATGATTTGCCTGGACACCGGGCACCACGCTCCGGGGACGAACATCGAGTTCATCGTCGCGCAGCTGCTGCGCCTCGGAAAGCTCGGCTCGTTCGACTTCAACTCACGGTTCTACGCTGATGATGACCTCATCGTTGGCGCGGCGGATCCGTTCCAGCTGTTCCGTATCCTCTACGAGGTGATTCGGGGCGGCGGTTACGGCAATCCGGACGTGGCCTTCATGCTCGACCAGTGCCACAACATCGAGAAGAAGATCCCTGGTCAGATTCGCAGTGTGCTGAACGTGCAGGAGATGACCGCCCGCGCGCTGCTAGTCGACACCGCAGCGCTGAGGGCAGCTCAGGCCGCCGGCGACGTGCTCACCGCGAGCGGAATCCTGATGGACGCGTTCTACACCGATGTGCGGCCCGCACTAGCGGACTGGCGCCAGTCTCGCGGCTTGCCCGCCGACCCGATGGCGGCCTATGCCCGAAGCGGTTACCAGGAGCGAATCGAAGCAGGCCGCCGCGGCGGCACGCAGACGGGATGGGGAGCCTGATGCTAGGCGACCCGGTGGCCGGGCTGATCGCCCGGAGCCATCGGCTCGGCGCGGACCGGCGCAATACGAACTACGCCGGCGGCAACACTTCCGCGAAGGGGCAGGGAGTCGATCCGTCGACCGGCGAGCCGGTCGAGCTGCTGTGGGTGAAGGGGTCGGGCGGCGACCTCGGCACGCTCACCGCGGCCGGCCTGGCGGTGCTGCGTCTCCACGCGTTGCGTGCCCTGGTGAATGTTTACCCGGGGGTGGAGCGCGAGGACGAGATGGTCGCCGCGTTCGACTTTTGCGCCTTCGGCAAGGGCGGCGCGGCGCCGTCCATCGATACCGCAATGCACGGCCTTGTCGAGGCCGCGCACGTGGACCACCTGCACCCCGACGCCGGCATCGCGCTGGCGACCGCGGCCGACGGGGAGAAGCTGACCGCTGAGTGTTTCGCCGGCCGGGTGCCCTGGGTGCCCTGGCGGCGCCCAGGCTTCCAACTCGGCCTGGACATCGCCGCCATCAAGGCCGCGAACCCGGATGCGATCGGAGTGATCCTCGGCGGGCACGGCATCACCGCCTGGGGGGACACCAGCGAGGAGTGCGAGGCGCGCTCGCTGGAGATCATCGCGACCGCCCAGAAGTTCATCGACGAGCGGGGCAAGCCGCACCCGTTCGGGCAAATCGTCACAGAGCCACTGCCGGAGACCGAGCGCCGGGCGTGGGCGGCGGCCCTCGCCCCGGTGCTCCGTGGCCTCGTGTCCACCGACAAGCCGCAGCTCGGGCACTACAGCGACCACCCGGCGGTGCTCGAGTTCACCGGCAGCGAGAAGCTCGCGGAACTGGCCGCGCTCGGCACGTCCTGCCCCGACCACTTCCTGCGCACCAAGGTGCGCCCGATGGTGCTCGATCTGCCGCCGTCCGCGCCACTGGCGGAGACAGCCGCCCGGCTGCGCGAGCTGCACGCCGCCTACCGCGCGCGCTACCGGGCCTACTACGAGCAGTACGCCACGCCGGACTCGCCGCCGATGCGCGGCGCCGACCCGGCGATCGTGCTGGTGCCCGGGGTGGGCATGTTCAGCTTCGGCGCGGACAAGCCGACCGCCCGGGTAGCGGGCGAGTTCTACCTCAACGCGATCAACGTGATGCGCGGTGCCGAGGCGATCTCGTCCTACGCGCCGATCCCGGAGAGCGAGAAGTTCCGCATCGAGTACTGGGAGCTCGAAGAGGCCAAGCTGCGCCGCCGTCCCGAGCCGAAGCCGCTTGCCGGGCGGATCGCGCTGGTCACCGGCGGGGGCTCGGGTATCGGCCGGGCGACCGCGCAGCGGCTCGCCGTCGAGGGCGCCTGCGTCGTCGTCGCCGACCGGGACGCCGGCGCGGCCAAGGCGGTGGCCGACGGCATCGGCACGTCAGACGTGGCCGTCGCGGCCGCCGCCGACGTCACAAGCGAGGACGACGTCGCCGCCGCGCTCGGATGCGCCGCCCTCGCCTTCGGCGGCGTCGACCTGGTCGTCAACAACGCGGGCCTGTCCATCTCCAAGCCGCTGACCGAGACCACCCTCGCCGACTGGGACATCCTGCACGACGTGATGGCCCGCGGCTCCTTCCTCGTCTCCCGCGAGGCGGCCAGGGTGATGCAGGCCCAGGGCATGGGCGGCGACATCATCTACATCGTCTCCAAGAACGGGGTGTTCGCCGGGCCGTCCAACGTCGCCTACGGCGCCGCCAAGGCCGACCAGGCCCACCAGGTCCGCCTGCTCGCCGCTGAACTCGGCGCGATCGGCGTCCGCGTCAACGGCGTCAACCCCGACGGCGTGGTGCGCGGCTCCGGTATCTTCGCCGGCGGCTGGGGCGCCAAGCGCGCCGCCGTCTACGGCGTCCCCGAGGAGGAACTCGGCGCCTACTACGCCCAGCGCACCCTGCTGAAGAAAGAGGTGCTACCCGAGCACATCGCCGCCGCCGTCTTCGCCCTCACCGGCGGCGACCTCCCCCTCACCACCGGCCTGCTCATCCCCGTCGACGCCGGCGTCGCCGCCGCATTCCTCCGCTGACCGGATGAAAGCCGTCACGGTCGCCGGAGTCGATCTTGGCGCGTCGAGTGGCCGGGTAATCGCTGCCCGAGTCTCCTCGAACGGCGTGGAACTGCACGAGGTGAGCCGGTTTCCGAACGAGCCCGTGCTGGCCGGCGGGACGCTGCACTGGGACATCCTGCGCCTCTATGCGGACGTGCTCAACGGGCTGAAGGAAGCCTCAGCCGCGTTCCCGCTGGCCAGTGTGGGCATCGACTCATGGGGAGTGGACTACGGCCTGCTCGACGCTACCGGGGCGCTGATAAGCAACCCGGTGCATTACCGTGACGCGCGCACCCACGGCGTGACGATTCCGGTGTCACCCGCCGATCTGTACGCAGTCACCGGAATCCAGCACCTGGCGTTCAACACGATCTACCAACTCGCCGCTGCTGCGGGCACACCAGCGATGACGAGCGCGCAGACACTGCTGCTGATCCCTGACCTCTTCGCGTACTGGCTCACAGGATCTGTCGGCGCCGAATTGACGAACGCCTCGACAACCTCCTTGCTCGACGTTTCAAGCCGAAAATGGGCCTCTGGGATCATGCGGCAGGCAGGAATCTCGCCCGCCTTGTTTCCGCCAATACGCCAGCCTGGGGATGTCATCGGTACGATCACCGCAGATATCGCTGGCTCAGTGCCGCTCGTCGCAGTCGGGTCCCACGACACCGCCTCGGCGGTGGCTGCTGTGCCGTCATCCGGGCTGAACTTCGCCTACATATCCTGCGGAACGTGGTCACTGGTCGGAATGGAACTGGCGGCCCCAGTGCTGACCGAGGAGAGCAGGCTGGCGAATTTCACAAACGAAGCTGGGCTCGACGGGACCGTCCGTTACCTCCGGAACGTCTCAGGCTTGTGGCTGCTGCAGGAGTGCCTGAGACACTGGGGATCATCGGCCCCTCCGCTCGACTCTCTCCTGGCTAAAGCCGCCGCAACCGAGCCGCTGCGCTTTGTCATCGACGCAGACGACCCCGTTTTCATGTCACCCGGAGACATGCCGTCGCGCATCACCGGTTGGCTGACCACACGCGGCGCGGCCGCTCCCAGGACGCCCGGCGAGATCGTTCGGTGCATCATGGACAGCTTGGCTTTGGCCCACAGGCGGGCGGTGCTCGCCGTCCAATCGCTGTCCGGCAGGCATGCCGACGTCGTGCACATCGTCGGTGGGGGCTCCCGCAACGGGCTCCTATGCCAGCTCACCGCAGATGCGATCGGGCTGCCCGTCGTCGCTGGCCCAGCGGAAGCCACAGCCGTGGGCAATGTGCTGGTTCAGGCGGGTGCGCTGGGCGCTGCGCCGGATTCCCTGGAAGGGATGAGACAGCTAGTGCGCTCAAACCGCGCGGGCGTTGGCCTGCAGCGCTTCAAGCCATCTGGCAAGGATCGCCTGTGGTCTGCTGCAGCACAGCAGGCAGGACTGGATTGAAATGGTGCCTAACTGGTCGGCCTGGGAAAGACGCCGTTTGACACGTTCCAGCCGAGTACGTGAAACTCTCAATCAGTCCACTTTGGAGCGGTGAACGTGGCAGGCGAGACGGTCAGTATCAGGCACGTTGCCGCGGAAGCCGGCGTCTCGGTCGGCACGGTCTCTAACGTCCTCAACCGGCCAGAACACGTCGCACAGCACACACGGGACCGGGTTAACGCCGCGATACGGGAACTCGGATTTGTCCGGAACGAGTCGGCGCGTCAGCTGCGAGCGGGGCGGAGCAGAATAATCGGACTGGTCGTGCTAGACGTCGCCAACCCGTTCTTCACAGACCTCGCACGAGGTGTTGAAGATGTAGTCAGTAAAGCTGGGCTAGCGGTGATTCTGTGCAACAGCGACGAGCAGGAAGGCAAGGAGCAGCGGTACCTTGAACTGCTCGAGGAGCACCGAGTGCAGGGCGTGCTGATAACGCCCGTGGGCGCAACTGCCACCCTTGAATGGCTACGGCGGCGAGGTACGCCCGTGGTGCTGGTCGACAGCACTGCCCCGTCCCGGGGCCAGTGCGCGGTAGCCGTGGACGACGTGCTCGGCGGCGACTTGGCGGTGACGCATCTGGTCGAGAACGGGCATGAGCGGATCGCATACATCAGCGGGCCGCCGGCAATCCGGCAGGTCGCCGATCGGCTCGAGGGAGCGCGTCGCGCGTTGGAGCGGGCTGGCCGCCTCAGGGATTCGCTGCTGGTGATCGAGGCATCAGCGCTCAATGTGGCAGCAGGGAAGTGGGCCGGGGCGAAGATTATCGAGATGCCCGAGGAAACCCGGCCGACAGCGGTGTTCTGCGCCAACGACCTCATCGCGCTCGGTGTACTGCAGGAAATGACCCACAACGGGGTACGGGTACCTGAGGACATCTCCATCGTCGGCTATGACGACATCGAGTTCGCCGCTGCCGCTGCTGTGCCACTGACCTCGGTTCGCCAGCCCCGGTTGGAACTCGGTCGCACCGCGGCCCGCCTGCTCCTGGAAGAGTCCGACGGCACTCAAGGCCACCAGCACCGCCAGGTCATCTTTGAGCCCGAGCTTGTGAGTCGTCGGTCGACGCAGGCTTCAGGCACCCAGCATCAGTTGGTACGTCCGGCATGATTCGCAGGACACGCGTGCGCCTCCAGTCACGACAAGTCTGATCGATTTGAGGCCATGCTCAGCTCCTGGCCCGAGTGCGGCCTCGGCCATGGCTAGGTCGTCAGCCAGCTGGGCAGCCGCATTCGCGGTCTGGGCAACCCAGGTCGCAACGGGATGAGGAGTCGCGCCCAGGATCCGGATCCGCCGGCTGGCGTGTTCGATGACCGCGAAGACATACAGGCGAGTGCCGCCCAGGGTGACAGTCTCGAAGAAGTCGCAGGCAAGCAGCGCATCGGCCTGGGACCGGAGAAACGGATGGGCCGTTTTTGACAGGCCGCGGATTGCTGGGTCCGTGCGCGCGAGCAACCACGGAGCAACCACGGAGACAAAACGGACACGAAAAAAACGACCTGGAGTCCTAAAACCCCAGGTCAATACGGGTGCGCCGCCAGGGACTCGAACCCCGAACCCGCGGATTAAGAGTCCGCTGTTTTGTTCGTTTATTCTTCTTGAGCTGCTGTCAGATAGTGCTAGCACATGTTGCGAGCTGCCGTTTAGTCCGCCCGCCGACATCGGCGTCGCGCTGCGGATGCCGGGTGCTGCCGGGGTGTACCGGGGCGTCCGAGCAAACATGGAGCAAACATCGATGTGTACTGGTCTAGACCACCGTGGCCGGAGGCGTCTGAGGCGCGGCCGGGAGAGGCCGCGAGCATCGTCGGCAAAGGTATAGGCATCTGGGACGGCGCAACGTGATACCTGCGATCCGGATCCCGTAAGAGATGTCGACACGCTTCGTAATTCCTGCTGGCGGCGCCTGGTCCGTTGGCCCTGATCGCGCCTTTGGCATCCCCGGGCCTGCGAACTGAGAGCGGCTGGCCGGAGCCCGCGCCACAATAATGGCGTGCTTCAGATGCGACCTGACCGGACAACGGACAAGACCGCCGTCACCCGGGTCATCGATGCCCGCTGTGACTGGATGGAGGCCAGAGGACTGCCTGTAGTACTCCCGAAACTCGGCGATTAGTGTGACCTGGGATGATGGGTGGTCGTGCTGGTTCGCCTGATCTATCGCTCCCTGGCCACGTTGCTGTTGTGGCTTGCGCTGTCGGCTCGGTCGTCGGCGTCGAAGAACGCCGAGATCCTGGTCTTGCGTCACGAGGTGGCGGTGCTGCGCCGCGGCAACCCAAGGCCGAGGATGGACTGGGCGGATCGGGCGGTGCTCGTCGCGCTGGCCCGGATCCTGCCCAGGGCGCTGCGGGCGCGCCGGATCGTCAGCCCGGCTACGCTGCTGCGCTGGCACCGCCGCATGGTCACGAAGAAATGGACCCAGCCCAGGGCCCCGGGACGCCCGCCGCTGCCCAGCGCGCTGGCCGAGCTGATCGTCCAGCTGGCCCGGGACAACCCCCGCTGGGGCGTGGTCCGGATCCAGGGCGAGCTGCGCCGCCTCGGCCACCGGATCGGCGCGGGCACCATCCGCAAGATACTGCGCTCCCACCGGATACCGCCCCCGGCGGTGCGCGATGACCGCTGGCGCGCTTTCCTGCGTGCGCACGCCGCGACGATCCTGGCGGTGGACTTCTTTCACATCGACTGCGCAGTGTCGCTGACGCGGCTGTACGTGGCGTTCGCCATCGAGCACGATACGCGGCATATGCACCTGCTGGGCGTCACCCGGTTCCCGACTGCGGCCTGGGCAACGCAACTGGCCCGCGGGTTCACCGCTGACCTGGCTGAGGCCGGGCGCGGGTTCACCCATCTGATCCGGGATAGGGATTCCAAGTTCACCGCCGCGTTCGACGCGGTGTTCACCGCCTGCGGCGTCAGAGTGGTAATGACCGCGCCGCAGGCGCCTCGTATGAACGCGATCGCTGAGAGGTTCGTGCGGACGGCACGGGCCGGGTGCACCGACCGGATGCTAATCGCCAGCGAACGGCACGCGCGCGTCGTCTTGGCCGAGTACATCAGGCACTACAACGCCGGGCGCAGCCACCAAGGACACCAACTGGACCTGCGCGCCCCCGACGACCCACCCGACGTAATCCCTTTCCCGGCACCGCCTCACCAGATCCGCCGCCGACAGCTCCTCGGCGGGCTGATCAACGAGTACCAGCCTGCCGCGTAAAAAGCCAGGTCAGGCCGTGCAACCGAATTTCAGAGGTACTACAGGTGCGACAGCAGCGGTTCGAGTTCGGGCACCAGATCGGCCGGGTGGACGGTCCGTTCGGTGCTTGTCGTCACCGGACGGCACCGGATGGGAGGCCGTTCAGTGCGCCGCCTGGCTGGCGGTGGCCAGCCAGC
>Ga0207693_10003772_pt1 | contig 12908 bp, 13 predicted proteins | sample LARL81metaG_FD_184347 | JGI IMG/M metagenome (GOLD analysis project Ga0207693, IMG submission 184347) | Corn, switchgrass and miscanthus rhizosphere microbial communities from Kellogg Biological Station, Michigan, USA - LAR L8-1 metaG... | ecosystem: Host-associated > Plants > Roots >...
AGCGACGAGGTTTGTAGGGGCGGGTTTCAAACCCGCCCCTACAAATGGCCAGCCAGGTACTGCCAATCCCGCGCTGGCGAATTCAGATCAAGGGAGAACAACGATGTGCAAACTCATATCAGCTCTCGCCGCCGCATCGCTCGGCGCCGCCGCGTGGATCGGCGGTATCGGCTACTGGTGGCCAAACGAGATAGATCATCCGATCTGCGACTGGGTGCTCAACGGCACCGGCTGGATCTGGACCTGCGGAGTGTGAGGTCTCGCCAATATGAGTGTCATTCCGTAGGGGCGAGGCATGCCTCGCCCTGTTGCCGCATCCGGTGCTGTGGATAGAGGGCGACGCATGCGTCGCCCCTACGGAGAAATTCTGTGTGATACTGGCTTTGTAGGGGCGGGTTCAGACCCGCCCCTACCGCCTGCCGCGCGCCGCTGCCGGATCGAGACGCACCGCTTCATTGCAATCGGCGAGCGCGCCATCGGCATTGCGCGCGGCGATATGCGCCGCGCACCGGTTGCGATAGAGCCCGGCCAGCGCGCTGCCCTGCGCGCTCGCCGAGGAGATCAACCGATCGCAAGCCGCGATCGCATCCGCTCCTGCGGCGCGCTCGCATGCGGCTGCATCATCGGCCGCGGGCGTCGCAGCCTGTGCCTGGGCCAAGAGCGTGAGGGCGGTGATGAGTTGAATGAGGCTGGTCATGAGAACCTCACGAAGCTTCAAAAGCTTGCTATAAAGATCGCGACCTGAGCAGGCTCCACAGAGCCGGCCGCAAAAATAGAGCACAATGACAAGGAGCACGCCATGGACGAGCCCGTGCGCAAGATCAGTGCCGAGGATATCAACCCGCGCTACAACTGGGCGCGCGCGCTGCCCGCGCTCGGTACCATGGGCGTCGATTTCGAGGAGCGCGTCGATTACCGGCGGCTCCACCGCTATCGCCTCTCGCGCGTGCGCCAGGCCCTGGAGAACTCCGAGCTCGGCGCGCTCCTCGTCTTCGACGTCAACAACATCCGCTACATCACCTCGACCAAGATCGGGGAATGGGAGCGCGACAAGCTCTGCCGCTGGGCGCTGCTTGCCCGCGACGGCGAGCCGATCCTGTGGGACTTCGGCTCGGCCGCAGTGCATCACAAGCTCTACACCCCTTGGCTCTTGCCGGAGAACTGCAAGGCGGGGCTCATCGGGCTGCGCGGCACGGTCAATCCCGCCTTCGGGCTGATGGAGCGTCACGCCAAGGAGATCGCCTCGCTGCTCAAGGAGGCGGGGGTGCAGAAGATGCCGATCGGCGTAGACATCATCGAGCCGCCGATGATGTTCGAGCTGCAGAAGGCCGGGCTCAAGATCGCCGACGGCCAGCAGATCATGCTGGAGGCGCGTGAGATCAAGAACATCGACGAGATCGCGCTTCTCAACCGCGCCGCCGCCATGGTGGACGGCGCCTATCAGCTCATCAATGAGGAGCTCAAGCCGGGCGTGCGCGAGAACGACATCGTCGGCAAGGTCAACGAGTTCCTCTATCGGCACGGCTCCGATGACGTGGAGGCGATCAACGCCATCTCCGGAGAGCGCTGCAATCCGCATCCGCACAATTTCACCGACCGCATGCTGCGTCCGGGGGACCAGGCGTTCTTCGATATCCTGCAGGCCTTCATGGGCTACCGCACCTGCTACTACCGCACCTTCAATGTGGGCCGCGCTACTCCAGTCCAGCACGACGCCTACAAGAAGGCGCGCGAATGGCTGGACAAGGCGATCGCACTGATCAAGCCGGGGGTCACCACCGATAAGATCTGCAAGGTCTGGCCGAAGGCGCAGGATTTCGGGTTCCCCGACGAGATGACGGCGTTCGGGCTGCAGTTCGGGCACGGGCTCGGGCTTGCCCTGCACGAGCGGCCCATCATCTCGCGGGTGGTCTCCCTCGATCACCCGACGGAGATCAAGGAGGGGATGGTGTTTGCGCTGGAGACCTATTGCCCTGCCGCGGATGGCTATTCGGCCGCCCGCATAGAAGAAGAAGTCGTGGTGACCGACAAGGGGCACCGGGTGATTACCCTATTCCCGGCAGAGGAGCTCCCCATCAGCCACCGCTATTGAACCTTCTCCCGGGGCGCCGCGACTAACGGGGCAGTAGGGACCCGGGGGAGGGTGGAATGAACAACTCGTCATTGCTGACCGCTGACCGCGCGACTCATCTCAAGATCGTGCTTGTTTCGCTCATTTGCGCCACCGTGATCGCTGGAATGGCGATCGCCAGCCGCATGAGCGATGCCTCGGGGTCGCGCGCCGAGCACGTGGTGATCAAGGTGGGCTCACCCATGACGGCGGCCGCAGAGCAGGCGCGCACCATCCGCTAGGGCGCTTATTCAACTTTTGGTTGAGATAGGCCAAAAGCGCTACCGATTTTCGTAAAAACCACTATTTTTCGTGCAAGCTATTCCTCGAATTGGGATTCTGGCGGAAGGGGCCGTCGCGGCAGTGCCCCCGTATCGACGCTGATTCCGGCAAGCCGCATCAGGGCCACCGGGCGGAGCACGGGCGGCACGCGCTCCGGCGCATATCTCCATACCGCGACCAAGCCTGCCAGCGCGACGAGGGCGAGCGCCATAACGGCGGCCAACACGCGCCAGCCGGCGAGATGCCGGCGCACCGACCGCAGTTTCTGCGCGATCTCGATCATTGCCGCTGTTGGCTCTGCCTTCGGTGGAATAAACGATGGCATCGGGGCGGGGGCGGTTGCAGGCGGCTTGACCGGTGCTTCCGCAACGGGCGCCTCCGGAGGGGCTGGTTTCGCAACGGCAGGCTCGCTCGCTGCGGGCTGCCAGCTCGGCAACTCGACGACGTCCGCGGGGGGCGCCTCGGCCGCTTTGCCGTTTTCCGCAACGTGCTCCGCCGACGGAGTGGCAGGTGCGTCGGCAGGGCCGCTTGCAGGTTCGGGCGTCGCGGTGGGTTCAAATGGGCTCGGCAGCTCCAGCTCCGCAGCCCTCTCTTCTTTCGGCTCAGGCTCAGGCTCAGGCTCAGGCTCCAGCTCCAGGTTGAACTCCGGCAGCGTGATCGCCGGCTCCGGCTGCGGCTTGGGCTCAGGCAATCGCGCCTTGATGCGGGGCCACACGTCGCCTTCCGGCTCGATCGGCTCCACCATGAGGTGGAGCTCGCCCAATCTGCGCTCCCACACCTTCACCTTGGCCGCGAAGGCTGCATCCGCGCTGATCAGATTATGCGCGGCCGCACGTTCCTCGGGATCGAGCGTGCCGAGGACGTATTCTCCGGCAAGCACGTCCGTATCGGGGGCGTCGATCACGTCTTCAGGCATTCCTCGACCTCGATCAGGCTGCGCCGCAGCGCGTCCTTGAGCAGATCAGCGGGCATATCGAGCTTGACCGAGAGCTGCTCACGGCTGAATGCCCCGTAATAGGCCAGAAGCAGCATGCGCTGGCGATCCGGCTCCAGCCTGCCAATGCAGGTCAACAGGCGCTTGAGAGCATCGGTGAGCGCATGCCGTGGGACGGCGCCCGGGCCTTCGTTCTCCTCGACCACTTCCGGCTCGCCTTCTGTCGCGCCGGATTGGCGGGAGACGTCGATGGCAAGCCTGCGCGCAATCGCCACCATCCAGGCCAGCGCACTGGACTGGCCGGGATTGAACTCCCCCGCGCTGTTCCAGATCGCGAGATAAGCGTCCTCCATGACGGTCGCCGCGAGGTCGTGGCGGCGCACGATCCGCAGCACCACGCCATACAGCTTTGCGCTCGTCGCCGCATAGAGGCGCTCAAACGCATCCTGATCACCGTTGCTGGCGGCCGCAAGCAACCATGTGATGTCCACGCCAGTGTCGATGTCGACCACGGCATCCCGCTCCCTTGCCAAGCGCTCGCTGAACCCCTGCATCAACGCAACGGATCAGGCGAGCCAAGCCCTCCCGCAATCGTAACGTTTCAGCGGCGCGATTATGGCCGGCGAGAGCGCCCGGCGTCGAGACTCTATTTATGATTTATGCGAAAGTCGCGACCTCTTCGTAGGGGCGGGTTTGAAATCCGCCCCTACATTGATCACAACGAGTGTGGGGATCAGTGCAGGGCGGCGAAGGCAGCGCCCAGGATGGTCTGGGGCCGCTCGGGGCTGCCCCTCTGCACGAGCACGGCAACCTCGTCGATCTCGTCGCCGGCAAGAGTCTGGGCCGGAACGCTGAACGTCCGCCCATGCCCGGACCAATCGCCGAGCTTCACCCAGCGCCGCACGACGTTATGGTAGGTGACGCTGCGGCCCTTGTTCTCGCCGCGTCCGATGGCGATCGTGGCGCTTCGGGAGAGCCCGCACAACCATGCCTCCCCGCTGACGGCATCTTCGGTCTCGGGCAGCACGATGCTGATGCTGCCTTCGCGCAGACCGAGCGTTACCGGCACAATCGACATGGCGCCGTTCTTGCGCGTCTTGGCGATCGCCTGCTCGATGGCGGCCTTGTCGCTGCCGAGCGCATGGACGCTGCCGTTCACCACGGCCTGCGGGGTGTAGACCTGGCCGTCGCCACGCGCCCGCGCATAGGCTTTTTGCCGGGCGGTGTTGCGGGGGCTCGCCAATGTATCTTTCCAGCCGAGATAATCCCAGTAATCGATCGGGATGCTCATGACCACGAGCGAAGGGTCGCGCGCGAGCTCGCCGATAAGCTTGTCCGCAGGCGGGCACGACGAGCAGCCCTGGCTGGTGAACAATTCCACGACGGCGCGGGTCTGGGCGTGGGCGGCACGCATGGGCAGCGCACAACACCACGACATCAACGCAAGTACGAGACAGCGGCGCAGCATTTTCGAGATCCGATTGGGACGCCGCAAGTCTTAACGAACCGCGCGTTCACCCGCCATTCACATGGCAGTGACCCGAGGTGAGGTCAGGCGGCGAGGAGCTCGCGCAGCACGAACTGGAGGATGCCGCCGTGCCGGAAATATTCGAGCTCCTCGAGCGTATCGATGCGGCACATGAGGGGGACACGCTTGAGCCCGCCGTCGGAAGCAACGATCTCCGCCAGCATGCGCTGGCGCGGTTTCATCTCCCCGTGCAAGCCGCGGATGGTCACTTGCTCGTCGCCCCTGAGCCCGAGCGTCTGCCACGATGTGCCCTCCTCGAAGCACAGCGGCAGGACGCCCATGCCGATCAGGTTGGAGCGATGGATGCGCTCGAATGACTGGCAGATCACCGCGCGCACGCCAAGCAGGCTCGGCCCCTTTGCTGCCCAGTCACGCGATGATCCGCTGCCGTATTCCTTGCCTGCGAACACGACCAGCCCCACATTGTCCCTCTTGTAGCGCATGGCCGCGTCATAGATCGGCATGCGCTGGCGCGAGGGATGGTGCACCGTGACGCCGCCTTCGACGCCCGGCACCATCTGGTTCTTCAGCCGGATGTTGGCGAAGGTGCCGCGCATCATTACCTCGTGATTGCCGCGACGCGTGCCGTACTGGTTGAAGTCGGCCGGCTTGACCTTGTGCTCGATCAGATATTTCCCGGCGGGCGAATCGACCTTGATGGAGCCCGCAGGCGATATGTGATCGGTGGTGATGGAATCGAGGAGAAGGCAGAGCACGCGCGCGTCGACGATGTCGCTCAGCGGCTCCGGATAGCGCGGCATCCCGGCGAAATAGGGCGGGTTCTGCACGTAGGTCGATTTCTTGTCCCACGGATAGGTCAGCGCCGCCTTGACAGTGATGCCGCGCCAGTGGGAATCGCCCTTGAACACGTCGGCATATTTTTTGACGAACATCTGCTTGGTGATGGTCTTGCGCACGACGGAGTTGATCTCGCGGCTCGTCGGCCAGATATCTTTCAGAAAGACCTTGTTCCCCTTCTTGTCCATGCCCAGCGGCTGCTTGAGCAGGTCGGAATACATCGAGCCTGCGAGCGCGTAGGCGACGACCAGCGGCGGCGAGGCGAGATAGTTGGCGCGCACGTCGGCATTGACGCGGCCCTCGAAATTGCGATTGCCCGAGAGCACCGCCGCGGCGACGAGATCCTTGTCGTTGATCGTTTTTGAGATCTCGGGCGCAAGAGGTCCGGAATTGCCGATGCAGGTGGTGCAGCCGAAGCCGACGAGGTTGTAGCCGAGCTTGTCCAGATCCTTTTGCAGGCCCGACTTGTCCAGATATTCCGCGACCACCTGCGAGCCGGGTGCAAGCGAAGTCTTGACCCACGGCTTGACGGTGAGCCCTTTCTCCGCCGCCTTTCGCGCGAGGAGCCCCGCGCCGACCATGACGTTCGGGTTCGAGGTATTGGTGCACGAGGTGATCGCGGCGATGACGACGTCGCCATGGCCGAGATCATGGTTGCGGCCTTCGACTGCAACCCGCGTCGGCGCCCCGGCCTTGCTAAAGTCCTTGTCGAGGGAAGTGGCGAGCGAGGGATGCAGATCGAAGATGTCCTGTCCGCCGTCGCCGCCTTTGTTGAATTCCTTCTCCATCGCCTTGGCAAAGCCGGCCCTCACGTCCTTGAGCGCGACGCGATCCTGCGGACGCTTGGGCCCGGCAAGCGAGGGCTCCACCTCTGCCAGCTCGAGCTTGAGCACATCGGTGAAGATGGGCTCGGGCGTCGATTTGGTGCGGTACATGCCTTGCGCCTTGGCATAGGCGCCGACCAGGGCGACCAGCACGGCAGACCGGCCGGTGTCGGTGAGGTAGCGCAGCGTGTCGTCATCGACGGGGAAGAACCCGCACGTCGCGCCGTATTCGGGCGACATGTTGCCGATGGTGGCGCGGTCCGCGATGGTGAGATGGTCGAGCCCGGGCCCGAAGAATTCGACGAACTTTCCCACGACGCCGTGCGCGCGCAGCATCTGGGTGACGGTGAGCACGAGATCGGTTGCGGTGACGCCCTCCTTGAGCGCGCCGGTGAGCCGCACCCCGATCACTTCCGGCAGCACCATGGAATAGGGCTGGCCGAGCATGGCGGCTTCGGCCTCGATACCGCCCACGCCCCATCCGAGCACGGCGAGGCCGTTGACCATGGTGGTGTGGGAATCCATGCCGATCAGGGTATCGGGGAAGGCGACTTCCATGACGGCCGACTTGCCGTCGATCTTGACCTTGTCCTTCTTTGTCCAGACGGTCTGGGAGAGGTATTCGAGATTGACCTGATGGCAGATGCCGGTCCCCGGCGGCACGACGCGGAAATTGTCGAAGGATTTCTGCGACCATTTCAGGAACTCGTAGCGTTCCTGGTTCTGCCGGTATTCCTCGTCCACGTTCTTCTTGAACGCCGCGTTGTTGCCGAAGAAGTTGACGGCGACGGAGTGATCGCAGACGAGATCGACGGGGACCAGCGGATTGATCTTGCGCGAGTTGCCACCCAGCTTCTTCATGGCGTCCCGCATCGCCGCGAGGTCGACCACGGCGGGCACCCCGGTGAAATCCTGCATCAGCACCCGCGCCGGGCGAAACGCGACCTCGCGGTCCGAGGTCTTGGTCTTGAGCCACTGCGCGATCGCCTGGAGGTCCTCCTTCGCGACCGAGCGGCCATCCTCGTTGCGCAGGAGGTTCTCGAGCAGGATCTTGAGGGTGAAGGGAAGGCGGGAAATACCCTTGAGCCCGTTCTTTTCCGCGGCCGCGAGGCTGTAATAGGCGTAGGTCTTGCTGCCGACCTTGAGCGGTTTGCAGCACCTGAAACTGTCGAGCGAAGTCATCCTTTGTTCTTCCGATGCTTGGCCGGCGGTATCATACTACCGAGCGGCGGCCCACTGGCGAGCTCCGCAGCGGACAGAAGCGGGTGCGGAGCAATGGCTTATAGAAGCTTTTTTCGCTCTGTTCCAGAAAATCGCCGCCGGCGGGCAAAATGTTCGCGTAGCGGCTGGACCTGCGGATTCGGCACCAACGCGTTGAGTTCGGACAGCTCGTTATCCTCCGACCGCTTGACGACCTGTTCGTCGGCGGTGTCTAGGCCATGGTGACTCCGTTATTGACAAATCAGTCCATAACGGCGAAAATCGGCCTCATGGCAAGGCCGCGAGAATTCGATCGTGAAGAAGCATTGGAACGCGCCACTGGGGTGTTCTGGGCCAAGGGCTACGCCTCCACTTCAACCGACGATCTGCTCAGAGCAATGGGGATTGCGCGGCAGAGCCTGTACAACGCGTTTCAAGATAAGCGCGCGCTCTATCTGGAGGCGCTGGAGAGATATCAGCGGACGACCACCGCGGGACATCTACAACGTCTCAATGGCGCTACGTCTCCGATCGCCGGAGTCCAGGCGCTGCTATTAGGACTTATCGGCAAAAATGACGATATTCGTGCGCTTGGCTGCATGGGGGTCGGTGCCATCTGCGAGTTCGGCTCGACAGACCCCGAGATTGCGGCGCTTCGCGCCAAAGTCTCTCCAGCGCTCTGCAGCCGATTGACGGAACGCCTGAAAGAAGGCCAAGCGGCGGGTGAGATAGATCGTTCACTGGACTGTGCTACCGCAGCTTCGTTCATCCAATTGACGATGCAAAGCATCCAGCTCGCGGCTCGTGGAGGCATCGACGCCACATCGCTTCGGGCTCAAGCACGATTTGTCGTCGAACGCCTGAAATCTCGGTGAGCTTTTTGAAAAGGTCTCCGCCCTTTCGCGCGGACCGTTATGGACTGATTGATCAGTAATGGAGCCAAGAATGAGTGAAGATCGTAAACTGACCGGTAAAGTCGCGATGGTGTTCGGCGGGTCGCGTGGCATCGGTGCCGCCGCTGCCCGACGCCTGGCGAGAGAAGGCGCCAACGTCGGTTTGACTTACGTGTCGGCGCCAGACAAGGCAGCCGACACGGTACGAGCGATCGAGGAGGAAGGCAGAACCGGCTTCGCGATCAAGGCAGACAGCGCAGATCCAACGGCGATCCGCGACGCCGTCACCCAGGTGGTGGATCAGCTCGGTCGCCTCGATATTGTTGTCGTCAACGCGGGTATCCTGCGACTGGGCGATCTTCAAGCCGTCAGCTTGCAGGAACTCGACATCATGTTGAATGTCAACGTGCGGGGCGTTTTCTTGGCCATACAGGCGGCGGCGGTGCATCTCTCCGACGGTGGCCGCATCATCACGGTCGGCAGCAACACTGCAGTTCGGAGCGGCTATCCTGGGTCCAGCGTCTACGCGATGACCAAGGCTGCGGTGGCCGTCATGGTCAAGGGAATCGCGGTCGACCTCGCTCCGCGCGGCATCACTGTGAACAACATCCAGCCAGGGCCGACGCTCACTGACATGACGGCAAGCCACATCGATAGCATAACGCCAGCGATCCCGATTAAGCGCGTCGGCCATCCCGACGAGATTGCCGGTCTCGTCGCCTACTTGGCGAGCGGAGAGTCCGGCTACATGACGGGCTCCAGCCTGACGATCGACGGTGGGATGGCCCTTTGAACACCTCGCGGATTTGCGTTAGGACGGCTAACTTCTCATCCGGATGCCCGCAATCAGGATGTCGACGAGACGTTTGGCGGCCCGCTCACCATCGGGTCCCAAGCCTATGTTCGCAACCCCGGCAAGCGCGCGCAGCAGGTCGAGCGGGTCAAGGTCCAGACGAATGTCGCCGCTCGCGACCGCGCGATCGACCAGCTTTGCAATTGCCTGCTTCACCTGTGCCGTCGACGCCGAGTACAGATCGGAAGTCCCGCCAACAATCGAATTGAGCACCTCGTACATCCCGTGCTTGGTGGCGATGTAGTCCACGAACAGCAGCAGCCATTCACGGAGCGCCATCACCGGAGGATGCGTCTCCGCGAGGCGGCTGGCGGCTACGACAAGCTGCTCGGTCTCGTTGCGGTAGACCGCCGCGACCAGCGCGTCGCGGGTGGGGAAATGGCGGTAGAGAGTCCCGGCCCCGACACCAGCGATCCGCGCGATCTCATCGAGGCTGGCGGCAGATCCCTTTTCTGCAAAAGCGGCCTTCGCCGTTTCGAGCAAGCGGACGCGGTTGCGCTCTGCATCGGCTCTCGGCTTGCGGACAGCAGCGGGCTCGCCCTCATCGACCACGCCGAAATACTCCTTGATAAACGGAGAGCGTCTCCGTATCTAAAGCGGAGACACTCTCCTCTTACGTCAAATCACGACGGCAAACAATGGTTTGCTGCCGCGGGGAGCGGTGCGTCCATTGATGAAGGAGATTTGCTATGGCCGGACCTTTCGGGGTGACGTCCACCACAGATGACGTGCTCTCGGGCAGAGATCTCAGCAGAAAGCGTGTGCTCGTCACCGGCGTATCGGCCGGCCTTGGTGTGGAGACGGCCCGCGCCCTCGTAGCCCATGGGGCCCACGTGGTCGGCGCCGCGCGCGACCTCGCCAAGGCGGAGCGGGCGACGGCCGAGGTCCGGGCGCAGGCGGCGAACGGCGGCGGACTGGAGCTGGTGGAACTGGATCTCGCTTCGCTTGAGAGCGTGCGCGCCTGTGCCGACGCGCTGGTCGCTGACGCGCGGCCGTTCGCCGCCGTGATCGCTAATGCCGGCGTGATGCGGACGCCCTTCGGGCACACCGCCGATGGCTTCGAGACCCAGTTCGGGACCAATCACCTCGGGCACTTCGTGCTGGTAAACCGCATCGCCTCGCTGGTCGCGCCGGGCAGCCGGCTGGTGAATGTCTCCTCCTCCGGCCACCGCTATTCGGACGTCGACCTCGACGATCCCAACTTCGAGCGCACGCCCTACGACCCGATGATCGCCTATGGCCGGTCCAAGACCGCCAACATCCTGTTCGCGGTGGAGTTCGACCGGCGGCATAAGGCGCGCGGAGTGAGGGCGACGGCGCTGCACCCGGGCGGAATCATGACCGAGCTCGGCCGCCATCTGCAGCCCGGCGAGCTCGAGGCGACCGTGGTGCGGATCAACGCCCAACTGGCGGCCGAGGGGCGGCCGCCCTTCCAGTTCAAGACGATCCCCCAGGGAGCCGCGACCTCGGTCTGGGCCGCCTTCGTCGCCCCGGCTGAAGAGGTCGGCGGCCGCTACTGCGAGGACTCTCAGGTGTCGCAGGTCACCGAAGGGCTGATCAGCCCGGTGAGCCCCGGCGTCAGGCCCTACGCCCTTGATCCGGAGCACGCCAAGGCGCTCTGGGCCAGGAGCGAGGAACTGGTCGGCGAGCGCTTCTGACCACCCGCCTCACAGTCAAAGGGAGAACCGACAAATGCCCCAGAGAAACTGGCTCATCACCGGCGTGAGCAACGGCTTCGGCCGCATCATGACCGAGCAGTTGCTCGCACGCGACGACCGCATGGCGGGGACCTTGGGCGACCTTTCGGTCATGGACGACCTGAAGGCCAAGTATGGCGAGCGGCAGGAACGCGTCGAAGCTCGATATCGAATGCTGATGGTCGAAGTCGAACAACGTAATTTGTAGGTCGTCGAACCCTCCATCGATTATGGACGCTCGACGCGCGCGGCTCTGCCCGTCTCTGCCATGTGGGAACGGCCGCGCCCACGGTTACCCCTGTAACACGCTTCCTCGCCGTTGAAATCATGCCGTAGCGGGCGCCATTGATCGTCTTGCGGAGAGGGAGGGCGCAATCCTCGCCTCTGCCGCAAAGGAGTTGGGCCGTCGCATCCGATGAAGGATCGAGAATAAAGCGCCAATTCAGCGCAGGGGACCCATGAGCATAGTGCTGCGACCTGGTACACCTACGGATGCCGCTGTCTGCGGCCCAATCTGCTTCGAAGCATTCAAGGCAATCGACGATGCTCACAATTTCCCCTGGGATTTTCCATCTGCAGAGACAGCGACGGGTCTCTTGACGATGATGCTGTCGAATCCGGGCTTCTACTCGGCAGTGGCCGAGAAGGAAGGAAAGGTCATCGGTAGTAATTTTCTCGACGAACGTGGGCCGATCGCGGGCGTCGGGCCGATCACGGTTCATCCGGCGTCGCAGGACCAGACGATCGGGCGACGGTTGATGGGCGCCGTGCTTGACCGCGCGGGCGAGCGACAAGCCGCCGGGGTCAGGCTGCTGCAATCCGCCTTCCACAATCGCTCCTTGTGTCTCTACACAAAGCTCGGCTTCGAGACTCGCGAGACGATATCGAAAATCAACGGGGCGCCATTAGGCTTCAAGATCCCGGGCTACGATGTGCGTCCGGCCGGAACGGCCGATCTGGCAGCCTGCAATGCGCTGTGCCAGAGGGTTCACGGACACCACCGTGGCGGCGAACTCGACGATGCGATCACGGCGGGAACGGCCTGCGCCGTCGAGCACCTGGGGAAGATCACTGCCTACGCCACCGACGTGGCGTTCTTTGGCCATGCCGTTGCCGAGACCAACCAAGGTCTGAAGGCGTTGATCGGTGCGGCTCCGGGCTTCGCGGGTGGCGGATTTCTGCTGCCGACCCGCAATGGGGACGTGTTCCGCTGGTGCCTGGAAAACGGCCTGCGCCTCGTGCACCAGATGAACTTGATGACGATCGGTCTCTACAACGAACCCGACGGCGCCTATCTGCCGTCGGTGCTTTATTGAGAATTCAACCCGGGCGACCGTCGGCGATGGCGACTCCGACGCTGCAACTACCGAGGGTGGCAGACCGAGGCTGCCCGCAGCACCGTTGATCGATTCCCGCGAGGGGCAAAGTCACGCTCATGCGTGCCGGTTGCCGAGGCTTGCGTGGTGCGCCGCCAGGAGAGTCTTTGAGCGAAGAGCGGGTCGAGCGCCGTCCTGTTGCGGCCATTGGGCGCGCAATCAAGCTGATCGAAAAAGGGCTTCCCTGGGGGGATGCACTACGGCGGTTCACGCGCGACGAGATGCATGCGAGATGAGCGTCAGCTTCGTCACGAATGTGCTCGTCGACGACACCGCAGCGTCGCCCTGGGAGAAGATCGTATAGTCCTGCACCGATCGACCCGCATCGCGCGCAACGTACATTTGCCGGCTATAGTGGCGGTGAACGGAGCGGAAAGTCTCGTCGCCGCAGCAAGGGTTGGTCTAGGGCTGAT
>Ga0207693_10003774_pt1 | contig 12905 bp, 11 predicted proteins | sample LARL81metaG_FD_184347 | JGI IMG/M metagenome (GOLD analysis project Ga0207693, IMG submission 184347) | Corn, switchgrass and miscanthus rhizosphere microbial communities from Kellogg Biological Station, Michigan, USA - LAR L8-1 metaG... | ecosystem: Host-associated > Plants > Roots >...
AGGACGCCGCTGAGCCGCAGCCTGTACGGCGCGAACAGCCGGCCGATCCGGCGCATGTTCGCCCGGCGGACGGTCGGATCCTCGGGCCGTTCGGGCGCTGCGTCGGCCGAGTGGAAGAAGAATCCCATGCGGCCCAGGGTACGCCGTCAGTGCTCGTATGAGTCGTGGCCGCACAGGGCCGCACCAATTCCTACGAGATCGGTGTGTAGCTCAGCAGAAGAAGGGCGCAGAGCACGTGGGACGGCTCGGCGCTCCTCCGGCCATCGGCTAGGGGGCCGGCGGCTTCTGACTCGGCGGAGGCGCGGGCGGTGGACCAGGCGGCCGGGGTTGCCGCCGAACGACCCATCTGCCCCACCAGCTGAGCCCGGGGTGATCCGGGTCGTTCGAGCCCCAGCGGAACGGCCTCTTACGCCGTGGCTGGGGCGGCTGAGCTGCCATGCCACGACGTTACACGTCCATCGCGCATCCATGAAGCGAGGAGGTCACACACCACGGCGTAGCACCGACTAGGCTTGAGCCGACCCTCGAACAAGGAGAGATCATGGAAGTCGGCCCCGTTGACGTCTACATCATCGGCTTCCCAGGCAACAAGTTCAGCGGCAAAATCGCGCCCGCGATCAGGGAGCTCGTGGACAACGGAACGATCCGCATTCTCGATCTGCTGTTCGTGATGAAGGACGAGTCTGGCACGGTGGCCACGCTCGCCATCGAAGACCTCGACCAGGAGGGCGCTGCGTTCGCCGAGCTCGACATTACCGAGCCTGGATCACTGAACGACGAGGACGCTGATGAGGTCAGCGAGGACCTGCCCCCCAACAGCGCCGCGCTGCTGATCGCGTTCGAGAACCTGTGGGCGACAAAGGTCGTGGCGGCGCTCGCCGACGCCGACGCAGTGCTGATCGACTCGATCCGAATCCCCGCCGAGGTCGTTGCGGAGGCACGGGCCGAGGCGGCCGGGTAACCATCTAGTCACGAACTGGAGGAACGACATGGGACTTTTGCGGATGGCAGCGAGAACGGCCGTCGTCGCCGGCACCGCCACTGCCGTATCCGGTCGCGTCGCGCGCCGGCAGAACGAGAAGTGGGAGGCGCAGGATCAGGCCGAATACGAGCAGCAGATGGGCCAGCAGGCGATGGCGCAACAGCAGCAGGCGGCCCCGCCCGCGAGCGACCCGAACGCCGAGCTTCAGAACCTGGCGAATCTGCACACGCAGGGCGTGCTCACCGACGAGGAGTTCGCGGCCGCGAAGGCCAAGATCCTGGGCATCTAACCCCGGCGTCGCGTGCGTCCGGTCGAGGCGTACACGCGGCTGGCAGGGGTCTACGACGAGGCCGTCGTCGACCCCTGCCACGACGCGTTAGCGGCGTTCCTGGACGAGCTCTTCGGCGCCGACGAGGAGGCCGTCGCCGACGTCCTCGACGTCTGCTGCGGTACCGGTCTGCTGGCGGCCGAATTGGCCGGCCGCGGCTACCGGGTCACAGGTGTCGACGCCTCCGAGGCGATGCTCGCGCGTGCCCGCCGCCTACTCGGGCCGCACGCCACACTGATCCACGCGACGCTTCCCGACCTTCCTCTCGAGATGGCCTTCGACGCCGTCACCTGCACGCTGGACGGTTTCACCTACCTCTCGCCGGCGGCCCTCGCTCCGACAGCTGAGGCGATTGCCCGAGTGCTGCGGCCGGGCGGCTGGCTGGTCTTCGACACGCACACCGACGCGATGATGGCCCTCACCTCCTCTCGCCCCCTCGTCTCGGGCGAGCGAGAGGGGCATCGCTTCGTGATCCTCGCCGAGGTCGACCCGGATGCCCGCCTCTGCGACACCAGGATCGATATGGAAGCTGACGCTCCGGCATCTCCATTCAGCGAGCTCCACCGACAGTACTTCCATCGGGACGCCGATATCCGGTCGGCTCTCGTGGACGCAGGGTTCGATGTGATCGCCGTCAGAGACGGCTACTCCGATCGGCCCGTCGACGAATCCACGCTGAGTGCGACTTGGATCGCCCGTCTGTGGCGCTGAGCGTCCGCTCCGGCAGACTGTTTCCGTGACGGTCGAGTTGGCGACGATCTCCCGCGACGAGCTCCGCGACCGCATCGACGGCGGTGCGGACTTCGTCCTCGTCGACGCGCTGTCGCCCCTGTCATTCGCGATGGGGCATCTCCCCGGCGCGATCAACATCGCGCCGGACTGGATCGACGAGCGTGCGCGTCACCGCATCCCCGGCCTCGACACCGAGGTGGTCGTCTACTGCGCCGACGCCGGCTGCGAGAGCTCGCACAGGGTCGCCCACCGGCTGATCGAGCTCGGCTACCGCAACGTCCGCCACTACGAGGGCGGCAAGCGCGACTGGGAGGCGGCCGGCCTTCCGCTCGAGGGCGGGCGGCGCCGCGCTCAGGCCTCCTAGAGCGCGACGAGCTGCCGGTCGAGCAGGGACGCGACGGACGGGACGACCCGCTCGGCGCCGGAGTCGCGGAGCACGTCTGCGTGCGCGCCCTCGGCGACGGCGATCACCTCGAGCCCTGCTGCGATTCCGGCGCTGACGCCCGCGGGGCTCTGCGTGAGCGTCACGACCCGCCCGGGCTCCAGCTCGAAACGCCGACACGCGGCGAGCAGGACGTCGGGCGCCGGTCGCGCGCGCAGCTGCTCGCGCTGCATCGCGTCGGCGTCGACACTCACCTCGACGAGCGTCGCGAGGTCCGCGTGCTCGAGCATCGCAGGGGCGGTCGTGCTTGCCGACACGACGCCGCGGACGAGACCCAGGCGCCCGGCGGCCTCGAGGTAACGGCGTGCGTGCGGAAGCGCGGCGACGCCGCGGCGCCGGAGACCGCGCTCGAGCGCGACGCTCTTGCGCCGGGCGAGCGCATCGGCGGTTTCATCGGGAACGCGGAGTCCGCGGCTCGCGAGGAACGCGTGGATCCCTTCGAGCCGTGGGCGTCCGTCGAGGTACGAGAAGTAGTCGCCGTCGGCATCGAACCGCTCGAAGTGCCGCTCCGTGCCGTGCGCGAGCTCCAGCAGGAAGGCGTCGAGCACGTCCGTCCAGGCCGCGGCGTGGACGACCGCGCTGTCGGTCAGCACGCCGTCGAGGTCGAACAGGCAACCGGCGACGCCGGGCGGAAGCCCGAGCATCGACGGCGTGAGCGGCACGGGCGAGAGCCACGGCCTGGCCCGCGCCCCGATCATCCGGGCCAGCGACGACAGGTCACTCGCCACCTCACGGCGCTCCTCCACGAGCTCGTGCTGGCGCCGCTGGAGCACGTCGGCGGCGACCCCCTGACGCCCGCCGGCGTCGCGCAGGGCGAACTGCGCCGAGTCGAGGGCGCGCTCCCAGAGGGACGCGGCGGTGTCGAGCTCGACGGCGTGATGTGCGGCCGTCATGCGGTCAGGATCCCCCTCAGCCGGCTCGGGGTCATCGGCGACTGGACCGATCGCGCGTCAGCACTTCTCCGCAGTCCTCTTTACTACGCCCATGCGCAAGTGGAAGGGACTCCTCCGCGGCGGCAGCGACGGGAACGAGCAGCTGACGGCGATCGTCGCCGCGGTGCTCATCCTGCTCCTCGCCGTCGAGGGGGCGACGCTGCTCGACATCCGCGGCCTGCTCACGGTCCACGCCTTCGTCGGGATGCTGCTGGTGCCCCTGATCGCCCTGAAGCTGGTCAGCGTCGGATGGAGGATGCTCCGCTACTACCGGCGCGGCGACGAGTACGTCCACCGCGGGCCGCCCCACGTCGTCATCCGGGCCCTGCTGGCTCCGGTCACCGTGCTCTCGACCGTCGTGCTGTTCGGCACCGGCGTGGCGCTCCTGGCGCTCGACCGCACTCGTGGGACGCTCGTTGGCCTGCACAAGGCGAGCTTCGTCGTCTGGCTCGGCGCCACGTCGCTGCACGTCCTCACTCGCGTCCTGAAGCTACTGCCCGCGCTTCGGCTGCGGGTGCCCGGAGCGGCGCTGCGCGTCGGGCTCGCTGCGGCGACGGTCGTCGCGGGCGTGATGCTCGCGACGCTCACGCTGCCCGCCGCCGACCACCTCCAGGACAACGTCTCGGCTCAGATCGGCATCGACGACCGCTGAGCGGCGACGCCTCCTCCGGCCGGCAGTTCATCTGGGGCACCGCGACGTCCTCGTACCAGATCGAGGGCGCCGTGACCGAGGACGGGCGCGGCCCGAGCATCTGGGACACCTTCTGCGCCACCCCCGGCAAGGTCCGGAACGGCGACTCCGGCGCGGTCGCCTGCGACTTCTACCACCGCTATCCGCAGGACATCGAGCTGATGCGGGAGCTCGGCGTCGAGGCGTTCCGGTTCTCGATCGCGTGGCCACGCGTCGTCCCCGAAGGACGCGGCGCCGTCAACGCCGCCGGGCTCGACTTCTACGACCGCCTCGTCGACGCGCTGCTCGCCGCAGGGCTCCGGCCGTTCCCGACGCTGTACCACTGGGACCTGCCGCAGCCGCTCGAGGACGCCGGCGGGTGGCGGTCGCGCGCGACGGCGGAAGCCTTCGCCGAGTACACGGAGGCCGTCGTCCGGCGGCTGGGCGACCGCGTCCGGGACTGGACGACGCACAACGAGCCGTTCTGCACCGCGTGGCTGGGTCACGTGGTGGGCGTGCATGCGCCCGGCCTCACCGACGTCGGCGCCGGCGTCGCCGCCGCGCACCACGTCCTCCTCTCGCACGGCCTCGCGGTTGAGGTCGTCCGGCGCGAGGCTCCCGGCGCGCGGGTCGGAATCGTCTTCGACGTCTGGCCGGTGCACCCGGCGAGCGACCACCCGAGCGACCTGGACGCCGCGCGCGAGACCGACGGCGTCCGCAACCGGCTCTTCCTCGAGCCGGTCCTGCGCGGCTCCTACCCCGAGGAGGTCCTTGAGCGCCTCGGGGTGACGCCGCCCGTCGAGGAGGGCGACCTCGCCCGGATGTCGCGCCCGATCGACTTCGTCGGGATCAACAACTACTCGCGAACGGTGGCCCGGGCGAATCCGGACGGCGGCGAGCCCGTGGTCGAGGTGCCCGCGGGAGTTCCGCTCACCGCGATGGGCTGGGAGATCTATCCCGACGCGCTGTACGAGGTGCTCGTCCGCCTCCACCGCGAGTACGGCGTCGACTCGCTCTACGTGACGGAGAGCGGCGCCGCCTTCGACGACGAACGCGGAGACGACGGACGCGTCGACGACCAGGACCGCGTCTCCTACCTCGAGGGGTACCTCGACGCGGCGCTGCGGGCGCGCGCCGAGGGAGTCCCGCTCGAGGGCTACTTCGTCTGGTCGCTGCTGGACAACTTCGAGTGGTCGGAGGGCTACTCGAAGCGGTTCGGGATCGTCTACGTCGACTTCGAGACGCTCGAGCGCGTGCCGAAGTCGAGCTTCCACTGGTACCGCGACCGCATCGCCGCAGCGCCGAGCTACTTCTGAGCCAGCACCGAGACGCCGTCCCAGTCCGGGGGCGGCGGGCTCGCGATCATCGCGTCGCACTGGTCGCGGTACAGCCGCGCGACCGGGTCGTCCGGGTTCGCCTGCAGCGCTCGCTCGAACCACTCGCGCGCGCGGTCGAAGCTGGCGTCCCGGTAGAGCGTCAACCCCTCGCCGAACGCGCCGACCGCGTCCATGAGGTTCGGGAACGACTCCGCGTCGTGATGATCGAGGCACTCGAAGACGGCCACGGGCTTGCTCTTCCCCTGGACGATCACCCGGTCGATCTCGCGCAGCCGGTAGACGCCCTTCAGGTTCGCGTGCGTGAGCTCCGAGACGAGGAGCCGCGCGCCGTAGTGCTTGCAGGCGCTCTCGAGGCGGGCGGCGAGGTTCACGCCGTCGCCGATGATCGTGTAGTCCATCCGCTTCGGGGTGCCGATGTTCCCGGCCACGACGGAGTCCGTGTTGAGCCCGATGCCGATCTGGACGGTCGGCCGGCCGAGCGCGTCGCGCTCCCGGTTCCACTCGCGCAGGCTGCGCAGCATCTCGATCGCCGCCCTCAGGGCGCGATCCTCGTCGTCGTCGCCCGGGACGGGCAGGCCGAACACGGCCATGATCGCGTCGCCGATGAACTTGTCGAGCATCCCGCCCTGCTGCGAGATGCACTCCACCATCCGGGCGAAGTACTCGTTGAGCAGCGTCACGGTGGGCTGCGGCCCGATGCGCTCGGCCAGCGAGGTAAAGCTGCGGATGTCGGAGAAGAGCACGGTCGCGACGGACTCGTTGCCGCCGAGCAGCTCCTCCCCGGGCCCGGCGTCCAGGAGTCGGTCAGCCAGGTCGGGGTCCATGTAGCGCGCGAGCGTCGAGCGGACGCGCTTCTCGCTGGAGATGTCCTCGAGCATCACGAGCGTGCCGAGCGGGGCGTCGTCGCTGGACAGCAGCGGGAGGACGGTGACGTTGACCGAGACGGAGTCGCCGTCGACGGCGAGCTCCGCGTCCATGGCGAGCTCCGTCGCGCGCGTCTCGCCGACGTGCTGGACGCGCTCGACGAGCCACGGGCTGCCGGCGAAGACCTCCTCCGCAGTGAGCCCGACGAGCTCCTCCTCGCTCCTGCGCAGGACGCGGACGCCGGCTGCGTTGCAGGTGCTCGCGCGCCCGTCCTCGTCGAACGTGATCACGCCGTTCGACATGCTCTCCAGCATCGCGGCGTTGTAGTTCCGCATCGCCTGGACGTCGGAGAACAGCTTCGCGTTCTCGAGCGCGCTGGCGATCTGGGCCGTGAACGCGCGCAGCCGGCTCTCGTCCTCGGGCGTGAACGGCCCGCCGCGCTTGTTCAGCGACTGTGTGACGCCGATCGTCCGGCCTTCCTTGTTGAAGATCGGCACGCAGAGGATGCAGCGCGTGAAGTAGCCGCTCTGCCGGTCGAAGGCGGGGTTGAAGCGGAGGTCGGCATATGCGTACGGGATGCGGATCGACTCGCCCGACGTGAAGACCGCGCCGGCGATGCCCAGGTGGTTCGGGAACCGGATCTCCTTCAGCTCGAGCTTGTCCACGACGTAGCTGACGAGCTCCCCCGTCTTCTCGTCGTTCAGGAACAGCGTCGTCCGGTCGCAGTCGAGCAGGCGCGTCGCCTCCGACACGACCCGTGAGAGGAGCGTCGTCAGCTCGAGCTCGGACGTGAGGTCGGAGACGAGGTTGAGAAAGTCGACCTCGCGCTGGCGCTCGTGCGACATCCGCTCGAGCCGCTGCAGGGCCTCGAGGCTCGCCGCGCACTCGGACGTCAGGCCAGCGAGCAGCTGCAGGTCGGCGTCGTCGAACTGCCCATCCCGCTTGTTGAGGAGCTCCGCGACGCCGATCGTCTCCCCGCGCGCGTTCACGATCGGCGCGCAGACGAGCGACCTCGTCTCGTAGCCCGTCTGCTCGTCGACGTCCCGGTGGAACCGCTGGTCGGCGTAGGCGTCGTGGACGACCTCGCCGGCGGCGCTCTGGAAGACGGCTCCGGCGATACCGAGGTCGTCGAGCAGGCGGATCTGCCGCGAGCCGAGCCCGGTCGAGACATAGGTGTACAGCTCCGCCGTGTCGGCGTCGTGGAGGAAGATCGACCCGCGGTCGGCGCCGATCTCGTCGACCGCGGCCTGGAGCAGGAGGTCGATCGCGGACTCGAGCGAGTCGAGCGCGGCGACGCGCCGCGACAGCGACAGCAGCAGCTGCAGCTGCCGGAGCTGCTCGAGCTGCTCGCGGTAGGCGCCGGTCGAGGTGGCGGCGTCGGTCATCCGGACTCGCCGCCGAGCTGCTCGCGCATCGTGCGGATCGTCCCCTGCAGCTGCCGCGCCTCCTCGGCCGCCTGCCGACGCTGTTCCTGGAGCTCGGCGTCGTGACGCTCCTGCTGCTCCTCGAGCGTGCGCCGGAGCTCCGCGATCATCGCCCTCAGCTGGTCCGCCTCGGCCGACGCGCGCGCACGCTCCGCCTGCAGGCGGTCGTCGGCCTCCCGCTGCGCGAGCTCGAGCGCGTCTCGCATCGCAACCACCGCCGCCTCGAGCTGGCGCGTGGTGGCTTCGCCGTCGCCTGACGAGGGGGACACACCCTCACCCTATTCCGGTCGAAGTGCCCGTCGAGGTTGAAGTTTCCGCCCGTCTGGGTTAGACACGCCCGACCGTCAGTCACGGCTCGCCGACAAGGCGGAGGGGAGGCGCGTGCCGCACGAGATGGCCAGGCGACTGGCCGAGCTGCTCGACCCCGGGCTCCTGCCCGTGCTGGACCGGGTCGACGCGGGCACGGCGACGGCGGCGGACATCCAGGCGATCCAGGACTGGCCGGCCGCGCACCGCGCGCAGGTGCTCGACCGCGTGGGCAACGCGCTGCCGCCGGTGCCCCCGCTCACCGACGCGCTGGGCTCGCTGACCTTCCCGGCCGACGGCTGGCACCCGTCGACGAGCCTCGGCCCTGCGACCGTCTCGGTCGACTGCCCGGCCGCCGTCGTCAGCGTCGGCGGCGTCACGGTGGTGCTCGGGATCCTCCCGCCGACGGGCGGCGGGCTCGCGCTCGACGCAGGCGCGCTCTCGGCGGCCGGGACGCTCATGCGGGACGGCGACGGCGCCGCCGGCTCGCTCGGCGTCCGGCTCGGGCCCGCGCAGGTCATCGGCTTCGGCCGGCTCGACGTCGTCGGCGGGACGCCGTCGATCGTGGTCGTGCTCGGCGTCCACTTCCTGCCGCCGATCCAGCTGTCCTTCGGGTTCGCGCTGAGCGCGGTCGGCGGCATCGTCGGCGTCAACCGCCGGATCGACAAGGACGCCCTCCACGCGAGACTCGCCGACGGGAGCGCGCTCGACGCCCTCTTCCCCGACGACCCGGTCAAGGGCGCCGGCACCGTGCTCGCGACCCTCGGCGCCATCTTCCAGCGCCAGCCGGGCCAGCACGTCGTCGGCCCGACCTTCACCGTCACCTGGCTGGACATCGGCGTGACGACGATCGTCCGGCTCGACCTCGGGCTGCTGCTCCAGCTGCCCGACCCGCTGATCGTGATCGTGGGCCGCGGCGCGATCCAGCTGCCGCCTGTGCTGCAGCTGCGCCTGGACGTGGCCGGCGAGCTCGACCCCGGCCGGAAGACGTTCGGGCTCGACGCGGTGCTCGTCGACTCGCACGCGCTGACGATCTTCCGCGTGACCGGCTCCGCGACCGTGCGGCTCGGCTGGGGCAGCCCGTCGTACGTCGTCTTCGCGGTCGGGGGCTTCTACCCCGGCTTCAGGCCGGAGCCGGCCAACATCCCGCCGCAGCAGCGGCTCGGGCTCGCGCTCGACATCCCGTGCCCGCTGAGCTTCCGCGCGAGCGGCTACCTCGCGATCACGTCCAACTCGTTCCAGGCGGGCGCCGACATCGAGGTCGGGATCGACCTGGACGTGATCAGCGCGAGCGGCTTCCTCCGCTTCGACGCGATCATCCAGTTCGACCCGTTCCACCTCCACGCCGACTACTCGGCCGGCTGGGAGATCGAGGTGGCGATCTTCTCGGGCGGCACCACCGTCTCGGGCTGGATCGACGGGCCGGGGCCGTGGGCCGTCCACGCCGAGGTCTCGATCAGCCTCCTGATCGACGACTTCACGTGGAGCGACACGTTCCACTTCGGGCCGTCGGGGCCGCCGCCGGACCCGCCGCTCGAGCACGCCGTCGACGTGCTGGCGCCGACCCTCGGCGCCGCCTCGCACATCCGCTCGACCGACGCGACCGATCCGCGCGTCTCGATCCGGCCGCGCAAGGTCGCGGCGGCGAAGGACCTGGCCGTCTGCTCGCCGCTCGCGGATCTCTCCTGGACGGAGACGGACCTGCCCCTCGGCCTGCCGATCACGCGCGCCGGCGGCAAGCGCCTCGCCTCGTCGCAGCAGCTCGACGTCCAGGTCGACCCGACGCTCGCGCAGCCGGCGCCGACGCCGGAGGCGTACGACTGGTTCGCGCCCGGCACGTTCCAGGACTTCACGGCGGCCGAGGCGATGAACCTGCCGCCCTTCCAGTGGCTGCGCGCCGGGACGCTGCTGCAGCTGGCGCCCGCGACGGGCTCGACGGCGACGGCCACGCTCGACTACCAGGCGTTCTACCGCCGTGACCGCAACACGTGGCTCGAGGGCATCCTCCCCCTGTACGTCTTCCTGCCGCTGCGCGCGCACGCGGCCGTGGCAGCACACGCGGCACCGCCTGTAGTCGGCGACCGGACGCCGCTCGTCCACGTCGTCCAGGAGACCTGGGCGTTCACACAGGGCGGCGAGACCTTCGACGTCGAGAGCCCCGCCCACGCAGTGCTCGCGGCGCGCGACGACGGCGTCGCGCACGCCCTCGCGGACGCGCCGATCGGAGTGGGAGCGATCTGATGGCCGACGCGACCTTCTCCTCCTGGACCCGCCGCGGCGGCAAGGCGATCGGCCCCGCTCCCGTGGGCGGCCGCCCGCAGGGCACGCTGAAGCTGACCGCCACGGACACGGCCGGCGGCGCGGCGACGGCCGAGGTCCCGTTCCTGCTCTACGGCCCGGGCGACGTCACCGGCCTGCAGCCTGGCGCGATCACCGCCCGCTACCCGCGGCCGGGCCAGACCGACGCGGAGGCGCCGTTCCACCCGTACGCCGAGCTCGCCGACCCCGATCTGCCGTGGCGGTACGGCCCGCAGGGCGAGGTGGCGGAGGGGATGCAGCCGTGGCTCCAGCTGCTCGTGGTCGAGCCGGGCCAGCTGGAGCGCGTGGGCGGCGCCGTCTCGGTCTCGGCGACGATCCTCGCGAAGCACCCGGCCTCGCCGGTCCGCGCGCACGTGCAGGACACGAGTGGCCACGTCGTCGGACGGGTCATCTGCCTGCGCGATGACCTGCAGGACAACACCGACTACGTCGCCCTGCTCGTCCCGGCGTTCGACGAGGACGGCAATGCGTGGCCTCCCGACCGGCCGCTACCGGTCTACGACGAGTGGGCGTTCCACACCAGCGAGCACGGCACGTTCGCGGACCTCGCAGAGGCCCTTCATGCCGCCGACGAGCAGGAGGACTTCGGCCGGATCGCCGTCGCGCTCGGCGAGGAAGACAACGAGGAGGTCCGCGTCCGCGGCGCGCTCACAGGGATCCACGACACGACCGACCCGCCGCCGCCCCCGGAGGCGACGGCGCGGCTGGCCGCGCTGCTCGACTTCGATCCCGACGGCACCGGCGGGTTCGACGCCGACGGCCGCCGCTACGTCCGCCCGCCGGACTACGGCGAGGCGTGGCGCGCGGAGGTGCGCGCCGGCGCGGCGGCCGCAGGCTGGGTCGCGCAGGTGAACGACGATCCGACGCACCGCGTCGTCGGCGGGCTCGGCCTGCAGGCCGGCGTCGACCTTCAGGACGAGATCGCCGCAGCGGCGGCCGACCGCTTCGGCGCGACGGCGATCGCGAACCAGCGGCTCGCGGCGCTCGGCGCCGGCCTGGCCGTCGGGCGCTCGCTCTGGGACCGGCGGATCGCCCCGCTCCCGGCCGCCGAGCCCCGCATCGCCGTGCTCGGTCTCGCCGCCGGACGCGTGCTCGCCAAGGATCCTGCCGACGGCTCGATCCGGCCGCTGCTCGAGCTCGCGAGCGGCCCCGACCGGACGCTCCCGCAGGCGCTCTTCTCCGCCGCCGCCCGGCGTGCCCTGCGGCCGAACGCCGCGCGGCTCCGCCACGCGAAGAGCCGTGCCACGGAGATCCTCGACGACGCCAACGTCCCACGGCCGACGGTGCGCCGCCCCGACGAGGCGCCCGGCGACCCGCGCTACCACGACGGGGTGGCCAGCGGGGACACGCTCGTCTCAGACGTGCGCGACGCGCTCGGCGGCTTCGGGATTCGGGGGCGAGACGTGGAGACCGGCGACGACCTCCTCCCGGCGCTCGAAGCCGCGCAGCACGTCGAGATCGACGCCGGCTTCCGCAAACGCCTCCCCCGCCTCCACCCCGAGCAGCCGCCGCGGCCGGTGCCGCGGCCGGTCGACCTGATCGCCCTCGACGACGCGCTCGTACGGGCATTCGACCCGCGCGGCGACTCGGCCGCCGTCTCGCGCGTGCGTGCGACGATCGACCCGGACGACCCCGAGCCGCTCGCGCCCAGGGAGCCGTGCCCCGACCTCGACCTGCCCGCGTGGCGGTACCTGCGCGACCGCCAGCGCGAGTGGCTCCTCCCCGGCGCGCACACCCTCACCGACGGCGAGGTCGTCGGCCTGGCGTCCAACCCCGTCTTCGCCGACGCCTTCCTCGTCGGCATGAATACGCAGGCCCTCGGAGAGCTGCGCTGGCGGAACATGACCGTCGCCACCGGCTGCACTCCGCTGCGTCGGTTCTGGGACCGGAGCACGAGCGAGGACGACGGCTACGGCGTGGACTACGACATCCGCGGGGTCGCACAGTGGGTCGCGGCGCCCGACGGGACCGATCTGCGCGGCATCCCGCTCGGCGACCCCGCGCACACGCCGCGCCCTGAAGGCGGCCGCCAGCTGGTGGTCGTCTTCTGCACCGATCTCTTCCGGCGCTACCCGGGCACGCTCGTCTACCTGGCGCCGCCCACGGACGCGGTCTTCACGGACGCCGACCTGTCCAAGCGGATGCTGCCGGCGTTCAGCGCGCGCGTGACCGCCAAGCTCGTGCTGTACGCGTTTCCGACGCCGCCTGAGTCGCTGGAGCAGTTCTGGGTCGTCGTCGAGCAGCAGCCGCCGGGTTACCGGTTCACACGCGAGCAGGATCCCGGCGCAGGCTCCTCGGCGACGCGGGCGGCGGCGATGCTGCTCCGGCCGGTGCGCGTGCTGCTCGCCGGGCCGACCCTGGTCGCGGGGCCGGCCTGATGGCCGAGGCCGCCGTCCTCCTGCCCGTCCGGCTGGAGACCCGCTTCGACGAGCGCGACGGCTTCGCGGGAGCGCGGCTGCGCGTGCTCGTCGTGCCGGACGTCTGCTGGTACGACCGGCACCAGCCGGCGAGCCAGGCGGAGATCGACCTCCTCGTCGAGGCCGTCGCCGCAGCCGGCGGGCCGCTGGTC
>Ga0207693_10003777_pt1 | contig 12900 bp, 12 predicted proteins | sample LARL81metaG_FD_184347 | JGI IMG/M metagenome (GOLD analysis project Ga0207693, IMG submission 184347) | Corn, switchgrass and miscanthus rhizosphere microbial communities from Kellogg Biological Station, Michigan, USA - LAR L8-1 metaG... | ecosystem: Host-associated > Plants > Roots >...
GGCCGGACAATCCACCAAGGCTCGAGCCCACGAAGTAGATCCCCGCGGCATTCGCGACCTGTGCGGACGGCCATTCGTCACCGATATAGGCGACAACGACCGCGAAGATCGGGGGCAGCAGCAGCCCCTGCAGGAAGCGCGACGCGATGAGGGCGGGCACGTCCGCGGCGAGTGCGGCTCCCGCCATCGGCACGACCACCGCGACCATCGCGGTCGTGATGACGCGCTTTCTGCCCAGGACGTCGGCGAGCGCTCCGGTGAACGGGGCGGTCAACGCAATGGCCAAGGTGCTTGCAGTCATGATTGCACTGATCTCGGCAGGCCCAACCCCGAATTCACGGGAGAGGGCGGGCAGCAGCGCCTGCGGGGAATAAAGGTTGAGAAAGGCACAGAAACCGGCCGCGGCGACTGCAATTTCGCGTGCACCAACCCTCATCCCACCTCCAAATACACTGTCGCACGACGCAGCATTCTGACGCGATTCCCATTGTGCGATGAAGGTGGCATAGTGCCTTGGTTTTAACTTGGAGACATGCCATGCCAGCACGTATCCGCCACATCGCCTTATCGGTGAAGGACATCGACGCGACCGCCGATTTCTATGAGAAGGCATTCGGGCTCAAACGCTCGCCGAAATCCGAAGGCCCAACGGCGTTTCGCGTCTACATGAGCGACGGCGAGATCAATCTGGCACTGTTGCAGTACAAAAGCGAAGTCGGCTCGGGGCTGAAGAATCCCAGCGACTTCGTCGGCATCCACCATTTCGGCTTCCAATGCGACGATCTGGAAAAACAGCAGCAGCAAATCGAACGCGCCGGCGGCACGTTCTTTTTCGACCTCGGCGATCCGGATGACGACGACTTCGAGCGCAAGTTCAAGGATCCAAACGGCATCATCTTCGATGTCAATTGGAAGGGATGGGCCATGACCTCCAGCAAGGCCAAAACCCAACGCAAGATCAGGTCAGCCGCCATTGCGAACAAGAGGGGTAAGAAGCCAAGTCGGCCAAAAACGAAAACGAGGCAGGCGGCCGCAGTGAACGCCGGACCGCAAAAGCGGTCGCTGCGCTCGCCACGCTGACGCAGTACGCGCTAGACCGCGTTCCGTTTGAATAGAACTGTAGGGCGGGCAAAGGCGCGCCTCTCCAAATATTCCGAAGCATGCAAAAGCTCGCGCGCCGTGCCCACGCGCGCGGCTTTCCGCACGGGCAAAATCTATCCCCGGCTCAGAACGGGGATCGCCATTGATGCTGCGTACGCCTGCTCTTGCGCGCGAGCGCTTTTGCGCCGGAGGCGCAGTCGTGAATTCGTCCATACAGTGGAGCCCTGGCATGCTATCCTTTGGATTGACAGTATCTCACTCACGCTGGGAACGTTCGCATGAAGCGGCGCAAGTTCATTGCAATTATGGCCGGTGTGGCCGCATGGCCGCTAGGCGCATACGCGCAACGGTCAAGGGTGGCTCGAATTGGCGCACTCTACGTCGGAATCGCAGACGCGGAGTCGTTTAAGAGCGAGCTCCGGGACGGACTACGTGAACTTGGCTTAGAGGGACAAAACATTGCGTTCGAGTTTCGCTCTGCGGAAGGAAAACTGGATCGACTTCCTGATCTCGCGGCCGAGCTTGTGCAGCTCAAGCTCGATGTGATCGTGGCGCTCTACGTGCCCTGCGCGCTGGCGGCAAAGCAGGCAACACAGGATATCCCCATCGTAATAATAGCGGCCGATCCAGTCGAAACCGGCATCATTCCCAGCTTGGCGCGTCCTGGCGGAAATATTACCGGCGTGTCTCTGATGTCTGCCGCATTGGTTGGAAAATGCGTTGAGCTGTTTCGCGACATGCTGCCCGCTACGCGGCGTGTGGCCGTTCTCACCGCGCCGCAGATCCTTTATTTGCAAAATTGGTACTGGAGCAGGTCGATGTTGCCAGCCGTGCCACAGGTGTTGAGATTCAGCCGATCATGGTACGCGGACCTGATGAAGAACTCGACGCTGCCTTCGCGGCCATGGTGAGAGAACGCGCGGACGCCCTTGTTATCCAAGGCAGCTTGTCCACCAAGCGCTTAGCCGATCTCACGCTTGAGCACTGTTTGCCAGCAGCCTCAACAACGCGTGCCTTTGCGGATGTCGGCGGCTTGATGTCGTACGGGGCAGACGGCCCCGCCCTGTTTCGACGCGGCGCCCTTTTTGTACATAAAATTTTGCAGGGCAACAAACCTACAGACATGCCAGTTGAGCAGCCCACCAAGTTCGAGCTGGCTGTAAATTTCAAGACGGCGAAAGCGCTCGGGATCGATGTGCCTTGGTTCTTCCAACAACGCGCTGACACGATTATCGAATAACTCTTCTCTGCATTCCTGTTCGGGTCAATCACGCCTTTTCGTCTTACTGCCAACGATCCGGCAGTTTCTCCAGTCCATTGAGCGGTGCGGACCTACGCCTGCGCAAAGTCTACTCGAAGCCGTATTCTTTCCAACGCTCCAGCACCAGGGCCTCGTCCTCGGGCGCAGGCGCGACGGTCGGCGGAAAACGCTCGTTGTTCCACTCCGGCCGACGCTTGAAGCTCCAGTTGCGCGTCGCGTCGATCAACACCCGGTTCCAGATGCCGGCGCCGAGCTGCTCGACGTCGCGTTCCTCGAGCGGCGTTGAAGGGTCGAGCGCGTGGCCAAGGAGGCCTGGAGATATCACGATGCCGCCGTGACCGGCGTTGACCCGGTAAGCAATCGCCCAGTCCATCTGCTCGTAGGAGGTGACGTCGATGTCGTCCTCAAATACGAACACGTGCTTGTAGCGCCCCTGCCCGGCGCCCGCGCCCCAGAGCGCCGCCGCGATCTGCTTCGGCTGCGCCTGATACTGCTTGCGGATCTTGATGTAGATGTTGATCCCGCAGGTGATCGGGTCGGCGTAGACGTCGAGCACGCCCGGAATGCCGGCGGCGATGAGGATATTCCACGCGATGCCGGCGCGCTGCGCCGATGAGATCACGGCATTCTCGCTGTAGGAGTTCGGCATGTTGCCCTCCTGCGTGCCGCGCAGGATCGGGTCGTTGCGGTGGGTGACGCAGGTCACCTCGATCGTCGGGCGCGGCGTCGGCAGGTCGGAGACGTAGCCGGTGAACTCGGCGAAGGGTCCCTCGATCTCGTAGCTTGCTGGATCGGGATCGATCAGCCCCTCGATGATGATCTCGGCGCCCGCCGGCACTTCCAGATCGACCGTCTCGCAGCGCACGACCGGCACCGGCGCACCGCGGTAGGCACCGAGCACGTCGAACTCGCAGATGCCCGCGGGCAGCGGACTGCCGGCCAGGAAGCCCATGATCGGGTCCCAGCCGATGACGCAGGCGACCGGCATCTTTTCCTTGCGGTCGGCATATTTCGCGAAATGCTGGCCCCAGTGCTGGCCGCCCTTGATAAGAAGCGAGGGGATCGAGTTCTTGCGTCCGACCATGCCGCGATAGATGCCGGCGTTTTGCACGCCGGTATCCGGGTCCTTGGTCACAATGCAGGCGTAGGTGTTGATGTAGCGCCCGCCTTCCAGGTAGTGCCATTTCGGCACCGGGAACTCGAGCAGGTCGATCGCATCCCCCTTGACGATATTCTGCTTTACCGGTCCGGTCGCGACCCGCACCGGCGGGATGCGCTCGCCGTTCTTCTTCATCACATGTTGGACGATCTCGCGGTTGCTGGTGTCCTTCGGAAAGCCGAGCGCCAGCGCGAGCCGCTCGCGCGTGCCAATGCCGCCGGTGAAGACGCGCCGGCCGCGCGCATCCTCGTAACCGCGAATGTTCTCGAACAGCAGCGCCGGACCCTTGCGCTCCAGCACCTTGCGCGAGATCGTCCCGATCTCGCGGTCCCAGCTCACCGGCGCGGCGATGCGGTGCAGTTCGCCCTCGCGGTCCAGGAGGTCCATCCACTGCCGCAGGTCCATGCAGCCCGGCTCATTGCGCATGGCAGAGCTCAGTCGGCCGTTGCACCAGAAAATTCGATCACCTTCGCCCATTTTTCTGTTTCTTCGGCAAAAAGCTTGCTGAAGCTGTTGGGCGACCCGGGCAAAGGGATAACACCGATTTGGGCGAGGCGTTCGCTGACCTTTGGATCGGCCAGGCCGGCGTTGATTTCCTTGTTGAGCGTTTCGACAACTTCGCCAGGCGTGCTCTTCGGCGCACCAACGCCATAGAGTTGGCTCGCGTCATATCCCGGCACGAACTCCTTGATGCTGGGCGTATCCGGTAGAATCTTCGATCGCTCCAATGTTGTCACGCCGAGCACCCGCAGCTTGCCTGCCTTGATGTGGTCGAGTGCTGAAATCAAAGGGGTAAAGTAGATGTGAACCTGTCCGGCAAGGAGATCGGTCAATGCCGGCACCGCTCCCCGATATGGAACATGCACCATATCGGTGCCGGTCAGCATCTTGAACATCTCACCGGCCATATGGGACGGCGCTCCGATACCTCCCGACGCCATGGTGACCTTGCCTGGATTGGCCTTGGTGTAGGCGATGAATTCCGCAATCGTGCTGGCGGGCACTGCGGGATTCACCAGCATTGCCATTGGTTCGCGACAGAGAGCTGCCACGGAGACGATGTCCTGAAGAAAGTTGAAATTGAGCCTGCTATACAGCGTTGCGTTGACCGCATTCGCTCCCGTGATGAGGAGCAAGGTTTGACCATCCGGTGCGGCCCTCACGACCGCTTCCGTTGCAAGATTGCTGCCCGCACCCGGTCGATTCTCGACGAGGAAGGATTGACCGAGCCGGTCCGTCAGCCACTGGCCCATGAGCCGAGCGAGGGTGTCGGTCGGGCCGCCGGCGGAAAAGCCGACGATGATGCGCACCGGACGCGACGGATAGGCCTGTGCCCACGCCCATCGCGTTACGGCAAAGAAGGCGGCTGCACCCGCTCCCAGCTGCAACAATCCGCGACGGGGACATCTGATCATATGTCCGCCCCACGGCATAGCGGCGTGTACCGTGCGCAGTGCAGTTCCGTCACCCGCATTGGAGCGTCAGCGGAAAGGTGGGGCCGCTTGGAGCCGCGGCATGACGGTTCCCGGATTGCGACGACGCAATCCGGGCTACAAGGAGGACGGGCTATCAAATGCTCAATGCGAGCAGCTCAACCATCCCGATTCCGATCACCAGTACCGCGAGCGCGACGGAATCGTAATCGAGCCAATATTTCCTGTGTGCACGCATGACATGCCTCCCCTATACGCTCTGTCATTAGTCGGGGCTGGCAGGCAGATGGTTCAAATCGGGCGCACGATTTTCGCGGGCGGCTACAGTGCGTTGAATCCGTACCCGTCATTCCGACCGAGCGAGCCGGGCCTCGCCCGGCGAGCGAGAGCCGGAATCCAGTAAGCCAAAGCGCTTCGTGCGTTCACTCCGGCCGGCGTTTACTGGCTCCCTATGCCGGGCCGTTCATTCGGCCTTGATGTTTGCGCCCTTCACGATCGGCCACCACTTCTCGATCTCCGCCTTGTGATAGGCGGCGAGCGCCGGGGGCGTCTGCTGGGCGACAGTTGGCACCTCCTGGCCTTGCTCGGCAAACCGCTGCCGAATGGCCGGATCCGCCAAGCTCGCCACCACAGCGGCGTTGAGCTTGTCGATGACCGTCGCGGGGGTGCCTTTTGGTGCCCACAGCGCCTGCCAGAATGAGAAATGAAATCCCGCAAGCCCCGCCTCGTCCACCGTGGGGATGTCGGGGGCAGAACCGAGGCGGCTTTCCGCGGTGACCGCATAGGCCTTGATGGTGCCGCCACGCACCTGCGGCAGGGAATTCGTCGGAGTGTCGATCATGCAATCGATCTGGTCGGCGAGGAGGTCCTGCATTGCCGGGCCGGCACCGCGATAGGGGACGAGGGCCAAAGGCGTACCGATTTCCTTCTGAAAGAAGACGGCGAACACGTGCCCGGCAGTACCTACGCCCTGTATTCCCACCGTGGCGTTGCCGGCATTCGCTTTAAGCCAGGCGACAAGTCCCCGCAGGTCATCAGCGGGCAGGCTTTTGCGCGCCACGATGAGCATCGGCTGGAACGACAACAGCGCCACAGGGGCGAAATCAGCGATGAGATCGTATGGCAGCGCATAGACGGCGCCGTTCATGACATGCGAGCTCAGATTGCCGACGCTCAGCGTATAGCCGTCGGGGATGGCGCGGGCGACGCGAGCGACGCCGATGCTCCCGCCTGCCCCGCTCACGTTCTCGATGATGACGGGCTGCCCGAGCGAGCCGCGCATGTGCTCGGCCATGATGCGCGCGATGCTGTCGGTCGGCCCGCCGGGCGCGTAGGGCACGACCATCGTGACCGGCCGCGAGGGGTAGGTCTGCGCTGCCGCGTTACCTGGGGCGAATGTCGCGACGACAGCGATGACGGCAAGCAGCTTTCGCATCTCAAAAATTCCCGTAGCGAGCGGGGCCAACACAGCATTCGCCCCGCAGCGTGCGGATGCATCTACGCCTTCAGTCTCGGCACCAGCTTGATGGCGTTCTCGCTGCCGATCGCCTTGAGATCGGCGGGCGAGAGCCTGAGCTGCTCGAGAGCCTTCATCTGGTCGAGCGCGAAATAGGGATAGTCCGAGCCGTAGGTTACCTGCGAGGAAGGAACCAGCTTCAGCAAGGCTGCAATGGCCGGGGCACTGGTGGCGTTGGCCGTATCGTAGTTGAGGCGCTTGAACTCTGCATCGATGCCTTCGGGCGCGAGCTCCTTGACATTCGGGCGCTTGCCGTAAAACGCGATGATGCGCCCTGCCATCATCGGGATCGTCCCACCGGCATGGGAGAACAGCCACTGGATGTCGCGCCAGCGCGCGAGGCCCCCGGAAAGAAGCAAGCTGGTGACGGCGCGCGTCGTATCGTGCGGCACTTCGATAACGGCTGGAAATGCGCCGACGCTCAACTGGGCGCAGCAGCTAGCGACCAGCGGGTGCACATAGACTACCGCCTTGCGGCGGTTGAGCTCATCGAACACCGGCCTGTACATATCATGCCCCAGCCACTTGTCCCCGTAATTCGTCTGCAGGCCGACGCCATCGGCCTTGAGCGTGCCGAATACGTATTCGATTTCCTTGAGCGTCTTGTTGATGTCGAGCATCGTCAACGTTGCGAACAACCCGAAGCGGCCCGGGTTGTCTCGCATCATCTCCGCGCCGAAATCGTTGCAGTCGCGCGCCAGCGCGCCGGCCTTCTCCGCGTCCAGGCCGAGCCACAGGCCGGGCGTTGATGCGAGCGAGAGCATGCCGGTCCGGATGCCGGCCTTGTCCATATCTTCGATGGCCTTCGCTTTGGACCACGCGACCTGGCCCGGGAAGTGGGGAAGCTTGCGCGTCTCCTCCCAATCGAACCAGAGCTCCTCGTAATCAGGCGGATAGAAGTGGTGATGGGTATCGATGAGCGTTTTCTGTTCCCCAAGAGCTGGCGCCACCGGCAAGAGCGCGGCAGCACCTGTCGCGGCGGTACCGAGGAGGAATGCACGTCGTGCCAGGCAAGTCCCGCCGCTTGCGCCGCCACGGAGATGAGTTTGGTTCGCGCATGCAATGGTCATGTGTTTCCTCCGGACCGGCTTCTTAGCTATATCCTGTACGGAGTTTGCCAGCACGTTTGTCAGCGCCGTGACGGTCGTTGCTCGCCTCAACGCGCGTTTGCGGCTGGGCGGCTCAGCTCGCATAATGGTAGACGTCGCTGCGTTTTGCGCTCGCGGTGACCGACTTACAGCCCCGCCCGGATAAGAAAAAAGTTAATAATATCAGTGGTGTATGTGAACAACTTCTGCCGTCCGAGCATCATTCACTTGCATCTGACAAGCACCATTGACTTGTAATTATACTGCACAATATACTTGTAATTGCGCACCAGAATACGCTTGCGTTGGCGATGCAGCTTGGCTCGAAACAATCGCGCCGCACGACCTCATGAAAAACTTGCCGCCTCGCTCGCGAAGCTCAAGGAGCTACAGGGCGGGGGACAACGCGTATTTCAGTCCAGCGAGTTTGCACGCCGCGACCGAGAGCGCCTCCTTGCCCAGGGCTTCCTGCGCGAAGTCATCAAGGGTTGGGCGATCTCGACCAGTCCGGGAACGGCCCCGGACGACACCACGCCTTGGTATGCCTCGTTCTGGGAATTTTGCGCGCGCTATTGCGATAACCGATTCGGGCAGGATTGGCACCTCTCGCCTGAACAATCGTTGTTGCTCCATGCCGAAAACACCGTCATCCCAACCCAGGTCATCATCCACAGCACGAAGGGCACAAACAATACAGTCAGCCTTCTTTTTGGTACCTCGCTCTACGACCTTAAACAAGTCCGGATGTCTTCCGCCGACAACCTCGTTGTAAAAGAGGGAGTGAAAGTTTTTACCCCGGCGGCATCCCTGACGAGAGTGCCGGAGGCATTCTACACCCGCTATCCGATCGAAGCGCAGGTGGTTCTTGCGGGCATCAAGGATTCATCCGAAGTCCTCGGCCGCCTGCTCGAGGGCGGGCATTCCGCCATCGCGGGAAGACTCGCCGGAGCGTTTCGCCGCATCGAACGAACGGATATCGCCGACGAAATCATCAAAACGATGAGGGGAGCGGACTACGATGTGCGCGAAACAAACCCATTCTCACCGCAGCAGACCTTCAAGACCCTCATGCCTGACGCTGCGCCCATCGTCGGACGTATGCGGGCGGTGTGGGATTCTTTCCGTGGACCAGTGATCGCGGCTTTTCCGAAGGCGCCCGGACTGCCAAAGAATAAAAAGAATAAAGAGGATTACCTGAATTTCGTCGATGAAATTTATCCAAGCGACGCGTACCACTCCCTCTCCATCGAGGGGTATCGAGTCACCCCCAAGCTGATCGCGCGCGTACAGGCCGGAAACTGGAATCCGGCCGAGAATGAAGAGGACCGAAAGAACCGTGATGCGCTCGCCGCACGTGGTTACGGGCAAGCGTTCCAGAAAGTAAAGAGATCGATCGAGCAGATCATCGGCGGCGGGGATGCGGGCACCCTCGTTCGCGCGGCTCATCGAGACTGGTACCGGGAGCTCTTTCAGCCCAGTGTCCAAGCCGGCCTGATCGGCGCAGCCGCGCTTGCCGGATATCGAAACCAGCCGGTGTTCTTGCGAGGCTCACGCTATGTGCCCCCACGCGCCGACGTGCTGCGCGACGCCATGCCGGCACTGTTCGATCTGCTTGAACAGGAAACCGAACCCTGCGTCCGTGCGGTTCTCGGGCATTGGATGTTCGGCTACGTCCATCCCTATCCGGACGGCAATGGACGCATAGCGCGCTTCCTGATGAATGCCATGCTGGCTTCCGGCGGATACCTATGGACCGTCATTCGCGTCGAGGACAGGACGCCCTACCTGAAAGCACTGGAAAGCGCGAGCGCGGAAGGCAACATCCAGCCATTTGCGAAATTCATCGCGGAGCGCGTCGGCCGGTCGGCGACCGAAGCCACCAAGAGCAAGAAAGCTTGACCGTCTACTTGCATCAAAACCATTGGAATCGACCCCGACAAGCGGGACCAAACCCTACGCTTGCGGGATCAGGTCGCGGTCCCTTTCAGTACAGCGTGGCCTTGAGCCGCTCCGGCGCAGCGCGGTCGTGCTCCGGTCCGCCGACCCTGCCTTGGGTCAGATCGGCCAGGATGGTGCCGGAGCTCGGCAGGCTGGCGCGATCCACATGACGTGACGGATCCCACAGCTTCGAGCGCACGATCGCCTTGGCGCATTGAAAATAGATGCGGTCGACGGAGACGACGATCACCGTGCGCGGCGCCTTTCCGTCCACCAGAAAGCTTTGCAGCAAGGTCGGGTCGGTCGAGACCGTGGCGCGGCCGTTCACGCGGATGGTCTCGCCGCAGCCCGGAATGAGAAACAGCAGCGCGACGTGGGGATCATGCAGGATGTTGCGCAATGTGTCGATGCGGTTGTTGCCGCGCCGGTCCGGAATGAGCAGCGTTTTCTCGTCCGCGACGCGCACGAACCCCGGAGCATCGCCGCGGGGCGAGCAGTCCATTCCCTCAGGACCGCCCGATGCGAACGCAAAGAAGGGCGCCGCCTCGATGAATGCACCGTAATGCGGAGTGATGCGATCGGTCTCCTTGGCGATCGACGGCCCGTAGGGGACGCCATAGAGGCGCTCCAGCGCCTCGATGCTGGTAACGATGTGATCGCGCATGAGGGTATCGGTCATGGGATGGTTCCGGACGCTGTGAGCAATTCTAACACGCCGGTGGGCACGCCGCGAGCAGTTCCCGCCCATCATGGGCTGCAATGACGACATCGACGATCGTCCCCGGTTGCATCGTGGGCCTGATCTGCACCGGTATGAACTGCTCGGTATGACCGCGCTCGCCCGATTCCACGAGCACGCGGCGGGAGTGCCCGACTTCCAGGTCGAGACGATGGCACAAGGCCTTCTCTCCCTTGGCGCGCAGTGCCTGCGCGCGGCGTTTCGCGGTCTCGCGCGGGACCTGGGGCATGCGTGCCGCGGGAGTGCCCGGTCGGGGAGAGAACGGAAAGACGTGAAGGTGCGTCAACCCGCACGCATCGATGAGGTCGAGGGAGCGCGCAAACATCTCCTCGGTTTCCGTGGGAAAGCCGGCGATCAGATCGGCGCCGAGCACGAGGTCGGGGCGCAATCGGCGCAACCGCGCGCAAAGCGCGATGGCATCGGCGCGGCGGTGCCGCCGCTTCATGCGCTTCAAGACGAGATCGTCCCCGGCTTGCAGCGAGAGGTGCAGATGCGGCATGAGCCGGGACTCGCGCGCGAAGGCATCGAGCAGCTCATGGTCCGCCTCGACCGGATCGAGAGACGAGAGCCGCAGCCGCGCAAGCTCGGGCACATGTTTGAGGATTTTCTTCACCAGCACGCCCAGCGCGGGCATTCCCGGCAGGTTCGATCCGTACCCGGTCAGATCGACGCCGGTGAGAACGACTTCGCGAAAACCCTGGGCGCACAGGCGCCGTATCTGGGCTACGACTTCACCCATCGGCACCGAACGCGAATTGCCGCGGCCAAAGGGGATAATGCAGAAGGTGCAGCGGTGGTCACAGCCGTTCTGCACCTGGACGAACGCGCGCGCACGGCCGTCGAACCCGTCGATGAGATGCGCGGCCGTTTCCCGCACAGCCATGATGTCGTTGACCCTGATCTTCTCTTCCGCCGCAATGGCCCCCCGCGCACCCCCGGGAGCACGCTGCGCCTGCCACACGAGCGCGCTGAGCTTCTCTTCGTTGCCCAGCACCAAGGACACCTCCGGCATGGCTGCAAAAGCGCTCGGCTCGATCTGCGCGGCACAGCCCGTCACGATGATCTGTGCACTGGGCCGCCGGCGCCTGATCCGGCGGATCGCCTGCCGGGACTGCCGCACCGCTTCAGCGGTCACGGCACAGGTATTGACCACCACCGTATCAGCGAGGCCCGCCGCCTGCGCCTGCTCACGAATGACTTCGGATTCCTGAGCATTGAGGCGGCAGCCGAAAGTGATGACGTCCACGCTCATGATTTGCGTCGGGGCAATCCCGCAAGGCCACAAGCGCTCATGCGGCTGGCTCGGAAAAGAGCGTCGGATCGAAGCGGCCCGTGAGCTCGTAAGCGACGGGGCCGGTCATCAGCACGTGGTCATCGCTCTCGCGCCAATGAATCCGCAGGTCTCCGCCCGGCACCGTGACGGTGACCCTTCGACCGGTGCGGCGCAGCCGGGCCGCCGCCACAGCGGCCGCACAGGCGGCCGATCCGCAGGCTCGCGTCAGCCCGGCCCCGCGCTCCCAGGTCCGAACGGCAATGTGCTCGCGGGAGCGCACGTGTGCGAGCGAGATATTGGCCCGCTCCGGAAAAAGGGGATGGTGCTCGAGCAGGGGACCTATTTTGCCGAGGTCGTAGCAATCGACGTCGTCGACCCAGAACACCGCGTGCGGATTGCCCATGTTCACCACTGAAGGCGAATGCAGCACAGGCTTGTCCAGCGGCCCGATCTGCAGTGCAATGACGCGGGTGTCCTCGAATTTCTCTGACAGCGGAATTTCATTCCAGGCAAACCGCGGCTTGCCCATATCGACCGTGTACACCAGCGCTGCGTCTTCCTTCCAGCAATCGAGCACCGCGGTGCTGGTTTGCAATCTGAGCGCCTGCTTGCCGGTCTGTGTGGACAGCAACTCTGCCACGCAGCGCATTCCGTTGCCGCACGCGCCCGCCTCCGAGCCGTCGCTGTTGAAGATGCGCACATACGCGTCGGTACCGGCGCTACGCGGGGCGTGCAGGATCATCAACTGGTCATAGGAGAGATTGCCGTCCTGCGCGGCCGCCCGCGCCTCTGCCTCGCTCACGATTCCTTCCTCCGCGCGCATGTCCACCACCACGATTTCGTTGCCGAGACCGTTCATCTTGACGAAGGGATGATTGGCAAGGGCGCTCATGGGATGACCGCACACGGGGGCTGAGGCGAGGCTTATATGGCGAACTCCGGGGAAACAGGCCAGTGCCGCCGATTTTCAGTGCCGCCGATTTTCTTGACAGTTTTGACCGCGGTGGCCATAACCGCCGCCGAGCGGCACCAAGAAGCTGTGCACGTAGCGCCGGTCTCAGGGCCGCCAATCCAAAATCGCCTCAGGGAGCCCGGTCCGGCAGCCGCCGAGCATCGAAATTGAATACGAGGGCATGACGATGTTCGCAGTGATAAAGACCGGCGGAAAGCAATATCGGGTAGCCGCCGAAGATGTCATCAAGATCGACAAGATTGCCGGCAGTCCAGGCGAGATCGTTCAGCTGCCCGAGGTCCTCCTGGTCGGCGGTGACGATGTGACCCTCGGCGCGCCGACGGTGGCTGGCGCATCGGTTGCGGCCGAAGTGCTGCAGCAAGGGCGCGGCCCCAAGATCATCGCTTTCAAGAAGCGCCGGCGCAAGAACTCGCGGCGCA
>Ga0207693_10003778_pt1 | contig 12896 bp, 9 predicted proteins | sample LARL81metaG_FD_184347 | JGI IMG/M metagenome (GOLD analysis project Ga0207693, IMG submission 184347) | Corn, switchgrass and miscanthus rhizosphere microbial communities from Kellogg Biological Station, Michigan, USA - LAR L8-1 metaG... | ecosystem: Host-associated > Plants > Roots >...
CCGATTTTAGTTCTTTGGCGAGTTGTCGGGGACAGCAGCGCTCTGCGGGGGCGTCTTGTAGATACCGCAGACCCGCGAGGCGCTACCGAAGAATGCGGTGCACTCGTCGTAGGTCGGCTCGCCCTTGCCCTTGACGTGCGCGATCACATAATCGACCACCGCTTCGACCTCGCCGGGCCGCAGAAAACCGGCGGCTTCAGGCGGCATCGAGTCGGAAATCTGTGCTCGCGTGAGGCCATAGCAGGGCTGACTTTCGTAAGCCCCGCGCAAATGGAACGGCATTCCGGTTCCGGGACGCCCGCAGTTCACGGTTTCGATGATCTGCTCGCGGGTAAGCTCGGTCTTGCGCAGCGACAGCGCATCGCCCCCGTAGCCGCCGCCGCCATTGCCGTGCCATTTATGGCAGCCTACGCAATTGGCGCTTTTGAACACCTGCTTTCCGACATCAATGCGGTCTTGCACCGCCGGCTGGGCGGCGAGAATGCGGATGGTCGCCGCGAACGAGATGATGATCGCGGTTGCGGCAAAGAGCGGCGTGCGGGTCATAGGCAATTCCGTGCTTCGGATCCCATCCCGCAAGGGACAGGATCCCAGTTGCGGTCTTACGCGTCAGACTCAGAGGGCGAACACGTAAAGCATCGATCCCGGCTGCATGCGCTTGAGCTCCGGGGTGGAGTCGATGAACCACTTGTCCCAGGCGTTCCACCCGACCAATATCGCTAGGTACTGCTTGCCATCCACCGAGAAGGTCATCGGAGGAGCGTTGACGCCGCCACCGGTGCCGAATTCCCAGAGCTTCTCGAGCGTCTTCGCGTCGAGTGCGAAGACCTCGCCGGACGGCTGGCTGGCGAAAACGAGATCGGGCGTAGCGAGAATTCCACCCAGCATTGGGAACGGCGTCTCGGCTTTGCTGACGACTCTGCCCGACCTCACGTCGATGGCTGTCACGCTGCCGGTGATCCTGAAGGGTTGGCTCGGGCCGCCGCCGGTGAAGAATTCGCGCGGCTTGATCTTTGCCGGTGTCATTTCCTCCACCGTGATCCGGTTACAGCTTTCGATGACCGGAATGAACCAGAGATGCAGGTTTGGATTGTACGCTGTTGGCGGCCAGTTCTTGCCACCCATGTTGCCCGGGCAGAAATCGGCGACCTTGTTCTCGCGGGTCGGAGTAGCGGCAGCATTGTATCGCTGAACCGATTTCTTGGGGTCATACTCCAGGGGCTTGCCGGTTTCGTCGAGGCCCTTCGTCCAAGTGAGCTGCTTTACGAACGGAATGCCCCAGACAAACTGGCCGTTGGTGCGATCGAGCGCATAGGCGAAGCCGTTGCGATCGGCCTCGAGCGCGAGCTTGCGCACACCCTGGCCGGTCGGCACATCAACTAGAACTCTCTCTGCAACACTATCATAGTCGTAGGGATCGTTCGGTGTGTGCTGGAAGTGCCACTTGATTTTGCCGGTGTCGGCGTCGAGCGCCAGACTGCTGTCGGTATAGAGGTTATCACCCGGACGGTACACATTGTCCCAGGCGGGACCCGGATTGCCGACGCCCCAGAAGACGGTGTTGGTGGCGGGGTCGTAACTGCCGGTGACCCAGGTCGATCCGCCGCCGGTCGCGGCCGCGCTCTTGTCATCCTTCCAGGTTTCGCTGCCCGGTTCGCCCTTTGCCGGAATGGTGTAGGTTCGCCAGACCTCCTTCTGGGTCGTGAGATCCGTCGCCGCGATCCAGCCGCGAATGCCGAATTCGGCGCCCGCAACGCCGGTGATCGCCATGTTCTTCACCACCAACGGCGCCGCGGTAATCCCTTCTCCCTTGTCGGGATCGGCAACCGTTCGCTGCCAAGCGATCTGGCCGGTCTCCTTGTCGGTCGCCACCAGCCGTCCGTCCAAGGTGTGGGAAATTACGAGATTGCCCCACAAGGCTGCGCCGCGATTGGCAGGACCGCAGCACGCGACCGCGCCGGCCCAGTCGTGATCCGTCTTCGGATCCATCTTCCAGACGAGCGTCCCCTTGCCGCCATGCCTGTCGATCTTGTAGACCGAGCCCCAACCGTCTGTGACGTACATGAACCCGTTCTCTACGAGTGGCGTGCCTTCAAGCTCTCCATGGGACCATATGCCACCGCCCTCGCTGCCACCCAAATGAAGGGTCCACGCGACCTTCAGATTCTTGACGGTCTCGCGATTGATCTCTTTTAAACTGGAGAAACGATGGGCCGAGAAATTCTTGTGATGCAGTAGCCAGTTTGCCGGTTCTTGATCGGCATTGAGCAGACGTTCCTTGGTCACTTCGTCACCCGCTCGGACGGGCTGTGTCGAAATGGGTCCGATGGTCGCCAGCGCGATCGCACTCGTGAACAGGCACATGCGCACGCGCATCAGTCTCGATGAAGGCGTGGCTCGAGCGAGTTGATATAGTCCGGCAATTCCGGCCCGCACAACGCGCACACCAAGCTCTTCGATTTCTTCTGCAAGCCGCGGCTTGTCCGAGTGATTTCCATTCATAGTTGCTTTTCCTCCCTGGTGACGAGGCGGCCCATGGCGCCGACCGACACTGCAGTCGAGGTGGCAACTCCTATGCCAACGTTGAATTTGAGAAAATGCAGCGCGAACAAGCGAGTGGGCTTCGCCAGCCGTCTCAACTTGAAACCGGCCGTCTCTCCGCGTCTCAGCCTGGAGAGCGTTAGTGAGACCAGGGGGCGCGCCGTGCATTTGAGATTGGCGGCGGGGCCCGTGAAATGACAGAAACTGGAACTGAACTATGAAGACAGATCGCGGGGACACGCACGCCCTGTCGTACGGACCTGAGGCGATTTGTCGCGAACTATCCAATAACGACGCGATTCGACGCCTCTCGCGAAGGGTCCCTCGGCGTCGCTTGAGTGGGGAGTTGGGACCTTAGCCGCAATACACAGAAAGGCGATTCAACACCCTATTCCGGCCAGTCCAATTCTATTCAGGGTCCTTTAGCGCTCCGATGGCATTGTCGAGAGACTTCCGCAATTCCCTCAGACCGCGCGATCCGAGCACCTCCTCCAGACCTTCCTGCGCCTTCTTCCAATATGGGTATGCCTCGGTCAGCTTCTCCAACCCGGCATGAGTAATCGAAATGGAGCGCACACGCGTGTCTTTTGGATCGAGTGTGATGGTGACCAATCCATCGCGATCAAGCCGAGAGAGGCTACGAGTCAAGGTTGTCCGATCCATTTCCAACCGCTGGGCAAGTTTGCGCAACGGCATTGAAGGAACGAAATACAGCGCGGCAAGAACCGAATATTGGCCGATCGTGATACCTGTCGGGCGCAAGCAATCGTCATACATTCGGGTCACAACTCGCGAAGCACTGCGCAATTTCTGACAAGCGCAAACGCCAGGTGTGTGTCTGAATGCTTCCAGCCCAGCGTGCTTCGCCGGTCGTTCATCTTTCCTCATAGCCACGATCCTACACGACTGCGCTCCAAAGCCCAGCTCAACCGCACCCTGCTCATTTATGGCTTGACATTCAGATATGTGCCTATACACTTTTTTCAGGTGCCTATGCACCTTTTCCCAGAATTCGGTCTATTTGTGAGGGGTAATGCGCCGGTTATCGAGCACGTGCCTTGGGATTGCCGCCGCTTTGCTGATGTGCTCGGCCGGCGATAGTTCCGCGCCGGCTTATGCCGCCAAACTATAACATCGTGAGAGTGGGCATTCTGACCGATATGTCCGGAAGTTATTCCGATATTTCCGGCCCTGGCGCCGTTGAGGCGGCGAAGATGGCCGTCGAAGATTTCGGTGGAACCATGTTTGGCGTACCCATCGAGGTGGTCGTGGCCGACCATCAGAACAAAGCCGACATCGGATTGGCAAAGGCGCGCGAATGGTATGAAGTCGGCGGCGTGGATGCGATTTTCGAAATGATCGCATCATCCGTGGCTATTGCTGTCTTCGAGATGACAAAGGAAAAGAAGAAGATCGCAATTGCGTCCGGCGCCGCGTCGTCGGCTTTAACCGGGAAAAATTGCTCTCCTTACGGGATCCACTGGACCTACGACACTTACGCCCTTGCCTCAGGCGCCGGCCGTTCCATCGAGAGTCAGCCTGACGGCGATACCTGGTTCTTTGTCACTGTAGACTATTCGTTCGGACATTCGCTTGAAGCCGACACGGCTAAGTTCGTCAAAGACGCCGGAGGCAAGGTGATCGGATCCGTTCGCCATCCTTTCCCCACGTCGGATTTCTCATCTTTCCTACTCCGGGCTCAAGGATCGAAGGCAAAGGTGATCGCGCTCGCCAATGGCGGCGCGGACATGATCAACTCGGTTCGGCAGGCGCACGAGTTCGGAATTATCCAGGGTGGTCAGAAGCTTGCCGCACTGCTCCCCCATCTAACTGACATTCACAGCATTGGCCTGCCTGTGGCGCGGGGTATCATCCTGACCGAAGGCTTCTATTGGGATCGGACCGACGAAGCGCGAGCTTGGTCAAGGCGCTTTTTCGCACGCCGAAAATCAATGCCGACGATGGTTCAAGCGGGCGTCTATTCCTCCGTTCTGCACTACCTCAAGGCGGTCGCGGCGGCGGGCACGGACGATCCTACGGCGGTCATGCTGAAGATGCGCGAGGAGCCGGTTCGCGACATGTTCGCCGAAAACGGCAAGATCCGCGCGGATGGCCGAATGGTCCACGACATGTACGTGATGCAAGTGAAATCTCCGCAAGAATCCAGATACCCGTGGGACTACTACAAGATCATAAAGACCATTCCCGGCGAAGAAGCTTTCCGGCCGCTCGCCGGAAGCGAATGTCCGTTCGTGAAGTGAACCCGACAGGCAAAGACGATCCGGAGGGGCGTGCAATGCTGGGACTGATTCAAGATAGACCGCTTCTTCTTTCGGATGTTTTGACCCACGCCGCGCTTTACCACGCGAACACGCCTGTGGTTTCCCGGCGACGCGACGGATCATTCTTTCACTCGACGTGGTCCGGTATCGAGGTCCGGGTACGCAGCCTTGCGAACGCTTTGCGCGCTTCGGGCGTGAGACCCGGAGATCGCGTGGCAACTCTGGCATGGAACAATCATCGCCACCTCGAAGCCTATTTCGCCATTACTGCGATCGGTGCGGTCTGCCATCCGATCAATCCACGTCTTTTTCCCGAACAGATCGCGTATATCGCCGCGCACGCGGAAGACGTGGGGCTTCTGTACGACCTGGAGTATCAGGCGTTGGCGGCTACGGTGTCCGATGCTGTAGGGACACTTCGGGTGAATGTAGCGCTGTGCACAGAGGACGAATTGCCCGCGGACTCGCCTCCGGGCGTCGTGGCGTACGAGCAGTTCATCGGGGCGGCTGATCCAGACGCGTCCGTCTATGGCACTTTCGACGAACGCACGGCCGCTTCACTTTGTTATACCTCAGGCACCACTGGAAATCCCAAAGGCGTTCTGAGCAGTCACAGGGCCTTGGTGCTCCACGCGATGACGGCTCGAACGTCGGATCTGTTCGATCTTCGACCAACCGCGACCGCGTGCGCCATCGTCCCCCTCTATCACGCGCATGGCTCGTGGGGTTTGCCGTTTGCATCGGCGATGACCGGGTGTGCGCTGGTACTGCCCGGTTTGCAGCTGGACGATGCGGGACTGGCGGAAACCCTCAACTCCTTTAGAGTAACGTTGGCCAACGGCGTTCCAACCATCTGGCAGGGATTAGTTTCGCACCTTGCGTCGGTCGGACAGACCTTTTCCAAGTTGGAGCGCGTCGTCGTTGCCGGCTCGGCTCCTCCTCCGGCGCTGCTGAAGTCCCTCGAAAGCGACCATAATATCGAAGTCTGCCACGTGTGGGGAATGACGGAGACAGGTCCGTGCGGAACTTCGGGCGCCGTTTTGCCCGGCTCAGCAGCAAGTTCGATCGAGAAGAAGTCCAAGCAGGGACATGGTTTGTACGGCGTACAGATACGTATCTCGAACGATCGCAACAAGCATTGTCCTTGGGGCGAGGAGCATATTGGCGCGCTGCAGGTGCGAGGCCCATACATCATTTCTGGTTACTTCAAGCAGGACGGCGCCGGGGCTGTCGATGCCGACGGATGGTTCAGTACCGGTGATGTCGCCTCGATCGACAGCGACGGCTATCTAAAAATCGTCGATCGCGAGAAGGACCTTGTGAAATCTGGCGGCGAATGGATTTCTTCCATCGACGTCGAAAACACGGCCGGGTCGTACCCGGGCGTGAGCGAAGCCGCTGTAATCGCGATGCCCCACGAACGCTGGGGCGAGCGTCCGCTCCTCCTCGTCGTGCCTGTAAAGGGGACCATGATCGAGGCGAATGAGCTGTTGGATTTTCTCAGCGAGCGGTTGGCCAAGTGGTGGCTGCCCGATCGCATCGTGTTCGTATCCGAACTACCAAAGACAGGTACCGGGAAGGTCATGAAGGCCGATCTTCGGAAGCAATACTCAATTTCCACGTTGGCGAGTTAATGCGATGACCACACTTGGCCAGACTGCTCACAATCCGAAGCCGGCACCGGCGGCATTTAGCTGGAATGATCCGTTCCTGCTCGACGACCAGCTCACCGAAGATGAGCGCCTGATCCGCGACACCGCGCGGGCCTATGCGCAGGACAAGCTGTTGCCGCGGGTCACTGAGGCCTATCTGGAAGAAAAGACCGACCGCGAGATCTTCAACGAGATGGGCGAGCTCGGCCTGATCGGCGTCACGCTGCCGGAGGAATATGGATGCGCCAATACGAGCTACGTCGCCTATGGCCTGGTGGCGCGCGAGATCGAGCGGGTCGATTCCGGCTACCGCTCGATGAACTCGGTGCAGTCGTCGCTGGTGATGTATCCAATCTACACTTATGGCGATGAGAACCAGCGCAAGAAATACCTGCCCAAGCTCGCCACCGGCGAGTGGGTCGGCTGCTTCGGCCTGACCGAGCCGGATGCCGGTTCCGATCCCGGTGGCATGAAGACCCGCGCCGAGAAGGTGTCGGACGGCTATCGGCTGACCGGCAGCAAGATGTGGATTTCCAACGCGCCGATCGCCGACGTGTTTGTCGTCTGGGCGAAATCCGCCGCGCATGACAACCAGATCCGCGGTTTCATTCTTGAAAAGGGCATGAAAGGCCTGTCGGCGCCCAAGATCGGCGGCAAGCTCAGCTTGCGCGCCTCGATCACCGGCGAGATCGTGATGGACGGCGTGGTAGTCCCGGAGAGCGCGCTGTTGCCCAACGTATCCGGCCTGAAGGGCCCGTTCGGCTGCCTCAACCGCGCCCGCTACGGCATCTCCTGGGGCGCAATGGGCGCCGCCGAGGACTGCATGCACCGCGCGCGGCAATACACGCTGGACCGCAAGCAGTTCGGCCGGCCGCTGGCGGCAACCCAGCTGGTGCAGAAGAAGCTCGCCGACATGGAGACCGAAATCGCGCTCGGGCTTCAGGCTTCACTCCGTGTCGGCCGCCTGATGGACGAGGGCAAGATGGCGCCGGAGATGATCTCGATCGTCAAGCGCAACAATTGCGGCAAGGCGCTCGACATCGCGCGCGTGTCCCGCGACATGCATGGCGGCAACGGCATCCAGATCGAGTATCACGTGATGCGCCACGCCGCGAACCTGGAAACCGTGAACACCTATGAGGGCACCCACGATGTCCACGCCCTGATCGTTGGCCGCGCGATCACCGGCATCGAGGCGTTTTAGTGGCTATGGAGGGAGGGACGCAGCATGAGCCAGAAGAAAGTTCTTTGTTCCAGCTGCGACATCTATTGCCAGGTCGTTGCGGAGAAAGACGAAACCGGATCGATACATATCAAAGCCCAAGATCCACGGCCCGGTCGTGCGAACATATGCATGAAAGGCGTTCACGCTCCTGAGGGATTCGATCATCCTGACAGAATTCGATATCCCTTGAAACGTGTGGGACCTCGCGGCTCAAGCTCTTGGCAGCGGGTATCTTGGAACGATGCGCTGGATGATATAGCCGCTCGCCTCAAAAATATCATTTCGACGTACGGGCCCGAGTCGTTGGCCGTTTCCGAAAGCCCATGGAATATCCAGACGGACAACGGCATGACGCGCCGTTTCATGAATCTCGTTGGATCACCTAATTGGCTGAGTGGTGTGGCGCTTTGCGCAGGTAACACGGCGGCCATCAACCGGATGGTGTGCGGCTGGTTTCCTTACCCGGACTACACCAAAACCAACTGCGTTGTACTGTTCGGTCATAATCCCTGGAAGCATAGCTGGACTCCCGTCTACAACGCCATCCGCCAGGCGCAGGCGCGTGGCGCAAAGTTGATCGTCCTCGATCCGCGTCGCAGTGAAAATGCCGAGCTGGCGGATATTTGGGTGCCGCTGCGGGTGGGCACGGACGCCGCCATGTGTCTTGGCTGGCTCAATGTGATTATCAACGAAGGACTCTACGACCGTGAATTCGTAGAGAAGTGGACAGTGGGCTTCGATGCCCTTCGCAAGCGTGTTAAGGAATATCCGCTTGAGCGAGTTGCGGAAATTACCGGCGTGGATACGGAAACGATCGCTGCGGCCGCCCGTCTTTACGCCACATCGGGACCGGCCGTGATTCCGTGGTCACCGATCACAGACCAGCAACGTAACAGCACTTCCGCCATTCGCCTCCAAGCCACATTGCGCGCCCTCACCGGCAATCTCGACGTTCCCGGAGGCGAGATATTGCACGGTTTCCACCCATCGATCGTCAGCGAGTCTGAACTTGAGCTGCACGATGTTCTTTCCGAGGAGCAGAAGGCAAAGCAGCTCGGCGCTGATTCCCACCCAGCATTTACATATCGCGGCGCCGCCGCGTTGGCTGAACCGACAAAGCGGGTTTGGGGCCACGAATACGCTAATCTGATCGGAGGCAGCTATATGGCAAACCCCTCTGCCACTTTCCGAGCCATGGCGGATGGGACACCGTATCCCGTCAAGGCGTTCTTCAGCCTCGGGAACAACACGATTATGAGCTTCGCCAATATGCAGCTCATCTTCCGCGCCCTTATGAACCAGGACCTAGTTGTAGCACTTGAGCACATTATGACCCCGACCGCGCAGCTTGCGGACTATGTGCTTCCCGGAGACAGCTGGCTCGAACGTCCCGCGTTGTCGGACGGGTTCGGCTGGACTGCCATTATGCGGACCTCGCAACAGGTAAACAAACCCCAGGGCGAGTGCCGCAACGTCTACGATCTTTGGAAAGGATTGGCTGACCGAATGGTCTTGGGCGGGCATTTCCCTTGGCCGAATGTCGATGGGCTGCTGGATTATCGTCTAAACCGGCACGGCCGCTCGTTCGAAGAATTTGCAGGCAAACACTCGCTGCACATGGAAAACATACAGTACCGGAAGTACGAAGAAACCGGCTTTGCTACGCCCTCGGGAAAAGTAGAGCTCTATTCCAGCATTCTCGAATCTCTCGGCTTCGATCCCCTGCCCTATTATCGAGGACCGGGGCCCCGAACGGATGAGTATCCGCTGATGGTCTTCACCGGCATTCGGGAGCCGGAATATTTTCAAACTGGTCATCGACACATCCCGTCGCTGCGCGCCCGAAACCCCGAACCACGTGTGTTTCTAAATCCGGATGACGCTCTCAAGAGCGGCGTGAAAGACGGGGACTTGGTCGAAGTCAAGACACCGCAAGGCAGCGGTATCGGGAAAGCGACAGTCAGGCCGGACCTGCCGCTCGGACTGGTGCGCTTTCCGCACGGCTGGTGGAAGCCCGAAACAACCCAAGGCGCGGAGCACCTGAGTTCCGCTTGGCTGCACGCCGACGCACAGATTTGTCCGGATGACCCGGACTATCTCGACCGCGAACAGGGAATACCGCATCTGCGAGGTATTGCCTGCTCAGTCAGAAAGTTAGATTCGGAAGGCACGCACTTTGCGTGAGCACCTCTGCCACCGTTTCTCGTATCGGAGCATCCGCGCGTCATCCCCGATTGAAAGGTGAAGCTCGAAAAGCGGTTCTGAATTGGGGTATCCTGTTGGCGCCTTCCTCTATATCGGCGAGACACGACAGGCCGTGCCGATCGGCGTGCGCGGGCTTGGACGCCTTGTTGCGGTTTGTGGTCTGAGCTACTCGGTTCGCGCTTTTGCCAGTCGATCGCGCAGCTCCTGATGGGACAGTTTCCCGGCCGACGTGCGTGGTAGCTCTTCGACAAACTCCAGCGCTGCTGGGAGTTCATGCTTGCCGAGCTTGCCGGTGAGGAAGTCACGTAGCTCCTCGATCGTGAACGGCTTGGCATCCGCGCGCAGCTTGATGAACGCCTTGGCGGCTTCGCCCCTGTATTCGTCGGGAATGCCGATCACGAGCACTTCTTGCACAGCGGAATTGGTGTAGATCGCCTGCTCGATCATCTGCGGATAGACGTTGAAGCCGGCGGAGATGATCATGTTCTTCTTGCGGTCGGCCAGGTAGAAATAACCGTCCGCGTCCATGTAGCCGATATCGCCGGTCAGAAAACGGTCGCCAACGAAGGCTTCCGCCGTTTCCTTCGGCCGGTTCCAGTAACCTTTTGTGACGTTCGGCCCGCGGATGCGGATCTCGCCGACCTCGCCGGCCGGCAGGACTTTCTTCGGATCGTCCAGCGACACTACATCCAATTCGATACCAGGCAGCATCAATCCGATCGAGCCCGGCTTATCAGGTCCTTCCTGCGGGTGTGAGGTGCCGGGCGAGCAGGTCTCGGTCATGCCCCAGCCGCTCTTGAGCTTAACGCCGGCCTTGCGCTCGAGCATCTTTGCCACCTCGACCGGCAGCGGCGCGCCGCCGGAAGTAACACTTATCAGCGAAGAGAGATCGCGCTTGTCGAGGTCGGGCAGCGCCGCGATCGCGATCCACATCGTTGGCACGCCGGGAAACGTCGTAGCGCGCTTCGCTTCAATGTCGTGCACTACGGCCTCGACATCGAAACGCTGATGCAGCGAGATCAGATGGCCTCGCCGGATGGAGCCCAGGAGCACCACGGTGAGCGCGAAGATGTGGAACAACGGCAACACGCAAATCACGCGCTCGATCGAGTTGCTGCGATCGGCGCGCTCCTTCTTGTCCCAGATTTCGTAGATGGAGACGGCCGAAGTCAGGTTGCCGTGACTGAGCATCGCTCCCTTCGGCACGCCGGTCGTACCGCCGGTAAATTGCAACAGCGCGATATCATCAGGGGAAACTGGAGGCCATTGGGTTGGCTTGATCACGCCATCGACAAACTGGCGGAAGGTGACGACAGCGGGATCATTTGGAATATTGGTTTGCGGTATTTGCGCCTTGCCCCAGTTATCGTCTTCGCAAACGATCAGCCGATCGAGCAGACCCTTCTCCAAAAGCTTCAACGCGGTCGGCAGTAGCGCTGACAGATTGCTGGTAACGAGCACGCGCGCTCCCGAATCGGAGAGCTTGTGGAACAATGCGATCTCGCCGTCGACCGGCGACAGATGCACGAGGCGGGCGCCCGCCTTCAGCGCGCCGAAGAAATTGATCGGATGGTCCGGCGTGTTGCCGAGGAACAGTGCCACCGTGCTGCCCTTGCCATATCCGGCGCGCAGAAACGCGGACGCCGCGGTCTCGACCAGAGCCTCCAGTTCCGCATAGCTGATCGGACGGTCGCGGAACTCGATCACTGTCCGCGCACCGTGTTCCGTCGCCGCGGTCGACAACAGGTCCGGCAGTGTGCCGCGCGCGATGGGGGCGTCCCAATGCACTCCTCGCGGATAAAACTGCTCGCCGGGATAGGTCATGAGCACCTTCCACCAACTGAACGGACATCATTACGCGGCCCCCGCGCGAGCCGAGTAAACTCGGAATTGCGCGAATCCGGCGCTGCGACCGGAGCACCCCGGAACGACGCGATGTAAGAGCAACGCCTCATCAAACGGCTTTCACGGGCTGCGTTAGCGACGCAAAGCTGCCCCCTTCCGCCGCCAGCCGCTTCAGCAGAGGTGCTGGCTCGAGGCTCGGATCACCACTCTCCTTGGAGTAATGGGCCAGCCGGTCGGCAATATGCTTCAGGCCGACCTGGTCGGCGTAGAACATCGGTCCGCCGCGATAGATCGGCCAGCCATAGCCATAGAGCCAGATCACGTCGATGTCGCCCGGACGCGTCGCGATGCCTTCCGCGAGGATACGCGCACCCTCGTTGATCATCGGATACATCATGCGCTCGAGGATTTCGTCGTCGCTGACGACGCGTTTCTTGCGACCGAGCCGCTGCAGCGTCTCGTCGATTAGCTTTTCGACCTCAGGATCGGGCAGCGGCGCACGCGACCCACCTTCATATTTGTAGTAGCCCTTGCCGGTCTTCTGGCCGAAGCGGCCGGCTTCGCACAGCGCGTCTTCGATCTCCGATTTGATGCCGCGGTCCTGGCGCGAGCGCCAGCCTATATCGAGGCCGGCCAGATCGCCCATCGCGAACGGCCCCATCGGCATACCGAACTTCGTGACGACCGCGTCGACCTGCTGCGGCAGCGCGCCCTCGAACAGAAGTTTGTCCGATTCCTTAATGCGCTGCGCCAGCATGCGGTTGCCGACGAAGCCGTCGCAAACGCGGACAACCGCAGGGACCTTCGCGATCTTGCGCGAAATCGAGACTGCCGTCATCAGCGCGTCCGGCGCGGTCGCCGCGGCCCGCACGATCTCGCACAGCTTCATCACATTCGCGGGGCTGAAAAAGTGCATGCCGAGCACGTCCTGCGGACGTTTTGTCTCTTTGGCGATCTCGTCGATGTTCAGATAGGAGGTGTTGGAGGCGAGCACCGCGCCCGGTTTTGCAAACTTGTCGAGCGCCCCGAATACTTGCTTCTTCACCGCCATGGTCTCGAACACGGCTTCAATGATCAAGTCTGCGTCCTTGACGTTCTCGAGGCCGACCACGCCGTTGATCAGGCCCATGCGCTTGGCCGGCGCAT
>Ga0207693_10003779_pt1 | contig 12892 bp, 11 predicted proteins | sample LARL81metaG_FD_184347 | JGI IMG/M metagenome (GOLD analysis project Ga0207693, IMG submission 184347) | Corn, switchgrass and miscanthus rhizosphere microbial communities from Kellogg Biological Station, Michigan, USA - LAR L8-1 metaG... | ecosystem: Host-associated > Plants > Roots >...
CGGTGGGAAGAAATGCGTCGGCGGAAACTGATGTCGTGTTGAAAGCCGAGATCCTTTCTTACTCGCGTGCCAAGGGATTATTTGCCGGAATTTCACTGGCAGGTTCGACCCTGCGGTCTGATGATGGCGGGAACAAATTGCTGTACGGCCGAGAGATCAGCGCCAAGGAGATTGTGCGGGAAGGGAAGGTTCCCGTTCCGGCCGCTGCGCGACGGCTGCTGGCCACTCTGAGCAAGGCTTCGCCCAAGCACATCGAAAAGAAGTAGCAGTTGCAGCGGCGTCGCGAGGCGCCGCTTTCTCCTTACAAACGCAAAACCCGATCCTGGTTGTTCTCTCGCCCCGCTGGCTGGTTCGCGCAACCGCGTCTTCACCGTCGCCAGTCACCACCGATATACTCATTTTCCTGTTTTATTCCGGAGATGCCATGAAGTTGCGTTCCTGCCTGTGTGTCAGTCTCGTCTTGTTCGTGGGTGCGATTACCAGTTGGACTCAGGAACAGCGCGAACCACAACCGGAGACTAGTGCTCCGACGCCTGCCGCGGTGCAGGCGCCGAAGCGAGCTTCCATCGGGCTTGCGCTGGAAGGCGGCGGCGCGCTTGGGCTGGCGCACGTTGGGGTGTTGAAGTGGTTTGAGGAGCACCACATTCCGGTGGACTATGTTGCGGGAACCAGTATGGGCGGACTGGTGGGCGGGTTATACGCCACCGGCATGTCGGGCAGCGAAATCGAAGACTTCGTGCAGAAGATCAACTGGAATCGCTCCTTCCGCAACGAGCTTCCATACCAAGCGCGTTCCTTCCGGCGTAAGGAAGATAAGCAAGAGTACCCCAACGATCTCGAATTCGGACTGAAGGGCGGAATCGCGTTTCCAAGTGGCTTCAACTCAGGCCAACAGGTGGGACTCATCCTCGACCGCGTTGCATTGCCCTATTCGAATCTGAAAACTTTCGATGAATTGCCGACGCCGTTCCGGTGTGTAGCGACGGACTTGGTGAGCGGGCAAGCCACGGTGTTCGGACAAGGCTCGCTCTCGGAGGCGCTGCGGGCGACGATGTCTCTGCCGGCGATTTTCAGTCCGGTACGTCTCGACGGCCATGTCTATGTCGACGGCGGAATCGTGGAGAATCTTCCGGTGGATGCTGCCCGCAATATGGGCGCGCAGATCGTGATTGCCGTACACCTGGAAGTTCCCCCGCTGAGAGCGGACCAGAGTCTTTCGGCGTTCAGCGTACTTCAGCGTTCGGTGGGAGTGATCATCGGCGCGAACGAACTGGCCAGTATCCAGAAGGCCGACATTCTGATTCCAGCGCACACGCAGAACTTCAACATGACCGACTACCAGTACGCGGAAAAGCTGATTCAGGTCGGCTACGTCGGGGCCCAGGAGCGGGCCGCGCTGCTGGAGAGGCTGGCACTGAACGACCACGACTGGGCCGAGTACGTCGAGCTGCGCAAAGGCCGGCAGCGAGATGTGCCGGTTCCGCAATTCATCGAGGTCACGGGCACCGCGCCCGTGATCGCGGAAGGAATTCAGAAGAGTCTTGCGGACAACGTCGGCAAGCCCGTGGACTTCAAGCGCCTGGACGGCGATCTGACCGACGTGACCGGCCTGGGACGTTTCGCGCGTGCAGGCTTTCAGTTGACGAGCAAGAACGGCGAGGACGGTTTGCTGATTCGCGCAGACGAGAAGGATTACGCGCCGCCAACGGTGAACCCGTTGTTCGTGATCGATGGGTCCGACTACACCGATGTGCGCTTTTCGCTGGGCGCGCGCGTGACCTTCCATGATATCGGCGGATTCGGATCGGAATTCCGCAACGACTTCATTATCGGTTCTAGTTATGGAGCGGCTTCGGAGTACTACCATCCCCTGAACTGGTTCAGTCATTTTTTTGCGGCGCCACGGTTGTTTGCGACTTCGAAGCCTTTTGATCTGTACTTTAATGACAGTCGCATCGCGACCTTCCGTCAGCATGATGCAGGTGGAGGCTTGGACTTCGGCGTCGCGTTCAATCGTTTTTCCGAGCTGCGCTTCGGCTACCAGATTGAGCACCTGTCCCTCACGCGAAGCATCGGGATCCCGCAGTTGTTAAGTAATGTGAGCGGACGCCAGGGCTTCTCACGCGTACGTTATGTCGCGGACCACACGGATGATCCGACCCTTCCCCGGAAAGGCTACCTCGTGCAATCGCGCCTGGAGTTTTATGACGCAAATCCCGACGCGACCGAGCATTTCCCGCTGGCGGAAGCGCGGCTGGGATATTTTCATCCCATCCTGAAGACGAATTCGATCTTTCTGATAGGGTCCGGCGGTTCGACCATGGGTTACCGCAACACCGGGCTGCCCATGTTCGGCCTGGGCGGACCGCAACGGCTGGCGGCCTATGGAACCAACGAACTGCTCACCAACCAGTACTTTTTGTTCCAACCGGGATACATCCGGCGTCTGAAGGAGTTGAGTCCGCTGCTGGGGAACAACGTGTATTTGATCGCCAACTACGAAATCGGAAAGGCCTACGGGGCGCTGAACGCCACCGACTCAAAATTGCCGAATGACTTCAATGCGGCTGTGCTGGTGCAGTCGTTTATTGGGCCAGTTGTATTCGGAGGCAGCGTCGGGGATCGTGGTCACCACAAGTTTTACTTCCAGCTCGGACGATATTTCTAGGGGCACGTGCTCGACGCAGAGGTATTCACGCCTCTATGATGGTGCGATCCCGTCATACATTCCGAATCTGAAGAGGTCTTATGGCTGAACCGAGTTACGACGAACTTAAAGCCCGCCTGCAAGAGCTGGAGAAGCAGGTGGAAACCAAGAAGCGCAGCGGCGCGATGGAGTTTCGCGTGTCGGAAAAGGGCGGAGTGAGCGTGTACGGGCTGGGACGGTTTCCCGTGACCCTGTACTACGAACAATGGACGCGCTTACTCGATGCGGCGGAGAATCTGCGCCAGTTTCTGGAAGAGAACAAGGACAAGCTGAAACTGAAGGGGTAGTAGCATCGGACAGGAACAGTATCTCTACCTAACGACGCGGGGCAGAAAGACCGGCCTGGCGCGGGAAATCGAGATCTGGTTCACGGAGCGCGATGGCTGCTTCTACGTCATCGCGGAATTCGATGCTTCCCACTGGCTGCAGAACCTGCGAGCCAACCCGGCAGTGCAAGTGCGGGTTGGCGAGCGAAACTTTAATGCGCATGCCCGCGTGCTGACTGCGGAAAATGACGCTACGGTCCTGGGCGGGATTCGTTCATTCTCGAACAGCAAGTATGGCTGGGGTGAGGGCACGGTCGTGGAGTTGCGGCCGGATCAGAGCTAAGAGGATTGTCCTGAGTTCTTCCGTATCGCCGGCTAACAGTTCAAAAAAATGGGCCGCAGTCAGTGACTGCGGCCCGTGTTGTTTGTGACAGGATTGCTCGCGACAGCTCTACGGGACCGCCGCCGTTGAAACGCTGACCTGCGGACCGACCAGAGCGATGGCAGTCCCCGGACCCGCGTTGACGATCGCACTTCCCGAGAAGGTGTGTGTCGACCAATTGGACGTACCGGCAAGGCGAGTCGAGACGGTTGTTCCGGACGCGACGAATGTCCCGGCGGGTGTGGCCGCGACGGGAAGCCCGGAACTCAATTGCACTTTCGTCTGCCAGGTTCCGTTCACGGGGCGATAGGTGGCATAGGTTCCGGGACTGATCGTGACCTGCGTGAAGATGGCGACAGCGTTTCCGCTGCCATCCACGGCGACACCGGTGAGTCCGCCGGCCTGACCCACCAGCACGGGCAGACCTGCGGCAGCACTCCACGTGCCTCCCGAGCGCACTGCGTAGGAAACGCCCGAGCGCGTGCGCCATACCGCAACCGCTGTGCCATTGTTACCCAGTCCGACAGTTACGCCGTTCTGGCGGTACGCGGAGGCGGCCACAGTAACCGGCGTTCCCCACGTGCCGGTGAGGCTGCGGCTGATGGCGATGACGGCGCCACTCAGGATGCCGGTCGCGCCTTCCAGGGCGACGGCTTCTCCGCCCGAATTCACGGCCAGCTTCGCGGAACCGTAACAGGTGGTTGCATTCGAGATGGTTTGCGCAGAACCGAAACCGCTGGCGGCACTCCCGGTCTCTGCACGGAGAGCGCACGAAAGTGGGGAGGGAGTTGTGATCTCTTCCCAGACTAAAGTCGCCTGACTGTGACTATCGAAACCGATGCCGGGAAGCCCGAAGCTGTTGACGTTGCCATACACGTTGTTCGAGATCGTGATGGTGCTGCCCCAATGTCCTCCGGAAAAGAACGCGGCTTGTGCTTCATTTGGGATGTAGGTGTTGGTGGTCCGAAAACTCCATACGGCGAGAACGTCGCCGTTAGGTGCGACCATGATGTTGCCAGTTCCACCGCCGAAGCTGCCCAGAGACGTCAGAGTAACGGGAGTGCTCCAGGAACTTCCTGTTTTTACGGAAGCTTGCAGGCCTCCGGATAGCGGCATGAAGAGAACCGCGGAAGTTGATCCGTTGGTGGACACGGCGATTCCGCCGCCGTTGGCGACGAATTGAGGTGCGCTCCAGGTTTGTGCAACTGCCGGAATCGCAGCAGTGGCGGCGAGCGCGGTCATTAAGATGCAAGTGCGAAAACTAAACATTAGCTCCTCCTGAGTGTGATCCACACAGCAATGGGAATACGATACCCGACCGAACTACGCAACGCTGGTCAGTATCGTGGGTCGAGGGGGAACAGATCGGGGCCTAATTCTGCCGGCATGAGACCTTTACGACAGAGGGGGGAACGTCCCGGGCATGAAGCTGTCGTCTATATTTATTCGGTGCGGCTTTATTGCTGTGACGAAACGATGCCCGATCTTCTTGCAGTCGCTGCTACTAAGCTCGTACAGAGAAAAACGATTTGCCAGCGAGCGCCGCGACTTTATAACCTCGAAGGACGCAAGTCAAGCATTCAAAAGTAAAAGTTTGTATTTGAGAGACAGGTTATAGAAAGAATAGTACTTGATGAGTGAAGACATACTAAGTCTTACGCCGCCGCCGGCTGATCACCGCCTTCCGTATGGAACAGATCCCAACCAGTTCGGCGACTTGCGGATTCCGAAAACCAGCGGGCCGTTCCCGATGGTGATGAATGTCCATGGCGGTTTTTGGCGAGCGAAGTATGGCCTTGAGCATGCCGGGCACCTGTGTGCTGCGCTCACGAAAAAAGGAATCGCCACCTGGAATCTGGAATACCGCCGTGTGGGCAATGCGGGCGGAGGCTGGCCGGGAAGTTTTGAAGACGTCGCCAACGGATTTCGTTTTCTGCCACAGATAGCAAAGCAGTACAAGCTGGATGTGGCGCGCGTGCTGGTGATGGGCCACTCCGCCGGAGGGCAACTTGCTCTCTGTCTGGCCGGGCACGAGCCTGCACTGGAGCGAGCCGTATCGTTGGCCGGGGTAGTTGATTTACAGCGGGCGGTCGAACTTCATTTGAGCAACGACGCGGTCGTGGAATTTCTAGGCGGCAAGCCTGCGGAGGTCGCCGAGCACTACCAGGAAGCGGATCCAATGCAGATATCGATCCGCAAGGCGCGGCAAGTGCTGGTTTGTGGCACCAAGGATGACGTGGTGCCTCCTGACTTCAGTCGAAAGTACGCAGAATTAAAAAGTGCGAAGGGCGAGAATGTGAAACTGGTGGAGATCGGGAATGCCGATCATTACGATGTTATCGATCCGCGGTCACAAGTTTGGAAGCAGATTGAGGGCGCCGTCAGTGAGTTGCTTGGATAGGTGGCCGGCACGAACCTTTAACCGCTAAGGACGCTAAGAGGACCCGCAAAGAGCGCAAAGAATGGCGAAACCTTCGTGACTGTTTCGTCGGACTCTTACCTTGAAGTTTGCCGTCAGTTCGATCAATCACTTCTTCAGCAAGGCGAACTGCAAGTAGGTCATCTCCCCAATGTGCAAATGAAAATGGGTGGCGCAGCGCAGGAAGACATTGAAGCGGTTTTCGGCATCTTCCTCGCCGGCGGCTTGGTAGAACTTGCTCCAGTCGTTCTCGGCCTGAGATCGCGCCGTTTGAGCGACCATGGCCACTGCGTCGGCCAAATTTTTCAAGGCGTCGTTTTTTGAGGGCAACGCCGTCTCGGTAAACTCGCGCGGGCGATCGCGAACGTAGCCGGACTTATTCATCTCCGTGCCGAAGTAGTAGTTGAGATTCCCGGTCAGGTGAAGAACGAGATGTCCGAAACTGTTGCCGAACGAAAATGGTTTGCTCCAGAACTGCTCGTCGCTTAAGGGTTCGGCCAGTTCCTGTAGCTTCTTCATCAGTTCTTCGAAGCGGGCGGCGAAGCCAGAACCCACGATTTCATTCAGCACGTTTCAAGCCTCACATTTCTATGCCGCATTACGCAGCACGAGTGCGGAATTCTTCGATCCGAATGCGATGCAATTGCAGACGGCATGCTCAATCACAGCCTTCCGTCCTGCAGCGGGTACGTAGTCCAGATCGCATTCCGGATCGGGCGTGTCGAGATTGATCGTCGGCGGAATTTGGGAGTGTTGCATTGCGACGATGGTGGCGGCGACTCCAGCGGCGCCGCATGCTCCCTGGGGATGCCCGATCTGCGACTTGAGCGCCGACATGGGAACGTTGCGGGCGTGCTCTCCCAAGGCCAACTTTAATGCCTGCGTTTCGATGCGGTCATTCAGTTGCGTCGACGTGCCATGCAGATTCACGTAGTGCACGTCAGTGGGAGCGATGCCGGCCTGCTTCATCGCCAACCCGATTGCGCGGGCAGGTTCCTCCCCACATTCTTTTAGGCGCACACGATGGAACGCTTCGCACGTGGATCCATAACCCGCGATCTCGGCCAGGATGTGGGCGCCGCGTGCTCGTGCGTGCTCGTACTCTTCAAGGACAAACATCCACGCGCCTTCGGCCAGCACAAAGCCGTCGCGGTCCACAGAGAATGGCCGCGAACCCTTCTCCGGCGTAGCGTTCCATGAGTCGGTGAGAATCTTCATCAGGATGAAGCCCTTCACAATGCCCAGCGCAATCGGCGCATCGGCCCCTCCCGTGAGAACGCGGTCGGCGCGACCACCTTGGATCAGGCGCATCGAGTAGCCGATGGCATCCGTCGACGAAGTGCATCCCGTAGTGATGACCTGGCTGGGTCCGCGCAGTCCGAAGCGAATGCTGAGGTCGCTGGAGAAAGTCCCCATCACGCCAGTGGGCACGCAAAACAGGCTCATGTGGCGGTAGTCTTCATGGAAAAAGAGGCGATATTGTTCTTCGGTAAATTCCTGGGACCCGCCGCCTGAGCCAACGATCACCGCGAATCGCTGGCGCTCAGCGAGAGGCAGCGTGGCCGGATTGACTCCCGACTGATCCAGTGCTTCGCTTGCAGCGGCAATCGCCAGGGGCAGAACGCGAGACACGTGTTTACGCTCGCGTTTCTCGACCCATGCCAGTTCATCGAAATCGGGAACCTCACCGGCGATCTGCACGGGAATTTCGCTGGAATCGAAATGCGAAATCCGGCGCACGCCGGATTTGCCGGCAAGGGCGCCGGCACAAAAGGCTTCCCGTCCCACACCATTCGGGCTGACCGCACCCACTCCTGTCACCACGACTCGTCGCAAATCCACCCCCACAAGTTTCGGCAGGACACTATACGTGAAAGATGCGTAATTGTGGGCGCGTGATGGCTGGAAAGTGATTGGTGACGAACGTTAGCTGCAAAATGGGGAAGACATTGTTTTGTCTTCCCCGAAATCAACCGCTCACTGACTCGAACGCGGCAACTGGAGCATCAGTGCGCTATTTTGTCCGGTTTCCACTGAGGGCATCTGGCCGTTCCACCTCTCGATCAGGGCTCGCTGGTTTTCGAGCCGTCGAAGTTCCAGCAGCTGCGGAGATAGAGAGTTCTGGCGGATGCGGTTGGCATCGGCCTCGCCCTGCGCTCGCGTCACGGCAGACTTAGCATCGCCATCAGCCTCAGCGATCTTCTTCGCGGCCTCGGCTTGCGTGGTTGCCAGTTCGTTCTTGGCGCGTTCCGCTTCCTGAATCGCCTGGGCCTTGGCGGTGATCGCCTGTGCAATCACGCTTGGCACGCGTGGTGCTCCAATGAAACCGAACTGCTGTACGCCCACACCCACATTCGTGACCTTGGCCTGGATCTGTTGTTCGACCTGGCCGAGGAACTGCGCCTTCTTCTCGCCGTAGATGTCTTCCACGGTGTACGTGGAGGCGACTTCATTCAGCGAGTTGCGCACGATGTCGCGCAGGATGCCATGCGTGAAAGCGTCGAGCCCGCTTACTCGATACTTTACGTAAAAATCCGGCACCCGGGTGGGCTCGATCGCGTATGACAAGGAGACATCGGCGAAAATTTCCATGCCCTCCTTGCTGTTGAAGCCCATCTCTTCATTGATGGCATGGCCTTCGTTCACGTCGCGAGTCCACTTGACGGTCTGCACGAAGGTGGGAAACTCAATCACCTGCGTGGTGAGCGGGCTGTAGAAAACCCAGCCGGTGCGCACTGGAATCTCTGATGCGCCTCGCTGACTGCCCGCAAGGTTGACTTCGATGCCGGTGTAGCCAGCCTCGATGCGTGTAACACCGACCAGAAAACTGGAGACCAGCCAAAAACCGATCAACAAGCCGACCATCACGACTATCGGCAGAATTACTGAGCGACGCGAAAAACTCTCGCTCCACCCGAGATTTCTCTTATCCCGATCACTATTCAGTAGCGTCATAGGTTCCTCCAGATCGTGCGCACGATCAGCGGCACGATGAAAAGCAGGGCGAGAATCAGGCCGAGTCCGGCGCACACGGACGCGTCGCGGGGCTGATTCATCCAGCGAAACGCGACCAGCAACGCGCCGTATGCGATCAGACACACGGCCAGGATTGCCACCAAGCGAAAATGGTGTTTCATGGTTGACTCCTCCCGGACTAGCGCCGGGTGAAGACGTCTTGGTTTTTCTTGGTTGCTTTGCCAGGATCGGCTTTTGGGAAGGGTTACATGGCCGCTGTAATTCCAACAACGCTTATCAAGATGTGTGGCTAAGCTTGGTGGATGCAGTCTTCATTCGCTGGCGCATCAACCACTTGCGGCCTGGTTTTCGCGGACTCCCGTATAATCTTGTGTTTTCTCACCGGAGCTCAATTTGGCCTACAACGATCTTCGCGAGTGGATTGCTGCGCTGGACCGGGCGGGAGAGTTGCGAAAAATTCGGGCGGAAGCCGATCCCATCCTGGAAATTGCCGAGATCTCGGACCGAGTGAGCAAGAGTTCGTCGGAAAAATATGGCGCGGGTGGTCCAGCGCTTCTTTTCCAAAACATCAAAGGCCATCCCGGATCGCAGCTTTTGATCAACCAGTTTGGTTCCGAGCGGCGCATGCGCCTGGCGCTCGAGGTCGACGCGCTCGATGAGATTGCGGATCGCATCCGCGCGTTCATGGATGTGAAGTCGCCGCAGGGTTTCCTCGACAAAGTGAAAATGCTTCCCATGCTGGCGGAGATGGGAAAGTTCTTTCCGAAGACGGTTCCGACGGGCGCTTGCAAGGAAGTCATTCAGCGCGACAACTTTTCGCTGCTCGATCTTCCTGTTTTGCAATGCTGGCCCAAAGACGCCGGCCGCTTTATCACGCTGCCGTGCGTAATCACGCGCGATCCAAAAACCGGCAAGCGCAACGTTGGTATGTACCGGATGCAGGTTTACGACGAGCGCACCACCGGCATGCACTGGCAGCGTCAGAAGGTGGCGGCTGAACACTACCGCGAGGCGCTGCGGGGGGCCGTGGCTTCGCAAGCAGGAGCGACGAAGTCCGCAAGCGTTGACATCATGGCGCGGTCGTCGGGCGGAGCCGTGCTAGCAAACGGAGAACGCCCGTCGGGAAAAATGGACGTAGCCGTGGCAATCGGAACGGAACCGGCTCTCACGTTCTCGGCGATTGTTCCTGCACCACCAGATGTAGAAGAGTTCATCATCGCGGGATTCCTGCGCCAAAAGCCTGTCGAACTCGTCAAATGCGAGACTGTGGATCTCGAAGTCCCGGCCGACGCGGAAATTGTTCTCGAAGGCTACGTCAACCTCGACGAGCTTCGAACGGAGGGACCTTTCGGCGATCACACGGGCTTCTATTCGATGGAGGATTCTTATCCCGTCTTTCACGTCACATGCGTGACCCATCGTAAGGATCCCATCTATGCAACAACCATCGTGGGCAAGCCGCCCATGGAAGATGGCTGGATGGGGAAGGCGGTGGAGCGCATTTTTCTGCCGCTGATGAAATTGACTATCCCGGAGTTAGTGGACATCAACCTCCCGCTCGAAGGTGTCTTCCATAACCTAATGATTGTTTCAATTCGCAAGTCCTATCCGGGCCAGGCGCGAAAGGTGATGAATGCGATCTGGTCGCTTGGGCAGGCGATGTTCACCAAGTGCATCCTGGTCGTGGACGAAGACGTCAACGTGCACGACATCGGCGAAGTCACTCTAAAGGTGCTCAACAATATTGATCCCGAACGCGACATCCAGTTCACGCTTGGCCCAGTCGATTCGCTCGACCATGCCTCGCGTCTGCCGAATTACGGATCAAAGATGGGCGTGGATGCTACGCGCAAGTGGGCGAGCGAGGGTTTCGCCCGGCCTTGGCCCGACGAAATAACAATGGATGTTAAGACCAAGGCGCTCGTGGATTCCAAGTGGAAGACGTTGGCGAAAGAACTTGGAATCGAGTAAACTCAGATCACCGCTAAACCAGGTGAGTGAAGATGCGGATCATTACACCCTTCTCTAAGCCGTTCTCGTCGACCTGCTGAAACTTCGCGGGGGACGCTTTCTTCGCGTCCCGATTCGGCGAACGTTTCGCAACCTTTGTTACGCCAAAACATCTCTTGTGAACCAGCGCTTTCGGCGCCATGCCGTACGCGCAGAATTTGGCAGGATTCAATGGACACCGCTACCGCCGTTCCCATTCTCCCTGAGCAGAGATTGTGGCCATCCATTCGCGAAGCGCTGCGTGGTTCGCATCAGGACTACACCTCAGGCAATCTCAATCGCGCGATCCTGCTACTGGCCATCCCCATGGTGCTCGAGATGGTCCTCGAATCGTTATTCGCCGTTGTGGACGTCTTTTTTGTCGGGCGTCTGGGCGCCGACGCGGTGGCAACCGTGGGCCTGACGGAGTCACTGCTGAGCCTTATCTTCGCCGTGGCCATCGGGTTGAGCATGTCGACGACTGCCATGGTTGCCCGGCGCATTGGAGAAAAAGATCCTGAAGACGCGTCGGTCGCCGGAGTACAGGCAATCGTTCTAGGGCTGAGCGTGTCTCTGCTGGTGGGAGTGCCATGTTTCATCTTCGCCCCCAAGCTGCTGCAACTCATGGGAGCGACGCCAGACATCGTCGCCACCGGATCGGGATACGCCCGCCTTGCCTTGGGCGGGTCAGGCGCCATTTTGATGTTGTTTCTGAACAACGCGATCTTCCGCGGGGCGGGTGATGCCGCCATCGCGATGCGATTGTTGTGGGTATCGAACGTCATCAACCTTGTGCTCGATCCCTGCCTAATTTTCGGACTGGGTCCATTCCCGCGAATGGGCGTAACTGGCGCTGCGCTGGCCACGTTTACGGGCCGCAGCATTGGCGTTCTCTACCAGTTCTATCGATTAGGGAAGGGTACCGATCGCTTGCCGAGTCTTGTTCGGCATCTGCGAGTGAATCTGGCGGTGCTCTGGCGACTGCTGCGCGTGTCCATAACGGGCATCTTGCAGTTCGCGATTGCGCACACCAGCTGGATTGGACTGGTCCGCATCGTGAGTACATTTGGAGCGGCGGCCTTGGCGGGGTACACCATCGCTATACGCATCATCATCTTCGTGATCCTGCCTTCGTGGGGACTAAGCAATGCGGCGGCGACACTGGTCGGGCAGAATCTTGGCGCCAAGAAGCCTGATCGCGCGGAGAGTTCGGTGTGGCGAACTGGCTTCTACAACATGGTGTTTCTGGGAGCCGTAGGCGTTGTGCTCATCGTGTTTGCCGAACCCGTGGTGCGACTGTTTACGCAGGATCGGGAGGTTGTGCCGCTGGCCGCTTCCTGCCTGCGAATCCTGAGCTACGGGAACATCGGCTACGCGTACGGCATGGTCATGCTGCAGTCCTTCAACGGCGCTGGTGACACGATTACGCCAACCTGGGTGAACCTATTTGGCTTCTGGTTTCTCGAGATTCCGCTGGCTTATTGGCTTGCGATACCGATGAACCTCCGATCCAAGGGAGTGTTCTTTTCCATTGTGATCGCGGAGGGTTGCATAGCGGCGGCTGGCATTGTGCTGTTCCGGCGCGGCCGCTGGAAAGAGCAAAAGATTTAAACTGAGCGGCACATTTTTCAATGACCAAGCTACCGGGACGATCGGGTGAACACTGTATTTCGTTGCTCTTGACTGCTGCGTATACATACAGGGTTAGAAGGCTCGGGTACGAGAGGTCGTTCCCGCTTGTGATCTTTCGATTCTGCCAGGCAAACGTCTGGCGACGGGCCAGCGTCGTCTGAGCGGGAGGATCGGTCTCCCGCGGCATCGATATGGGATTGCAAATACTCCTGGTGGACGATCAGCCCTCCGTTCGAAACGGTATCCGCTCTCTTTTAGGTTCTAGGCCCGATTGGACAATCTGCGGAGAAGCCTCGGACGGACTTGAGGGAATTGAGAAGGCCCGGGCGCTTCGTCCTGACGTTGTGCTGATGGACGTCTCCATGCCTCGCATGAATGGCCTGGACGCGACCCGCATCCTTCGCAAGGAACTTCCCGCGTCAAAGATTGTGATCGTCAGTCAGAACGATCCGATGGTCGTGGGTATCCAGGCGCGAGAAGTGAACGCGTCGGCTCACGTCGCCAAACAAGAGCTGTTCGGA
>Ga0207693_10003783_pt1 | contig 12887 bp, 10 predicted proteins | sample LARL81metaG_FD_184347 | JGI IMG/M metagenome (GOLD analysis project Ga0207693, IMG submission 184347) | Corn, switchgrass and miscanthus rhizosphere microbial communities from Kellogg Biological Station, Michigan, USA - LAR L8-1 metaG... | ecosystem: Host-associated > Plants > Roots >...
CCGTACGCGTCGGCGGTATCAAAGTGCGTGATCCCCATCATCCACGCGGCGTCCATCAGCTCCATCGCCTCGTCGTCGGTCAGGCCCTGGCCGAAGAACGCCGGAGCGGAGCCGATGCCGCCGAAGTTGCCGCAGCCCAGTGCGATCCGGGGGATCGTCCTCCCTGAACCTCCAAGCGGGCGCTGCTCGATCTCGAGCGTTTGACCGGTCATCCACATATTTGATCAACCGAAGTCCAATTTGATCAAGACGAACCTCGGTACCGTAACTGCGGTGCCCGTCCTGCAGGCCCGCGGGATCACGAAGACGGTGGGCGCCGGACGTGCCGCCCGGACGGTCCTCGACGGGGTCGACCTCGACGTCGAAGCCGGCGAGGTCGTCGCGGTCCTCGGGAGGTCGGGCAGCGGCAAGTCAACGCTGCTGCACCTGCTCGGCGGACTCGATCGGCCCGATGCCGGTCAGATCATGCTCGCCGGCCGCGCGCTGCCCGGCCAGTCGTCGCGCGCTCTCGCGCGGGCGCGGCTGCGCCACATCGGCTTCGTGTTCCAGTCGTTCCAGTTGATCGAGGAGCTGAGCGGCGAGGAGAACGTGACCCTTCCGGCGCGCCTCCCGGGAGCCCGGCGCGGCGGCGAGGAGCGAGCGCGCCGCCTGATCGCCGAGCTCGGTCTTTCGCAGCTCGCCCACCGTCGTCCCCATGAGCTGTCGGGCGGCGAGCAGCAGCGCCTGGCGATCGCACGCGCGCTCGTCAACGACCCCGAACTCGTGCTCGCCGACGAGCCGACGGGCAACCTCGACCAGGACAACGGCGCCGCCGTGCTGTCGCTGCTGCGCAGCCTCGAGCAGCGCGCCGTCGTGATCGTGACCCACGAGCCCGACGCGGCGGCGATCGCCGACCGAGTGCTGCATCTGCGCGACGGTCGGCTCGAGGAGGAGGGCTCGCCGGGCGCGGCTGCGCTGAGGGAGTCCGCCTGAAGGCTGCGCTGGCAGAAGCGCGCTACGGCCTGCGGGTGCGCCGGCGGCGGTCGCTGCTGACGGCGATCGGGATCGCGCTCGCCGCCGCGATGCTCGCCGCGGCAATCGTCGTCGCCGATGGGCTCGGTCGCGGCTTTGACCGCGCGGCGCACGCAGCCGATCTGCCCGACGTGATCGTGCGCTTCGATCCCGAGCAAGCGACCACTGTCACGCAGCGGATCGAGGCGCTTCCGGACGTCGCAGCGTTCGCGCTGCGCCAGGAGTACACCGGCGTTGCGATCGGCGCCAACGGGCACAGCAGCCAGGGCGCGTCGGTCGAGCTGGTCGGCCCCGGCCGCCGCGGCTACGCGATAGTCGGCGGACGCGATGTGTCAGGGCACCCCGGCGAGGTCGTCGTCGAGCGCGGACTGGCGTCGGCATGGGGGATCAACCTCGGCGGCACGCTGTCGATCGACGGGCTGCCGCTGCACGTGGTCGGGTTCGCCGAGAGCCCCGACAACGTCTCGTATCCGCTCGCCGCCGCACGCATCTACCTGTCGCGCGCGGGGCTGGTCAGGACGTCGGGCGGCCGCCTGGACACACGCGTGAACTTCGCTCAGATCTGGTTGCGCGACCCAGGCAACGTCAACGAGGTGCTGGTCCAGGCTCGAGCGACCAGCTACGGGCTCGAGGGCGTGCGATTCGTGACCCGCTCGGGGTTGCGCGTCCTGCTCGACCAGGCAGCGGGGATCGTGATCGATCTGCTCGTCGCGCTGTCGGTGATCGCCCTGGCCACGGCTGCGGTGATGCTCGGTTCGAGTGCGCGCGCAGAGGTGCAACGGCGCCTGCGCTCGATCGGAGTGCGCCGCGCGGTCGGCGCCTCGCGCGCTCATCTGGCGCTCACGCAGGGGTTCGAGGCGCTGTTCGTGGCGGCGCCGGCGGCGACGATCGGCGCGATCGCCGGGACGATCGCCACGTATCACCCGACGACGAACCTGCTGACGCTCTTGAACGAGCCGGCGCCCGGCACGGCGCTGCTCGCGCCGCTGCTCGCCGGGTGGCTGGCGAGCATCGCGATCCCGGTGCTCGCCGCGGCGTGGCCGGCGTGGCGCGCAGCCGGGCGCGACCCGGTGGCGCTGCTCCAGGGAGCCGAGCTCAAGCCACATGGCGAGCGCCGGCGCGGTGGGCGGCGGCGCGCGGGGCTTGCGGTTCTGGGAGCGCGGCTCGTCGGCGCGCGACGCGCGCGGCTGGTCGCCGCCGCGATCACGCTCGGCGCATCGACGGCCTTCATCCTGCTGATGCTCGCGCTCGCCTCGGCGCTCGCGTCGCTTGAGACTGATCCCGGCGCGCTCGGCAAGCGCTACCAGCTGACCGCCAACCTGCCGGCGTCTGACGCAGCGCGAGTGCGCGCGATCCCGGGCGTTCAGGCCGCGGCGCCACGCTACGAGCTCGACGGCGTCGACTCGTTCTCGCTCGATGAGCCGATCGACGTAATCGCCTATCCCGGCGACCACACGCAGTTCGAGGCGCCGCCGCTGACCTCGGGAGCGCGGATGCGCGGACCGCACGAGGCCGAGGTCGGCGCCGGCCTGGCCGGTGCCCTCGGGCTCTCCCCCGGTTCGACGCTTGCGATCCAGCTGCCGAGCGGCAGCGAGCTGCGCTTGCGGGTCGCCGGTGTGGTCAGCTCGCTCGACCACGACGGACGCGTGGCGTACGTGCCCGCCAAGGCGCTGCTGGCGCTCGATCCGAATGCGTCCGAGCAGCTCGCGGTGCGCGTGCGTCCCGGCGCGAACGTGTCGAGGATCAGTGCGCTGCTCGGCAACACGGCGGCCCCTGCGGCGGGCGCGACGGCGCGGGGCGTTCCGCTTGTCGACACGCTGCGCACGATCCTGCGCGCGATCGCGGTGGTGGACGGTCTCGTCTGCCTCTACGCGCTGATCCAGGCTTGCACGCTGATCGTCAGCGAGCGGCGCCGGACGGTCTCGGTGCTGCGGGCGCTCGGCGCGGGCGGCGACGCGATCAGGCGCCTGCTCGCGGGGGCGGTCGTGGCGCTCGTGGTTCCCGCGGCGGTGATCGGGATCGTCATCGAGCGCCTCGTGCTCGGCCCGGCGTTGTCGTCGCTCGCGGCCAGCTACGCGTCGCTCTCGCTGCAGCCGACCTGGCTCGAGATCGCTGCCGTGCTCGCCGGGCTGGCGCTGTGCAGTGCGGTGGCGGTTCTGTGGGTCGCGCGGCGGGCGACCCGCGAGACCGTCGTGAGCGGGCTGGGGGCCGGATGATCGAGCTCACCCGCCGTGAGGCGCTCGCGCGAATGCTGGCCGGCGCCGCGCTGCTCGCCGCCGGCTGCGGCAGCGAATCCGGCCATCCCGCCGCCACCGGGTCGACGCTGTCCTCGACATGGCGCGACCCAGGCGGAACGGGTGCCCTGATCTCGCGGTCCGGGGAGCCGCTGCTCGCGCGCACCGAGCTCGGACCCGTCCGCACGGCGACGGCCACGCTGGCGACGCTCGCACACGTCACCGACGCGCACGTGCTCGACGCGTCCTCGCCCGCGCGTGTCACGTTCCTGGACCGGCTGGGGCCACCGTTTCAGTCGACGTTTCGCCCGCAGGAGGCACTGACCGCGCAGGTGCTGACGGGCGCGGTCCGCGCGATCCGGTCGCTGCGCCCCGATGCGGTGATCCAGGGCGGCGACCTGATCGACAACGACCAGGCAAACGAGCTCACGCACGCGCTCGCGGTGCTCGGCGGCGGCCCCGTGCATCCGGGCAGCGGACCGCGGGGCTACTTCGGCGTGCAGTCCCCAGCCAATCCCGACCCGTTCTACTATCGCCCCGACCTCGACGCGCCCCGGCACCCCGGGCTGCTCCGGCGCGCGGCGGCGGCGTTCCACAGCCCGGGCGTGCGCACGCGCTGGTACCCCGTCCTCGGCGACCACGACATCCTCGTCGCCGGGGAAATCGCTCCGACCGCGCAGACCCGCGCGCTGGCGCTTGGCAATGAGGCGCTGTGGGAGCTGCCACCGGGGTTGTCGTTGCCTTCTGGGACGAGCCTGACTGGCGGCGGCTCACCCGATGGGCCGCCGAGCTCGGGGCTCGTGCACGACTTCCTCGCGCAGGCACTGGCGGGGCCGAAGGTCCGCGTGCCGCCCGATCCGGCTCGCCGTGAGATGCCCGCGACCGAGGTGGTCGCGAGGCTGGGCCGCGGGAGCCACGTCTCACCAATAGACGACACGCGACTCGACTACCAGGCTGACGTGGGGCGCCACCTGCGGCTGGTCGTCGTCGACCTCGCACGGCGTGGCGGCGGCTCGGGCGGACTGGTCGTCGCGGGCCAGGCCGCGTGGCTCGAGCACCAGCTGCAAGCCGCGGGCGAGCGCTGGGTCATCGTCGTCTCACACCAGCCGATTGACGGCTCGCAAGGCGGCGACGAACTGCTCGCGGTGCTCGACCACCACCCGAAGGTGATCGCCGTCCTGTCGGGACACACTCATCGCAACCGGATCGAGCCGCGGCCGACGCCGGCCGGCGGGTACTGGCTGATCCAGACGGCGTCGCTCGTCGACTACCCGCAGCAGGCGCGCGCACTGCGGCTGGTCGCCACCGCGGGCGGCGGCGTAGCGCTGCAGACGTGGATGCTCGACCACAGGTTCCCCGGCGACCTTGGGGCGATCTCGCGCCAGCTCGCGTACCTCGACGCTCAGGGCGGCCGCCCCCGCGGCTTTGCAGGCACGCACCGAGACCGCAACGTCGCGCTATACCGCGCCAAGTGACGCCGGCCAATGTGAGCGATTTCTCACAGCGAGCCCGCGCGGCCCTGTTTACTACGTCGGTCATGAGGACTCGAATCCATGACTGACACGATCGCCCCACCTGAGCACGTCGATGTGCTGATCGTCGGCGCCGGCCTATCCGGCATCGGCGCGGGCTACCACCTGCAGACCAACTTGCCCGGCAAGAGCTACACGATCCTCGAGGCGCGCGACGCGACCGGCGGGACGTGGGACCTGTTCCGGTTCCCGGGCGTGCGCTCGGACTCCGACATGTTCACGCTGGGCTACCGCTTCCGTCCGTGGCGCAGCAACAAGGCGATCGGCGACGGCCAGTCGATCCTCGACTACATCCGCGAGACCGCGAGCGCCTACGGAATCGATCGCAGGATCCGCTTCAACCACCGCGTCGTCAGCGCGCAGTGGTCGACCGACGACGCACGCTGGACCGTCACTGCGGAGCGCACCGACACCGGCGAGTCGGCCACGTTCACCGCGGGCTTCTTGTTCATGTGCAGCGGCTACTACCGCTATGACCAGGGCTACCTCCCGGACTTCCCGGGAATCGATCGCTTCCAGGGCCAGATCGCTCACCCACAGTTCTGGAGCGATGACGTCGACTACGCAGGCAAGCGCGTTGTCGTGATCGGCAGCGGCGCGACGGCCGTGACGATGATTCCCGCAATGGCGGATGCCGCCGAGCACGTGACGATGCTGCAGCGCTCGCCCAGCTACATCATGTCGCTGCCGAGCGAGGATCCCGTTGCCAAGCTGCTGCGGAAGGTGCTGCCGGCCAAGCTCGCGTACTCGATCGTGCGCTGGAAGAACGTGCTGTTCATGATGGGCATCTTCCAGCTCAGCCGCCGCCGGCCGAAGGCGATGAAGACGCTGATCCGCAAGGCGCAGGAGAGGGTCCTACCGGCCGGCTACGACCTCGACGCGCACTTCAACCCCAGCTACGACCCGTGGGACCAGCGCATGTGCCTGGTGCCCGACAACGACTTGTTCGAGGCGATCGCCGCCGGCAAGGTGTCGGTGGCCACCGACCGGATCCGGACGTTCACGGAAACCGGGCTCGAGCTCGAGTCCGGAGCGCACCTCGATGCCGATCTGATCGTGACGGCGACCGGCCTGAACCTGCTCGTCCTCGGCGGCGTCGAGCTGAGCGTGGACGGCAACAAGGTCGAGGTGCCGAACGCGATGAGCTACAAGGGCGTGATGATCGGCGGCGTGCCGAACTTCGCGTTCACGTTCGGCTACACGAACTCGTCGTGGACGCTGCGCGCCGACCTCGTCAGCCAGTACGTCTGCCGGCTGCTCGAGCACATGGACGCCAACGGCTACGAGCAGTGCACGCCGACCAACCGTGACAACTCGATCACCACCGAGCCGTTCATCGATCTGACGTCCGGATACGTGACCCGCACGATCAGCGCGTTCCCCAAGCAGGGATCGCGCGCGCCCTGGCGCCAGTACCAGAACTACATGCTCGACATGGCGACGCTGCGCTACCGGGCGGTCGACGACGGCGTACTCGAGTTCACGGGCACGGCCACCGCCCCGGCGCCGCGGCCGGAGCAGGTCGCCGCCGCTTAGGTCGGACCCCTACACAGGGCGGACCGCTACCCGACGACGGTCTCGATCGTCTCGATCGGCTCGAGCTGCGCGATCTCGCCCCGCCTGTTCTCCCAGTGCGGTGGGATGCACATGTGCGTTCCGAGCTCGTCCTCGGCCTCGTCGATCAAGAAGCCCTGCGGCGTGCCGTAGGCGAGCTCGATCAGCGCGCCACCCGGGCTGCGCATGTAGACCGAGAAGAAATAGCCGCGGTCCTTGACGTCGGAGACGTCCGTGTAGCCCAGCCCGACGATGTAGTCCTTGACGATGAGCTGGTTCTCGGCGGTGCCGGCGTCGAGCGCGTGGTGGTGGATCGTCCCCTCACCGAAGCGCCAGCTGCCCTGCGGCAGGTCGGGCTCCTCGACGAGCTCGAAGTGGCGCCCGTGGCCGTCGGCTTCGCCGAACAGGAACTGATGATTCGCGCCCTCGGACTTCACCAGCTCGGCGTTCAGCGCCGCGGTCAGGAAGTCGGACTGCGGTTCGGGCTCGCGCACCGAAGTCGTGGTGCCGTAGGCGCCGCGGATCGCGTGCTCGGTCGGCACGCCGGCGCCCGAGTAGGGCTCGCGTGAGTCGGGCTCAGGGTCACCGACGATCGCGTAGTGGATGCCGCACGGGTGCTGGAAGTTCAGGCGCTCGGTGCCGAACAGCTGTGCGCGCTCGGTTTCTACCCCCGCATCGCTGAGGCGGTCGGCCCAGAAGCCGATCGAGTCGACCGGCACCGACAGCAGCAGCGTCTTCATCTGGTTGGTCCCACGCTTGCCCATCCAGCCAGCCTGGCGATAGGGGAACGCGGTCAGCAGCGTGCTCGCGTCGCCCAGACGGTTGCCGTAGTAGAGGTGGTAGATCGGGATCTCGCCGTCGAACAAGACGGTCTTCTTGACGCTCTTGAGACCGAGGAGCCGGACGTGGAAGTCGTAGTCCTCCTGCGCGGTGCCGACGCAGAAGGTCAGGTGATGCGTTCCGCGGACGTAGCCCGGGTTGGGCATGGTGCTCTCCTCTCCTTGCGGTCGCTTTGGCGGCGAGGATCATACTTGAGGGCACAAAGGCTTTGTTAAAACGGGAAGGAGCGGAGATGACCAACGGCAGCCGGATCCTCACCACCCACGTCGGCAGCCTTCCCCGCCCCCAGGACGTGGTCGACGTGGTGTTCGGCGAGGACCGCGGCGAGGACGTCGACCGCGACCGCTACGACCAGGTGATCCGCGACGCGGTGGCCGATCGCGTCCGCCATCAGGCCGAGGCGGGCGTGGATGTCGTCAGCGACGGCGAGATGAGCAAGATCGGCTACGCCACCTACATCCGCCATCGTTTGAGTGGCTTCGAAGTCGGTGACGCCCCGCGCGCGACGCCGGCCGACCTCGACGCGTACCCGCGCTTCCGCGACCGCCTCGCCAACGAGGGCGGCAGCGCCAAATACCTGCGCCCGATCTGCCGCGGCCCGATCACCTACGAGCATCCCGAGTTGCTGCAGCGCGACCTGGGGAATTTGAAAGCCGCGATCGACGGGGCGGAGGTCGCGGGGGCGTTCATGAACGCGCCGTCGCCCGGGATCATCGCGCTGTTTCAGCCCAACGAGTACTACGAGACTTTGGACGAGTACCTCGAGGCGATCGGTGAGGCGATGAAGCTCGAGTACGAGGGCATCGTCGCGTCCGGCGTGCAGCTGCAGATCGACGCGCCGGACCTGGCGATGGGCCGCCACATCATGTACCGCGACCACTCCGACGAGGAGTTCGTGGCTAGCGCTCAGCGGCACGTCGAGGCGATCAACCACGCGCTTCGCGACGTGCCGGCCGACCGGGTGCGTCTGCATATTTGTTGGGGGAACTACGAGGGCCCGCACCATCTGGACATCGACCTGCCGAAGATCATCGACGTGATCCTGCAGGCGAAGCCGTCGACGCTCCTGTTCGAGGCGGCCAACCCCCGCCACGCGCATGACTGGGCGACGTGGCGCGAGGCCAAGATCCCCGACGACAAGGTGCTCGTGCCCGGCGTGCTCGATTCGACCACCAACTACATCGAGCACCCCGAGCTGGTGGCCCAGCGGATCCTGAGTTACGTCGACATCGTCGGGCCCGACCGGGTGATGGGCGGGACCGACTGCGGGTTCGGCACCTGGGCAGGGTTCGGGGCGATCGATCCCGACATCTGCTGGGCGAAGATGCGGTCGCTGTCGGAGGGCGCCCGGATCGCGAGCGAGCGGGCGGGCCTGAAGGGGGCTTAACGCGACAATCGCGCGCTTTCCGGCGAGGCGTGTCGTGTGGAACTGCCTGGTGCGGATCACTTCGCTGATCCAGGCCTGATTGTCGTGTTAACACCCCATCCACTAAGCCGAGAGGGCGCATAACACGACATCCGCGACGATCACCGCGAGGCCCGTCGTGATCTACGTCGGCCGCATGCATAACCCCGCAAGCGCCCGGATCCCGTGGGGGGCCTGCCAAGTTATGCAGGCATATCAAGCACAACTTGGCACGCCCTCCACGCTGATGCCCCGCGTGCGGGGTTATGCAGATGGCTCGCCGGCCCTGACGGCCAGCGCGCCGCCGGGCCCAACCCACAGCTCACCCGCCCGCGCCAGCGCACCGATCTCCGCCAGCAGCTCGCCGACGCCCTCCCGCCAAGCCGGGTCGAGCATCAGGAACGGGTGCAGGATCAGCGTCGCCTGACGGCGATCGCGCGCGACTGACCGCACAGCCCCGCGAAACCGCGCCGCCAGCGTTCCCGCCGGCATCACCACGCGTGAGTCCCCGCGGAGCACACGCAGGTCGGCGAACGACTCCATCAGGTAGTACGCATCGACCAGATCCCACTCGAACGGCACCCACGTCAACCCATCGCTGACGCCGAAGTCCTCGCCCACCGGCGACCACCAGCGAACCCCGACCGACCGCAGCAGCCCCACCGACGCTCGCGTGAGCTCCCCCCCGGGGGGCCGGAAGCCACTAACGGACAACCCGAGCGAGCTGAACGCCTTGACGCACCGCTCGAGGATCGAGCGCTCGCGAGCGATCGAAAGAGAGCTCCACTCCTCGTGGCGCCAGCCGTGCATCCCAAGCTCGTGCCCGCGCTCGGCAATCGACCGAACCGCCTCGGGATACAGCTCGCAGTTGATCGCCTCGAGGAAGAAGGTCGCGCGAAGACCGCAAGCCTCGAGCGCATCCAGCAGCCACGGCAGAGCTTCGGTCACCGACGGATGGGCACCCACCGAAGACGGCCGACCACCACGTTCGAGCTCGGTCGCCTCCCCGAGGTTGTCGAATGTGAGTACGAGTTCGGCGCTGGTACGAGACTGTCTAGGAATCGCGCAGGGCCCCGAGCACCGACTCGAGCAGCCCGGGGAAGCGCGCATCGAGGTCGGCGCGCCGCAGCGAGTTCAGCCGCGACGTGCCCTCCTGGCGCTGGCGGATCACGCCGGCCTCGCGCAGGACCCGGAAGTGGTGCGTGCACGTCGACTTGACGACGGGCAGGTCGATGCTCTTGCACGACAGCTCCGCTTCCCCCGCGAGCGCCACGACGATCCGCAGCCGCATCGGATCGCTCAGCGCCTGCAGAACCCCCGCAAGCTCGATCTCGTCGGTCGCTGGGTGTGCCAGCGACTCGGTTGCTCCCACGGCAGATTCAGAGATCAAGCTACTCATCTACAAACACATTGTACGACGGTCATCGAACCTTTGCTAAGGTCGATGAAGACCGCTGTCCCCAACGATCGTAGCCATTCGTTAACGACTCGATGACAGATACGACCCACCGCCCCCACCTTCGCGCGACGTTGATCCTCGCGTGCCTCGCGCAGTTCATGGTGATCCTCGACGTCTCGGTGGTCAACGTCGCACTGCCGTCGATCCGCAGCCACCTCGGCTTCAGCGAGGCCGACCTGCAGTGGGTCGTCAACGCCTACACGGTGACGTTCGCCGGCTTCCTGCTGCTCGGGGGTCGCGCCGCGGACCTGCTGGGCCGCCGGATCGTGTTCGTCTCAGGATTGGTCCTGTTCGCGGTCGCGTCGCTGATCGGCGGCTTGGCCACCTCGCAGGGCGTGCTGATCGGCGCTCGGGCCGTCCAGGGCCTCGGCGGCGCGGTGATCGCGCCTGCATCGCTGACGATCCTGACCACGGCGTTTGCCGAGGGCGCAGCCCGCAACCGAGCGCTCGGGATCTGGGGCGCGATGGGCGGCGCCGGCGGCGCCGCGGGCGTGCTGCTCGGCGGCATCCTCACCGACCTTCTGAGCTGGCGTTGGATCCTGTTCATCAACGTCCCAATCGGCCTGCTCGCCGCCGCAGCCGCCCAGCACTACATCGCCGAGGGCCGCAACCCAGAGCGCGCCCGCAGCTTCGACTTGGCCGGCGCCGTGACCGCGACGCTGGGCCTGTCGGTCCTCGTCCTCGGCATCGTCCGCACCGACGTCAAGGGCTGGGGCTCGCCCCAGGCGCTCGGGCTGATGGCATTCGGCGCCGTTCTGCTGGCCATCTTCCTGCTGATCGAGGGACGCTTTGCCAAGCAGCCGCTGATGCCGCTTCGGATCTTCTCTTCGCGCACACTCACCGCTGCCAACGTCGTCGTCTTCCTGCTCGGCGCGGCCGTGTTCGCGATGTGGTTCTTCCTGTCGCTGTACCTGCAGCAGGTTCGCGGCTACTCGCCGTTGCGCGCCGGCCTCGCCTTCCTGCCGATGACGCTATCGATCGTCGTCTGCTCGGCGCTGGCCTCGCGGGTGGTCAACAGAGTCGGCCCCAAGCCGATGCTCGTGTTCGGGATGACGGTCGAGGCGGTGGGACTGCTGCTGTTCACCCGCCTGAGCGCGAACGGCACCTACCTCGGCGACGTGCTCGCCCCCTCCCTGCTGGCGGCGATCGGCCTCGGATGCTCGTTCGTCCCAGTGACGATCGCGGCCGTCGCGGGCGTCCCGTCCCGTGAGGCCGGCCTCGCCTCGGGGGTCGTCAACACCTCGCGTCTGTTCGGCGGTGCGCTTGGTCTGGCGGTACTGGCCGCGCTGGCCACGTCGAGGACGAACCACGACCTTCGCCACCTCGGTAACGGCGTGGAGGCCATGCACCACGCGCTCACCACCGGCTTCCAGTTCGCATTCCTGATCTCCGCGCTGATCGCCGCCGCCGGCGCCGCCGTGGCGCTGTTCGGCATGCCGAAGGTGCGGCTAAGCAGGCAACACGAAGCTTCAGTGCCGGAGCCCGAACGAGTCCGAACCGACGAGCGCGAGCCAGTAGCCGCCGGCGGATAACCTCCGCCCCCATGAAGCGCGCGGCAGTCGTCGACATCGGCACGAACTCGACGCGGCTGCTGATCGCCACGATCGAAGACGGCAGGGTCGTCGACGAACCCGAGCGCCGCAGCAACGTCACCAGGCTCGGCGCCGGAGTCGACTCCGACGGACGGCTGCGCGACGACGCGATGCAGCGCGTGTACGACACGCTCGACGAGTACCGCGAGCTGATCGACAAGCACCACGCCGACACGGCCAAGGCGGTGCTCACGAGCGCCGTCCGCGACGCTGCCAACGGCCAGCAGTTCGCCGACACGGTCAAGAACCGTTACGGCCTCGAGCCACACGTGCTGACCGGCGACCAGGAAGCGAACCTGACGTTCCTGGGCGCGACCAGCGAGCGCGACCCCGACGACGACACGACTGTGCTCGTCATCGACATCGGCGGCGGTTCGACCGAGTTCGTGATCGGCACCGGCCGCCACGCGGGGTTTCACGTCTCCAACCAGGCCGGCGTAGTGCGCCAGACAGAGCGCCACCTTCATAGCGATCCACCCACTGACAGCGAGATCGCCAACCTCGCCGCCGACGTCCGCAAGATCATCGAAGCGGGCGTCCCGCCCGAGCACCGCGAAGCCGTCAGCCACGCGATCGCGGTCGCCGGCACCGCCACGTCGCTGGCGTCGATCGCGCAGCGGCTCGTCCCCTACGACCCCGCGAAGGTCCAGGGCTATGTGCTCACAGACGCAGAGCGATCCACCCTCCAGGACCGCCTCGCCTCAACACCGCTCGAGCAGCGCAAGCAAACCCCCGGCCTCGATCCCGCGCGTGCGCCGACGATCGTCGCCGGGGCGGTGATCCTGGGCGAGGTGATGCGCCTGTTCGGGCTCGGGCAGGTCGAGGTCTCAGAGCACGACATCCTGCGCGGCGCGGCGCTCGGACTCGAGTAGTCGAGTTCCCCGGAGGGCGGGTCTGCGCTCCGGGGAGGAATTCGCGACTGCGGGCGTCTATCGAAGTCATGAGACATCAGACGACTCGCCAACACGTCGTTCTTGCCCGCTGTGGTCTCGCCGCCGCGGTGCTGGTCGCGCTGCTTGCCTGCGCCGCGACCGTCGGCGCGGCTGCCGCCGCTACCGCGTCGCACGCCACCACCTCGACCCGGTCCGGAACCTCGCGCTCGGCCGCGGGAGGGGCCATCGACCAGCGCATCGCCCACGAGGCTGGTCTGCGCCGGTCGGACTTCCCGGCGGGCTGGACGTCCAGCCCGCAGCCGCCGCAGCCGATGAGCTCGCCATGCCGTGGCCTCAACGAGGCGAGGGACGCGGTCAGCGCCCGGGC
>Ga0207693_10003784_pt1 | contig 12886 bp, 13 predicted proteins | sample LARL81metaG_FD_184347 | JGI IMG/M metagenome (GOLD analysis project Ga0207693, IMG submission 184347) | Corn, switchgrass and miscanthus rhizosphere microbial communities from Kellogg Biological Station, Michigan, USA - LAR L8-1 metaG... | ecosystem: Host-associated > Plants > Roots >...
TTGCGCACGATGTCGACGCCATGCTTCTGGTCTTCGTTCTGCGTGCGCACGCGCTTGAGCGCCTCGGTGGCGCGAAGAAGCGCCACGCCGCCGCCGGGCAGGATGCCCTCTTCGACGGCCGCGCGGGTCGCATGCATCGCGTCATCGACGCGATCCTTGCGCTCCTTCACCTCGACCTCGGTGGCGCCACCGACGCGGATCACCGCGACGCCGCCCGCGAGCTTGGCCAGCCGCTCTTGCAGCTTCTCGCGGTCGTAGTCGGAGGTGGTCTCCTCGATCTGCGCCTTGATCTGGCTGATGCGGTCCTCGATGTCCTTCTTCTTGCCCGCGCCGTTGACGATCGTGGTGTTCTCCTTGTCGATCATCACCTTCTTGGTACGGCCGAGCATGTTCAGCGTGACGTTCTCGAGCTTGATGCCGAGATCTTCGCTGATCGCAGTGCCGCCGGTGAGGACGGCGATATCCTGCAGCATCGCCTTGCGGCGATCGCCGAAGCCCGGCGCCTTCACGGCCGCGACTTTCAATCCGCCGCGCAGCTTGTTGACGACAAGCGTCGCAAGCGCTTCGCCCTCGACGTCCTCGGCGACGATCAGAAGCGGCTTGCCGGTCTGCACCACCGCTTCAAGCAGCGGCAGCAGCTCGTTGAGCGCCGAGAGCTTCTTCTCGTTGATGAGGATATAGGGATCCTCCATCTCCACGCGCATCTTGTCGGCGTTGGTGATGAAGTAGGGCGAGATATAGCCGCGGTCGAACTGCATGCCTTCGACCACGTCCAGCTCGGTCTCGAGACTCTTGGCCTCTTCGACCGTGATCACGCCTTCATTGCCGACCTTCTTCATCGCCTCGGCGAGGAAGCGGCCGATTTCCTGGTCGCCGTTGGCCGAAATCGTGCCGACCTGGGCGATCTCTTCGTTCGACGTGACCTTCTTGGAGTTCTTCTTGAGCTCTTCGACCACGGTCTCGACCGCAATGTCGATGCCGCGCTTGAGATCCATCGGGTTCATGCCCGCGGCAACCGCCTTGGAGCCTTCCTTGACGATCGCGGCGGCGAGCACGGTCGCCGTGGTGGTGCCGTCACCGGCGATGTCGGAGGTCTTGGACGCGACCTCGCGCACCATCTGGGCGCCCATATTCTCGAACTTGTCCTCAAGTTCGATTTCCTTGGCGACGGTGACGCCGTCCTTGGTAATGCGGGGAGCGCCGAACGATTTGTCCAGCACGACATTGCGGCCCTTGGGGCCGAGCGTCACTCTCACCGCATTGGCGAGAATGTCGACGCCGCGCAACATCTTGTCGCGTGCATCGACCGAGAATTTGACTTCTTTAGCAGCCATTTCGGTTTCTCCTGAATAACAACTCTTCCATTTCCACCGTCACCACCGGGCTTGACCCGGTGGTCCATGCGACCGGGCCGATCCTATGGATGGCCGGGTCAAGCCCGGCCATGACGGACTAAAAGCGTTACGCGGCCTTTCGCCTTGAGACCTGCTCGTCGAGCACGCCCATGATGTCGGACTCCTTCATGATCAGGAGCTCCTGGCCGTCGATCTTGACCTCGGTGCCGGACCATTTGCCGAACAGCACGCGGTCGCCGACCTTCACATCGATCGGGATCAGCTTGCCGGATTCATCGCGGCCGCCTGGGCCGACGGCGATGATCTCGCCTTGGGAGGGTTTCTCCTTGGCGGTGTCGGGAATGATGATGCCGCCGGCAGACTTTTCCTCGGCATCGATGCGCTTGACGACGACGCGGTCGTGAAGCGGACGAAACTTCATGGTATCCTCCTAACTAATTGACAACATTGTGGATTGTGGAAAGCGGCGGCCGTCGGAAAAGCTTGCAATTGAGTGCTGTTTTCCCCTCCCGAGGGACCGCTTGGCGGCGACATAGGGGCGCGACTTTTTGCCCGCAAGAGGTGCCGCAAGATTTATTAGCACTCACCGAAAAGGATTGCCAACAGGTCTTTTTGCGCCGGTTAACACGCCAGTTCCCGGCCACTGACCAAAATTTAATGAAGCGCTGGAAGGAAACGCGGCAGAGCGCGATCCCGTTGATGAAGGACGTCAGGCGTAGCGCAGCCGTACTCTTGGCACGGGCTGCCTGTTAGCAGGCGAGTTTGGATGCTGCTAGTGCCTTGAAAATAAACAGGTTTCTTATTTTGAGGGCTTGCCTGGAGGCGCGAGTCACTTGAACATTCCCGATGGCGGGATGGAGGGCACTATGGTGTCGCAAGATTTTCGCAAGCAGCTCGAGGGCTATGGACTGACGACCGCCAATATCCTCTACCGGCGGCCCGATCATCCCTGGCTCCTTCAGACCTATGTCTGGCAGGACTACGATCTTTGCCCGGCGTTTCCGGCGCTCAACAAGTTCCTCAATTTCTGGCTGGAGACCCTTGAAGGACCGCTACACTCGGTCATCGTGGCCCACGCGCGGCTGATCCGGCCGACCGAGATCCGCGCCATCGACGGCGAGTTTCGATTGCACTAGCGACCGGGCTCCTCCGGGCGCAGGATTGCTTCGCGGAGCTTGTCGCCGGGCTGCGCGACTTCCGCCGCCGGTATCGCTCACGTCAGCACGCCGACGATCGCGCCGAGTAAGCACGTCGTCAGCGTGCCCGACACGATCGACTTAAGCCCAAGCGACAAGACTTCGTTGCGCTTGGCCGGGCACATCGTCGAAAGGCCCGCGATCATGATGCCGAGCGAGCCGAAATTGGCGAAGCCGCACATCGCGTAGAGCATGATCACGCGCGAACGAGGGTCCAGCGTGCCGTCCGGCAGCGCCGCAAGCTGGAGATAGGCCACGAGCTCGTTGAGGACGGTCTTGATCCCCATGAGTCCGCCCGCGGTGACGGCCTGCGACCACGGAATTCCCATAAGCCAGCATACCGGCGCCATGATCCAGCCGAGCGCGCGCTGCAGCGTCACCGGGCCGCCGAGAATATCCGGCAACAGGCCGAGCACGGCGTTGGCGAGATAAACCAGCGCCACAAACACGATCAGCATGGCGACGATGTTGAGAAGAAGCTCAAGCCCGGCGCCCGTGCCTTGCACAATGGCGTTCCATCGTACCGCTGGCGGTCTGCTCGACGTCGTCGAGCCGGCCGCCGGTGTGCTGGCGTTTCGGGTCCGGCACCATGAGCAGGCTGGTAACGATCGCCGCCGGCGCGCCAAGCACGGAACAGAGGGCGATGTGGCCCGCGGCGTTTGGGATGGCGTGGGCAAGGATCGTCGCATAGAGCACGAAAACCGTGCCGGCGATTCCGGCCATGCCGCCGGTCATCACGATGAACATTTCGCTGCGCGACAGCTTGGCGAGATAGGGCCGGATGAACAGCGGCGCCTCGACCTGGCCGACAAAGATGTTGGCGGCGGTCGACAGCCCGGCCGCGCCGCCGACGTCGAGCGTGCGCTCCAGCGCCCATGAGAAGCCGCGCACGATCGGTGGCAGGATCCGCCAGTAGAACAACAGCGACGACAGCACGCTCATCACCAGCACAACCGGCAGCGCCTGGAATGCGAGAATGAAGTCCGAGCCCGGGGTCTTCGGATCGAACGGCAGCGCACCGCCGCCGACATAGCCGAACACGAACGCGGTACCGGCCTTGGTCGCCGCCGCGACCGCTTCGACCACGCGGTTGATCCAGCCGAACACGATTTCGGCTTGCGGAATTTTGAGCATCAACAGCGCGAGCGCGAATGTCAGTATCAGCCCGATGATGACCGATCGCCACGGCACCGCCCGGCGGTTCTCACTGACGATGAAGGCAATGGCGACGATCGCGACGACGCCGAGCGCGGACTGTAATGATTGCATGAAAGTCAGCCCCGATTCCCCGCGGTGAACTTAACCTTCCGCGCGACCGTGCGGGAGCTTCATTTTTATCGTCAATGGTGACATGTACCTTTCCCTTCATACGGTATGAATTTGGGAGTCCCTTTATGCGCATTCGCTTCGATTTCGGTTCACTCACGCTTGACGCCGAGCTCCTCGACACCCCGACCGCCAAGGCGATCGCGGCGGCGCTGCCGATCACGGCTTTGGCGCTGACCTGGGGCGAGGAGGTCTATTTCGAAATTCCGGTCAAGGTCGCGCGCGAGAAGGATGCGCGCGCCGTGGTCACCCCGGGCGAGGTCGCCTATTGGCCGGACGGTCATGCCATTGCGATCGGCTATGGCCGCACCCCGATTTCACAAGGTGATGAGACGCGGCTCGCCAGCCCGTGCAATATCTGGGCGAAGGCGCTCGGCGACGTGAAGACTCTCGGCAAAGTCCGCGCCGGCGCCAAAATCAAGGTGAGCGCGGTGGCGTAGCCGGAAAACGCGGCGTTTTGAACAGGGTCTCTCCCGGCGCCGTGGTTCGTTCAACCGTTCACGCCGCCGCCTGCTTGCCCCACAACACGTGCGTCGCGATCCGCGCGCCTTCGACCAGTGATTTCAGCTTCGCCCACATGATGGTCGGATGTACGCGGCGCGCGAACGGGCTTTGCGCGAAGCCGCAATCGGTGCCTGCCATGACGTTCTCGCGTCCGACGATCTTTGCCAGCCGCACGATACGCTCGGCGACGAGTTCCGGATGTTCGACGATGTTGGTCGCGTGGCTGATTACACCGGGAATTAAGATCTTGCCGGGCGCAAGCTTCACGGTTTCCCAAACGCGCCACTCGTGGGCGTGACGCGGATTGGCGGCCTCGAACGAATAGTGGCCGGTGCGAACCTGCAGCAACAATCCGATAATGTCCTTGAGCGGCACGTCAAAAGCGTGTGGGCCGTTCCAGCTTCCCCAACAGATGTGATAGCGCGAACGCTCCTCGGGAATGCCGCGCAACGCGTGATTGAGCGCGTCGACGCGCATCTGCGCCCAACGCAAATATTGCGCATTCGACATCGGTGGCACCATGCGCTCGTGCATATAGGGCAGGAATGCATCGTCGATCTGTACATAAAGCCCGGCATCGACGATCGCCTTGTATTCCTTGTGCAGCGCTTCGGCGAGCGCGAACAGGTACGCCTCTTCGTCCTTGTAATGCTCGATCTTGGCGCCGGGCAGCGCGCTCGCCGGCGCCACGACCGGGAGGAAACCCGCGAGTGCAGGGAATTGCCCCTTGGCTTTGGTGAGGCCGGCCGTGATGTTTTTGATGTCGCGGCCGACTTGGTTCTGACCGCAATAGGAAATCTCGCCGTTGACGACGACACGATAGCCAAGCCTTTTGCCTAAGCCCGTAGCGACGTCGTACTCGGCATAGAACTCGGGAAACGCCCGGCGGTCTTGGCCGCCAGACATCGACGCCATCGGATCCTGCAACTCCTCCGCCGTCGCCGGCCGCACGGCAATGCCTTTGAGGCGTTTGAAAATATAAAACGCCCAATTGAGCCCCTTGCTGAATTCGCCGTCGCTGACGATATCGATGCCGACCTCGCCCTGCTGGCGCACCACCTCGGCGACGGACTCGGTCAGGCACGCTTCGAACGCCACCTCGTCATAGGGCTTGCCGTCTTCAATCGATCGCCAGAACTCGATCAGCTTCGGCGGCCGGATCAAGCTGCCGACGTGGGTGGTGAGGATTCGATCGGCGGTGTGCGGCATGGCGAGCTCCCTAAGCAAGACCGCGGGCAATCCTGCCAGCTTTCATGTACGGTTCAATCATTCTTGAAATGCGGCATGACCTCCTGCGCAAACAATTTCATCGAGCGTTCGGCATCGGCTTTCATTATCATTCCGAAATTGACTTGGAGCGAGGCAGATTCGAAGCCGTCCACTTGGTCGTCGTAGGCGGCGATAGCCTTGCGAATGTCTTCGGGCGTACCGATCCAGGCCGAGCCCTTTGCGACCTGCGATTCGAAGCTTTCCTTGGAGATGAATTCGATCATCTTCTGATAGTTCGGATAGTCCTTGGAGGCGACGCCGGACATCCACTCCGACGCGGCATCGACGATAGACTTCAGGTAAAGGTTCAACGGCTCACGCGCGATCGCCGCCGCTTGGTCGCGGCTTTCCGCGCAAAACATGTGGAAAGCGAGCATCACGCGTCCGCGCCCCGGATGACCTGCTGCGCTCCAAGCCTCGCGATAGGCCTTAACCAACTCAACCATTTGAGCGCCGCCGATCGGGATGCCCATCAGATGATGGCCGAGGCGGCCGGCGTTCTCGAATGATTCTTTCGTCGAGAGCGCTGCAATCCAAAACGGCGGCCGCGGCGTTTGCGTTGGACGCGGCTGCGAAGTCACGTTTTCGAAACTGTGAAAACGCCCCCGGGAGGTAACGTTCTCTTCTGTCAGAAGCAGTCGAATCTGTTCCAGGCCCTCGTCAAAGCGCGCCCGACTCTCGTCCATCGAAATACCAAACCGCCCGAATTCGTGCGGCAAAAAAGCCCGCGCGAACCCGACTTCAAGCCGCCCTTTGGAGATCGCATCAACCATGCCGATCTGCCCGGCGAGCTTGAGCGGATTGTTGAACACCGGCAGCACGGCTCCGGTGACCAAACGAATTTTGTGAGTCGTTGCCGCTGCGGCACTGAGGAAAATCAGCGGGTCCGGACTATAGCCGCCGTAAGCGTGGAAATAGTGTTCGACCGTGCGGACGTGCCCAAAATCAAGCTGTTCGGCCAGTTGGGTAAGCGCGAGCGCCTCGTCCCAATATTGCGCCGGACCTTTGAGCGCCGGGCTCACTGAAGGAAAAAACTGGACGCCGAACTCCATCGTCTACCGGCAGACTGTCGCAGACGGACCGCTTCAGGGCGATCGTACCTCAAGCTTGCTCGCGCGAGGCCGCAACAACTCCCGGATAAATTTGATCGCCGTTACACCCAATAATGCGAAGCAAACGAGGTCGCCGTATTCCCGGGGATTGTCGTTGGCAAAGCTATAGAGCGGCTCCTGCAAGAAGTAGTCGGCGCAGACCAGAGCCATGGCCGCAGACAACACGGCAATGCGGCCGTTGTAGAGAGCGGCAATCAAAGCCACAGGGAACAGATAAATGTAGACGAGCGCATGGGAGCCGTCAGCCGTTTGGTTGACTTGCCATAGAAGCCCCGTCACCACCGACATCAAGCCGAGTGAGGCGGCAATGGGCATCAGGCCTTTCAAGACACGCATTTTGGCCCCCCCGGCCATTCAGTCAGCGCATCATAGGCGTGCAGGGCCGCTCGACAATGCGTAAAGGGCTACCAGCCCTAAGATCGCAACGAAGGCGACCGGTAACAGCTGCAACCAAGCCATCACAAGTCGAAGCCCCCTTTTTCGTCTGTTCGATGATAACCCGCCCCTCGATACGGCGGCAATGGGCTTCTTGGATGACGTCCCCACGCGGCGGGCGACGCGGCCGGAAGGTTTGAGAACATGACGTATCTGCCCTAATACGGGAAACAAAGCTTGGCCCGATTGTCTGCAACGGGGGACGCGATGCCGAAACACAGATTGGAGTCGTTCAGCGATGGCGTATTTGCCATCGTGATTACGCTCCTCATCCTTAACATCCACCTCGATCGCGATCAGGAACTGACGTTGCAAACATTGGCCAGCCTCGGGCCTGAAATGCTCGCCTTCGCGCTCACTTTCGTGATCGTCGGCGTCTATTGGGTCTCGCACCACAGCATGATGCACATGATCAAAGCGGTGGATCGCCGCCTATTGTGGCTCAATCTGCTCTTGCTGCTTGCCGTCGTGTTCATTCCGTTTCCCGCATATCTGCTTGGCCGGCATCTGTGGAATCCGCTTGCCGCGGCCATCTATGGATTGAACTTGATGACAGTGAACGCGCTTGGAACGTTGCTTTGGTTCTACGCGAGTTCGCGTCCGGGCCTGATCGCCGACGGAGTATCTCCGCGCGCGATCCGCTTCATCGCGCGCCTGCATTCGGCGCGAATGGCAGTTTACGCCGCCGCCGTACTGCTGGCTCCCTGGCTCACAATCGGAAGCGTCGCTTTGTTCGCCGCGGCAACCATAATTTTTGGTCTGCCGAATCCCTTCCTGGAGCGACGGTTGGCCGAACTGGGACTGACGTAACGGTTGGCCTCCGCCGCGTGAATTCAGAAGGCTCTACGATCATGACGCCTCACTATCTCGAATTCGATCCAGCAACCATTGAAAAGCGTCAGGTCTATCGACTGCTCACGGGCGCTGTCGTGCCGCGGCCGATCGGCTGGGCATCGACGCTGAGCAAGAGCGGCGTGAGCAACCTCGCGCCGTTTTCCTTTTTCACGGTCGTCTGCGTCATTCCGCCGATGATCTCGCTGACGATCGCGCGCAATCCCGACGGCACCGAGAAGCATACGCTCAAGAACGTGCGCGAGACCGGGGAGTTCTGCTTCAACGTGGTGACGGAGCCGGTGTGGCGGGAAATGGTGGATTCGGCCAATGCCTTCCCGGCCGGCGATTCCGAATTCAGCAAAACCGGTCTCACTCCGATCCCGAGCGTCAAAATCGCGGCGCCGCGCGTCAAGGAAGTTCCGATCCATTTCGAGTGCAAGCTCGAGCGCGTGCTTGAGCTTGGGCCGAACCGGCATCCTTTGATGATCGGCGAGGTGGTTTACATGCATGTCGATCCATCATGCATGACGAATGGCTATATCGACATGAAGAAACTCAATCCGATCGGAAGGCTCAACGGTTTTTCTTACACGACGCTTGGCAAAATTTTCGAGCGCGAGTTTTTCGATGGACAAGCGCGCTAGCGGCTGGCGTGGACGGTCGGCTAAAAGCGCGTAGTCTTCATCGCGCCGCGATCAAGTATCCGAGCCTTTGCTTGCGACCTGCCGCGCAAAAGCCAGCATCAGGTCCCAGGCATTGCGAATATTGACCGCGAGGAGAAGGAGTAATGCCGCGGCCAGGATATCGGCGGCAAGCGTGGCGCGCGAAATGACAAGGCCCGCCGCGGCGAGCATCGCGACATAGGACCCCAGCGGAAGAATTCCATAACCGAACCGGTCGGCGATATCGCTGACCGAGGCGCGGGCAAGGCCAACCAGAACAACGGTCGTGTAGCCGAGGCCGGCGATGGCGACCGCCGCAATGCCGATCACCAGCGACAGCGCGGTGTGGGACGGCACCATCGCTATGAGGCTGATGATCAGAAGCGTACTGAAATGGAAAACGACCGGGCTCATGAAAGTCCGCGTCGCGGTACTGCGTTCAGGGCTGAGAAAACTCGCCCCAATCGACACCGCTACGAACAGCAGGGCAACCAGCGCAGCCGAGGCGGTGCCGAGCAGCATGTAAAAATCATGCCAGTCGTGCCATTCGCTCGGCATCAAGTCATCCGCGGCCGATATAGGGCATCAAATTGGCCATCACGGTCATGAACAGCACATTGGTGTCGAGCGGCAGGCTCGCCATGTAGACCACGGCGCGGCCGACATCTTCCGCAGCCATGCGCGACTCGATCATTTTACGGCCGTCGGGCTGCAACACGCCTTCGCCCTGCACCATGCGCTCGGTGAGCGGGGTCGCGGCATTGCCAATGTCGATCTGGCCGCAGCAGATGTCATGACCGCGGCAGTCGAGCGCGGTCTGTTTGGTCAGCCCGGTGACCGCGTGCTTGGTCGCAGTATAGGCGGCCGAATGCGGCCGTGGCGTATGCGCCGAGATCGAGCCGTTATTGATGATGCGGCCGCCGCGCGGGCGCTGCGCTTTCATGATTTTGATGGCTTCCTGCGTGCACAAAAAGACCCCGGTGAAATTGGTGGCGACCACCGCCTGCCATTTGTCGAGCGGCAAGTCTTCAATCGGCATCGCCGGCGCGCCGATGCCCGCATTGTTAAAAAGCACGTCGAGCCGGCCGTAACTGTCCTTGGCCTTGGCGAACAGCGCTTTGATCGAAACCGGGTCGGCAACGTCGGCGGCAACGGTGAGCGCTTCGCCGGGCGTTTGTGCGCCTTCCTTGGCGACAGCGTCCAACAGCTCCTTGCGCCGTCCGGCGAGCACCACGGCATAGCCCTCGCGCATCAAGGCGAGCGTCACGGCGCGCCCGACCCCGGTACCGGCGCCCGTCACCAATGCAACTTTCCGCTCCGCCATGGCTGTCCTCCCTCCGGTCTGCGCCCGGCGGATAGTGGCGAAGGCGATGCGCGGCGGCAATCCCCGTTTCGTCATTCCGGATCGCCGCCAACGGGTCCGGACCGAAGTGTCCGGCCCGATGACGAGCTCCGCCGTGAGTCCGGAATCCATAATCACCGGTGGTCGAGACTAAATTCGGACACAGGGCTTATGGATTCCGGGCTCGCCATTTCATGACGCCCCGGAATGACAAGAAGGTCAGCTCGCGACCGCGATTTCCTGATCGGGACTTGCGACCGAGTAGGCCTCGGGCGCGGCGATGCGATGGTCGATCTCGGCCGCGGTTACCGGCCGGCCGAAGCGGGTAGCCTTGCATGGAATGCACGCCGGCGGCGCGCAGGAACAGATGCTGATCGGCAGTCTCGACGCCTTCCGCCGTCACTTTCATGCCGAGACCGCGGCCGAGGCTGACGACGGCATGAACGATGGCCGCGGCATCGGCGGCCTTCTCGATCGAGCGCACGAAACTCGAATCGATCTTGAGCTTGTCGAATGGAAAACGCCGCAGATAAAGCAGGCTCGAATAGCCGGTGCCGAAATCGTCGAGCGCAAAACAGACGCCGACGCCTTTGAGCCGCAGCATGGAGAGTTCCGCGCTTTCGAGATTGCCGAGCAAGGTGCTTTCGGTGAGCTCGAGTTCGAGCCGATTGGGCTCGAAAACCGTCTCGCCGAGAATGCGCTCAATCGCCTCAACGAAATCTGGCCGCCGAAATTGCAGCGGCGACACATTGACCGAGACCGTCAGGCCGGGCCAATTGCGGCCGTCAAGGCAGGCGCGGCGCAAGATGAATTCGCCAAGCTCGACAATGAGGCCCGAATGTTCGGCGATCGGAATAAAGCGCGCCGGCGGGATTTCGCCCTGCACCGGATGAACCCAGCGCGCCAGCGCTTCCACGCCGACGGGCCGCTTGCCGCTTCGATCGACGATCGGCTGATAGACGACGTGCAGCTCGCGATTTTTGATCGCCTGGCGGAGTGCGCTTTCGAGCAATTTGCGGTTAGACAGGTCGGCGTCCATCGCCGCGTCGTAGATGCAGGCGCGGTTGCGGCCCTCGTTCTTGGCGCGATAGAGCGCCATATCGGCGTAGCGCAGGATGTCACCGGCGTCCTGAGTGCAGCTGTCGATCACGGCAATGCCGATCGAAGCGCCGATATTGATGCCGTGTCCGCTGACGACGAACGGCGTGCAGATCGCGGCGAGAATGCGTTCGGCTACCGCCTGCAGCGAATAACTGTCCGAGGCGCAGCTCATGATGATCGCGAATTCGTCGCCGCCCAGGCGGGCGACGAGATCGTCGTCGCGTATGATTTCACTTAAACGCCGCGTGACGTTGAGAATGAGCTCGTCGCCGATGTGGTGGCCGAGCGTATCGTTGACGTCCTTGAAGTGGTCGAGATCGATGTAGACCAGTGCTACAACCGGCGCGCGAGCATTTCCGTTCGCAGGATCTGGCTGCTCGCCAACCGCGACCGCGGCAACAATAGCGGATCGGCCCAGAAAATTTTGAAAAAGAGCGACTGATTTGGTCGGCTTGGCTAGATCGCGCGGGGATACCAAGACGGTACGCCGAGGTTGCCTGTCGATCCGCCCGCGCAAAATGTCATTCGCCGGGGCGAGCTCGGCCGCGAGGTCCACGGTGGCTTTTTCGCCCGCGACGCGGGAGCGGAAATATTCGGTCTCCCCGCCGATCCCGAAGACCGCAACGATGTCGGCGTTGTAGAACGTTTCGAGCCACTCGCCGACGCGCCGATCGATCCACTCTGCGTCATAACTATCGCGAATTTTCATGGTCGCTTGCGGCATCGACGCGACGCTCTCGAGGTGGCGCAGCGCGCGCTCGGCATTTTCATCGAGCGACCGAAGGATTGCCTGCTCTTCGTTATCGGTCGAAATCCGGTTGGCGCGCTGCGCCGAGCTCAGCACGCCCACGGCGATGCCGATGATCGCGACAACGACCATGACGCCGATCGGGATGAGCAAACGGACGCGCGCGTGGTCCCAGCGCGAGCGGTTCGTTTCCCCGGCGGTCTCTCTCTGCGCCGAAGGCAACACGCTGCCACCTTTGGATATCTTGGCCCGGCGCAAGATAGCGAGCAAAAGCTTGCCAATGACTTGCAGTTTGCACGGGAATCACGGGCGCCAGTAACCGCGCCGCTTTCAGCCGCGACCGGTTAACGCCCGGTAAACGGCTTGCTTTGACCTTGGAGCGGCTAAGGAATTCGAGGCTTTAGCGCCGGTTCACATAGGGCGGCCGGGGTATGCCGATATGGGCCGCGCGCAGGGCGGCCGACCAGCGCTCGCGCAGATCGGTGAAATAGGGTTCTCCCGGCTCGATCCGGTGGATCAATTCCGGGTCGCAGGTGTCCCGGCGCAACACTATGAGATCAATCGGCAACCCGACCGACAGGTTCGACCGCAGCGTCGAGTCGATCGAAATCAGCCCGACTTTGAGCGCGTCATAGATGTCCATTTCATAGTTGATGGCGCGATCAAGCACCGGCTTGCCGTATTTATGCTCGCCGATCTGCAGGTAAGGCGTATCCACGGTGCATTCGATGAAGTTACCGGCCGAATAGATCATGAACAGCCGCATGCGCTCGCCCATGATCTGGCCGCCGAACAGGAACGACACGTCGAACGTGACGTCGGAAGCCTCGAGCGCCTTGCCCTCGGTGGTATGGATTGCGCGCACGACGTGACCGACCCGTCGCGCCGCCTGGAACAGCGTTGGCGCGTTCATCAAAGTCTCGTGCTCGCCGGTCTCCGGGTTGTCGTAACCTTCGGTCAAGGTGCTCACGACGGACTGGCTGATCGAAAGATTGCCCGCCG
>Ga0207693_10003785_pt1 | contig 12885 bp, 8 predicted proteins | sample LARL81metaG_FD_184347 | JGI IMG/M metagenome (GOLD analysis project Ga0207693, IMG submission 184347) | Corn, switchgrass and miscanthus rhizosphere microbial communities from Kellogg Biological Station, Michigan, USA - LAR L8-1 metaG... | ecosystem: Host-associated > Plants > Roots >...
CGATCGCCAGCGCCAGCAATCCGCCGATCCAGACCGCGGCCGCGCCCACGTGCAGGATGTCGGCGGCGACGTTCAGCGGGCGCGGCCACTGACCGCGGTCGAGTGCATGTCCGGCTACAGACGGGATCGGGAGGAGTGCCAGCGCGCAGACGAAGGCGCCGCGTCCGAACCGTCGGTCGACGAATGCGATCGCCGAGAGGGTCGCGCCGACGACCGCGACGATCCCGCCGACCTCATAGGCCAGCCCGAACCGGGTCGTCCCGGGATCGTGATGTGGAATCAGCGTCGAAGCGCCGAGGAAGGCCATGAAGAAGCCGGCAAACGCGAGCGGCCAGAGGACGCGCTCGTCAGGCTCTGCATCAGCCGCGCGAAGGGCCGGCCGCCAGGCCAGCGGCACGAAGAGGGCGACGCCGACGGCGACGAGCAGTCCGGCGAAGAAGAACCAGCGCGAGATGACAGTGCGGGTGAGGTTCGTGCCCCCGGCCGACAGGGCGGCAGTCGGCGGCGGGCGCCCTGCGCCGACGGCGAACGCGAACACACCGTCGATCGTGTGCCCGTCGTCGGAGAGCACGCTCCAGCGCACCGTGTAGTCCCCGTCGCGAAGCTTTCGCAGCGGGATCGTCACCACCCGGCCGCTCGCGCTCGGCTTTCCGGCCGTGACTGCGCGCTTGTCGGAGTTGCCGACGACCGTCGTCCCGCCGAGGACGCGGACCGTGTCGTCGAACCGGATCGTCACCCGCTTCGGCGCGCTCGCGAGGACGTCGCCGGCGCCCGGCGTGGTCGAGACGATTCTCGCGTGGGCCCAGGCCTGCGGCGCCGCCGCCGCGGCCGCCAGAAGCGCCGCGGCCGCGGCAAGCGTGCGTGTCCATCGCGTCAAGGTCTCATCACGGAAGTTCGTGGTGGCGCCCAAAGCGGTTCGCCGCCAGTCCATCTTGCCCGCACCTAGACTCCTTGCGATGGCCGAAGTGCAGGACGTTTCGCACGATTCGGGTCACCTGGAGTGGGAAACGCCACTCTTCAACCAGGCGATCACGCAGTTCGAGCAGGCGCTTCCGCACGCCGCGGTCGGCGACGCCGTCGCCGAGCGGCTGCGCTATCCGGAGCGTTCGCTCATTGTCAGCGTTCCGGTTCAGCTCGACGACGGACGCTGGCGTGTCTTCCCTGGCTATCGCGTTCAGCACTCAAGCGTGCTCGGCCCGACGAAGGGCGGCGTTCGCTACGACCCGGAGGTCGATCTCGGCGAGTGTGCGGCGCTGGCGATGTGGATGACTTGGAAGTGCGCTCTGCTGCGGCTCCCTTACGGCGGAGCCAAGGGCGGCATCCGCTGCCATCCCCGCGCGCTGTCGCTGAACGAGCTGCAGGCGCTCACGCGCCGCTTCACGTCGGAGCTCCTGCCGGTGCTCGGCCCCCAGCAGGACATTCCTGCGCCGGACATGGCCACCAACGAGCAGACGATGGCATGGATGATGGACACCTACTCGATGCAGGTCGGCTACGCGGTGCCGGAGATCGTCACCGGCAAGCCGATCGCGCTCGGCGGCTCGCTCTTTCGCCACGAGGCCACGGGCGCCGGCGTCGTGATGGTGATCGAGCGCAGCTGCGCGAAGCTGGGAACGCCGCTCGCGGGCCAGCGATGCGCCGTCCAGGGCTTCGGCAACGTCGGCGGGATCGCAGCGGCGGAGCTGCACGATCGCGGCGCTCTCGTGGTCGCGGTCTCGGACCTGTCCGGCGGCATCCACCACGAAGGGGGGCTCGACATCCCGGCGCTCCGCTCGTACGCCGAGGCGAACGGCTCGCTTGCGGGCTACGACCGTGGGGAGCGGGTGAGCAACGAGGAGCTGCTGGAGCTCCCCTGCGACATCCTCGTGCTCGCGGCGCGCGAGGACCAGGTGACGGGCGAGAATGCCGGGCGGATCCAGGCGCGAGTCGTCGCCGAGGGCGCGAACGGTCCGACGTCCGTCGAGGCCGACGCGATCCTCGCCGAGCGGGGCATCCTCGTCCTGCCCGACGTGCTCACCAACGCAGGCGGCGTCACCGTCTCGTACTTCGAATGGGTCCAGGACATCGGCCGCCTGTTCTGGGACCGCAACGAGATCCGCGCCAAGCTCGCCGACAAGCTCGCCGACGCCTTCGAGCGGGTCTGGCGCCTGGCGGAGGAACAGGGGCTCTCGCTCCGCAGCGCCGCCCTCGTCGCGGGCATCCGCGAGGTCGGCGCCGCTCTTACATCGCGCGGCATCTATCCGTGACCGACCGCGTCCGCGACGCGATGCTGGCGGAGCCGCGCACGCTCAGCGGCGACTCGCCCGCGCAGGAGGCCGGCGAGCTTTTGTCGCGGCCGGAGGTCCGGGCCGTCTTCGTCTCCGAGGACGAGCGACTCGTCGGCGTCGTCACGCGCGGGACGCTCGTGCGCGACGTCGTCGCAGCGGGCCGGGACCCGGCGAAGACGCCCGTGCGCGAGATCGCCGAACCGCCCAGACATACGCTCGACCCCGACCTGCCACTCGACGAAGCGTTTCGCTTCCTCGAAGACGAGGATCTCGAGCGTGTCCCGGTGACCGAGGGGGGCCGGCTCGTCGGCGTTCTCTCGCGCAGCTCTCTGCAGCGACGCCTGGCCGAGGACGAGCCGCCGCCTCTAGACGAGGACCCCGGAACCGTCTACTAGCAACAGGTGTAGGCGCCGGGCGGTGCCGCGCCTTCTTCGGGCTCCGGCAGCTCGGCAGCCTCGAGCGCTGCGCCGTCGAGAATGTCGTGCTCGCTCGCCTCAAGACTGTCGAGGCTGAAATGGTCGAGTACTTCGCCCAGGATCACGGTGCCGGCGACGATCACCGGCGCCCGGTCGGGATCGAGCGCCGGGACCTCGCGCCGTTCCGCGAGCGGCAGCGCTGCAAGTCGTTCGAGCTGGGCTCGGACGCCTTCGCGCGAAAGCCGGTGTCCCTCCACGCGGTCTGGGTCGTACTCGGGGAGCCCGAGGTCGAGCGCCGCGACTGAAGTGATCGTCCCGGCAACGCCGATCGCGTTGCGCCGCCGAATCTCGTGCGGCACCTGCTCTGCCAGCAGCTCGCGCGCTCCGGCCCCGCAGGCGGCGAGCTCCTCGTCGGTGGGCGGATCCGAATGGAGGAAACGTTCGGTCAGGCGAACGCCGCCCATGTTGAGGCTGTCGTGGAAGCTGAGGCCCTCGGGTCCGCCGACGACGAGCTCAGTCGACCCGCCGCCGATGTCGATCAGCAGCGTGTCCTCGGCCAGGTCTCGGCCCGCCGAGGCGCCCCGGAACGACAGCTCGGCCTCGTCGTGCCCGGAGAGCAGGCACGTCGTGAAGCCGTAGCTCCATTCGACCTCGCCGAGGAAGGCCTCGCCGTTCTCGGCGTCGCGCACGGCGCTCGTGGCGACCGCCAGGGTGCGCTCGGCGCGGAGCTCCTCGGCCTCGCGCCGGAAGTCCGTGAGCACGTTGCGAACCCGCGCGATCGGGGCGGGGAGAAGGCGCTTGCGCTCGTCGACGCCCTCGCCGAGGCGAGTGATCTTCAGCTGGCGAACGACGTCAGTGAGCCTCCCGTCGTCGACGTCGGCGACGAGGAGTCGCGTTGAATTGGAGCCCAGGTCAACGGCGGCGACGCGCATGCCATGAGGCTATGCGCTGCCGACCGCTTGGCGCCTCCTCACTGCTTCGGCTTGGCTTGAATGGTGGCATTTGCTGCCGTATCCGCCTCGTTCAGCCGAGCTATACTTGGCCCTGCGACGCGGGGTGGAGCAGTCAGGTAGCTCGCCGGGCTCATAACCCGGAGGTCGCAGGTTCAAATCCTGCCCCCGCTACTGAGAAAGGCGCTGGAAACGGCGCCTTTCGCTTCCTATCCTGCGAAGAGCGGCTCGGGCACACCGCCCACGCCGGGTCGCACGGCAAAGACGCTGCCCGACAGCGGATAGCGCGCGAGCTGCTCGGGGGTCATGTTCTGCCGCGAGGTAGTGATGTAGAGGAGGTCCAGGTCCCGTCCGCCGAAGATGCAACTCGTTGGCTGGGGGAGGGGCAGCTCGACCTCGTGCGTGACCCCGCCGTCGGGGGCGTAACGCACCACTCGCCCGGCGCCGTTTTGCACGCTCCAGGTGCCGCCCTCGACGTCCACCGTCAGCCCGTCCGGGAAGGCCCCGCTACTCCGGTCGACGGTCGCGAACACTCGGCGGGCTGAGAGGGCGCCGGCGTCGGGGTCGAAGTCGTAGGCGAAGATCGCGTAGCGAAAGCTCTCGCCGAAGTAGAAGGTGCGGCCGTCGGGGCTCCAGCCGAGCCCGTTGGCGCAGACCACCGCACCTTGTAGGCGGCTGAGCTCGAGGCTCGGGTCAATGCGGTAGAGCGAGCCGGAAGGGGCGTCCCAGTCGACGTCGTTCATCGTGCCGGCCCAGAGGCGACCCTGGCGGTCGACCTTGCCGTCGTTGAAGCGATTGCGCGGTTGGTCGTGCTCCACGCCCTCGAGCAGCTCGAGCTCACCTCCCGGCTCGTAGAAGGCGAGCTGCTTGGCGAGCGCGAGCAGGAGGCCACCACGCTCTCGCAGGACGATGCTCATCACATTCTGGCCGAGCGCGAAGCTCTGCTCGTTCCCGCTCTCTGGCTCCAGGCGGTGGATCACCCCGCCGAGGTTGTCCGTCCAGTAGAGCGTCTGTTCCCGCACGGACCACATCGGCGATTCGCCGCAGGTGGCCGCGATCCGCTGGACGCATTCGAGGTCGCTCGGCGCGATTCGCGTGCGTTTCACGTCCCCGGGCCTGCTCGGCATGATCGCCGGAGACCTTACGCCGAAAGCGGCAGCCAGACCGCCGCTTCTAAGATCGCCTCTGGCCGTGTCCAGGGTAAAGGCCACCGTCCTGAGCGACGCGAGCGCGGAGCCGCTCGTGCTGGTTCTCCTGCCCGCATTCGCGGCCGCGGCCGGCATCTCCGCAGAGGACACGCGGCAGCTGGACACGGTCGTGGCGGGCCTCGTCAGTTTCATCCTTGACAACGCCTACCCGGACGACGACTTCGGGGAAATCGAGGTGACCCTCGAGGCTGACGCCGATCTCGTTCACGTCACCGTGCACGACTGGGGCCTGCCGCTGACGAGCGCGGGGGGCGACTTCGGGCCGCTACCGGAGCCGCTCGCCGCCCTCGCACCTGCCGCCCGGAACGTTCGGCTCCTGAACCTCGGTTCTGACGGGAAGCGCGTGACGGCGGACGTCCCGGCACGCATGAGCGGCGGCGATCGATACGCGAGGCGGCACCACATCGAGGCTGCCCCACGCCTCGTGAGCGCGCGCGAAGAGACGGCCGGCTCGATCGAGGTGAGGGCGGCTACGCCGCAGGATGCCGAAGCGATCGCCCAACTCCTCTATGAGAACTACCACCTGAGCTATGTGCACGCCGACTTTTACCGGCCGCGGTACCTGATGGCTGCCCTCGCGTCGGGTGAGCTGCTGTCGGCGATTGCCATCCACGACGGGCAGGTGATCGGTCACCACGCCCTGATGCCCCTCGCCGGAGTCGCGTCCGCTGAGACGGGCGCCGCCGTCGTCCATTCCGCCTATCGCGGTCTAGGTGTCTTCGGGCGTCTGTTCGAGCACACGCTCGACGCCGCGCGCGAGCGCGGCCTCGCCTCCGTCTTCGGCGATGCCGTGACCATCCATCCCTACAGTCAGCGTGCCGAGCGCTCGCACGGTTACCGCGAGACGGCGCTCCAGCTCGGCATGGTTCCGGCGCAGACCACGATGCGCGGCTTCGGCACCGAGGGACCGAGACGACGAACTGCCACGCTCCGTTCGTATCGTCCTTTTGATGTGCGCCCACGACAGGTCGCGCTGCCGACTGCGTACGGCGAGCTGCTCGAGAGCGTTTACGGGAACGTCGGGCTCTCGATCGAGGCGCGAGCCGAGCCGGCGCCGCTCGAAGGCGACCCTGTGACGGCCGAGCTCGACGAGCCGCGCTCGCTCGGCTTCTTACGGCTCCGGCGATGGGACGAGAAAACGACCAGAGACTTGACGCCGACTGTACGTCACCTGCTCTCGCGGCATGTCGACGTCGTTTACGCCGACGTCGACCTAGTGGCGGTCGGTGACGTCAACGACGCGACGACCGGGTTGAACGAGCTCGGCTTCTTCGCGGCGGGGCTCGCCTTGCACGGGCCGGACGGCCACGACCACCTCCGGTTGCAGCTGCTCGATTCCGATGACATCGAGCTCGACGAAATCGTCTGTGATTCGCCGTTCGCAGAGGCGTTGAAGCGGCGAGTGCTGGAGGACCGGGTCCGGGTCGGCGCATGAAGTGGCTCTCAGCTGTCTTGCATGAGGGCCGCGGTGACTTGCGACCGGTTTCAGACGTTGTCGGCGCTGGGGGGATGTCCTAGACTCGGCGTGGAGAGGCGCGGGATCAACACGTCTCTCCGTGTGACGTGGCTCGGGTCCTTCACAGCCTCGGACTCTTAACCGCCCGCCACAAGTGGGTCGTTCTCGGTGGGTGGGTCGTCCTGGTCGCGGGGATGGTGGCCCTTATCCATACCTTCGGCAGCAATACGAGCAACAACCTGAATTTGCCGGGGACGGACAGCCAGGCCGCGTCGAACCTGCTCGAGTCGCGCTTCCCGCCGCAGCAGAACGGCAGCAGTCCGATCGTCTTCTACACGAAGACGGGCAAGGTCACCGACGCGAAGTACAAGCAAGCGATCCAGGAGTCGTACACAGCGGTCAAGAAGGTGCCGCACGTCTTCAGCGCAACGAGCCCGTTCAGCCAGCAGGGCCAGGCGCAGATAAGCAAGGACAAGCACACGGCGTTTATCGGCGTGCTTCTCGACGTCGGTTCAAACGAGCTGACGCAAGACATTGCCGAGGACGTCCTCGACACGGCTAACCCCGGCAAGAAGGCGGGCATGCAGGTCGCGGCGGGCGGGCCCGTCGGCACCGAGCTCTCGGAGCCGGCGACCGAGAGCAGCGAAGTGATCGGCCTTGTCGCCGCGATGATCATCCTCGCCTTTACGTTCGGGACGCTCGTGGCGATGGGCCTACCGATCATCTCGGCGGTGTTCGGCTTGCTCGTTGGGCTCTCGCTGATCGGCCTACTCGGCCATGTGGCGAACGTGCCGACGGTGGCACCCACGCTGGCGACGATGATCGGCCTCGGCGTCGGCATCGACTACGCGCTCTTCCTCGTCAGCCGCTACCGCGCGTTCCTCAAGGAGGGCCTCGAGGTCCACGAGGCGATCGCCATGGCCGTCGCCACCTCGGGTAGCGCCATTGTGTTCGCGGGAACCACCGTCGTGATCGCTCTTGTCACCCTCCTGATCGCGGGAATCCCCCTCGTTACGTCGCTCGGCTACGCGTCCGCGCTTGCCGTCATCACGGCAGTCCTGGCCGCGCTGACGCTCCTGCCGGCGGTCTTCTCGCTGCTCGGGCGTCACGTGGAGTCCGTCCGGGTTCCGGCGTTCATGCGGCCCAAGCCGAAGCCGCCCCTACGTGGATTCTGGGGAGCGTGGGCGCGAGGCGTCACGGGCCACCCCTGGCTTGCGATCGGGGCCGTGCTCGTAATCCTCATCCCGCTCGCCATCCCCTTCTTGTCCCTGAACCTCGGCCAGGAGGACATCGGCGCCACGCCGAAGTCGACGACCGAGCGCCAAGCGTACGACCTCATCTCGGCAGGGTTCGGCGTCGGCTACAACGGGCCGCTGGCCGTGGCGGTCAGCCTCGGCACGCCCGCGAAGGCGAGCAGCCAGTTCATCAGCCAAAAGAAGCAGGCGCAGTCGCTGCAGAAGCAGCTGGAGCAGGAGCAGAAGCAGGGCAACGCCTCGAAGCAGCAGCTCACCACCCAGTCCGGCTCGCTACAGCAGCAGCAGACGTCCCTGGAGCAGCAGCAAGCGCAGCTCAAGACCCAGCAGGCGAGCCTCGAGCGGCAGGCCGCTGCGCTTGAGGCGGAGCAGTCGAGCCTCAACTCCCAGCAGAGCAAGCTGCAGGCGCAGCAGGTGCTGATCATCGGGCAGCTGAACGAGCTCGGCGCACAGGCGGCCCAGCTCGTGAATAAGGGCGCCAAGGTGGCAAAGGAGGGGGCGGCGGTCACAAAGAAGCTCGCCCGCAACCAGGCCAAGCAGAAGAAGGTGACGGTCGAGCTCCAGCATGCGACGTCTTCGGCGAAACAGAAGAAGCTGGAGGCTCAACTACTGGCGCTGCAGAAGACGGAAGACGCGTTGCAAAAGGAGCTCAACCAGGTGCTTCAGCAGGAGCAGGCGCTCCGGAAGCAGTCACAGCAGATCGTCTCCAAGTCGGCGCAGCTCCGCGCACAGGAGTCCAAGCTAGTCAACCAGACGATCGCGCTGGCCGGGCAGGCGACAGGAGCGGCAAAGGAGGCCGTGAACCTCGTCAAGGAGAAGGAGCAGCTGATCACCGAGGCCTCCAACCTCCAGGTGCAGGCCGCGAACCTCCAGACCCAGGCGGCGAATCTGAATACGCAGAAGGTCCAGCTCCAGGGCCAACAGCAGACCGCGACGTCGCAGCAGCAGCAGGCGGAGCAGCTTCAGACCGAGCTCACCCAGGAGCTGACCCAGGCCGGCGGCGACGAGCGCGGCACCGATCCGCGGCTCGTCAACTTGCAGGATGCGCTCTCGGCCACAACGGGCGTCAAGGTCGTGTCGCCGCCGAACATCAACAAGAAGGGCGACGCGACGACCTTCGCCGTCATCGCGACGACCGCACCCGCCGCGACGCAGACGGCGGATCTCGTCAAGACGCTGCGGAAGTACACGATCCCGCAGGCGACGAAGGGAACCGACCTCCACGCACACGTCGGCGGCCAGACGGCGAGCTACGTCGATCTGGCCAGCGCGATCTCTTCGAAGCTTCTGCTCGTGATCGCCGCCGTGATCGGGCTCGGCTTCCTGGTGCTGATGACGGCCTTCCGGTCGGTGGTCATCCCGACGCAGGCGGCGATCTCGAACGTGCTGTCAGTCATGGCCGCCTTCGGCGTCGTCACCGCCTGCTTCCAGTGGGGTTGGGGGCTGGGGATCATCGGGCTCGACGTCTCCGGCGACGCTGTCCCGATCGCGAGCTATGTGCCGCTGATCATGTTCGCCGTGCTGTTCGGCCTCTCGATGGACTACCAGGTGTTCCTTATGAGCCAGATCGAGCACCACAAGGCCAAGGGGGAGAGCGACCACGATGCCATTGCGGGCGGGCTCGCCACAGGTGCCCGCGTGATCGTCGCCGCAGCGCTGATCATGATTTCCGTGTTCGGGAGCTTCATCCTGAACGGCGACCCGACTGTGAAGCAGTTCGGCGTCGGACTCTCTGTCGGCGTCGCTCTCGCCGCGCTGACGGTGCTCTTGTTCGCTCCCGCGTTCCTCATGCTGTCCGGACGCGTCAGCTGGTGGGTGCCACAGTGGGCAGACCGTCTGCTCCCGCGTGTGGACATCGAGGGTGCGAGCTTCGCGCCACGGCCGAAGGCGGCGCCGGAGGCGCCGCCTGTTCGCGCGGGCTCGTAGTCGAGGCTGGCAGTGGATCAGGTCTCCGTCTCCTCGCGCGCGAGTTCCCGCACCTTTTCCGGAGCTGGATCGGAGGAGTACGCCAGAGCGAGGACTATGACTGTGTTGCCTAGACGCAGGTCAGGTCGGTGGCCGTCTGCCGCGACACTCAGCTGGCCGTCGAGGGTCACGGCGAACAGAGGGACGTCGGTCTCTGTGCCGCCCGAGCGCGGGAGTTCGTCCGCGGTCGTGCTGACGATGTGCGCGCCCTTGGCGAATTGCCGGTCGAGCTCGCCGAACGTCAGCGAGCGGTCTACGAGTATGCCCGCCTCACGTAGCGGCGGGACGAGGTCCGGCTCGTTGGGGTGTGGCGCGATCCGAAAGACGTGCCGGTGACCGAGTTCGTTCCTAAGCTCGGCGGCAGCGAGCGTGTTGAAGTCGTCGCTGGCGGTGAGCAGCAGAGCATCGGTGACCTCCTCGAGCTCTGCCTCTCGGCTGATCGCGTCGATCATGATCCGGCCGCGGTCGGCGTCGAGGCCGGCATCGCGTGCGGCGGCCTGCTGGTCGAGCGGCCCGACCCACATCCGGACTGCGACCCCGCAGCGCCTGAGGGTGGCGGCGATCTCGCGTGCCCAGGGATGGCCGCCGACGATCAGCATCAGCCTGCGCCCCATTCCGGCCACCCCGAGCGTACGAGCGACCCACGTAGCAGTGAGCCCGTAGACGAGAACGGTGCCGAAGATGGCGACGAAGACGATCGGAAGCACCTTGTCCGCACCGGCGACGCCTTTCTGTGCCAGTTCGGGCCCGAACGCCGACGCCGTCGCTCCGGCGACGATCCCGCGCGGCGCCATCCACGCGACGAACGCCCGCTCGCGGGCTGTGAACGACGAGCCCAGCGTCGTCAGTCCGACCGCCGCGGGCCGGATGAACAGGACCATGACCGCGAGCAGGCCGAGCGCCTCCGGCATCACCGACCGTACTTGGCCGGGCGAGACGGATGCGGCGACGAGCACAAACAGCACGCCGACGAGGAGCTGGACGAGCGTCTCCTCGAACTCGAACAGCGAGCGGCTGACGTCGATGCTCCGTTGATTGGCCACGACCATTCCAAGCAAGACCGCTGCGAGCAGGCCCGCGTCCTCGCGGATCAGATCCGCGGCAACGACGACGGCGACGACGACCATCAGGGTCGCGGGGACGACCAATCGTGGGGCGGTTCGATGCACCTCGCGCAGCAGAAGCTGCAACGCCGGCGCGGCGACCGCGGCAACGAGCGCGCCGACGGCGAGGTCGAGCAGCATCGTGCCGGGTTGCCAGCCCTTCCCCGAACGGACTGCAACGAAGACGACGACGCCGAGGAGGGCGCCGATCGGGTCGATGAGTGTCCCCTCCCACTTCAGGAGGGCACGGACTTGCCCGGTCGGGCGGATGAAGGCCAGCAGCGGCAGCACGACGGTCGGGCCCGAGACGACGAGGATCGCGCCGACGAGGAAGGCGGCGCCGAGGTCCATGCCGTCGTAGAGCAGGGCGACGGTCGCCGTGATCGCGAGCCAGGTGAGGGCGCTACCTCCGAGGACAAGACGCGCCACCGCCTTTCGCATGGCCGAAGGGACCTCGTCGAGCGACAGCCTCAGCCCGGCATCGAACAGGATCACGCCGACAGCGATCGAGACGAACGGCTGGTAGAGCGAGCCCAACAGGCTGTCTGGATGCACGTCGCTGGTCGCGACACCAGCGATGAAGCCCGCCGGCAACAACACGACAAGCCCGGGAACCCTCAGCACGCGTGCGATCAGCTGTGCGCTGACGGCCAGGACGAGCACGAGCCCGAGGCCGAAGAGGATCTGATTGCTCGACATCGCCTCGTCCCACCTCCCGGGTCTCGAGGGTTGAGGTACGAACTATGGTTCGGATCCCAGTACGAGCCGCCTAAACATCCTCGACGCCGGTCCTTGCGCGTCGAAGCGCAATCATCCGTTGAAGGGCAAGTGCAGCCGAGCCGCCGATCAGCATCATGGCGACATTCGTGCTGAGCACGGCGAGCCCGGACAGGGTGTGACCCCGCTCACCAGCTCCGGCTGCAACGCCCAAATAGGCAACGGCGGGAACGGTCGTGACCGAGATTGCAACACCGACAGCCGAGCTTGCGCGCGTCTCGATCGCCAGCATCCCTGCGATCCCCGCGGAGAGGGCGACGAGGATCGTCGAAGCGTGGACGTGCGTCTGGGATGCCGGGATCTCGTCAAGGTTGAATCCGTCGGGCAAGAGGCCAAGAACGTCGACGAACGCGGTGACGATCGCTGCCAACATCCAGGTAGCGGCGAAACCGATGATGAGGGTCACGAGCCCGTGGCCAACGAGGCGTGTACGACGGAGTACGAGTCCGGTACAAGCAGCGGTTATTGGCAAGAGGTCAGGGCTAATAGCCATCGCACCCACGAGCAGAACGGGGCTCCTGTTGATCACAGCGAAGGCGCCGACGACGCCTGCCGTAGCCATCAAGACGAAGTACCGACCAGGCGCACGAGCCTGAACACGCGCCTGAGAGAGCACATCGGCCCAAACGAGTGCCAGCGGCTCGGCCTGATCAGACCCGGCGCCGATTGTGTCTAGCCGCGCGAAAACGACATCGTCCGCCGGGACACCCAGCCGTGCGAGCAATGCAAGCGCGGCGTCAGCGGCATCCGTCCGGACATCCGCGGTCACGAGTGCAGTTCCCCCACGGTCGTTGCTCGCCACGGCTACGTGTCTTGCTCCAGCCAGATCGCCAAGACCTTCGGCGACGGCGGTCATCGCGGTCGGGTCTCCGTACACTCGCAGCTGTAACACGTCCACGGGTCTTATCACCGCTCGAAGTCTGGGGACAGGTCTCGGGGGCCAAGTTCCCGATTGGTCGTGCTCGCGTCCCGGAGCCTGATTCCGGCGACATAGGGTGCTCGAAGTTCTTGGCGGCCGTAAGGCGCGCCGGCCGATGCTCGCATGCTGCTTCGGCGCGTCGATCCCGGCGCTGCCGTCAGCCGCCACGGCGTTGCCATTTAGCGGCCGCGGCGAAGTGTCGCCTCCAGCGTCCTCGGCGCGACTCCAGGTTGCAAGCGTTCTGCAAGCATCGGGCTTCCGCGGCGATGTCACCGTATTCCGCCTAAATGCACGGCCGCGGCGACAAACCGGCTCGGAAGCTGCATTTAGGCGGAATACGGCGGAACGCGTGCACACGATCGAGGCGGCTCATAACCCGGAGGTCGCAGGTTCAAATCCTGCCCCCGCTACTGGAAAGGGCCCCGGGACACGGGGCCTTTTCGTTGGTCGTCTACGCTTGCGCCGCGCCCGACGGTCAGGTGAGCGTAGTGCGCTGATCAACCACGAGCCGTTCAACGTCCTCGCCCTCGCGCGGGCTTCGCCAGATCGTCGCGGTCCCCGCGCGGCCATC
>Ga0207693_10003786_pt1 | contig 12885 bp, 13 predicted proteins | sample LARL81metaG_FD_184347 | JGI IMG/M metagenome (GOLD analysis project Ga0207693, IMG submission 184347) | Corn, switchgrass and miscanthus rhizosphere microbial communities from Kellogg Biological Station, Michigan, USA - LAR L8-1 metaG... | ecosystem: Host-associated > Plants > Roots >...
CCAGGCGCTGATGCAGAACGACGGCTCGCGCCCCGACCTGGCCCAGGGCACCCCGGTGCACTGCTACCTGCCGCCGGAGGCGCTGCGCGTGCTGGCCGGCGCGGCCGGCGAGGTCCCGGTAGCCGAGGACGAGCACCTGGTCGCCAGCTAATGGCTACCGGCTAGGCCCGGCGGGCGGCCCGGGCCCGGTCCAGCATCACGGCCGCGGCGGCCGCCAGCAGCGCCGCCACGACGGCGATCAGCACGATCTGCCAGCCGGGCATGCCGCCGACGGTCACGGTCCTGGTGACGGTGACGGTGACGGGAGGAGGCAGGACCAGGCCGCCCGGCGGCGGGGCGAAGCGCGCGGTAACCGCGCTCGCGGGCCAGGCCCCGGCCAGGCTCAGCATGGACACGGCGACAGCGGCCAGGACCCTCCCGGCGCAACGAAAACGGATCATGATGATGCCCCCTTGGTGGTGCTTGATCTGACGGCCCCAGTGTGTCCCCGGGCTGGGCCCTGACCGCAATGCGCCGTTCTGCGTATGTCCCGGGCCGCGCCCCGCCGCTAGCGTTGAGGACAGTTGGATGGGATAGCCGCGAGGGGGATCGCGATGACAACTCAGGTACGGGTGAGCGACAAGGATCTGCTGGATCTGTTCGAGCTGGTCACCGCCCACCGCGATGAAGACCCGGGGGACGGGCTGCCGCTGTCCATGCTGTGTCACCTGATGGACCAGGTGCCTTGTGACAACGTGTCGTTCTTCGGCCTGGACACCACACAGCAGGCTATCTGGTTCGGGCAGGAGGCCGTCGCGAGCGGCGAGGACGGCGAGGACGCCTTCTGGGCGTACTACTGGGACAGCCTGCCGTGCTCCTATCCCGACCGGAGCATGGACTTCCGCAGCGTCACCACGGTCGCGGATTTCTACAGCCCCCGTCAGTGGCGGGACACCGGGATGTACCGCGAGTACCTGCGGCCGGCCGGCCTCGAGCACGAGCTCATGCTGTGCCTGCCCGCGGGGCCGGGACGGACGGTGCGGCTGATGTTCCTCCGCGGGCCAGGCCGGGACTTCAGCGAGCGCGACCGCGCGCTGCTGGCCCTGCTGCGGCCGCACCTCCAGGAGGCTTACGAGGAGGGCCAGTTGCGCCGCAGCGGCGCGGAGCTGACCGCCCGCCAGCGGGACATGCTGCGGCTGGTCGCGGCCGGCCACACTAACGCGCAGATCGGACGGCGGCTGGGTGTCGCCGAGGGGACGGTCCGCAAGCACATGGAGAACATCTACGGCCGGCTGCAGGTGTCAAGCCGGACGGCGGCCGTCACCCGCGCCTTCGGGACGGTGCGGTGATGACGTCAGGGGAAGCGTGGAGCGCGGCGTTCGCGTCGGCGGGCACCGAGACCGCGCGGGTCTACGACGTCAGCATGGTGCCGCAGCTCTTCGAGCCCTGGGCACGCCTGCTGCTGGATCAGGCCGGGGTCGGCCCCGGTGACGAGCTCCTGGATGTCGCGTGCGGCCCGGGTACGGTGACCCGGCTGGCGGCCGGCCTGGTCGGGCCGGGCGGGCGGGTGACCGGGTGCGACATAAGCCCGGCGATGCTCGCGGTGGCCCGGTCGAAGACGGGCGGCGGCGCTCCGGTGGACTACGTCGAGTGCCCGGCGGACGCGCTCGCCGTCCCGGCGGGCGCCTACGACGTCGTGACCTGCCAGCAGGGCCTGCAGTTCTTCGCCGACCGCCAGCGTGCCCTGGGCGAGATGCGCCGGGCCCTGCGCCCCGGCGGGCGGCTCGGCGTCGCGGTCTGGGGCCCCATCGAGCAGAGCCCGCCGTTCGCCGCCCTGGCGGAAGCTATCGCCGAGGTCATCGGCGAGGAAACCGCCGCCAGGTACCGGAACGGGCCGTGGGGCCTGGGCCACGACGACGTGGCCGTCATGGTCCGGCAGGCCGGGTTCGCAGAAGCCGAGGCTCACCTGCGCCGGCTGCCGGTCGTGTTCGAGGGCGGTCCTGGGCACCTGCTGCGCACGCTGGCCGCCACCGCGCTCGCGGCCGACGTGGCCGCCCTCGACGAGGCCGGACGGCGCGCGCTGACGGCCGCGATCGAGAAGACCGCTGCCCCTCTGGTCGAGGACGGGGCGGTCCGTTCCGAGGCCGCCGCGCAACTGGTGATCGCGACGGCCTGATCACCGGACGCCCGGTCTGAGCACCACCATGACGACGATGCTCCCACGTCGGGTGAGAACCTTGGGGTATGCGTGCACTGGTGATCACGGGGGCGGGGTCGGCGCGGGTCGAGGAGGTGGAGCCTCCGGTGGCCGGGCCGGGGCAGGTGGTGGTGGACGTCAGGCGGGCCGGGATCTGCGGGACGGACGTGGAGCTGTTCACCGGGAAGCTGGCCTACTTCGCCCAGGGCAGGATCGGGTATCCGATACGGCCGGGGCACGAGTGGTGCGGCGTGGTGTCCGCGCTCGGCGAGGGGGTGGATCCAGGGTGGCTGGGCGCCCGGGTGACCGGGGACACCATGCTGGGCTGCGGGCAGTGCCCGCGGTGCGCGGCCGGGCGCGGGCATGTCTGCGAAGACCGCCGTGAGGTTGGCATCATGGGCTGGCCCGGCGGGCTGGCCGAGCAGTTGCCGGTCCGCGCGTCCAGCCTGTACCGGCTGCCGGACGCGATCGACGACCGGGCCGGGGCGCTGGTCGAGCCGGGCGGCAACGGCTGGCGGAGCGCGTCGGCGGCCCAGGCCGGCCCAGGCCGGCGGGTCCTGGTCTGCGGGCCGGGCACGATCGGGCTGCTGACCACCGCGTTCGCCACGGCGATGGGGGCCGAGGTGCACATCTGGGCGCTGGACCGGGACCGGGAGGAGCTGGCCAGGTCGTTCGGTGCCCTGGGCTACTGGACGACCGCCGACCCGCCGCCGGGGACCTTTGACGCGGTCGTCGACTGCACTGACGACCACCGGCTGCCCGCGGCCGCGCTGGCCCGGGCCGAGCCGGCCGGGCGGCTTGTCCTCATCGGCATCGCGGGCGTGCCGAGCCTGGTTGACAGCCGGGACATCATCCTGGGCGACCTGACCGTGGTGGGCATCCTCGGTGCCTCGGCCGGGCTCGCACCCGCGATCGAGTACTACGCCGGCGGCCGGGTGGACCCGTCGCGCATCGTCGAGGTGACGGTGGGCCTCGACGAGGCCGCCGAGGCGCTGGCCGGGAAGATCAGCACCGGCGCCGGGACGAAGATCCATATCGATCCGTGCCGCTGACGCTGCGCGCGCATGTATCAGCCGGGGTGACCTGGTCCTCTGACCTGATACCTGGTAAACGTGGCGGATCCAGGGACGGAGGTCCGATATGCCTATCCCCCGACACTCCACGGCCCTGCCGAGCGTGCAGCTGGCGGCCTTGGACACGACCGAAGGCGTGACCGAACTGCGGGTGCACGGGGTCGGCGGCACGCCGCCGGAGGGGACCCTCGGCGACCTGGCGCCCGAGCAGGTCATGGGCGACGCCATCGCTGGTTTCTACCGCACGTCGGATCACCAGGCCAGCGACACGGACCGGACCGAGGGCCGGGATGTGGACCGGCACGTGGAGGTCTACTCCTGGGGCGGCCTGACCTCGCGGAGCAAGGTCCGGGTGCTGTGGCTGGCGCTGCTGCCGTTCCTGTTCGCCAACCTGGCGGGGTGGATGTGCCCGGCCGGAACGCGGGCCTCGGCCTGGAAGTTCCGGCTGCACCGGCTGGCGGCGGGCCTCGGCGGGCTGGCGCTGACCGTGAACGCGATCCTCATCGCGGCGGTGATCAGCGCGGATGTGATCGGCTACCAGACGGCGCGGGCCGGGATCGCCCTGCACCAGTGGTGGCTCGCGCCGCTGGGCTGGAAGTTCATCGCCGGGCACCCGGCCCGCCAGGTGATGCTCGGCGTGCTGGTCCCGGCGCTGTTCGTGCTGGCGCTGACCTGGCTGGCCAGCACGACCTGGCGCTATGAGGCGGTCCGGCCGCCGTACCGGGTGCCGGAAGCGCGTAAGGACAGGGCCAGGTCGAAGCCGCGTAAGGACACGGCCAGGATGGCCACCGCGGCCGCGCTTCCTGGCGGCCTGGCTGACGACGAGTTCTGGGACGGTGACCGCAGCGTCCAGCTGATCACCTGGATACACGTCGCGGTGACCGGCGGGTTCCTGGCGGTCGTCCTGGGCGTGACCGTCCGGGCGATGGCCGCCGGGTCGCCGCACGATGCCTTGCTCGGCTGGCTCGCGATCGGGCTGGGCGGGGCCACGATTGCCCTGGGGGCCGGCTACGTCGCCCTGGACGCGCTCACCACGCCGCCGATGGACCAGGCGGCGTCGCACGAGGCCGACGCGAACGCGCTGGGCGACCAGCTCCGCGTCGTGATGAACTATCTGCCCTACGCGGCGGCGCTGGCCCTGGTGCTGGCCTGCCTGTTCGCCTGGTTCCAGCCGGCCGCCGGCTTCGGGCGGGTGGCGGGCCTGCCGGGGATGGCCGACCTGGCCGGCTGGACGGCGCTGGCCATCGCGGCAGCCCTGGTTCTCGGGCTGATCTCGATGCTGCTCGGCCTGCCGGGCGAGCGTGGCATCTTCAAGGGCGCGCCCTGGGTCACGCTGATGCTCGGGTTCGGCCTGCTGAACATCGTCCTGCTCAACGCCGGGATCTGGGTGGCGCACCTGGTGAGCCCGGTGACCAGCGACGCGGCCGAGGCGGTGGCCAAGGGACAGATCTACCTGCCGTACCTGGTCACCTCGGGAGCGCCGCTGGTGGCCTGGGCGGCCGTGCTGGCCCTGGTCGCGTTCGCGCTGGCCGAGCTCGGCCGGTACCTGTTCAGCGGCGGCCTGCCCGCCGCGGCGGCCGCGGAGTACCGCGCCCAGGCGAAGGCGTTCAGGGAAGCCCAGACCGGGCCGCGGCGGTACTGGTACTGGTCGGGTCTCGACCCGTTCGCCCCGCCCGCGGTCACCGATGACGACCACGGCGGCAGCGAGGCCTGGGAGAAGAAGCTCGCCCGGGTCCAGTTCCTCGCCCGCGCGCCGCACGACGCCACCTGGCTCCTGTGGGCCATCGTGGCCGGACAGGTGATCATGGCGCTGTGCGTCTGGCGGCTGCACGTCCAGCCGCCGGTGATCATCCGGAATATCGGCGTCGCCATCGCGGGCCTCGCGCTGCCCGCCATCATGGGCGTCCTGTACGCGGCGTGGAACGACCCGAGCAGGCGCCGGACTATCGGGATCTTGTGGGACGTGGGCACGTTCTGGCCGCGGTCCTATCACCCGCTCTGCCCTCCGTGCTACGCCGAGCGGGCCGTGCCTGACCTCCAGCGCCGGATGTGGTGGCTGCACGACAACGGCGGCCGGGTGATGCTGACCGCGCACAGCCAGGGCACGGTGCTCGCCGCCGCGGCGCTGGTCCAGCCCGGCTGCCGGCCTGCGAACGACCGGCCGGCCCTGATCACGTTCGGCTCCCCGCTGATCAAGCTGTACGGCTGGGGCTTCCCCGCCTACTTCGGCCCCGGGCTCCTCGACCCGCTGGCGCCGGGCGGCAGCGCACGGGTCAGCGACTGGCACAATTTCCACTACCCGACCGATCCCATCGGCGGGCCGACGGTCGGCGAACCGACCGACATCGGGCTCCTCGACCCGGCCGAGTGCTACTACGTCTACGGGCAGGCGGCGCCGTCGGCGCAGGGCCACTCCGGCTACTGGGCCGATCCGCGGGTGTGGGCCGTGATCAACTGCGTGGCCGCCGCGCTGCCTGCGGTGCTGCCGCCTGACGAGGAGACTGCCGACCTGGCGGAAGCGGAACCGATCGCGCCGGAAGAGCCTGGCCTGGCCACGGAAGAGCCTGGCCTGGCCACGGCGGAAGAGCCTGCCGCGGCCGTGGCGGAAGAGCGTAGCGTGGCCGAGCCGGAAGTCGTCTAGGAACCCGTCGGGGCCTGGTACCGCAGGCGGAGCAGGTCGGTCCGCCGCTGGCCGGGGGTACCAGCCGGAGATGTCCTCGGTGTCGATGACGGTCCGCAGGACCGCTGGCTGGCTCGCGGGCAGGTCGCCGAGGATCTCGCCGCACGGCGAGATGATCATGCTCGGGCAGTGCTGGCGCGGGCTGGCGACGTTGCAGGCGATGACGAAACGCTGATTCGCGGCGGCATGGCTGATCAGGTGGCTGGTCCGCGGCCAGGCCGGCCATGGTCTCCACGGCGTCGGCGAGGGCGCCGGGATCTATCCGGTCCAGGCCAGACAAGTCGTCGTCGTAGCCGGACAGGCAGGCTTCGGGGAGCACCACGATCTCACCCGCTCGGGCTTCGGTCAGGCAGGCGGTGATGTCGGCTAGGGAGCGCGGCCGGTGCCTCATTTGACGCAGCGGGCCGCAGCCTCGGCCGCTCCCATGGGCTTGTCCTCGTGGGATGGCTAGCCTGGCGGGCATGCGGCTCACGGTGGTTGGATGCTCGGGCTCGATTCCCTCACCGCGCAGCCCGGCTTCGTGCTACCTGCTGGAGGCCGAAGGCTTCCGGCTGGTGCTGGACCTGGGCAGCGGCGCGCTCGGCTCATTGCAGGGGTACGCGGCGGTGCACCAGGTCGACGCGGTGGCGCTGAGCCACCTGCACGCCGACCACTTCATCGACATGTGCTCGCTGTGGGTGGCCAGGAACTGGTCATCCGAAGGCACGCTGCCGCGGCTCCCGGTCTACGGGCCGGCTGAGGCCGCTCGGCGGGTGTCCGGGGCCAACGACGACCCCGACGTGACCGGGGTCTACGACTTCATCGCGCTGGCCCCCGGCCGTCGGCAGATCGGGCCGTTCACGGTGACCACCGACCACGTCGCCCATCCGGTCGAGACGTTCGCGTACCGGTTCGAGTACGGCGGGCGGGCGCTCGTCTACTCGGGCGACACCGGGCCCTGCCCCGCGCTGACCGAGCTGGCCAGGTCGGCGGACGTGCTGCTGTGCGAGGCGGGCTTTCCCGAACTGCCCGATCTCCCGCCGGACCTGCACCTGTGCGGGAGCCAGGCCGGCCAGCACGCGGCCGCGGCTGGGGCCGGGCGGCTGGTCCTCACCCACCTGAACCCGGACGAGGACCCGGCGCCGAACCTGGCCGGGGCGCGGGGCGCCTTCCCCGGCCCGGTTACCCTCGCGGCGCCTGGCCAGGTCATCGACCTGGCGCCGGGCGGCTAGCGGTAGCGCTTGATGGCGGCGGCGAGCCGGTCCAGGTAGGTCTGGCCGACGGAGGTGCCGCCCGCCACCGTGACGACGGCGAGGTAGGCGGGCAGCCGCCATAGTTCCCGGCGGCCGGCGAATCCCGGGTCGACGGGCAGGATCTCCTGGTAGGCGGCGAGTACGTCGCCAGGCACCGGCTGGAAGTAGCCGACCAGGGCCAGGTCGGCTTCCGGGTGGCCGAAGTAGGGGGCGGCGTCGATCACGACCGCGCCGGCCGCGGTGCTGACGAAGTTGTTCTGCTGGGCGTCCCCGTGCAGCAGCGAAGGCCGCGGTTCCGGGCCGGCCAGCGCGGGCAGCCGGGCCGCGATCTGCTCCACCCCGGCAGCCAGGGCGGGGGGCAGGTGACCGGAGTCCGCCGCGGTGCGCAGCAGCGGGAGGAGACGGCGTTCGGCGAAGAACGCGGCCCACCGGTTCGCGGGAACGGGCCGGTTGTCCTGGGGCAGCGGGCCGAAGAAGCCGCGCGGCCCGCCGAGGCCGAACCGTTCGTGGCCGACCTGGTGCAGGGCGGCCAGGACCTGGCCGATCGAGCGCCAGTCGGCCCGCTCGCGGGCACCGGGCGGCCGCTCGGCGAGCGCCTCGTGCAGCAGCAGTTCGCCGGCCTCGGTGCTCGCCACGCCGTCAGCCACTGGTACCGGGACCCGGACGCCCGCGACCTGGCCGATCAGCCGCAGGCCGGTCAGTTCCGCGGTGAACTCCTCGCGGGCGCTGGCAGACGGGCCGAGCTTGGCGAATACCGAGAAGGGCGCGCCGTGCAGGATGCCGCAGGGGTGCGAGGCGCGGTCATCCAGGCTGGTGAAGCCCCGGACGGCCCAGGGGCAGCCTAGATGAGCCGACGCAGCGCGCTCGACCTGCGCCCGTACGGCGGGTCCGAGGAGCGGGTGAGCCACCGTCACAACCAGATAAATAGCGTATGCGGACGGTTTTCCGCACGACGATAATGTCCGGCGGGGGAACGTCGGTCCGCGGGTGGAGGTCACAGCGTGGCGAGCAGGACCCATCGCATCCCGGCGTACCTGGCCTGGGGATGCGCGCTGCTCCTGGGGGTTGGGCTCAGCGGATGCGCGGCCCAGGACACCGGCGTGTCCGACCCGACCGGACAGGTTCATTTCACGGTCCCCAGCGGCTGGCAGCCGACAGCGCCTCCGCGCTGGCTTCGCTGGCGCGCAGCCTTTCGTCTTCGCTGATTTCGGCCAGCTCACCGCCGCCGCGAGCCGTCAGATGTCCGACGACGAGCTGCGCGACATCCTGTTCCCCGTCACCCTCACGGCGAGGCAGAACGCATACAACCAGGGTTACCCGCTGACTGGTTTCAAGCAGCTCAGAGACCAGCTACTGACCCTGGGCCACGGCGTGCACGGGGTCCGGGAGACCTTTGACTACACCTACCACCAGCAGGCCGACACCTGGGACATGGACGCCTTGACCAATGCCGCCCACACCGTCGTGTTCCTTCTCTTGGTTCACTGCACCACCGCCTGCTACGGCAGGTACCAGGCCGACATCACGCATCTGTTGTCGTCGGTGACGACGTCCGGGCCCGCCTGGCCTACCGGCCCGTTCAGCACGCTCATCGGCCGGTAAGGATGGTGAGGGTGACGCCGGCCATGACGAGGATCAGCCCGGCCAGTTGACCGGCTGGCGGCCACTCCTGCCGGACCGCGTAGACGTAGCCGAAGCCGCTGACAGTCTCGAGATTGACCAGCAGGCCGGCCAGGGCGGACGGTAGCCGGCTCGAGGCCAGGTTCCACTGCGCCGTACCGAGCCAGGAGACCACAACACCGAGGAAGGCGACCCCGGCGATCAGGGTGGCGGGACCGGGATGGGCGCCGTGCGGGACGGCCAGCTGGCCGACCAGCGAGGCGACGGGCAGGCCGGCCAGCGCCACCGCGCCGGTGGCGGCGCCGACGGCCGTGGACCAGCCCGCTGGCGAGACCGCGTCACGCCGGGCCAGGAACCGGGCGTTGGCCAGGGCATACCAGGTCCACAGGGCGACGGCGCCCGCGGCGGCGAGCAGGCCGGCCGCCTTCTCAGCAGGCGAGACGGCCAGATAGGCGTGAACCCCGCTGATCTCGAGAACGCTCACCAGGGCGAGCCCGGCCGTGATCACGATGAGCGGCAGCGTCAGCCGCCGCCATGGCACTGCGCTCCCGGGAGGGTCTCCTGCGGGCATGAGCATGTTGCCGATCACCGCGACCACGACGGGGATGGCTCCGATCACCATGTCGGCCAGCGGCGCTCCGGCAGCCTTGATCGCGATCACGAGCAGCAGGTAGTAGCCGACGTTGCCGGAGACCGCGAAGAACAGCGCGGCGCGCCAGTGCTCCCGGAGGACACGGCGCAGGTCACGGCCACCCAGGATGAGCAGGATGACGGACAGCAGGCCGTAGGCCAGGTAACGGCCGAGCGTCACGATCACCGGGTTCCAGCCGCCGAGCAGGACCGGGACCGCGAACGCCGACCCCCAGATCAGGCTGCCGCTGATCCCGGCGGCGAGCCCGGCCATGCTGGCACCGGACCGGTCCGGTGCCACGCCTGACGGCGGCGCGTGGGTGTTCTCCGACTTCACGGTAAGAGTCATGGTCAGGTCCTAACTACCATAAGGACACTTAGAGGGTTAGATCTACCCAGGTCGCCATGATGTAACCTGCTAAAGTCCGATTGATAGTTAGGAGGCGTCGTCAGGTGCTCGAGATGCCGAACCTGATCGGAGGCGCGCTCAGCCTGGACTTCGTGAACACGGTCGATCCCCGGCACGCGCCTGACCGGCGCGAGTACCTGGACAGCTATTCCGCGCTGGCCGCCTGGAGCAGCCACGCCGGGGCTGTCGCCACGGACCAGGCCCAGCGCCTGCGCACGGCCGCGGCCGGTGATCCCGCCGAGGCGGAACGGGTGCTGAACCGCGCGATCAGGCTGAGGGAAGCCCTCTACCCGCTCTTCCGCGCGGCCGCCCAGGAACAGCCGCCTGGTTCCGACGACCTCGGCGTGCTGCAGGCCGAACTGACCCTCGCCCTGTCCTGCCTCCGGATCGCCTGGACCCCGGCAGGCTACGTCAGGAATTGGGAGCAGCACGGCGCCCCGCTTGACCAGGTGCTCTGGCCGGTGTCCTGGTCGGCCGCGGAACTGCTCACGCATGGCCCGCTCGACCGGATCAGGGAATGCCCGGGCCAGGGAAACTGCGGCTGGCTGTTCCTCGACCTCAGCAAGAACGCCAGCCGCCGCTGGTGCGACATGCGGGTATGCGGCAACCGGGCCAAGGCCCGCCGCCATCACGCGCGGCTACAGGCCGGGTAGCGGACTAGGCCAGGACGGCGCTAGACAGGCGCGGAGCGGCCCAGGTCCCTGCGGTAGGCGCCCGGGGTGGTGCCGAAGGTGGCACGGAAGGCGGCGGTGAAGGCGCTCGGGGTGCTGTAGCCGCACGTCATGGCGGTGGCGGTGACCGAGCGGCCGGTGGCGAGCAGGGTCAGCGAGTGGTGCAGCCTGAGCTGGGCGCGCCACTGCGGGAAGGTCATGCCGGTCTCGGCGCGGAAGAGCCTGCTCAGGGTCCGCTCCCCCGCGCCCACCACCCGGCCAAGCTCGGCCAGGGTGCGGTCGCTGCCGGGGTCCTCGGCCAGGATCGCGGTCACGCCGCGGAGGCGCTCGCCGGACGGCTGCGGCAGATGGAACCGGACCGCCGGGGCCGGCCTGAGCTGGTGCAGCGCCACCCTGCGCAGGTCGTCCTGCTCGGCGGGCGGACGGTCCTGGCCGTCGGTGATCGCGATGATCAACTCGCGGAGCAGCCGGGAGACGCTCAGCACGGTGGGCTGGGCCAGGCCGAGCGGGTTCACGTGGATTCCGAAGGCCACGGTGCGCAGCTGGGTGGCGCCGTAGGCCTGATGTGCGTGCGCCACCGCGGCGGGCAGCCACACGGCCCGCTGCGGGGGAACCACCCAGGACCCGTGCACCGTGGAGACGATCAGCAGGCCGCTGCTGGGATAGACGAGCTGCTGCTCGGCATGGTCGTGCCAGTCGATGCGCTCACGGTGGCGCAGGTGCTCGAGCGTCGGCCTGTCCAGGGGCAGCCGCAGCGGCTGGCGGTTCATCGACATTACTAGTCAGTCTAGAGGTAGCCCGCCAGCCGCGGGTTAGCGCATGGTGGAGGGATGCCAGGAGATGATCAAGGCCCGTGGCGCCGGATGCGGCTGTGGGCGGCGGCCCACGCCGTCGACGACATGTACCAGGGCCTGGTCCCGGCCAGCGTCCCGTACTTCGTGCTCGACCGCCACTACAGCTACGTGGCGGCCTCGGGCCTGACCCTGGCCGCGACGCTGGGCAGTTCACTGCCGCAGCCGGTCATCGGGCTGCTGGTCGACAAGTGGCGGCTGGGGTGGATGGCGGCCGCGGGCGTCACCCTGGCGGGCGTCGGCGCGGGCCTGTCCGGCCTGGCCCCGGCCTACCCGGTGGTCTGGCTGCTGCTGCTCGCCTCCGGCCTCGGAGTGGCCATGTTCCACCCGGCCGCGGGCACGTCGGCGCGGGCCCGCGCGGGCGAGAGCGCCTCGGCGATGAGCATCTTCGCCGCGGGCGGCAGCGCCGGGTTCTTCCTGGCCCCGGTGCTGGCCACGCCCGCGCTGGTCTCGATCGGACTCGGCGCCACCGCGCTGTTCATCCCTCCGGCGCTGCTGATCGGCCTGCTCCTGCTGCGGCATCACCAGCGCGCCCGGGCCGCTCAGCGGTCCCGGGGCGGAGGGGCGGTCGCGGCCGGCCGGAACCGCTGGGCGCCGTTCCTGGTGCTGACCGGGGTGGAGATCGTGCGGTCGGTGGTGTTCTTCGGGGTGAACACGTTCATCGAGCTGTACTGGATCCACCAGCTGGGGGCGAGCCGCGGCGTGGCCGGCGCGGCACTGGCCTGCTTCCTGGTCGGCGGGGTGGCCGGAACGCTGCTCGGCGGGCGGATCGCCGACCGGCTCGGGCTGGTCCGGGCCTTGCAGGTCGGGACGGCCGCGATGATTCCCGCCCTGGTCGCGCTGCGCCTGTGCCCAGGAGAGGGTCTTGCGCTGGCCGCCGCCGCCGCGTCGGGCATAGCCGTCAACATCCCGTTCGCGGTGATGATCAAGCTCGCCCAGGACTACCTGCCGAGCCGCCCGGGCACCGCCTCGGGGGTCACGCTCGGGCTCGGTGTCAGCATCGGCGGCCTGATCGCGCCGGCGTTCGGCGCCATCGCCGAGGCCCGCGGCACCGCCGCGGTGTTCACCGTCATGTGCTTCGTGCCCGTGCTCGCCCTCATCCTCGGCGCGCTGCTGCCGGACCCGGCGGCGTCAGAAGGGGACTCTGTGGCCCACCGGGTACGCAAGAAGGTACCCGGGGGGCCACCGAGTCCGCGGGGGGCGGGGCTGGGAGCAGACGCGGGGGCGGGGGCGGGGTGCGAGGACGGGCGGCGCTAGGTCTCGTCGTGTTCTTGGAGGTAAGCGCGGAACTCCTCGATGGCTTCGTCCTGATCGGGGCCGAGGTCGCGGACCAGGGCCATGTCGGTGCCGGTCCAGTAGGCGCCGACGTAGTCCCCGTCGTCGAGGACCAGCATGTGGTGGTGCGCGATCTTGATGTGATCACGCACTTCCTCCCAGGAGATGCCCGTGGGAACCAGGCTGATGGCGGGTGAGTCGCTGTCGTCGATGTCCAGGTTCTCGAGCATGGCACCTACCTCCCTGGGCTCCTAAGGCAATAGTGCGG
>Ga0207693_10003789_pt1 | contig 12877 bp, 10 predicted proteins | sample LARL81metaG_FD_184347 | JGI IMG/M metagenome (GOLD analysis project Ga0207693, IMG submission 184347) | Corn, switchgrass and miscanthus rhizosphere microbial communities from Kellogg Biological Station, Michigan, USA - LAR L8-1 metaG... | ecosystem: Host-associated > Plants > Roots >...
GACAGTTGACTACACGTCACTAATGTGGGAGAACTCAGGCGAAGCGAACTGAGTGGGAGCGTGGGACGCATCAGACGAGTTGTTTGATGCTGCCCATGGGGGGTCGGTGCGCATGTTTGGTGTTGCCGCTACTGGTGGCAGGATCGAGCGACGGACGGCTAGGCGGCTGTCCACCTGGACCAGGGACTACCTGCGCGAGGTGGCACTAGCCGACCTCGGCTGTGCCGTGCTCGGAGTGTTCGTGGCGGCGCAGGTCCGCTTCGGCAGCAACGTCACGCCCATGTACCTGGCCCTGAGCCTGGCGTTGCCGGTGCTCTGGGTCGCGTCGCTATGGCTGGCCGGCGCCTACGACGTCCGGTTCATCGGAACCGGCTCGGACGAGTTCCGTAGGGTACTGAACGCCGGGGTGAGCCTGACGGCGGCGGTCGCGATCTTCTCCTACGCGATCAACCTCGAATTGTCCCGTGGCTACGTGGTCATCGCCCTGCCCAGCCTGACGCTGTTCGACATGGGCGTGCGACTGGCCCTGCGGAAGCGGCTGCACCGGCGGCGCGCGGCCGGCAAGTGCATCCACTACGTGGTGGCCGTCGGTCACGAGCTCGCGGTCGCCGACCTGGTCAACGAGCTCAAGCGGGAGCATGCTCACGGGCTGACCGTGGTAGGCGTGTGCGTGACCCGCCCGGGTGAAGTCGAACAGGTGGCGGGCGTGCCCGTCTACGGCGGGCTCGACGACATCACGGCCGCGGTCAAGGCCTTCGCCGCGGATACCGTCGCGGTCACCGCCTGCCAGGAGATGAACGGCCTCCGGCTGCGCGGCCTCGCGTGGGAGCTCGAGAAGACCGGCACCGACCTGTGCGTCGCACCCGCCCTGCTCGACGTGGCCGGGCCGCGGACCACGATCAGGCCCACGGCCGGGCTCACCCTGCTGCATGTGGACCACCCGCAGCTGGCCGGATTCCGGCTCGTCCTCAAGGGCCTGTTCGACCGTTGCGCGGCCGCCGCGGCGCTGGTCATGCTCGCTCCGGTGATGGCGGCCCTGGCCACCGCGGTCTGGTTGCACGACCGTGGTCCGGCGCTGTTCACGCAGGTCAGGGTCGGCAAAGACGGCCACATGTTCCGGATCTACAAGTTCCGCACGATGGTCGTGGACGCCGAGAAGCGCCGGACCGAACTGCTCGATGACAACGACCTCGACGGAGTGCTCTTCAAGCTGCGCAAGGATCCGCGGATCACCCCGGTGGGAGCGCACCTGCGGCGCTGGTCCATCGACGAGCTGCCGCAGCTCTTCAACGTCTTCCTTGGCCACATGTCCCTCGTGGGCCCGCGGCCGGCCCTTCCGGACGAGGCCGCCGTATACGCCGAGCACGTCCGCCGCCGACTCGTGGTCAAACCGGGCCTGACCGGCCTGTGGCAGGTCAGCGGGCGGTCGGATCTGTCCTGGGACGAGTCGGTGCGGCTCGACCTCCGGTACGTCGAGAACTGGTCGTTCGCCCTGGACCTGCAGATCATCTGGAAGACCATCTCGGTGCTGCTACGGGGATCGGGCGCGTACTAGCGCCATTCTTCCTCATCAATTGTGTATTTCATTAATAAATCTGAATAGTCGATTTCCTAAAGATGCGGATATCGGATCCTTGCCCGCCGTACGCGACCATGGCCGTCGTGAGCTAGCGGTCGGCCGTGGGTTCTCAATATAGGGGAGAGCAATTGACGACCATGCCGGACCTAGATCGCGATGGATCGGGTGTCGCGACGCTGGTACGCCACGCCGCGGACGGAGATCACCAGGCGTGGGAACGCCTCGTTGATCAGTTTGCCAGGTTGATCTGGTCCATTACCGCGGACTTCAAGCTCGGGGAGAGCGATGCCGCGGACGTGGCCCAGACGACCTGGCTGCGGCTGCTTGAGCACATTGACCGCATCGAGCACCCCGATCGCGTGGGCTCTTGGCTGGCCGCGACGGCGCGGAACGAGTGCCTGCGCAACCTGGCGGCGCGTAAGCGGGTGGTGCTCAGCCAGGAGGACAGCGAGCTGAAGGGCATCGCCGACTACGAGCCCGAGATCGACGAGGGCATTCTCGCCAGCGAGCGCGCGCAGGTCGTCCGCGAGGCGCTCGCTCGGCTGCCCGGGCGCTGGCAGCGCCTGCTCGAGATGCTGATGGCGGACCCGCCGGTCCCGTACCACGAGATCTCGGACCAACTCGGGCTGCCCATCGGCAGCATCGGCCCGACCCGCGGGCGGTGCCTCGCCCGACTACGCGTCTTGCTGCAGGCGAGCTGAGCCCAGTGACTCGGCATCGACCCAGCGGCCGCCTAGGCTCTCGACCTCGGGATACGCTCGCCGGACCTCGGCCAGCAGGTCCGGGACGAACAGGAGCACGCTGGCCGGCCTGCACTCGGCCAGGACGGCGGGTGCCGCCACCGGGATGTCGGTTCCCGGCATCCGCAGGCCCTGCTTGGCCGGCGAGGCGTCGATCACCGCGGGCAACAGCGTCCGGTCCGCTCGCGCCTGGCACAGAAGTGCGACCGCGCGGGACGCGGCCCCGTATCCCAGCACCTCCCGTCCTGCTGCCTGCTCCCCGACTAGCCAGTCACGCAGGGACCTAGCATGCGAGTCGACGCAGCGCTGCAGCTCGGTGAAGGCTTTCGGATCGCGGACGCCGGCCCGGGCGTCCTCGTCCAGGAGCGCGAGGACCTCGTCGTCGGGACCGCCGTCGCCGGCCCGGGTCGCGGCGAGCAGCACGGTTCCGCCGTAGAGCGTGAACCGCCAGGCGGTGCGCGGGCTGAGTCCGGCGTTCGCGAGCATCGCGGCCAGCGCGGTCGTCGAGAAGTAGGCGAAGTGCCCGTGCCTGAGCGCGTTCCACTGCCGCTGGCGCAGGATCGTGCTCAGCGCGTGGTACTGCAGCAGCAGCACGCCGCCCGGCGCCAGCCTGGCCGCCCGCTCGGCCAGCGCCGCGCGCTGGTCGGCGGCGTGCATCAGGCCGAAGCAGTCGACGATCACATCCGCCTGCCCGCCATCCGGCGACGGCACGAGCCCGCGCCCGGCCAGCAGGCTCAGCCAGGATCCGCCGTGCGGGCTGCCGTACTCGGCCACGACGCCCCGCTCAGGCAGCAGGCCGGCCGCCGCCACCCGCTCCACGGCCTGCGCGGCCTGCGCCACGAGCGCGGCGGGCTCGGCTCCCCTCGGCTCCTCGGGCACCGTCGGATCGGCGCGGAGCTGGGTGAGGCCGCACGATGAGCACAGCCACATCTGCAGCGGGTACACCGGGTCAGGTCCAGGATCGCCGGCCGCGGGGAAGTAGTCACACGCGGGCTGCTCGCCGAGGTCCAGGACGAGCCAGCCCACGGACCCGCGGCAGGCCCGGCACGCATACGTATCCATCGATGCCCGTTCTTTCGGAATCCAGATCTGTCCGCCTGATGGTGAATAGTAGCCCGCCAGCCGGCCGGCTCAGATATCCGGGGGGTTGTTAAGCCGATGTCAGCAATGCATCAATGCCGTCTGTGTGATGCGCCACTTACCCGCACTTTTGTCGACCTGGGGATGTCGCCGCTGTGCGAAAGCTATGTTCCCGCGGAAAAACTCGACGAAGCGGAAGTCTTCTACCCGCTGCACGTCCGGATATGCGACGCCTGCCTGCTCGTGCAGCTTCCGGCCTACGTGGCCGGCGAGAATATCTTCTCCGACTACGCGTATTTCTCCTCGTACTCGGACTCGTGGGTCGCGCACGCGAAACGCTACGCCGAGGCGATGATCGCCCGGCTGGACCTGACGCCGGACAGCCTGGTCACCGAGGTCGCCAGCAACGACGGCTACCTGCTCCAGCACTTTCATGCCGCGGGCGTCCCGGTGCTCGGGGTCGAGCCGGCCGGGAACGTGGCCGAGGCGGCCCGGGCCCGCGGCATCAGGACCGAGGTCAGGTTCCTCGGCGCCGATACCGGCCAGCAGATCGCCGAACGGCACGGCCGGGCCGATCTGGTGGCCGCCAACAACGTGTTCGCGCACGTGCCCGACATCCGCGGCTTCGCGGCGGGGTTGCGCGCGCTGGTCAAGGACAGCGGCACGGTGACCTTGGAGTTTCCGCACTTGCTCCGGCTGATCGCGGGCCGGCAGTACGACACGATCTATCACGAGCACTACTCCTACCTGTCCCTGCTGACCTCCTCCCGCGCCCTGGCCAGCGCCGGGCTGCGAGTTACCGACGTGGAGGAACTCGGCACGCACGGCGGTTCGCTGCGCGTCTACGCCCGGCCCGAGGAGAGCGCCGGCGAGCCCGGCGAGCGCGTGAAGGCGGTGCTGGCCGCGGAGGAGGCGGCCGGCCTGCACACCGCGGCCGGCCATGACGGGTTCGCGCCGGCCGTCATGAAGATCAAGAGCGACCTGCTCCGCTTCCTGCTCGACGCCGCGGAACAGGGCCGCACGGTGGCCGGGTACGGCGCCCCGGGCAAGGGAAACACGCTGCTCAACCACTGCGGCATCCGGTCGGACCTGCTCTCGTACACGGTGGACAGGAGCCCGGTCAAGCAGGGCAAGTTCCTGCCTGGCACGCACATCCCCATCCACGCGCCCGAGCAGCTGGCGAAGACCCGCCCCGACTACGTCCTCGTGCTGCCCTGGAACCTGCGCGAGGAGATAAGCCGCCAGCTCGGCTACATCAGATCATGGGGAGGAAAACTAGTCTTTCCCATTCCGGAGCTCGAAGTCATTAATGCGGAGTGACAGATATGAAAGTTGTTCTTTTCTGCGGCGGTCTCGGAATGCGGATGCGCGACGGCGTCAGCAGCGGCCCCAAGCCAATGGCGATGATCGGCGAGCGGCCGATGCTGTGGCACGTCATGCGCTATTACGCGCATTTCGGCCACTCCGATTTCGTGCTCTGCCTTGGCTATGGCGCCTCCTATGTGAAGGATTTCTTCCTGAACTACGACGAGACGCGGTCCAACGATTTCGTCCTGGAGCGCGGGGACCGCAACGCGAAGCTGTTCAAGACGGACATCTCCGACTGGCGGATCACGTTCGTCGACACCGGCCTCAACTCCCCGATCGGCGAGCGACTGCGCCGGGTACAGCGGTTCGTGCAGGACGAGCCGATGTTCCTGGCCAACTACGCGGATGTCTTCACCAATGCCCCGCTAACCGAGATGATCGCCAGGTTCGAGGCCAGCCGGGCGGTGGCATCCCTGCTCGCGGTGCCGCCCACGTCGTCCCACCACGTGGTGGACATAGCCGAGGACGGGCTGATCTCGAAGGTCACTCCCATGCAGGACCTGCTCCAGTGGGAGAACGGCGGCTACTTCGTCCTCCGGCCGGAAATCTTCGACCACCTCAACGAGGGGGAAGACCTGGTTGAGAACGCCATCGTGCGGCTGGTGCCGCAGGGCCGGGTGCTGGCGTACCCCTGGAAGGGGTACTGGAGCCCGGCCGACACGGTCAAGGAGCGCGCCCAGCTGGAGGAGATGTACCGGCAGGGCAACTGCCCCTGGATGATCTGGGACCCGGAGCGCTCCGGCCAGGCTAAGGGGGCCCTCCAGATCCCTGGCGCCGCGGCCGCGCCGGCGTAGGGCAGGACGGTCATGCTTCCCCTGCACTTCGGCCTGCCCGAGGGTCGGCCCTTGTCCGTGCTCGCGATCGGCGCGCATCCGGACGACATCGAGATCGGCGCCGGCGGGCTGCTCCTCGCGCTGGCCGGGCGCCCGCTGCGGGCCAGCTACCTCGTGCTGACCGGCACCGCCGAGCGCCATCAGGAGGCCCGCGCCGCGGCCAGCGCCTTCATGCCCGGCGCGGACCTCACGGTCGGGCTGCACCAGCTGCCCGAGGGCCGGCTGCCCGCGGCCTGGGCCGAGGTGAAAGAGGTCCTGGAGGAGGTGGCGCGGTCATGCTCGCCGGACGTAGTCCTCGCGCCGTCCCGCGATGACGCGCACCAGGACCACCGCACGATCGGCGAGATCGTGCCCACGGTCTTCCGTGATCAGCTCTACCTGGCCTACGAGATCCCGAAGTGGGACGGCGACCTGGGCCGTCCTTCGCTGTACGTCCCGATGTCCGACGAGGTCGCCCGGCGCAAGACGGAGCTACTGCACAAGTGCTTCGGTTCGCAGCGCGGTCGCGACTGGTGGGACGACGAGGTCTTCCTCGGCCTGGCCCGGCTGCGCGGCATGGAGTGCCGTGCTCGCTACGCCGAGGCCTTTAGCTGTACGAAATCGCTGATCGTGCCCTAGGCGCTCACGCCGGCACGGAATGGGGCCTGACATGAACGTACTCATCGACCCGGAGCTGTCGCGCGACGAGCTCAGGCAGAAGCTTTACTCCGGAAACCTGGTCATCTTGACGCGGCTGCGGGCGCTCGCCGACTTCGTCGAGTACACCCGCGCGGAGCTGGCCGGGCTGTTCAGCCCGTACGACCCGGAGCATGTGCACGAGCACATCGAGCCGGCCGAGATGGCCAGGATCCTGGGCGCCTGGAAGCCTCGTTTCATCCACGCGGAGAGGTCCAGGAAGCTGGTCCGGGCGGTGATCGAGGAAACCGGGTTCCCCGCCGGGCAGACCCACTACGACCTGCCCAAGCCGCGGACCTCGTTCCCGGTGGGACACCTGACCACCGGGGTGGCCTTCGCCTTCCCGTGGCACCGGGACGTCTGGTATAGCGCGCCGGCCCAGCAGATCAACTGGTGGCTGCCGGTCTTCCCGGTGCGCGAGGACAATGCGATGAGCTTCGACCTGGCCAGCTTCGACCAGGCCGTGCCGAACAGCTCGGACACCTTCGACTACTACGAGAACAACGCCAGCCGGGCCACCACCGCGACCCAGGTCACCAAGGAGCGCCAGGCTCGTCCCGGCGCGCTGGACCACCGGCCCGCCCAGGGGCTGATCGTCCTGCCCGCTCCCGGCGAGGTCCTGCTGTTCTCCGGCGCGCACCTGCACACCTCAATACCGAACACCTCGGGCCTGGCCAGGTACAGCGTCGACTTCCGCACCGTGCACGTCCCCGACCTGCTCGAGCGGCGGGGCGCACCGCTGGTGGACGTCTTTTGCACGGGCACCGCGATCCGGGACTTCGTTAACGTCGCGGACGAGCGGTCCTTCGACGAGCAGACCATCATCGACCTGTTCGGCGCGCCGCCGGCCGACGCGATCCTGATCTTCGGGAGCCCGGACGAGCCGGACCAGCGACCGGCTTACTCCACCTGACCCCTGTCCTCCCCCTCATCGCTTACTCGGCCTGAGGCCGGCCGGCGGCCGCCGGGGCGACCTGATCGTGCCCCGCGGCCGCCGCGTTGGGGCCGGCCGGGAGCAGCGTGGCGGACAGCACGGCGAACTGGTCCGCCAGGCTCTGCCGGTTCGCCGCGTTCTGCTCGGCCATCTGCTGGCGGAGTTCGGTGTGGCGCCGCTCGACCTCCTGGAATTGCTCCTTCAGCCGGTCCACGTCCAGCGCGGCCGCGGGCTGGTTGAACTCGGCCAGGCCCATGCCGCCCATCAGCGAGACGAACTTCTGCGAGTACCCCAGGGAGATGGTGGGCTTGCAGAGCTTGAGGGCGCACATGACGTTGTGATAGCGCGTGGCCACCACGATGCCGCACGGTTCCAGCGCGCGCATGAGCCCGGCGTAGGAGGAGGCCGGCACCGCCGAGATCCGCTCCTGGTCCAGCCCGGGCCGGTCGCGGCGCACGTCCGCGATGACCTGCCGGGCGACGTCGCCGTCGAACTTGCTGTCCCCCCCGACCAGGCGTACCCGGTTACCGCGGTCGATCAGCCAGCCGGTGAAGCGGGTCAGGCCCTCGAGGTAGGAGGTGCGGATCTGCTCGGCCTGCTTGCGATCGTCGTTTCCGCCCTGGTAGGCCATCACGCCGACCCCGACGAGCCCCGGATCGCCGGGGGTGTAGGGCGGCGTCGGGATGCCGAACACGAGATCCGGGTAGACCCGGTCGCCGGAGGTGTCGATGCCCCGCTGCCGCATGACGTCCCGGGAGAAAGCGTCCCGGTACGACCGGTAGCTGGCCAGCCGCGCGGTCGAGTTGGACAGCCACCGCGTGATCCGCTTGCCGATCACGTCGGCGCCCACGCTGACCAGCGCGACCCTGGTCCCGAAGACCTTCCCGGACAGGGTGAGCAGGAACAGCGCGTACGGGAACCCCCAGGCGCGCTGCGGGAGCGTCGTTTCAAACGCACCCGCGCCCGGCACGATCACCGCGTCGTGGCGGGCGGCCCAGGACACCGTCCGGACCGTGTCCACGCCCTTGCCGAGCACCTTGAGCAGGACCGGCGGCACGCTGGGTTTCCGCTGCTCGAATTGCTGATACCAGAACATCGGCACGGCCGGGATATCGTACTTAGTCCGAACCACTTCGGGGCCGCCGCACATGGCGTCCAGGACGGCTTCGGGATGGGCCGTCCGGAAATATTCCAGCACCGTCTCCATCGAGCCGTCGTTGCCGGAATTGCCCGCGCCCAGCAGGCCGAACAACCCCACTCGGGGCGCGCCGCTCCCGCGCGCCGCGCGGTGCGGGGTCACGCCCGCCTACCCGCGTGGTCTTCGGCCGTGGCATCGCCGCGACCGCCCGCAACCTGGTTCAACATCGTCAGCCTCTCATACCTGCCGGGACGAGCATGACCGGCGGCAGCCGGTCATGCTCCAGAACAGAGGATCGGGGACGATGCGGGCCTGATACATGCGCCGCGCTATATGTTGGGGCCACCTGTCTGGTCCGCGGCCGCCCGGGCTAAGCGTCGGCCCGGGTTCAGCGACGCCGGCCACCGGGAAAACGTAATGTCTTATCGTTGGGCGTATCAAAACGCGCCCTAGATTTATCTCGTAACCAAGGCTGGATCGTAACCAAGGCTGGAGGAGCTCCGAACGGAGGCTGGATGAGCGGGCAGGCGCTGGACCTCAAGCGGTCCGCGCAGATCGTGTGGCGGCTGCGGGCGCTGGTGGCCGGCGTCATCGCGCTTGGTTTCCTGGCTGGCGCTGTCTATACGGCGCTCAGCCCGGCGCGGTACGTGAGCACCGCCGTCGTCGCGGTCTCGCCGTCGACCCCGATCGCCAGCCAGCCCGCCGTGGTGACCAGCCCGCAGGTCCTGGTGCCCGCCCTGCGCACCGTGGACCGCGGCATGACGCTTGACGCCCTGACCGAGCGCATCCACGCCCAGTACGCGGCCATAGGGCTCATGTCGATCACGGCCTCCGGGACCACCCCCAGCCAGGCGATCCAGACCGTCAACGTCGTCACCCGCAGCTACCTCGCGTACGTCAGCTCCGGCAGCAGCCCGTTCGGGGCGCTGGAGGTCCGGCCCTTCGAGGCCGCGACCAGCGCCGAGGGCACCCCGCTCGGGGTCCGGCTGTTCTACGCCGCGGGGGCGGGCGTCCTGATCGGCGCGATGATCGGCGTCATCATCGCGATCGCGGTCGGCCGCACCAACAAGCCGCTACGTGAGCGGGACGAGATAGCCGACTCCGTCGGGGTGCCGATCCTGGGCTCGGTCCGGAGCCGCCGACCGTCCAGGGCCGCGGGCTGGCAGAAGCTTCTCGACGCGTACGAGCCCGCTCCCGCCGACGCCTGGCGGCTCCGCAAGGTGCTGCGCGAGCTCGGGCACTCTCCGTCCGACCCGGCGAGCCTGGCGGGCGACAGCCACTCGGTCGCGGTGCTGTCGCTGTCCGGTGACCGCAAGGCGCTGGCGCTGGGGCCCCAGCTCGCCGCTTTCGCCGCGGCACAGGGGGTTCCGGCCACCCTCGTGCTCGACGCCCGGCCGGGCGGGAAGGCCACGGCGGCGCTGCGTGCCGCCGCTACCGCGGCGGCCGGGCCACAGCGACCGGAGAACCTGCGCGTCATCGTCGCCGATGAGGATGACGCCGCGCCCCCGTCCGCCGGGCTGGCCGTTGTCGTCGCCGTCGTCGATGGCCGGGCCCCGCGGGTCGCCAGCACGATGCGGGCGACCACGACGCTGCTCGGCGTCACCGCCGGCGCGGTTACGGCGCAGCAACTAGTCCGGGTCGCCGCCAGCGCCGCCGGCGACGGCCGCGACATCGAGGGGATACTCGTGGCGGATCCGAATCCGGCCGACCCGACGACCGGCCGTCTTCCCCAGCTAGCACGGCCAGGGCAACACAGAATGCCGAGGCGCATGACGACCGCAGTGATGGAGATTGGATCATGACCGACAAGGACCAGACGGTCATATTCTCCCTGAACGGAAACGACGGCCTGCCCGAGCGGCTCAAGGCCTTCGACGACTTCAACCCGACCGAGGAACGGCCCGCTACGCTCGCGAACGGCCTGGTGAGCCTCGCGTTCATCCGGGGCGCGCTGCGACGCACCACAGCGTTCTGGTGCGCGATGGCGATCGTGGGCCTGGTGATCGGCGTCGGCATCAATCTGAAGTTCCCGCCGGCCTACAAGGCCTCCACGTCGGTCCTGATCACCTACGCCCCCGGTGAGAACCCAAGCGGCGCGGTGCTGGACAACCAGGCCATCGCCCAAAGCCGTTCGGTGGCCCAGGCCGCCATGGCCAAGCTGGGGATCCACGAGAGCGTCAGCAGTTTCGCCGCGGCGACCACCGTCACGGTCGTGACCGAACGCGTGCTGGGGATCACCGTGAGCGCGCCGACGAGCGACGCGGCGGTGAGCCGGGCCAGCGCCGTCGCCAACAGCTTCCTCCAGGTCCGGGCCCGCCAGATCGAGACCGGGCAGAAGCTCCTGCTCACCACGCTCCAGAACGTGGTCAACCGGGATGAGCAGAACGTAACCTCGATCAGCGCGCAGATCAGCCGGGTATCCGCCGAGCCGGCCACAACCGCCCAGCAAGGCAAGCTGAGGACCCTGCACGCACAGCTCAACCAGGCCCAGACCCAGGTGGGCGTCGACCAGCAGACGCTCGAGGACACCAAGGCCAGCACCGCCACGATGTCGGCCATAACCGGCAGCGTGGTCCTAGACCCGGCGCAGCCCCTCGCGCACTCGCACCTCAAGTACCTGGTCATTTACGCGTTCACCGGGATGGTCCTTGGCTTGTTCACCGGCATCGGGCTCGTCGTGGTCCAGGCGATCCTGTCCAACCGGCTCCGGCGGCGCGACGACGTAACCAGCGCCCTGGGCGCGCCGGTGAGGCTCAGCGTCGGGGCGCTGGGGCTGAGCCGGTGGCGGCCGGGGCGGCACGGGCTTGGTGCCACGGAAAACGCCGGCATCCGGCGGATCGCCGCGCACCTGCGCGCAGCCGTGCCGCATACCGTGCGCGGCGCCGACGGGCTCGCGGTCATCGCCGTCGACGACCCCGGGGCAGCCGCCCTGTCGGTGGTATCCCTGGCGATGTCCCGCGCCCGCGAGGGCCGCACGGTGGTAGTGGCGGACTTGGCCAGCGGCGCCCCTGTGGCGGCCCTGCTGGGCAGCAAGGGCCCGGGGGTCCGCCCGGTGAGCGTACACGACACCCAGCTCACCCTGGCCGTCCCCGACCGGGACGACCTGTCGCCGTTCGGGCCGTCCGGCCCGGCCCCGGCGGACGAGCCGCGCTCGGAGTTCACCGCCGCGGTCACCGAGGCCTGCGCCTCGGCCGACCTGCTGCTCACCCTGGTCACCCTCGATCCCTCGATCGGCGCGGATCACGTCGCGAGCTGGGCCAGCCGCGCGGTCGCGGTGATAACCGTGGGGCGGTCGTCGTGGGCCAAGATCCACGGGGTCAGCGAGATGGTCCGGCTGGCCGGCGTCTCGCTGGTCTCCGCCGTGCTCGTCGGGGTGGACAAGAACGACGAGAGCCTCGGCGTGACGGAGCAGTCCGGCACCCTCACGACCCCCGCCGAGCTTGGGTTAGGGACATAGCGTTCATGGCTGTAACCACGGTTGTCTCATTCCAGGCCCGGCGCGCCGCGCGAGCGCTGCGCCCCGCGGAGGCGGACGATCGCTCCATCAAGATCCGGGTCGGTATCGCCTGGGGCCTGGTGTTCCTCAACGTCCTGACCTTCTACAAGGGAACCTGGAACCAGCAACCGCTGATCATCCCGATCCCGTCGGCGATCGGCCAGTTGATGACGCAGGGCGCGCTGCCCGCCGCGCTGCTGCTGGCCTGGTCGGTGAACCGGCGCCTGCTGATCCGCCCGAACGTCTTCCTGACCCTGCTGACGCTGCTGTTCATCGAGGCGCTGATCGCCGCCATCAATCCGAACGGGCACATCATCGGCACGTTGTACCGGACCGTGAGGTTCGGCGAGTTCATTGCCGTGCTGTGGCTGCTCTCGCCGCTGGCGGACCGGCGCGACCTGCTGTTCGCCCGCTGCCACCTCAAGGCGCTCGGGGTCGTGCTCGGCTCGGTCCTGCTCGGCTTCCTGCTCTCGCCGAGCCGCGCACTGGCCGAAGGACGGCTCTCCGGCGAGTTCTGGCCCATCACCCCGGTCCAGGTCGCCGACTACGCCGCGGTCGCCCTCGGGCTTTTGGTCGTGCTCTGGTTCTGCGGGGAACTGAGCGGCCGCAAGACCCTGCCCGCGGTGGTTCTGACCGGCATCATGCTGCTCCTCACCCACACGAGGACCGAGGTGATCGCGCTGATGGCCGGGCTCCTGGTGGCTGGCCTGAGCATGTTCACGGTCCGGGCGCGGGTACGGCGGCTCTTCGCCAGCATCGCGATCACGGTGTCCATCGCGGCCACCGCGTTCTCCAGCGTGCTGACGACCTGGCTGGCCCGCGGCGAGAACTCCGAGCAGCTGACGAACCTGACCGGCCGGACGAACGTCTGGGGCGCGGTGGTGAACACCCCGCGCGACTGGTACCAGATGCTCTTCGGCTTCGGCTTGTCCAACAAGGGCTCCAACGGGCTCCCGATCGACAGCAACTGGCTCGCCGCCTACTACGATCTCGGGCTGGTCGGGGTGGCGATCATTGCCGCGTTTCTGCTGTTC